>VYLE01000553.1_pt1 | contig 17977 bp, 14 predicted proteins | sample 5114391 | NCBI WGS metagenome assembly VYLE01 (sample SAMN12291771, study PRJNA351875) | freshwater metagenome | isolation source: freshwater lake | place: USA: Michigan, Kent Lake | collected 2013-08-15
CCACTACCCCACTACCCCACTACCCCACTACCCCACTACCCCACTACCCCGCTTGATCGAGTACAATAGAGTGTTCAGCAAAAGCGATCAGCTATTAGCTTTGATTAGTCCTTCGGTAAGAATATAAACCAGAGAAAAGACCCATTAAAAGCGGCAATCAGCTGAAAAAGCTCAAAAACTGAATTTTAGGCTGAAGGCTGACGGTAGCTTGCTGAAAGCTGAATCCCGTTGATAATTTTTTTACTTGAATCGCCGTGGTTATCCAAATCGACTCAACTCAAAACTACGAAACTAAAACCCAAGAGATCGCTAGACAACTTTTAGCCGAAACTCGGGAAAAAAAAGGTCTTTGGTCTGCTTTACAGGATCAAATGCGTTGGGATGATAAATTACTCGATTGGGCAATGTCTAACCCCAATTTACGAGTACAATTATTCCGTTTTATTGACTGTTTACCCGCTTTACGCAGTAATGCCGAGATCGCTAATCATCTCCAACAGTACCTCGGTGATGCTTCCGTAGAACTGCCCAGTGCGCTGAAAAGTATCCTCAACTTTAGTGATCCTAACTCCCTACCGGCTCAAACGGCCGCCAGTCTGATCAGTAAATCCGTAGAAACCTTAGCTCGTAAGTATATCGCCGGGGAAGATCTAGAGCAAATTACTCGCACTGTCACCCGTCTGCGGAAGGAAAAAATGGCTTTTACCATAGATCTCCTCGGTGAAGCGGTAATTACTGAAGCGGAAACCCAAGTTTATCTACAAAGTTATCTCGATTTAATGACCCATTTGGCTCAAGAAGCGAGCAAATGGAATAAAGTTAGCCAAATTGATGAAGCGGACGGCGACTTATTACCACAAGTGCAGGTTTCTGTCAAGCTAACTGCCTTTTATTCTCAGTTTGATCCCATGGATCCGATTGGTAGTAAGGAAAAAGTTTGCGATCGCATTCGCCTACTGTTGCGACGCGCTCAGGAGTTAGGGGTGGCAGTCCATTTTGATATGGAACAGTACGTTTATAAAAACCTCACCCTGGCTATCCTGAAAGAATTACTCCTAGAAGAAGAATTTCGCAGTCGTACCGATATTGGCATCACCCTACAGGCATATTTAAGAGATTCTGCCCAAGATTTACAAGATTTAATTAATTGGGCCAAAAAGCGCGGTTATCCCGTTACTGTCCGGCTAGTCAAAGGCGCTTACTGGGATCAGGAAACGATTAAATCTCGGCAAAATCACTGGCCACAGCCGGTATATAACGAAAAATCGGCCACCGATGCCAATTATGAGCGGATGACGCGGTTATTATTGGAAAATCATCAATATTTATACGCCGCCATCGGTAGTCATAACGTGCGATCGCAAGCCTTGGCTTGTGCGATCGCAGAAAGTTTAGAAATTCCCCGTCGTCGCTTTGAAATGCAGGTATTGTACGGCATGGGCGACCAATTAGCCAAAGCGTTAGTGAAGCGGGGTCATCGGGTGCGGGTTTATTCCCCCTACGGACAACTCTTACCCGGTATGGCCTACCTAATCCGCCGTTTATTAGAAAATACCGCTAATAGTTCTTTCCTAAGGCAAAATTTGGAGGATCGTCCCGTGGAAGATTTAATCGCAGCCCCCCGGGTTTTAGGCAAGGATAACCCGATTATCGCCGGTTTTCCTAATGCCCCCGATACAGATTATGCTAACGAGCAATTACGAAATAAAGCGAGTCAAGCCCTTACTTTTGTCAAAAATTCCCTCGGTAAAACCTATTTACCCCTAATTAACGGCGAATACGTCACCACCAATGTTCAAATTAATTCCGTTAATCCCTGTAACCCGCAGGAAATAGTGGGTAAAGTGGGCTTAATTGAGGTGGAACAGGCAGAAAAAGCGATCATAGCGGCGAAACAGGCTTTTCCCGCTTGGAAACGCACTCCAGTGGCTAAAAGAGCCGAAATACTGCGAAAAGCGGCGGATTTGATGGAAGCGCGACGACACGAGTTATCGGCCTGGATTTGTTTGGAAGTGGGCAAAGTTATCCAACAGGCGGATCCGGAAGTGTCAGAAGCGATCGATTTTTGCCGTTATTACGCCTCCGAGATGGAAAGACTGGATTTAGGGCATAATTTCGACGTAGCAGGTGAGAATAATCGTTATTCCTACCAACCCCGGGGTATTGCTTTAGTGATTTCTCCCTGGAATTTCCCCCTAGCCATTGCGGTGGGGATGACAGTAGCGGCTTTAGTAGCCGGTAACTGTACGCTATTGAAACCTGCCGAGACTTCTTCGGTAATTACGGCGAAATTTGCCGAGATTCTCCTAGAAGCGGGTATTCCTGCCGGAGTCTTCCAATATATCCCGGGTAAAGGTTCGCAAGTGGGGGCGCATTTGGTTAGCCATCCCGATGTTCACCTAATCGCCTTCACCGGTTCACGAGAAGTGGGCTGTCGCATCTATACAGATGCCTCCATCGTGCAAAAGGGTCAAAAACACCTAAAACGAGTTATCGCCGAAATGGGCGGCAAAAATGCCCTAATTGTCGATGAGAGTGCCGATTTAGATCAGGCCGTTGTCGGTGCGGTTAAGTCCGCTTTTGGCTACACCGGCCAGAAATGTTCGGCCTGTTCGCGGATAATCGTTCTGGAAAGCGTCTATGATAGCTTTGTTGATCGCTTTGTCGAGGCTACCGGGTCCCTCAATATCGGGCCGACGGATTTACCGAGTACGGAAGTAGGACCGGTTATCGACGAGAAAGCTCAAGCAAGAATTCGGGAATACATCGAAACTGGTAAAAAAGAGGCAGAATTGGCCCTAGAAATGCCAATTCCAGAAGTGGGTTATTTCGTCAGTCCCACCGTCTTTAAAAATGTTCCCCCCGATGCGGTAATAGCGATGGAGGAAATTTTTGGTCCAGTGGTGGCGATTATCAAAGTGAGCAATTTCGAGGAAGCTTTAGCTGTAGCTAACGGAACCGACTATGCTTTAACCGGTGGCTTATATTCTCGCACTCCTGCCCATATTAACCGAGCTACGCAGGAATTTGAAGTAGGAAACCTCTATATTAACCGGGGAATCACCGGTGCGATTGTCTCCCGTCAACCCTTCGGGGGTTTCAAGATGTCGGGGGTAGGTTCCAAGGCTGGGGGTCCCGATTATCTGCTGCAATTCCTCGAACCTCGTCACATCAGCGAGAATATTCAACGTCAGGGATTTGCACCGATTGAAGGGGCCGATTAAGCAATTTATGGCTAGGGTTTGCGGCAAAAAGTTTGTTGGTGGGGTCAGGAGTCAGGAGTCAGGAGACAGGAGACAGGAGACAGGAGACTCCGAGACAGGAGTCAGCTTTTTTCTCCCTGCTCCCTTCCCCCCACTTCCCTATCTCCCCACTCCCCTATCTCCCCATCTCCCCATCTCCCCACTCTCCTAGACTTTTGAAACAGGATTTAGTATCACAGGGGACTCCCCAGCTGTTGTCTTTCCTAGCTGATTTCTTGGCTGTCAACCTACTGCTATATACTTAAGTTGAGAATTGCGTCGGCCTATCAAGAAAAGACTATGACGATTGAAACCGTTGCCACAAAACCCTTTAGTGACCAGAAACCGGGGACTTCTGGATTGCGAAAATCCGTTCCCGTTTTTCAACAACCCCATTATCTGGAAAATTTTATTCAAGCTATCTTCAATACTTTAGACGGTATCGAGGGTCAAACCCTAGTTGTCGGTGGAGATGGTCGTTATTATAACCGTCAAGCTATTCAAACTATCCTGAAAATCGCCGCCGCTAACGGTATCGGTAGAATACTCGTGGGAACCGATGGTATTGTCTCCACTCCCGCTATTTCTGGGTTAATTCGCGAAAATAACGCTTTTGGCGGTATTGTTCTCTCCGCTAGTCATAACCCCGGCGGTCCGGAGGGCGATTTTGGCATTAAGTACAATATTACTAACGGCGGACCGGCCCCGGAAAATATCACCGATGCAATTTATGCCGAGACTAAGGTGATTAGCAGTTATAACATCCTCTCAGGGGCTGATATTAATCTCGATCGCCCCAGTTCCTTTAAACTGGGAACTATGGATGTGGAAGTGATCGATGCGGTTACTCCCTACGTCAAAATGATGGAAAAGATTTTTGATTTCGATCGCATTCAGGCCCTACTCACTTCTGGTAAGTTTAAAATGTGCATGGATTCTCTCCATGCGGTGACGGGTCCCTACGCTTATGCTCTATTTGAACAGCGTTTAGGTGCGCCCAAGGGTACAGTGTTAAATGGTATTCCCCTAGAGGATTTTGGTGGTGGTCATCCCGACCCTAACCTAGTCTATGCCCATGATCTGGTAGAAATTCTCTTTGGTCAAGAGGCTCCGGATTTTGGGGCTGCTTCCGATGGAGATGGCGATCGCAATATGATCCTCGGTCAGAATTTTTTTGTTACCCCCAGTGATAGTTTGGCGGTACTAACAGCCAACGCTCATCTAGTACCGGGCTATCAAAATGGTATCACGGGAGTAGCGCGATCGATGCCCACCAGTGCGGCGGCCGATCGAGTAGCGGCTAAACTGGGAATTGACTGTTATGAAACTCCCACCGGTTGGAAATTCTTCGGTAATTTGTTGGATGCGGGGAAAGCAACCCTTTGCGGGGAGGAAAGTTTCGGCACGGGTTCCAATCATATTCGCGAAAAAGATGGTTTATGGGCGGTTCTTTTCTGGTTAAATATTTTGGCAGTTAAAGGGGAATCTGTAGAGGAAATTGTTCGCAGTCATTGGCAAGAATTTGGTCGTAATTTCTATTCTCGTCATGATTATGAAGAAGTCGCCTTAGAACCGGCAAAAGAGATGATGGCACGTCTCCAGAAGTTGGTTTTAGACCTTAAGGGTAAACAATTTGGTAACTATGAAGTGGAATATGCCGATGATTTTAGCTATACGGATCCCGTGGATGGTAGTGTGAGTAAAAATCAAGGCATTCGCATTGGTTTTACCGATGGTTCTCGGATTATTTATCGTCTATCGGGTACGGGAACTAAAGGAGCAACTCTTCGGGTTTATCTAGAAAGTTATGAACCGGACGCAAGTAAACACGATATCGACACCCAAAAGGCCCTACAACCCTTAATTGATTTAGCCGAAGAAATCGGTCAAATTCGTCAATCTACCGGACGGGAACAACCCACAGTTATTACCTAAAATCTAGGGATCAGCTATCAGTTTTTATCGGGGAAATTTTTGACCTGCTCATCACTAATTAGGGTTTGCGGCAAAAAGTTTTTCGTGGGGGTAGGGTGTGGGGTGTGGGGTGTGGGGTGTAGGGTTTTACCGATTTTGAGGGGGTCAACTACCTAATTTTCAGGGAAAAAGTCCCAGAATTTTCCCCCCCATCACTCCCAGATATGGTACTTTTTGATTGACAAAAAGTCTAAAAGTCTTACCCAACAAGGTTTTTAGATTTATTCAGCAAACCCTAATTACTTCCAGTAATTGCCCTGTGGTACAATTTCTGAATTCCCGTGACTAATTTATCTAACATCGATCGATGGCTATCATGAGTCGGATCAAAACTCTGCACTTTGGTTAATAATTTTGCTTCCTGTACGTCCACGTCGTCATCGCTATAGATTAAAGTGCTAATCGATGTTAGTAGATCTTGATAGATTTCTGGACTAGGATTATCGCCTAAATAGGACTCTAACCATCGATAACATTCACCGGTTTTAACTGGTTTTAGTTCCGATAATAGTGGTTTTATCTCCGGATCATCATCAAGTTTTTCCCTCACAGCTACCTGTCGTAAATAATTTCTTTCTGATGGTTGAATGACACCATCAATCCAAGCAACACCGATGAGAATTTTCAGTAATTGTTTATTTTTCATCCCACACTTCCTTGACTAACTTAGCCATAAAAAAACCGTCTTGATTATGCCGATGGGGTAACACTTCGATCGCTCCCGTTTCTGTATAGTATTCTGAGAAGCATGAATTAGAGTCAGGAGTGGCCATTTTCCAATCGGGATGAGCGGCTAAAAACTGCTCGATCACTCTTTCATTTTCTAACGGATCGAGAGTACAGGTGGCATAAACTAAGATTCCCTTCGGTTTTACCCAAGTGGCAGCCGAGGCTAAAAGTTCCCCCTGTCGTTTGGCTAGTACAGGTAAATTTTCGGGTGTTTGTCGCCAACGTATATCAGGACGCTTGTGCAGGGTTCCCAATCCTGAACAGGGAGCATCGATTAGTACACGATCGGCGATGCCGTGCCACTGGGGACGATCGCGACTATCCCCTAGATGTATTTCGATCGCTTTTAAGTCTAATCTTTTAATATTGGCTTCTAACTGTCGTAAACGGGATGCCGTTTGATCACAGGCTAATATTCTACCCCGATCGCCCATTAATTCGGCGATATGAGTGGTTTTTCCCCCCGGTGCCGCACAAGCGTCGATAATTGTCTCTCCGGGCTGGGGATCGAGTAGATAAGTGACTAATTGGGCGCTAATATCCTGTAGGGTGTAATTTCCGGCTCGAAATCCCTCTAAACGCTCAATATTGCCTAAACCAGAGGTTAAACGGCAAGCCAGAGGTAACTTAAGATAATTAAAAGTTATATTGGCTGATTCTAACTCATTTTCTAGGGCTTCTAGGCTAGTTTTCAGGGGATTAATCCGAATATCGAGGTCAGGAGAGCGATTAAACCATTGACACAGTTGTTCCGTTTCCGTAACACTAAAGCGATCTAACCACAATTGCACCAACCAATCGGGGAAACTGTGGAGAATACCCAATCTAGAAGCGGTATTTTCCGGTAAAAGTAAAGGATCGTCGCCATTAGCAGTTAAACGGAGATATTGCCGCAGCATTCCGTTAACCACCGCCGCTAATTTGCCTAAATGACTGATTTTAGTTAATTCTACCGCCGTATTCACCGCCGCCGATGGGGGAATCTGGGATAGATAACGCAGTTGATAAAGACCAATATGGAGAATTCGCCGTAAATCCGGGGGTTGCTGGGCCGCGGTTTTTTTCCCCAGGCGATCGAGCAGCGCATCCAAAGTTCTTTGTCGGCGCATTATACCATAAACAATCTCCGTTGTCAAGGCTTTGTCAAGACAATTTAAGGAACTAGCGGACAAATGGCGATCAAGAGCGCGATCGGGATAGGCGGAGGAGCGATCGATATCCCGTAAAATCAGCAAAGCCAGCTGACGAGCATTATTCATGCAGTTTCTAGACGATTGCGGAGGAATTGGCGTAAAATAGTCAGTGCCGGAATCGGGATTTCGTGACCCATATTTAACTCGTGATATTCGACGTTAACCCCCAAACCAAGCAGTAAATCTCTGGCTTGACGAGCAGCAGCGATAGGAACGACGGGATCCTGCTTACCATGAACAATTAAGACATTTTGTGGGCCTTGGGGATGGGGTTCACCGTGCAGATAACCACTCAAGGAACCCAATCCCGCCAAGGGTAAAGATAAACCCACATCCAGCGTCATCGCTCCCCCTTGGGAAAAACCGGTCAAAAAAGTCCGCTCTAGGGGAATACCGGTAGTTGCTTCTAGGGAAATAATCCAATCGTGCAACTGTTGACGACTAGCGACTAAACCTTGATAATCGGAGGTTTCTAAAGCATACCAGGCGCGTCCCCCCGGCACTTGGGGATGATCGAAGGGAGCATTAGGAAACAAAAATTGACAATCAGCTAGATCCAGCATCGATGCAAGGGGGGCCAGATCCATGGCATCTGCACCCCAACCGTGCAGCATGATCACTAGATAGCGAGCGGGATTTTCCGGGGAAGGGGGAATGACAATCGGGTTAAAAGACAGAGTTTTTTCCTCGCAATTCTCTTTTTTCTCTATTCTATAGCGATTTTCCCGGCAGTGAGATGGGTGTTGGGGGAGTCTTTTCAGTGATCAGCTTCTGAAGGCAAAAGGCACTCATGCAAAAGGCAGCTTTATTCTCCCAACTCCGGCGCTCCCAACTCCCATCACCCCACACCCCACACCCCACACCCTGTCCCCAGGAAAAACTTTTTCAGCATACCCTAAATAGTAACCAATAATTTCCCTTGTCTTTCTATCAATTAACCGCCAAATATAAACCTTTATCGTCTTAGAAAAAACCAAAGACCACATCTCATCACATTCTCTAAACAATTTACCTTTTGGTTTGTCCGAAACCTTTACTTGACGGGGAACAGCCGCCAGTTTATTGTTGACATAATTTTGTAACCATGACCAACTTACCCCTGTTACTCTCGCAATTCCTCGCAAGGAAATTCGTTCGAGCAAGAGTTGATCAATTAATTGTTTGGTTTCGTCAGAGACGGTTTTATTAGTGGGATTGATCACCAACGGTTGACCACATTCTTTACCTTGACGTTTGGGTTTTCCATTATGAATAGAACCATTCTTGATAGTATGGTGAGAACCACAACGCTTGACAGGGGAATAGAGGTGAAGGGGGTATTTTGTTCGGTGCTAGACTGATATTTGAGTAAGCCAGACAGGAGCCAGAAAAAGATATTTATCAGAAAAGTCATGCTCAAGCTAGAGGTTTAAAGACTGAGCGGGTTGCAATTATTTTTATTAATAAATATTTAACACAATTCATACCAGGTAAGCAAGAGGGCTACGCCACTACTACCGAATCATTACCACATCGGTTACTTTTTTTCTGGTCCAGAGGGCGAGAATTGTCAGTAAAAGTCAACCCATCACTCCCGCTAAAGGATTTTTATCGATTCCAGTTAATCGATAAAAGCAGTACAATTGTATTTAATTAACTGTCCGACGTTTAATTTATCGTACTATTCCCCTGTTCTATTGTTCGCAGTCTTTTTAAAATTCTTGATTGTGTTGGGTTATTTCTAATTTTATTAATATCTTCATCAGTAAAAACCATACTAAATAATAACCATATTAATTCTTCTTTCTGATCGCTGCCACTAAATCCTCCTAGAATAGCGTCTAATCTTCTTTGATAGTTCTTTTGCGTTCTTTCCAGTGTATATCTCCCGATTAATTCTTCGATGTATTTTTGAATAGTAAGTATTTGAAAACGATCAAATTCATGTCTGGTATCATCATACAGTATAGTTTTCTCCGATGCCAATTTCTCGTCGAAAGTCTCCATAATAGATATTTGAAATCCTTGGTACAACTCTAATAGCTTTTTGATCAGACTGGAGACAGGATTAATTGTCGATGGGCTAAATCCACCCATTACTTGGTCAATTTGTTCTAAATTAGGGTTTAAGGAACTAATAATAAAACCAAAGACTAGAGCAATGATTAAACCCACATATACATCATCCTCAATCGAGCTTAATAGAGAAAATATAAATTGAATGAGATAGTATAAGAGTATTGATATAACAATTTTGACAGTTAATAAACGAACAAAAGAATTTAAAAAATCCTTTTTTAAATTGGGAAATAAATGACGAATCCTAAAAGCTGAGAAATAGCTAATTCTAGTTTCAACTGCTACTCCAATAATTATCGCAGTCACCACAAAAGACCACCGATGTCCTTCCACAAATTTTTGTATTTCACTAGAAAGGTCGGTGGCGGCAGCTGCCTGAGAATCTACCAAAAATAGGTAATGGGTGAATGAACTGAAAAAAGGAAACTTATCTAATTCCGTTAGAACCTGACTACAAAATACCATTTACCCTGAGCCAACGAGTTTTCCAAGTGGGAGTAAAGATTTCGTAGTTTTTTTGTTTATTGACTTTGATATAGCCTTTGTCCTTTAGTTCTTTTAATTTATCTTGTAAGTCAGCTTCTCCAACTCTATCTGTTTCAATTTTAAAGCTTACGACAGTGGCAGCCCTAACTTTGAGTAAATCAGATAAAAGAGACTTCTCCTCGGAGGTTAAATAATTGTCAGACTTAGCTGAAGTCCCAGAATCACCCTTATAAGTGTCATTGTCTTTGGACTTAGAAGGAAATATGTCAAGCATTCTGTTTTGTGTAGTTTATAAATACACTTCGACCAGTACATCTTGATCCTCAGTCATGACTCTCTGAGTTCATGACTGAGAATGACTGAGATATGTCTGAGTTTTTTGCGATAAAATAGAGATTGCGTCGATTGATGGAAGTTTATGGGGCGATCGCTTAAAGTAAAATCAGAATATATCCCTAGAGTCAAACAAGCAGTTAAACTCAATGGTTACGCAAGTCAAGAGCTGCTTGCTGAGGATTTAGGATTCGCAAAATCGACTATTAGCCTTTTTCTTAACGGTAAATCGATTAGTAATCTCAATTTTTATGAAATTTGTCAAAAATTAGCCCTTGATTATCGAGAAATCACTGACTGGGATGAGTTGGAGGAAACAGCTGCTGCCACGTCTGAGGATGAGGGAGAAAACCGGGCCGCGGATTTTTCCAAGTATATTGAACGTCCTCCAGTGGAACAGCTTTGTCTGGAGACGGTGAGTCAAGCAGGTTCATTATTGCGGATTAAATCAGCCAAGGGGATGGGTAAAACCCTATTAGTCGATAGAATTTTGAGTCAAGTTGACAAAAGAGAGTATAAAACCGTCAGTTTCAGTTTTTTACAAGCAAGTAAAGGAATTCTCGGCGATTTAGACCGATTGCTTTCTTGGTTTGCTTTGATTATTTCCAAGAAATTAGGGTTAGCAGCTCTCTTTCAGGAAAAATGGCAAGAAGGATTAGGACTTTATAGCTGTACTGCCTATTTTGAAGACCATTTGCTCAAAAAGCTGGATAAACCCCTAATTTTAGTTTTAGAGGAGATAGATAGTCTCTTTACCTATACCAGCGTTGCTGACGATTTCCTTAGTTTATTTCGTCTTTGGCACGAGGAGGCAAAAAATAATAATACTTGGCAAAAGTTACACTTAATTATCACCTATTCCACAGAAAATTATGTTCCTGCTGACCTGAATAAATCTCCTTTCAATGTAGGAACAGAAATCCTGTTACCTGATTTTACTCTAGAACAGGTCTTGATTCTAGCTAATAAATATCAGGCTAACTTGGGAAAAGATGAACTGCAAAGAATAATTAATCTTGTCGGGGGACATCCCTATTTAATCCAAAAAGCGATTTATGGGATTACCCAAAAACAACTGTCTTTAGCAGATTTTTTAGAGACAGCAGCCACGGAAGCGGGAATTTATGGGGATCATTTGCGAGGACATTTGCTAAACTTACAAGAACATCCAAACCTAGCAGCAGGAATGAAAAAGGTTGTAGAGTCCTCTTCTCCCGTTGATTTAGGTGCAACAATTAATTGGCAACTTCATAGTTTAGGATTAGTAACCTTTGTGCAGAATGCTGTTCAACCCCGTTATCCACTATACAGCGACTATTTTAGGTATCGCCTATCCTCCTAAAATCCAATATATAGCGTTTCCCAATCTCATGAGGTACACCAAAATCTTAACTCCTGACTCCTGACTCCTCAAAACCTAAGACTCTGTACCTCACAACTATGGGAATTGCTATATTTAGTTAAACTGTTGTACATCTAAATCTAATATTCGTTTTCACCTGTTCCCCGTTCCCCCATCGAACCCAGAACTTTAAATGCGGACTAGCTTAGGGACAGATAACCTTTGATTAAATTATTCATCGAACTTAACCAATCAGACAAATTGCTAATTTTAATCCTATGGCGACCAATTTTTATTATGTTGGAGGCAGCGTTCCCCTAGATGCACCTAGTTATATCAAGCGGGAAGCAGATGATATATTTTATGACTATCTAAAAAATGGACAGTATTGCTATGTGTTAAATTCCCGTCAGATGGGAAAATCAAGTTTGTGGGTACAGACACAAAAACGACTGAAAGAGGATAATATTGATTGTGCTACCATTGATTTGAGTGGTCTAGGAAAAAACCTATCCGAAGATATTTGGTATCGAGTATTATTTGAGCAACTGGTTAAACGATTTGATCTTTCTATTCGGGAAAAAGAGCAAACTTGGTGGGATGAACGAGCCTATAAATCAGCTATTAATCGTCTTGATCAATTTGTAGAGGAAATTCTCTTAAAGGAGGTATCCCGACCTATTGTTATCTGTTTTGATGAAATTGATAGCATTCTGAGCTTAAATTTTTCCACAGATGCTTTTTTTGCTTGGCTGCGTAGCTGTCATGAAAAACGTCCTCACAATCGTGATTATCAACGTCTAACCTTTTGTATGTTGGGGGTAGCGACGGTTTCTAACTTTATTCGAGATAATAATCGTGGTTCTTTTAATATTGGTCAAGATATTCGATTATCTGGATTTACTATAAGGGATGCCAGAAAACTTGCCGAGGGATTGCAGGACAAAGTTATCGCACCGCAACGGGTTTTAGAGGAGGTTATAGAATGGACAGGTGGACAACCATTTTTAACTCAAAAAATTTGTCATTTAATCTCCACATCTCGCCCTGGATTTGGCAAGGAATCCCCAGCAACCCCGATTAATGTCAGCGATTTTATCCAGTCGCAAGTAATTAGTAACTGGGTATCTCAAGATAGTCCAGAACACCTAAAAACTATTCGGAATCGTTTATTAAATAAGCGTGTCACGGGTAGAAGAATGCTGAAGCTTTACCTAGAAATTTTAAGAAATGGTGAAATTACCGATGATGGTAGTCTTGATCAAATAGAATTACGCTTAACGGGATTGGTAGTTCAAGACCGACAAAAGTTAAAAGTTTATAATAAGATTTATAGAAATGTTTTTAATGAAACTTGGGTGACAACGGAATTAAATAAAATCCCTCCATACATTGAAAAGTACGAAGTTTGGTTAAATTCAGGGGAAGATGACACTAAACTTCTTTCTGATCAAGATTTAGCAGAAGCTTTAACTTGGAGTAAAAATCAAGACCTTAATGAGTCAGAAAAGCGTTTTTTAGAGTTAAGTGAAATCGCAGCCAAACGAAAAGCACAGATAGCACGTCAAGGGGAAGCATATCAACTGGCTGAAAAACAATTAACGCCCAAATTTGAGGAGAATCAACGAGCAGCTTTAATTGAGGAAACTTTAGCTTGGACGGGTGGTAACTTGGAGTTAACGGAAATAGTTATCGGTTTGCTAATCGACAATAAAAATGAGTTGCGGGAAGGAGAAGAAAAACCAGTAATTGAACAATTGATTCAGAAAAATATTGTAGAAAATTGGTTACAAAATAAAGCGGCAGCCCATCTCTGGAAAATACAAAACAGTCTCTTAACTCCTGATAAAAATGTTAGGTCAACATTAGAAATCTATCAAGACATTTTGCAGGGGAGAGTCTTTGCTGATAATAAACCAGAAAAATTGGCACTTCAGCAAGCAGAATTAGTGATTAAAAATGATGAGTATCTAGAAGTGACCAATCGAATTTATAAAGAAGTATTTAATTTTAAATGGGTTAAACAAGAATTAGAAAAATTAGTTGATGTGGAGAATCCTCCTGCTGGTTTAACTAAAATATTATCTTTCTTGGCACTATTAGGCTTTCTTGGATTTACTTTTTGGTCATTCAAGACTCCTGAAAAGACTCCTAATGGCGTGGAGACACCCTCACCATCACCTAGTATTCCAGAAATTTGTGCTAAACGAGATTTTAATATTAGCTTAAACAGGACTATTCAACAACTGCAAGAATTGGAAAGGAAACAAGGTGATCAGTTTCCTGAAAAGTGTGGGACTCAATTAACTGAATTAAAGTTAATTCAGCAAGCAATAGGACTAGCTGCCAATAATTTTGTGGCTCATGTGCCGGGTAGAGAAGGTGGTTTTGAAATTTTGTGCAAAATCCCCCCATCTTCTGATAACTTTAAAGAAGCTCAATCTCGGGCAAAAATTTGGTATAAGGATAGAGCTTGGAAATCGGATATCGATCGAGCTTTGCAAGATAATCCAGATTGCCAAAAACTTATTGAATAAACATTAATTTTTCAATCACTAAATACCCCATCGCTACCCGTTAATTCCTCGGATAATGATACTCGGATTCCTTCCCTTCCCCGTGACCAAAATAAAAAGAATAGGTCAGAAACATTGAAGGATTGACTCCTTCTAACATGAGAGTAATTAACCTGTGGGTTCTTTTGACGTAAAACAATTATTTGCATATAATAGAGGAGATTGCCAATCATTAGCCAGAGAATTAAACTAAAAATAAAAGTAAATGCCATGACTACAATCCATCCAAAAAATTGAAAAGCGACTTGAGATATAGGACTATCCTGTGTTAATCCATTGGCAAATTCTCTCGCATCTTTATTACTAAAGAAACCCACCGCTATTGTTCCCCAAAAACCACAAAAAAGATGTACTGGAATTGCTCCCACTGGATCATCAATTACTTTAGTTTTAATTAAAAATTCTTCTCCTAATAAGACAGTAATGCCACTAATGCCACCAATGATAATAGCTGATCTGATATTAACATAACCTGATGATGCCGTGATCCCCACTAATCCCCCTAAAATGCCATTAATAATTGTGGATAAACTGGCTTTGCGACCGATTAAAGGATTAAGAATTAATGCCAAAACTCCCCCAGCAGCAGCGGCAATCATCGTGGTAGTAATTGCCATGGGGACATCATCCAAATTTACCGCCGAACCACCATTAAAACCAAACCATCCTAACCAAATAATTAAACAACCAAGGGTTGCAAATCCTAACTGATGGGGAGCAAAATTTCCCCTTTCTTTTTCTTCATAACAGTCAGTTTTGCAATTATAACCAAAACGTCCATCTCTCGGTTTTAGCAACCAAGCACCCACTAATCCGGCCATTCCTCCCACCGAATGCACCACCGTTGAACCAGCAAAATCTCGAAACTTAAATAAGTTATATAACCATCCTTCCGATGACCAAATCCAATGTCCTGTCAGAGAATAAGAAAAAGCGACTAAAAAGAAACTAAATAGCAAAAATGCCCAAAATTTAACCCTTTCTGCCACTGCTCCCGATACAATGGTCGCCGCAGTTCCCGCAAAAGTTAATTGAAAGAAAAATAAAGTGGCAATTGAACGACCTGGCCACAATTTTTGGAATTGAATGTATTGATTATTAGGGGTTAAAATTTCCAAGAAAAATCCTGTATCACCAGAGAAACTATTCCCTAGTGCTGATGTATTGCCAAACATTAAACCGAAACCAAACATCCAATAAGCCAAGGCAGAAACACAGAAGACAATTAGGTTTTTAGCCAAGACATTAGTGGCGTTATTAGTACGACAAAAACCCGTTTCCAGCATGGCAAAACCCGCATTCATAAAGAATACTAACGAGCCGGCTATTAACATCCAGAGATTAGCAACTAAATCCAGAGTAGAATTATTTAAATCTTGTGCTGTGACTTTGCCTACACCGATCAACAGCATGACGATAAGAGAGAAACAAAAAGATAGGATATTACGCAAACGCGGGCGATATTCTAGAAAAGATAATAATCGATTCATCGGCTATAACTCTCATGGGCAATTTCCCCTTTATAGTAATTGATTTAATCCCTTATCGTTCACTCAAAACTGCTTTTTTTCTGATCCAGATAGCGAGAATTGTCAGGAAAAGTAAACCCATCACTCCCGCTAAAGGATTTTTATCGATTCCAGTTAACCAATCGGGAACAGTACCAGTGTATTTAATTAACTGACCCACATTTAATATATAGTATGCCCAGATTAAACCCGCGTGCAGACCGATACTTTTACCCAAACTACCACCACAGGCGCGTTTTGCCCAACCGAGAATTAATCCTAGCAAGACTAAGGCAGGAAATTGGGGAAAAGTGCGGATAATTTCGGCTAAAGGTTTAATAAAGTGGGTAAGAGCGAAAATTAAGGCACTAATCACTAGAGCGATAGCGGGACGATAATCCTTTTCTAATTCTCCCAGTAACCAGCCCCGAAATAGCAATTCTTCGGCAAAACCCACCGCTAAAGCGACTAAAAACCCCTCCAGGATGATTTTGCTGATCTGGGGATTTGCCAGTAAGAAATTTAACCAACCTAGGAACGCTTGGGACAGAAAAAGCGAGAAAGTGAAAAATAAACCGATCGCCAACCCGTTAATTAACTCGATCGGCGTTTTTCTTCGCCAAATCAACCCATAATCGGCTAATCCCTCATCGCCATAAATTATCCGTCCCCACCAATGGGATAACCCCAAAAATTCCAGATAGAGAACAGAAAGGGTCAAAATTGAGACAAGATTGGCATTAGTGGCAAAAAAGTGATAGAGGGGAAGTGCGATCGGCAACCAGAGAAAAAGTAAGAGCAAAATAAAAATTCCCAGTCGCAGGGGGACTGGGTAAGTGGCAATTACCCGCAATCTTTTATTCATCGGGTTCGATACTGCTGGTTAAACCTTTATTTTTCAAGGTTTCACAGTAAAATTCCGCGTGTTCTTGGATGCAGGTAATCACCAAGGCCGTACCATTAGTGTGCGCTTCCATCATGATATCGACTGCTTGGGGTTGCGTCATACCGGCGATCGTTTGCATTAAACTCTGAACCACATACTCCATCGAGTTAAAGTCGTCATTGTGGAGTAAAACGCGATAACGCGGTGCTGGTTTACGGATTGTCGCTGTGGAACGCTTTTCGATGACTTCTGTGGACACCGTGTCTCTCCTTTGAATCTATATCACAAATAAAGGTCAATTACTAATGATCATAATCAAAATTTCCAGATTGAGCTAGGCTTTTTCAGCGATCCGTGAGGGGTTGGGTGTTGGGGAGTGGGGGACAGCCACAGGAATGACATTTCTAGATGGATAGATCATAATTAAATTAACCCTGTAATTTAACCTTATTTCTCTATGTCTGCTGGCGAATTACAAAATCTCGATAAAAATATTCAACGCTTAAAAGAACAATTAGCGGGAATCCGCGATGCGTGGACAGGTGCGCGTCCAGAAGATAAAGTTCTTTTGCAGCAACGCATAAACGATAAGCGCACAGAAATTAAAAAATTTGAACGAGAAAAATGGGATTTAATCGCCAGCGAGAGTCAAGAATCGTCCTTTCCTGATGCCGAGGTAATGGTAGCAGAAATTGTCACAGAATTGACGGCAATTACCGCAGAACCACCCCCTGAACTTGCTTCTGTACAAATCTTAGAATCATTAAACCAAATTCTGGCTAAACTCAATCAACCAGAGCGATCGGCAGCAGCCAAATTAAAAGCGGCCCTATCTACTATACCCCCTTTTGTTTCCCTGACCTACGAAGCGGAATTAGATACTGAGTCAACTTTTAAGCGTTATTTTCCCACATTTAATCGTGCGATCGCAGGAGTGAAAAATCGTCTAAAAAAGTAAGTATTCCCTCTATCCCTAGTAATGTGGGCAAAAGTACGGTTAATTTTGTCGGGAGGGAAGATGAGTTAACCTTAATTCATCAGCAATTGCAAACAGAACAAGGGGTGATTGTTTGTGCAGTGGAAGGGTTAGGGGGAATAGGAAAAACCGCTTTAGCTTTGGAATATGCGAAACGATACCAACAGGAATACGCGGCACAATATTGGTTATCCTTGCGACTATCGGGTTTAGCAGAAGAAATAGTTAAATTAGCTGGTCCCTATCTATCTTTACCAGAAATATTGAAAAAAGAATCTTTAGAAAAACAAGTGGACTGGTATTGGCAAAATTGGCTACCTCAGCAGGGAAAATTATTATTAATTCTCGATGATGTCCCCAATATCGACCGAATTCCCGATCGAATGTTACCAAAAGATTCTAGGATTAAGATATTAGTCACCACTAGGGAAAGGTGTCTTAGTACGGAATTTGAGTCTATAGCTTTAGATGTTTTACCCTTAGATAAATGTGTGGAATCGCCAATTCAAAAATGAAACGCATCAACCTCAAGAGTTGACAAAGAAAGGCTCATCAGGTAGTGTCTGATCATTAACAAAAACAAATCAGACCCAAAAATGAGCCACCAACATCTTAACATAGAACAAAGAAACTTGCTCTACCAACTTAGTCAGGAGGGAAATTTATCTCAACGG
>VYLE01000579.1_pt1 | contig 17953 bp, 20 predicted proteins | sample 5114391 | NCBI WGS metagenome assembly VYLE01 (sample SAMN12291771, study PRJNA351875) | freshwater metagenome | isolation source: freshwater lake | place: USA: Michigan, Kent Lake | collected 2013-08-15
CCGCCAAATATAAACCTTTATCGTCTTAGAAAAAACCAAAGACCACATCTCATCACATTCTCTAACCAATTTACCTTTTGGTTTGTCCGAAACCTTTATTTGACGGGGGACAGCTGCCAGTTTATTGTTGACATATTTTTGTAACCATGACCAACTTACCCCTGTTACTCTAGCAATTCCTCGTCAGGAAATTCGTTCGATCAAGAGTTGATCAATTAATTGTTTGGTTTCGTCAGAGACGGTTTTATTAGTGGGATTGAACACAAACGGTTGACCACATTCTTTACATTGACGTTTGGGTTTTCCATTATGAATAGAACCATTCTTGATAGTATGGTGAGAACCACAACGCTTGACAGGGGAACGGAGGTGAACTAGGGGGGCACTTTGTTCGGTGCTAGACTGATATTTGAGTAAGCCAGACAGGAGCCAGAAAAAGATATTTATCAGAAAAGTCATGAGCAAGCTAGAGGTTTAAAGACTGAGCGGGTTTTCATACCAGGTAAGCAAGAGGGCTACGCCACTACTACCAAATCATTACCTCGCTTTGAAGGTTCTCGCAATAAGACTCAAATTAAAGGTTTATGGAAAGATGTTGTGATCAGTGATGACGATTTAGAAGAAGCTGAAAAAGCAGTTTTTCGAGATTAGATTACACTTCATTTTTATGACAAATGCTGTAGTTCTCGTAAATGATATTTTTAAGAGTTTAAATCTTTAAAGGGATTGATAACCTGTAAGCTATTATTGATAATTAAACCATCTTGCATATCTTCTGAGTAGAGAATAGTTGCATCGCCTAAAACTGCACTAGCAACAATCAGGCTATCCCAAAATGAAATTAAGTAGCGATCTCGTAATTTCACGGCATACTCAAGGGTTTCGAGGGAGACAGGTAAGATTTCACACCCTTGTGTCAATTCTTCAAGTAGATTTTGGATTTGTAAATTATTAAACCCTGCTTTGCGGATTAAATTTGAGCAAACCTCATTGACAACTTGTGTACTAATTATCAAGTTTTCTTGATTCGTAATATTTGTCGCTATTTGTTGCTTAGGGATGGCATTAGGATCGCTACAATTAACAATGAAGCGATACAGCCAAATATTAGAATCAATAAAGAAGGGTTGAGATTCACCAGCGTTCATTGGCTTCTTCTCTGGTAAGAGGATGGAAATCTTCAATTTTAATCGGATTTGCTGTTAACTGGGCGATTATACCCGTTTCTGACCATTTTTGGGAAGTAAGCTGGGAAATTGAATTCGATTCTATAATGAGTTTAACGCACTGTCCTTCATTGAGTTGGAGATTACCAAGAGGACGTAAAACGCCATTTTCAAAGACGGCTTCACAGGTTTGTTGCGGCATAACTCAATCCTTAATTCTAAATTACTCTTATTTTAACCGATGAATCAACAACGCACCCAATCCCGTCTAAACTATGATTTTTTTGATTGTTTGATTGACTATTATTTTTTTCGGCTATCGTCCCTGCGATAGAATTCTGATAATCTCCCCATTCAATCCCCTGCCCCGACCAATGTTTAGGCCATGCTAGAATGGTGATAAAAGCATAGAATCCTATGTAGTTTAATTAGTTGAGAATGAATCAGAGAAAGTTATGTTCACAGATATCAATATTGGCACTTTCATAAAAAGCGATCCCAAAATTCATGGAGGTTGTACTATTATCGCGGGAACTGCTGTTACTGTACGAAGAATAGTGATCTGGTATAAGTTAGGATATAGTCCTGAAGAAATTGCCGATGAAATCCCTCATCTTTCTTTGGCACAAGTTTATGCCGCTCTAACTTACTATCATACTAACAAAGAAACAATAGAAGCAGAAATTATAGCCGAAGCCGCCGAAGCAGATCGCCTTGAAGCATTACATTATTCTTCTTCTTATGAGTAGAATTAGCTTATATATGGATGAAGATTCCACACCGTTCAAAAGGCTTTAGATAATCCGGCTTGTTTCAAAACTGCATTGGCAGTATGGCGTGATTTAATAGTATTATCAACTACAAATCTTCTTTCTGTCAGAGGACTATACCAAATTTCATGATCTCCTTTACCTTGACGTTCAAAATAACATCCAGCTGCTGAGAGCAGTTTTTTTAATGCAGGTGTTAAAGAAGTAGCCATCTAAACACCGCACTCAATTGATTCTTGACGATGACTAATGAGTTCAAAAGTTATCGCTTTTTGAGGTTCAATGGTAATTAGATGATTGAGTTGTAATAATTCTGGAATTATCTGTCGTAATTTAGCTGTTAAAGCTTCGATGGTATCAGCTTCGGTGACTAATCCGGGAATATCTTCACTCTCTGCTACCCACACTTGCGCCTCTCGATCCCAAAATGCTTCTACTTGGTACGGTTTTTGATTCATGATGATTTAGTTCAAGTGAGTAGAATTAGCTTATCTATCAATCAAGATTATACAGTGCGATCGCTTTTCTGACAATCTTACCACCAATCCCCAACTCTTGATGATTGCCGATGAATCGCTTATCACTGAATTAACCGCCACCATCTGCCACGCCATGAATGAACCCCAAAAACATCGACAATCTATTCGCTTAAAAGGCTATGATTATAGACTTAATGGAGCTTATTATATAACAATTTGTTCTTATCAGAAGCAGTATTTATTTGGTGAAATTGTTGAAGGAAATATAGAGCGAAATTTACTTGGTGATACTGTTGAAGCAGTATGGTATAGACTACCTCTACATTTTAAGTTTATTGAACTAGATGCTTTTATTGTCATGCCCAATCATATTCATGGAATTATAGTAATACAAAACCAAGCTCTGGAAAAGGCTGCACACGATTCGCAATATCCTCACGGTACAATGCCGGAATCTTTGGGGGCTATTGTGCAGAATTTTAAATCAATTTCTAGTCGTAAAATTAATCGTTTATGTGGCGATCGCCTGAAAATTTGGCAGCGCAATTATTATGAACATATCATTCGCAATGAAAATTCTTATCAAAAAATCCGGCAATACATTCTTGATAATCCGCGAAATTGGGAACAAGACGAGAACAATCTGAATAAATTCAAACCAATGTAGGGGCAAATAACCTGTGGGGACAAATAACCTGTAGAGGTAAATAACCTGTAGGGGCGAAGCATTTGGGCAATAACATATCGCTGAAACCATAAATTTCTTATCCGAATGCTTCGCCCCTACCCTGGGCAATAAACTAATAACCTTCGCCTATTATCCCTGTGATACAATTATGATAATCTCCTCATTAAATCCCTGTACGGGCGAAGCATTCGTGCATAATCTATCACTGAAACCCTAGATTTTCTATCCGAATGCTTCGCCCCTACCCCAAACAATAACCTTAGCCTATTATCCCTGTGATACAATTCTGATAATCTCCCCATTAAATCCCTGTACGGGCGAAGCATTCGTGCATAATCTATCGCTGAAACCATAAATTTCTTATCCGAATGCTTCGCCCCTACCCATCAATTCCCCATCCGCCACGCCATGAATGAACAACGCACCCAAGCCTACCTAAACCTGATTAATCAGCTATTATCCTGCAATGATGGCGATGAACCCCGAATATTACAGGAAAATCAGGAATTGCTGGATGAGGGGTTGGTACAGGTAATGGTGGCCGTAGTGCAACAATACGGGAATGCAGGAAGGGAAAATGAGGCGCAATGGTTGCTGAATATGGCGCAACAGTTAGCAGAGTATATCAGCCGTCAAAAGTTTACTATAGAGGAATATAAGACATTTCTACTGGACATAGTACTAGCAGCCAATAAAAGTAATAGTGATGTTGCGATAATTTATCCTATTTTAAAACAGCACCAAGATAAATTAGACGACACTTTTGCTAAATTATTACAGATATACGCTAGAAATATGTTTTCTCAGAGAAGCAGAGAAGAGTCTGCTAATATAGCAGGTGTAATTCACAATTTGTGCAATAAAATTAAACTATTTCCTTTGAATTTTGCGAATAATCAAGAAATTGCTATTGTCGGTTATCAAACTATTTTAGAAGTATATACTCGTACTGGTTTTCCTAAAGAATGGGCAATAACACAAAATAGTCTAGGTATAGCTTATTGTGATCGTATCAAAGGAATAAAAGCAGACAATCTAGAATTAGCTATTTTTGCGTTCCAACAGTCTTTGGAAATATACACTCGTAGTGCCTTTCCTAAAGAATGGGCAGCAATACAAAATAATCTCGGAGAAGCTTATAGAAATCGCATCAAAGAAAAAAAGGCAGATAATATAGAATTAGCTATTGCTGCTTTTCAGCAGTCTTTGGAAATATATACCCGTGAAGCTTTTTCTTATGATTGGGCAGTTAGACAAAATAATCTAGGTATAGCTTATTATGAGCGTATCAAAGGAGCAAAAGCAGACAATCTAGAATTAGCTATTTTTGCGCTTGAACAGTCTTTAGAAGTTCATACCCGTGATACTTTTCCAGAAGATTGGGCCAATGCACAAAGTAATCTGGGAAACATTTATTTAGATCGAATTAAAGGGGATAAAGCAGATAATTTAGAATTATCTATTGCTGCTTATCTACAAGCTTTAGAAGTTTTTACCTGCGAAGCTTTTCCTAAAGATTGGGCAACAATACAAAACAATTTAGGAAATGTTTATTGTGATCGAATTAAAGGAGAAAAAGCAGATAATTTAGAATTCGCTATTGTTGCTTACCAAAAGTCTTTAGAAGTTCGTAACCGTGAGACTTTTCCTGAAGATTGGGCAAACACACAAAATAATTTGGGTACCGTTTATCGTGATCGTATCAAAGGAAACAAGTCAGACAATCTAGAATTAGCTATTAATGCTTACCAACAGTCTTTAGCAATTCATACTTATGACGCTTTTCCCCAAAAATGGGCATTAACGCAAGTTAATCTAGGCAATGCGTACTCTAATAGACTTAAAGAAGATAAGACTCAAAATTTAGAATTAGCGATCATTGCTTACAATGAAGCCTTAAAAGTTTGTACTTTTGACGCATTTCCCCAAGAATGGGCAAAGACACAGAATAATCTCGCTAATGCTTACAGTAACAGAATCAGAGGGGAGAAAGCTGAGAATTTAGAAAGGGCGATCACGTCTTATCACAACGCCTTAACAATCCGCACAAAAGAAGCTGATCCCCTTAATTGTTTACAAACCGCCCGCAATTTAGCTTATCTACACTACAACGAAAAACAATGGCAACCTGCCACAGAAGCCTATCATATCGCCATTGAAGCGGTAGAAAATGCCCGCTTAGAAGCATTAAACCCCCAAAGTCGCCAAGAGGTTTTATCTAATGCTATTGGTGTTTTTCATCGCATTGTACAGGCGCATCTTAACCTCAATCAGCCTGAGAAGGCATTAGAATATATTGAACGCAGTAAAGGGCGTAACCTGGTGGAATTAATCACCCAGAAAAACCTACACCCCCAAGGCGTTAGCCAAGAAATTATCGCCCAATTAAATGAATTAAAGCAAAGAGTGGTTAATGAACAAATTCGCTTACAACATCAAAGTATTAACCAGAATTTAATGGGTCGTGATAACCTAACTCCCTACGTTCAAGATCACAGTTATCTGAAAGAATATCAACAAGACTTAGATAATTTTATTGCAAGAGAAATTAAAGATCCTCTCTTTAGCCTCACTGAAAAAGTTGAGCCGATCCCATTTACAGAGATTCAGGCTTTAACTGATGCTGAAACTTGTCTGCTGCAATGGGACATTACAGGGGAGAAAATACTCGCTTTTGTGGTGTCTGCTGAGGGAGAGGTTAAAGTTTGGCAATCTTCCGAGGATGATAAAAATCAATTATTTGATACATTCAATAATTATCTACAGCTTTACTACTCAGGAAATGGGAAGCAAGAATGGAGAAATCAACTGTCTAACCTCCTACAGACTTTTGCTGATATTCTGCATATTAATGATATTCTTGCCCTCATTCCCGATACTTGTCAACGCTTAATTATTATCCCCCATTGGTTTCTGCATATTTTACCCTTACACGCCTTACCTGTTGATCCCCCCCAACCCCCCTTAAAAAGTGGGGAGTCGGCAACGGGGAGATCAGAATTACAAGATTCATTCCCCAAAGGCGTACAATATGCGCCTAGTTGTCAAATCTTGCAAAAAATCTCCCAAACTTTTCACCATTCCGACTTTAATAAACTGTTCGCTATTCAAAACCCCACTAAAGACTTATCTTACACTGACTTAGAAGTTAATATCCTCTCAACTTTCTTTACTGAACCTCAAGTTATCGCTAAAGATAACGCCACTAAAAACGCTGTTCTTCCCCATCTCAAATCCTCAGATAACCACTGTTATCACTTCTCCTGTCATGGAGGCTTTAACCCAGCTAATCCCCTAGAATCCGCCTTATTGTTAGCCAATAAGGAACCCTTAACATTAGGCGAAATCTTTGAACTGCGCTTGAATAAATGCCGCCTTATCACCCTTTCCGCTTGCGAAACTGGCATGATTGATATAAACTCTATCAGCGATGAATATATCGGTTTACCCAGTGGTTTTCTGTTTGCGGGAAGTCCCAGCGTTGTCAGTAGTTTATGGACAGTTAATGACCTATCAACCTCCTTCTTGATGATTAAATTATAGCGTTTCCTGTTCGCAAGAGGTACATTATCGATATTGAAAAGCTTTATTAGCAAAGGTTTAAGTGTGCCACACAGGTGTGAGAACCGCTATATATGAGATTTTATTTGATGAGAATCAGCAAGTTTCTGTACCAGTTGCTTTAAAAACTGCACAAAATTGGTTACAGAATTTAACCGTACAAGAATACTTGAATCAGTTGGATAGTTGCCTAAAAATTGTCAAGTCAATGCAACAAAAATTAACATCAAAAGAATTTAATCGATTGATGGATATGATTGAAGATGAACAAATTAGAATAAAAGGGTTTGAACTTAATTATAAGCTGTTCAATAACCCTTTTTATTGGGCTGCTTTTACCGCATCAGGTATCTAAACTAATCACAAAAATTGTCTAATGTTTCCCTAAAAACGTGAATAGCGAGAGGAGTTGCTACTACTACCAAAACTGGATTACCAGAAGTAGCAAGTAAACCAACTAATCCACCTAATATATTAGGTGCTAAATCATCTTTAACTCGGTCATGACATATTAATTGACGTGCTTGGCTGATAGCTTGTTGCCAAAAATTATTTTCATCTGCTCTCACTGTATCAATATTTGAACGCCTTGCTAATCTCATAGCAGCATACTTCAAATCGCCATCACACCGCTCAATCACGTCAATATCTCCTAATGCGTTAGAATCCTCTGCCAATTCAGCGCGAAACTGGGCAATTTCTTCAGGAGTAACTTTAGTTGATTCAATATCCATAGGTTGTTCTTATTTACAGACAATGCTAATTGTATAGTTTCTATTTTGCCATCTAAAGTGTTAATCTAACTGGTCACTGATAACTGAAAAGGTTCTTAATTCCCTACCATTGTGATAATTGCTGTCATTTAAACCACGACAAAATTAACTAATTTGCCCGGGACAACAATCACTTTTTTGATTTCCTTACCCTCTAAATAACGTTGGGCGATTTCTGATTCCAGGGCGAGGGTTTCTAGGGTGCTTTTATCGGCACTAGCGGGAACTTGTATCGTGCCTCTGGTTTTTCCCAAAATTTGGATGACAAGGGTAATCTCGTCCACAATCAGGGCAGTGGGATCAACTTTTGGCCAGGGTTGCAGGTGAATTGATTGGCTATGGCCTAAAGCTTGCCATAATTCCTCGCTCAGATGGGGAGCAAAAAGGGAAAGTAAGATTAATAGGGTTTCGATTCCTTCCCGATAAATGGGGGATTCAAAACACTTATTATCCCCTAAAGCGTTACTGAGTTTCATCAATTCGGAAATGGCGGTATTAAATTGATAATCTCCTTCTAAATCCTCGGAGATTTCTTTAATAGCGGTGTGAATTGCCCGTCTTAAATCCTTGTCAGTTTTCGAGAAAGTCTCTATTTTTTTGACTTGCTTGGGTTTATTTTCAATATATTCGCTGACTAAACGCCACACCCGATTAAGAAAGCGAAATTGTCCTTCTACCCCCGCATCATCCCACTGTAAATCTTTTTCTGGGGGTGCAGTAAAAAGTATAAACATTCGGGCAGTATCGGCCCCGTATTTTTCGAGAACTTTCAGAGGATCAACGCCGTTATATTTCGACTTAGACATTTTTTCAAAGAAGAAAGATAGAACTTCTCCCGTGTCTTTATCGCAATATTTATCCTCTTTATAGATAACATTTTCTGCGGGGACATATTTGCCAGTTTCGGGATTTTTGTAGGTTAATCCCTGTACCATTCCCTGGGTTAACAGACGGTTAAAAGGTTCATCGACATTAACTAAACCTCGGTCTCTTAAAACTTTGGTAAAGAAACGAGAATAGAGTAAATGTAGGATAGCGTGTTCGATTCCTCCGACGTATTGATCCACGGGCATCCAATCATTAACCTTCTCGAATTGAAAGGGTATATCTTCATTTTTAGCATCGGTATAACGGAGGAAATACCAACTAGAATCGATGAAAGTATCCATAGTGTCGGTTTCCCGTTTTGCGGGAGTTCCACAGCGAGGACAATCCACATTTACCCAGTCTTCTAATTTGGCTAAAGGAGAAGCACCTCGACCGCTAAATTCGACATTTTCTGGTAAAGTAACGGGTAAATTATCGATAGGTACTGGTACGGTTCCACAGTTAGGACAGTGGATAACTGGAATCGGACAACCCCAATATCTTTGACGGGAAATTAACCAATCCCGGAGGCGATATTGTATTCTAGCTTTGCCGTAACCTTGGGCAGTGGCATAATCAATAATAGCGGTTTTTCCTGCTGTAGAATGCAGACCATTAAATTGAGCGGAATTAATCATAATTCCCGCTTCTGTGTAGGCCTCTTTTAACTCAATTTCGCCACTTTCTGGAGTAATAACTATCTTAATTGGCAGATTATTTTCCTGAGCGAATTTAAAATCGCGACTGTCGTGAGCCGGGACTCCCATTACTGCACCAGTACCGTATTCGTAGAGGACATAATCAGCAATTAAAATCGGAATTTCTTCACCAGTAAAAGGATTAATTGCCAGTCCTCCGGTTTTAATACCGCGTTTGGGTTTATCTTCGGCAGTTCTTTCTAATTCGCTTTCGCTGGCTATCTCTTGAATAAAAGTTTCTACGGCCGATTTTTGTTCAAGAGTGGTAACTTGTAAAGTTAAGGGATGTTCGGGAGCAAGTACCACATAAGTGACTCCATAAACCGTATCGGGACGAGTGGTAAAAACGGCAATTTTTTCTGGGGAATTAACAAGAGGAAATTCTAAATAAGCACCTACCGATTTACCAATCCAGTTGGCCTGCATGGTTTTAACCCGTTCTGGCCAACCGGTAAGTTTATCTAAATCAGTGAGTAATTGTTCGGCATAATCGGTGATTTTTAGGAACCATTGCCGGAGTAATTTTCTTTCTACTTTAGCACCCGATCGCCAAGATTTTCCTTCACTATCTACCTGTTCATTGGCCAAGACAGTTTGATCGATAGGATCCCAATTCACTGCCGCTTCTTTTTGGTAGGCTAATCCTGATTCAAAAAACTGTAAAAATAGCCATTGGGTCCAACGATAATATTCCGGGGAACAGGTGGCAACTTCTCTTTCCCAATCGATAGATAATCCTAACTGTTGTAATTGCCGTTTCATCTGGGCAATATTTTGATCAGTCCATTTTGCCGGAGGAACTCCCCTTTCAATAGCGGCATTTTCTGCCGGTAATCCGAAAGCATCCCACCCCATGGGATGCAGCACGCGATAACCCTGCATTCTTTTCAGACGGGCAATCACATCGGTGATAGTATAGTTGCGAACGTGACCCATGTGCAGGTTGCCCGATGGATAGGGGAACATGGAGAGGGCGTAAAATTTCGGTTTATCGGCGTTTTCTGGGGTTTTGTCCAATCCCATTTGCTGCCAAATCTTCTGCCATTTCTGTTCGATTTCTGCGGGGTTGTACGGCACTGGGGTCTTTTCTCCTGAGTTGTATCTATCCCTCCCATTTTACCGCAGCCGGCTGGGGGTGATTGCCAGTCTTGGAGTTATCCACCCTGCCAAAAACCCTCTGGGTTTTAGTGGTTAATTTTCACGGCGAATATTAAACCTCTTGCATAATTAACTTGTGAGGGTTCAAAAACGTCAAAAATAAGGATTAAATCGCATAAAATCTGTAAATAGACCATTTAACTGATTATTATTTCATTCTTAATTCTCCTGACTACTGACTACTGGCTACTGACTCCTAACCCTAACAACAATTTTTGATTTTTACAAGAGGTTAACAGCCGTTCGACTTCACCCAATAGTTACTTGACTGGTATCGACGCTGGTTGCTCCCTGGACTTTACTGGCAATGGCCACCATTTTATTTAAAGTCGCCTGATTGGAAACCTTGCCTTTTAGTACAACTTTACTGCCAGTTTGAGCAACCCACAATTTGTCTTCATCAGCTAAATCCGGTGTCTCGTCAAAAGCTAAAACTACTCGTTTAGCTAGGCCGCTTTCGTCGTATTTTCCATCTAATCCGACTCTTTCGGGGGGAATACCCGCAGCAGCGGCTTTCCCCGCGATCGCACTAGCGGCATCGGCCGGTTTATCTAAGCCAAAAATTCTTTTTAACCAATCCATTGCTAACACTCCTGATTGAGTTCTAAAACCCCAATTTCTTTAACAGAGATTTGGTGGAAACGATGTGTCGATCTAATCCTAAACGATCAGGACTGACTCCCACCGCTAAAGCGACTAATTGGGAAAAATGTAACACGGGTAAACCTAAACTTCGACCGATCGCTTTTGCCACTTCCGGTTGTCGGGAATCAAGATTAAGATGGCATAAAGGACAAGGGGTGACTAAACAATCGGCCCCCGCTGCCATGGCCTCTAAAATGTGTTTTCCTGCCATTTGGAAGGATTGGGTGGTGGCATAACTGGACAGGGGCCAACCACAGCATTGAGTGCGTCCTTGATAATAAATCGGATTCGCTCCCACGGTCCGAAAGACATTTTCTAGGGATTCCGGCTGAAAAGGATTATCGTAGGGGAGAGTATCCTGGGCCCGCAGGAGATAACAACCATAAAAACTGGCACAATTTAAGCCTGATAAGGGACGAACCACCTTGGCCGCCAGATTATCTAAGCCATAATCGCCGACAATTGCCCAGAGTAGGTGCTTAACCGTCGTCGTACCTTGGTAGGGGGAACAATGTTCTTTCTGTAAATAATTATTAACTTCCTCAACATAATTGGGATTATTATGCTTTGCTTCCTTCAAGCGCTCATCCACATGACCGATCACTCCTTGACAGGTGCTACAGTGAGTCAACAGGGGTAAATTGAGGGCTTCCGCTAGGGCAATATTGCGCGCGTTGACGGCATCTTCCAACAGCTGCGAATCTTCCTTATAGGTTCCCGAACCACAACAGGCAGCTTTTTTGAGTTCGACTAAATTAATCCCCAAAGCTTCCGTCAGGGCTGCCGTGGATAAATATAGTTCCCGACAGGCACCTTGGGCGACACAACCGGGAAAATAAGCATACTGGAGATTTTTGACTGTCATGGATTCTAGGAAATTACTACTCATTACCTATCTACCATCTTGGCCCCCTTCCCCTCTGTCATCACTAAAGTCATGGAATTTCTTAATAGACAGCCTTTTGTGAGCTGCTCCCAACAAGTGTATGCTAGTTTGCCCCCCGAAATAATATCCAAAAACGAGGAGAGCCATCTCAACAGTATAATGCCTCTCCTTGAGAAAAATTGTTGTTTTGAGGAGTCGGTTGTACCAATGGCAATCTGTCCGGTCAAGAGGTGATTTACCGGTAGAATTGAGAGTGCAGCCGAGAAATTACGGCCAGAAACCCTATTTTGTCTGCTTACGCCGCTTGAGGGAGGGTGATAACAGCATCAAAGTCAGCACGGCTAGGGAAAACCGAGAGAACCCGATCGAGTTGGGTTAATTCAAAGATAATCTTGACTGAAGGTGGAATAGAACAGATATTGAAGGATTTTCCTTGACTTTGAGCCAGACGAAAGGTAGTAACTAAAGCCATTAATCCAGCGCTGTCGAGGAATTCCACCCTACTCATATCCACGAGAAAAGTGATAGAGCGACTCTGGTTAACCAGATTGGTGAGCTGCTCTTGAAATTCTAGGACGTTAGCGGCGGTAATATAGCCGTTTGGCTCAAATAGAGCAATTTCCGGGACTTTTACAGGACTTTTCATGGCTGGGCTTTGAAATTCATAAATGAACCTTTTAACTGGAGATCAGATACCGCTATTATGTCCTAACTTTCTGATTTTGCAACCTTGGTCTTGATATATTTTCCCTCTCCTGAAAAGATTAATCTTTTCTTAATCTTTACCCTGTGGGAAGGAACCACTTTTAGGTTAACCTGATGATCCGGGGAGTCAAGAGGAACAGTGATCAAGGCTTATTAGGGCGAATACCAGGGGAAAGTCGTTAGGTTTAAGCTCTAATCCCGAATGACTGATGATGACCCAGTATTCTACCGGTATTTTTGCTAAAATAAAGTAAAGCAGGATACAGAAACTAGATTTATTGAACTAGAGTAAGGAAATTGTGGATACCCAGCCGACTATCCGCCAATTAGTGGAACAAGCCCTATATTATCGTCAAATCACGCCAGAAATCGAAAACGGAATTAATGAACTCCTCGCTCGTCTTGGCTACGTTTCCGATGTGGATTACGAGGCCCTAGAGTTACTCATGGATGAAATGGACGAGGGCCGGATTAATCTCGTTCCGCGTCGGTAACTTCAGTTATCAGTTATCAGTTATCAGTTATCAGTTATCAGTTATCAGTTATCAGTGGTGAGTTATCAGTGGTGAGTTATCAGTGGTGAGTTTTCAGTTCACTCCGGACCTAGTAACGAAGAACCTGACTGATGACTGATGACTGAACAATCCCCCAAAACCCAATTTCCCCAAATTTCCCCAAATTAATATAATTGACTTCAGGCTTTCTCTTAACCTGATTTTTTCCATGATTCCTTTAACTCTTAATCTCTTGCAAGGTTCCGTTACTTTTCGTTTCAGTCCCAGTGCTGCTCTGGATTTGCAAAGGGAAATTAATATTTTACTCGATCGCCTGAAAGCGATCGCCAGTAATGCCTCTAGTGGGGGTAAACCCCAACCCCAAAAACCGCTGGAATATCAGCACACTGGTGATGTGTTTCTGGAAGTGTTTTGTAATCCCAATATTTATCCGAGTCCTTTTTCGGCTAAAGTTTTGTTAACGGTTCGTGACGATCGCCTACGCTTAACCACAGAAGCAGAATTAACCCGTGTAATCGAGGATTTAGAGCGTTATATCGACCAAAATAGTTAGAATCGGGGGATTTTTGGGGTTTCGACCTTTCCTTGTCGTCCCACCTCTCCCCATCTGATTATTCTTCTCTAGCTTGCCATGTTACCGACCGATTTATTGATTTCCCGTCAAAATGGCGAGACAATTATTCCCAAACGCTTACCGATCGCTCCTGATTATCTGATGAGCGCTCAAGAACAAATCACCTGTTTTCAGGAAAGTATCGGTGAAACTAAGGGAGAATTAAGCCAAAAACTCCTAATCTTGGAGGGAGACAGTCCCGATTATAAAATTAAACGGGGATTTGCTCACCTATTAACCAATCATTTTGCCACCTTTGAGATTATTAGTCCCTTAGAACCGCAGGAATTAAGAAAAAGAGTTTTTGAACAAGCGGCTAACTTTGTTCCTATTCCCCAAAATCGATCGCTAATTCTGGAGAAAATTGCCCAGCAAATCAGCCAAGAATTAAATCAAGAAATTTTTCCAGTAGCTCTAGAAAAAGGACTCTATGCTGATTTAGCAGAGAATAAAATTCTCACTCAATTTGATGCTCCCACCCCCGAAAACTTAATTCATCGTTTTAACCTCTCGCAAATTCAAGGTATTTTTTATCGGGCCAGTTATTTAATCATCAACGTCCACCGCAACGATCCGGGGGAATATAAATATCTCTTTCGCTATCTAAAACTATTTCGTTTAATGACTTATATCGAAGGGGATGCCGACACGGGATTTACTATTACTATCGATGGTCCCACCAGTTTATTTAAAGCTAACAGTCGTTATGGCATTGAAATCGCTAAATTAATTCCTGCCTTACTCCATGTTACTCACTGGAATCTGAAGGCACAATTACAGTATAAAGATTCCTATACAGGAACTATTAAAAAACAACAGTTTAATTTAGAGGATAACTGTGGTCTGGTGTCCCACTATTCCCCAGGTAAACCCTACGATAGTATGTTAGAGGAATCTTTCGCTAAACGTTGGTTACAGTTAAAAACTGAATGGCAACTAGAAAGGGAAGTGGATTTAGTGCCTTTACCCGGAGGAGTGATGATTCCCGATTTTCGTTTAGTGCATCCCGATGGTCGCGTTTTTCTCCTCGAAATTGTTGGTTATTGGCGACCAGAATACCTACAAAAGAAATTTTTACAGGTTAAATCGGCCCAAGCAAACAATCTAATTTTAGCCGTATCGGAACGGTTAAATCTAGAAAAAGCTGGAGTTAAATTTCAAAATCTACCCGCTCAGGTTATCTGGTTTAAAGATAAATTATCACCCCAAGCAGTGTTAGAAGTTTTAAGTTAAAGGTTTAGGAAGCTAAAAGCGGAAGTATGGTTTGATACTCCCGCTTTGGTTTAATCAGACTAGGTTAACCTTTTTGCTCAAGACCGGACAATGAGTGCTACATCATTGAGCAATGGTAGGATTGATGGACACTTTCACCACTTTATTTTTTTCTTCTTCCGCTTTCGGGAGAGTGAGATTGAGAATGCCATCTTTGTATTCAGCAGTCACGTTATTGTTATCAACCCGAACCGGTAGAGGAATAACCCGATGGAATTTACCATAACGGAACTCAGTGCGGGTAAATCCTTCTTCTTCGGTTTTAATTTCCGATTTCCTTTCACCATTAATGGTCAGACTATCGGCTGTCACTTCCAGGTTGAGGTCTTTGGCTTCCATACCAGGTATTTCCAGTTTAAGCTGAACTGCCTCTGGCGTTTCGGTCATTTCCGCCGCCGGGATGAAGGATAACCCCATTTTTTCGCCATTGCCTACATCAGTCGGCACAAGACGGTCAAACAAGCGATTCATTTCTTTCTGTAGGCTTTCTACTTCTCTGAAAGGTTCCCAACGTATAAGTGCCATATAAGTCACCTCCGCAGTTTTCTTAACGCTAGAGATGTTGGTTTATCTCTACACTTTTAGGATAGATAAAAGATTCTCTGACTGGGGTAGGGTTTTCGGTATTGAGTTTTTCCAGATTCCCGTACTATCTCCTATACTAGGGTCTGCTGATGAATAATTAAACTTTCTAAACTGGTTTGTAAATCTTGGGTTAATTGGGCTACGGCCGAGCGTCGATCGCTTTTATAATCAGCATAGCGCTCGGATACGGAAATAGGTTTACCAATAGTTATTATCGCTTTTTGTTGACCAATTTGGGGACGAAAAAAGGGATTACCTCCCTTAATTCTTGTCACTAAATCCCAGAGTAATAAAATTGTCTCGGCAAATCTTTCTACGGTGGGTTTTTCTTTGACATAATAACCAGTTACTGACACGAAACTTTCGACAATTCTCATGTGCCACATTTTTAAATTAGCTTCATCGGCCAGGCGATCAGCTAATCCTAATTCAAGGGGAGAAATAGAATGAGTGGGTTTTAATTCTTGGCGATAAATACGTTCCCATCCTGCTTGTTCCAAACGACGACAGCGATCGATTACATTACCATTAGGAGAAACATTAAAATACTTTTCTACGGTTTGTAGAGCCACATCTAATAAATTGGCTAAACGTTTTGCTAGGGTTTCGTTTGGATCATCGCCATTGGCAGGTACTACAGGCAAAGATTGATAGTAGAAATCTCGATAAAAATCCTCCATTAAGGATAATAATCTTTCTCCTAACCGAAAAAGACGCTCGTATAAAACCTTTTCTTTTAGGGATGAATTCGGGGTGGGTTCTAAACCGCTATCGTTTTCTAAATTAGTTAAAATTTGCTCGATTTCTTGCCACACTGGAGTCAGATAAAAATACTGAATACCAATAGGTAAAATAATTAATTCTTGCTGTTGTTTAGCTTTTCTGACATCATCCACCCCCCAAAAAGCTAATTGAGAAATACCCGGTTCAATCGCACTGACAAGCTCATTATGTCCGTTAGTTGCCCCTTCCGGAGCGGCGGCTAAAGGATAATCTCCTTCTAATAATAAACGACGAGCCGAACGCAATCCGATTAAATCGGCTTTTCCCCGTTGAATTGGTGTGCCACCTAACTTAGAATATAACCATCCTACCCTTTCTCCCGCCCATAAAGGAATCCCTCGATCATACATAAAATGAGCGTGAATTGGCTTGTTTAATTTTATTCCTAACTCTTCGGCTTTTTTGGGTACTAATTTCCACAAAAGATAGGCCATACAGTAGGGATCGTTAATACTGGGATGACGGAAAGCAAGCAGTAAACGGACTTTTTTCTCTTGACTTTTTTGATAAAATGTGATTAAAGTTTCTAGATTGGCGGCGGAAATTTCTCTTAAGTTGGTTTGAGTTTGTAACCAAAGAGGTAAAAAGATTTGACATCCCTTTAAAAGCAAGGGATTAAGGTCAGGTGGGATAAATTCGAGGGGAGGTTGCGCGCCCAAAGATAGATTAGACATATAATTATAAGTAGTCGTGCCAAATAAATTTCCTAGTTGAGACAGTTATCAGTTATCAGTTATCAGTTATCAGTTATCAGTTATCAGTTATCAGTGATCAGTGATCAGTGATCAGTGATCAGTGATCAGTTATCAGTTATCAGTTATCAGTGATCAGTTATCAGTTATCAGTGATCAGTTATCAGTTATCAGTTATCAGTTATCAGTGATCAGTGATCAGTGATCAGTGATCAGTTCACTGTTTACTGTTTACTGTTTACTGTTTACTGTTTAAGGAAGAATAAAAGAAAACTCTGATCAATAATTACTCACTGGTCAAAAGGTAATCACAGCAGCAAACAGGTGTCGAGCTAGATTTCAAATAGACTGGGATTGCAGGAACCCTCCACCGTGAAAGGAGAAATTAACCGACTTTAAGCGAGGAGGAACACCAGTAGTTTACCTCCTCACCTAAACAAATACAGCTATACTATAGCTCTATCCCCATTTCCTGCAAACGAGCCGCCAGCCGTTGAGAACGCTGTCTTTCCGCTTCCAGAGCTTGCTGAGTAGCATTTAATTGCTCTTGTGCTGCAGCCGCTCGCTCCTGTGCTGCTTCTTCTGGCAAGGGGATTAAATTGCCTTCCGAGTCATAAAATCTGGCCCAGATTGCCGTTTCTCGGTCAATAGTACCCTCCCAAGTTCCCAACCAATAGCAAAGAATTGCCATCAAAAGGATCGTAGATGAAATAATCTGGCGTGCGGAAGGTTCCCTCATAAATTGCCTTTTTTCGCACTTTATCAGTCTTAGCGGTACTAGGAGAGGTTAATTCCACGATAACATCAGGATAACGTCCCTCTTCTTCCCAAATTACCCAACCCTGTCGCTCTCTGCTGCCATCGACATTGAGGACAGCGAAGAAATCGGGCCCGCGAAAATCGCGATTTTTCGCCTGTTCGCGGCTGAAATAAATAAACATATTGCCACCCGTGTAGAAGTCGTCTCGTTCGCCATAACCCTGCTGTAGGGAGCGAATCAGCACATTCATGGCAATGCGGTGTCGGTTGCTTTCCAAGGGTTCACCATCATCAAAAATTAAGTCTGTGGGGGGTGGGGGGGGTTCCCAGAAGTCCTC
>VYLE01000554.1_pt1 | contig 17946 bp, 16 predicted proteins | sample 5114391 | NCBI WGS metagenome assembly VYLE01 (sample SAMN12291771, study PRJNA351875) | freshwater metagenome | isolation source: freshwater lake | place: USA: Michigan, Kent Lake | collected 2013-08-15
GCGGCCAACCGCCCCACGCTGGCCGACGCCCGCCGCGTCGCTCGGCAGCTCGCCCAGCGCGGCTATGAAGCCGATACGATCCTCGCCGCGTTGGCTGCGTCCGGTGTCGACCTGTCGCCGATGGACGATGTCGACTGACGCGAAGGGGCGGTGCGCACGGCGGTGCGCGGCGCTTGCATCAGCGGCGCGAACGGCGGCATACCGCCGAGGAGATGCACCCGTGGAATCGAATGGAAGCACTACAGCGCCTCTTCGCTTCGGCTGCGGCCGAGCGGAGGGAGTTCCGACGCCATCGATTCGCGTCCGGGCAGCGACGCGCCGACGGGCCAAGGCCGCTGCGGGCCTGGCGGGGATCACCCTGACCGCGCTGTTGGCCGGATGCACCGGCCATCTGAATCGCGCGGATGGGCTCCTTGGGAGCGACCTTCCGGATCTCGCTGGGCCGCTGCCGCGTCCGATTGCGGAGATGACCAGCGGCGGGGCCGACAGCGCCGCAGGCAGTTTGGGAGGGGGACTCGATCGCAGTCACTGGAGCCGCTCGACGGTGCGCGTCGAGCGCCGACAGGTCGAGTCGCAACCGAGCTACGCGACGCTCGTCCGTTACGGTGAGGGTTGCACCTGCGCCAGCAACGATGGCGGGGCCGGCAACGATGGCGGGGCCGGCAGCACGACCGCCACATGCGCCTGCGGCGTGAGCCACGGATGCGGGTGCCCCTGCGGTTGCGGACCGCTCGCCACCGGTCGGCAGTCACCGTCGACGGCAGCGCTCCAAGGGTTCGCTGCGCCGCTGCACGCGGCCTTCGACCTCGTCGCCATGCCGGTTCGCTGGTTCATCGACCCGCCATGGTCGACGGTGCGAACGCCGAGCGCGCCGCCGAGCCTGTCGACGAGCACGCAACCGACGCGACAGCCGGCGGAGGCGCCTATGGGCAGCGGCGGGGGCAGCGGCGCGGGCAGCGGCGCGGGACACGCAGCCACGGAGCCCGCGACGACCTCATGAGCGACCGACCAACGCCATCCGGCGGAGCCGATCGGTCAGCGTCCAACGGGCTGGATGGCCGCGGCCTTCCGCCGGGTTACCCCTATCGACCGGAGTGGGAGTGGACGCCGCGCGAGACGCATGAGCGACTCGGCGCGAGCGCAACGCCGGAGCGTCCATTGCTCCTTGACTGTCGCACCGAACAGGAGCGGATGATCTCGTCGATCGAAGGCTCGCTCTTCGTGCCGCTCCATCTGCTCGAGGCGAAGCTCGACGAGATCACCGAGGCGCTCGAGGCGTCGAGCCGTCGCACGGTCGTCGTCCACTGTCACCACGGAGTCCGAAGCCTTCGCGCGACGGCGATCCTCCGCGCAGCGGGCTTCGACGCCCACTCGCTTGCTGGAGGGATCCATCTCTGGTCGCTCGACATCGACCAACGGGTGCCGGTGTACTGACCGAGACCGGTCCGACGCGCGACTGCTGATCGGGGCCGCCTGATTCACGCCGCTTGCATGCGTCCGACGGAGGTGGGAGGAGCCCTCTGCCCCACACTGAGCGATGAAGACCGACCCACCGCGACACCCACCGCAACCCCCAACGCCAAACGCACCACTTCGCTCGCCAGCCACGCTCCAGCGCACCTGACCCGAACGCTCTCGCGGACTCCAGCTTCGACCGCATCTCGCCGTTTCCGTTCCTTCCCTCCTTCTCCCCGCTCAAGACCCCCCACCGTGTTGCGACATCGACTCATCACCGGGCCGCTTCTCGTCCTGGGCGTGCTCCTCCTGTTTTGGCTCGACGAGCGATTCACCGGAACCGGCGCCAGCGCGAGCGGCGAGGGCCACCTTCCGCGCGGCGCGATCATCATCGCGGTCGGCCTCTGCATCGCGCCGCTCATGGCCCGCGAGACATCGACCATGCTGGTCCATGTCGGCGTCGACGCGCGAGCGTGGCTCGGGATGCTTGCAGCGACGCTCGCGTACGCGGTCACGACCGCCGTGTCGCAGCTTGGCTCAGGCACCATCTCCAGTGGCCTTGCCGCGAGCTGCCTTGTGCTCGTCCTGATCGCCGGCCTCCTGACCTTCTCGCGCGGCCACAAGGTCCAGGGGGTCATGGCCGCAACCGGTGGACTGCTCCTCGTCACGGTGTACGCAGGCGTACTCCTCGCGTTCTGGCCGCTCATCCGCCTCGAGCACTCGGCGTGGGTGCTCTTCGGGGCGATCCTCACCACGAAGAGCTGTGACACCGGGGCGTACTTCACGGGCATGGCCATCGGACGCCACAAGCTCATCGAATGGCTCTCCCCCAAGAAGACCTGGGAAGGGCTGCTCGGTGGCGTGGCGACGGCGACCGTCGTCGGCACCGCCTTGGCGGCGCTCTCCCCCCAACTACCGAACCCGCAGGACCACATCCCGATCTGGCTCGGAGCGGTCGGCGGATGTCTCATCGGCGTCGTCGGGCAGGCCGGCGATCTTGCCGAGAGCCTGTTCAAGCGCGACGCTGGCATGAAGGACTCAGGTCGAATCCTCCCCGGCATGGGCGGCGTGCTCGATGTGCTCGATTCTCCCCTCCTGACCGGCCCGGTCGTCTTTTGGCTCCTGCGAGCGGCGGGATAGCCCGGCGAGTGGGCCTGGCTGATCGAGCGACGATCCCTCGCCAGCGGCGAGCGCGAGCGAGCCTGATCGCATGCGCGTGCGACCCAGCATGCCCGCGAGGGTGCCGACGCGAGGACCGCTCCTTCCTTCCGCACGGGCTTTTGCGAAAGCGGATCGCATTCCGGACGGCTCCGGTAGAATCCAGCGATACCCCGAGTGGGCGTTCCGCGGCTTGGCCCCGGATCACCACCCGCCCTCCGCTGGAGCCGCCGATGAGCCTTATGGATCACCTTCTCACCCTCTATCGCGTCGACAGCCAGGTTCGAGCGCTGCGGACGCGGGTGGAGGCAGGAGAGCGTGATGTCCAAGCGCAGGCCAAGCTTCTCGCCGGACTGCAGCGACAGGAATCGGAACTCGCCTCGCAGGCCCGGCAATTGCAGGCGACGATCCACAACCTCGAGACCGAGGCGAGCGCGTTCCAGGAGCGCATCGCGAAGCTGCGCGGCGAACTCAACAGCGCCAACAACGACAAGCAGTACAAGGCGCTGCTCGCGGAAGTGAAGACGCTCGAGGGCAAGAAGAAGGAGTGCGACGATCGAGCCCTGGCCGAGATGGAACGGCTCGAGCAGGTGAAGAAGCAGGCCCTCGCCGTCGCCGGCCAGGTCGCCGAACGGCAGAAGATCCACGATGTCGTCCGGGGTCAGCTTGAGGAGAGGAAGAACGACTGCTCCTCGCGACTCGCCGAGCTGGAGCGCGAACGCGAGATCGCCGGGCGCAATGTGCCCGCTCGCGAGCGGAAGATCTTCGACAAGATCGGAGACGACTGCGAGGGCGAGATCATGGCCGAGGTCGAGGAGATCGATCGCCGCCACAAGGAGTACGCCTGCTCGAGCTGCCGGATCGAGATTCCCTTCGCGAGCGTGGCGACGCTGATGAGCAACCCGAACGCCCTGGTCCAGTGCACCGCCTGCACGCGAATCCTCTATCTCGCGGAACAGACCAAGGAAGTCCTGCGGAAGTGACCGCATGGACCAAGGCCCGCCACGGCCGTCTTGCCGCTGTCGCGACCGAGCGTCTGACAGCCGAAGCCAGTCAGCGTGGGCAAGAAGGGGGAAGCCAACATGAGGAAGCGAGCGAGACCCATCCGAACGAGTTGCGCGCGGCGGGGCGGAAGCGCCCTGATCTTGATTGCCTTGGGCATCGCGAGCACGGTAAGCGGCGTGGCGCATGCTGACGCCATCCCCGGCGTCGGCTTCGTCGACGGCTCGGTTCTCGTGAACGGTTCGGCGAGTTCCCCTGCGGGAAACAGCGTTGCAACCGCGCCCGGCACGATCACCCCGACGACGGTGACCGGCGGCGGTAGCACCGGCAGCGGGCTCGTCAGCGGCATCCTGTCGCTTGACGGTTCGATCATCCCAAGCGCCGAAGAGACCTTCGTCATCATGAGCGGCTCTGCCGAGGCCTCGCAGCCCGCCGGCTACAGCGGGTTCGCCACGATCAACTCCTCCTTCGTCACGCCGGCGTTTGAGACCGACCCCCTGCTTCTTTCGTTGCCGACCGGCGCGTTCTACGCCATCACGAACGCCGGGCAGCAGACGGTCAACTTCACCGCCGTCACCGGCACGATCGGGGCCGGAACGCTGAGCGCCGGAACCTATCGCATCTCCTTCAACTTCGGCGTGACCATCAGCGGCGGTCAGACCTTCGTCTCGAAGTCGCTCGACTGGACGCTTCGACTGTCGAGCGTTCCGCTCACCAACCTTCCCGCCGACCTGAACTACGACGGCGCTGTGGATGCGACCGATCTCGCCCTGCTGCTCGCGGCGTGGGGAACGCCAGCAGCGGACATCAGCGGCAACGGCTCGACCGGCGCCGAGGACCTCGCGGTCATCCTCGCGGCATGGGGATGAACGGTCGCCTCGTCGGGGCGTTGATGATCGGTGGCTCATCACGACTGCCTCCGATCGAGCAGCCGATACTGCACCGCCTCGGCGACATGGGCGAGTTCGATGCGCTCCGATCCCTCGAGATCGGCGATCGTTCGGGCAACGCGTCGCACCTTGTCGAAGGCCCGGGCGCTGAGCCCGAGTTCGGTGAGCGCCCGACCGAGCAGTGAGCGGGACGCCTCGTCAAGGGCCGCCCAGCGATCGAGATCGCGCCCGGGCAGCCGGGCGTTCGGAACCGTTCCCTGCCGAGCCACGGACCGCTCGCGGGCGGTGCGCACCCGTTCGCGGAGAAGCGTGCTCGAGGTTCCGCGGGCGGCGCCGGCCAGCTCGCCGAAGGGAACGGCGCGCACCTCGACATGGATGTCGATGCGATCGACGAGCGGTCCCGAAAGGCGTTTCAGATAGCGCTCCTGTTCGCGGCGCCCCTCCTCGCCCGCTCGCCGATCGCCGCGATGGGTTGGGTTCATCGCCGCAACGAGCAGCGCCCGGGCGGGAAACCGCAGCGTCCCCTGCATGCGCGAGATCGTGACGAAGCCGTCCTCGAGCGGTTCGCGCAGGCTTTCGAGCACGCCGCGCTGGAACTCCGGCAGCTCGTCGAGGAAGAGGACGCCATGATGAGCGAGACTGACCTCCCCCGGTCGAGGAACGCTCCCCCCACCGACGACCGCAGCGCTCGACGCGGTGTGATGCGGGGCCCGGACGGGGCGACTGGTGATGAGCGCTGCGTGCCGCGGCACGGCGCCGATCGCCGAGTGCACGCGGGTCACCTCCAGGGCTTCGTCGCGGGTCAGCGGCGGCAGGATCCCGGGCAGCGCGCGCGCCATCATCGTCTTCCCGCTGCCGGCGGGACCGATGAGCAGGATGTTGTGCATCCCCGCCGCCGCGATCGTCATCGCTCGCTTCGCCGCCTCCTGTCCGCGCACATCGCCGAAGTCCAGATCGGCGCTCCCCGAGGCGAGCAGGGTCTCGGCGTCGATCGGCGGGATCGGCTCCAACGAGCGCTGTCCGTTGAAGAAGCCGACGACCTCGCCGAGCGTCGACGCCCCGTAGACATCGATGCCCTCGACGACCGCGGCCTCGCGAGCGTTCGCGCTCGGGACGATCACGCCGCGCATGCCCCGCCGGGCGGCGAGCATCGCCACGCTGATCGTGCCGCGCACCGGGCGAATGCGGCCGTCGAGGGCGAGCTCGCCGGCGATCAGGAAATCCTCGATCGGCGGGGCATCGGCGGTGGAGCGATCGATCGTTCCGCCGACGGCGAGAATCGCCACGGCGATGGGCAGGTCGTAGACGGGACCTTCCTTGCGGAGATCCGCCGGGGCGAGATTCACGGTCAGCCGGCCGAGCGGATACTCGTAGCCGCTGTTCTGAATCGCCGTGCGCACGCGCTCGGCGCTCTCGCGCACCGCAGCGTCGGGCAATCCGACGATGCCCGTGCTCGGCGACTGCCGAAGATTCGCATCGGCCTCGACCTCACAGGGAATCGCATCGATGCCCTGCAAAACGAAGCTTCGGACGAAGCTGTGCACGGGAGGGGTCGCGGCGCTCGCGCCGGCCACACCGCTTGGAAACATGGGGCGTTGCTCACTCACGCGAGCGAAGCTACCGCGCCAGAATCCGACACCCGAAAGTCTTGGCACATTTTCCGCGAGATCATCCTGTCAATTGCGCAGCCTGTCGGATGGCGCGTACGCTGCCGCGCATGGCATACGACGAACGAGCTTCGCTTCGAGCCTTCGACGGACTCGCTGCGACCTATGACCGACATCGCCCGAGCTATCCGAATGCCATCATCGATGCGCTCGTCGACGACACGCTTGCGGGCGGCGTTGCCGTCGACATCGGATGCGGAACGGGCATCTCGACGCTGATGCTCGCCGAACGCTTCGCGACGGTGATCGGCGTCGACCCGAGCGCGGACATGCTCGCCCGCGCGGCCGTGCGATGCCGCGATCACCGGGGCGCTCGCTTCATGCGCGGGACAGCCGAGGCAACCGGACTCGACGACCACGCCGCCGCGTGCATCCTGGTGGCGCAGGCATTTCATTGGTGCGATCCGCCGCGAGCGCTCGCCGAGTTCCACCGCGTGCTCTGTCCCGGCGGACGCTGTGCGCTCCTCTGGAACCTTCGGGTCAGCGATGGTGGCTTCACCGATCGCTACAACGCGATCGTCGTCGGCGACGCGAACGCCCTCGATCCGAGCACCCGCGAAGGCCGAACCCGACTCGCCGAACCCCTCATCCGCTCACCGCTCTTCCGCGATCCGCGCGTCGTGAGCGCGGCCAATCCGCAACGGCTCGATCGCGATGGGCTCATCGGCCGAGCGACGAGCGCGAGCTACTTCCCGCGCGACGAGCCGATCCGCAGCGAGCGCATCCGGGCGCTCCACGAGGCCTTCGACAGCTTCGCGGTGGACGGCTTCGTCACCCTGGCCCAGCGCGCGGAACTCACTCTTGCGACGCGCGTCTGAGCCGCAGAGGCTCCGCACTCAGCGGGCGACCTGTCCAGGCTTCACCCAGTGCCGCTCGCGGAAGTCATTCGGTTCGCCGTCGGCATACTCGTAGACGGTCACCTTCAGGTCGCGAACCCCCCACCGACGAGCCTGCTCGTGCGAGGGGAAGAGGACATCGAGACGATTCCCCTTGATCGCGCCGCCGCGATCGAGGACGGGGACGACCGCGCCGCCGTCGTAGCCGGGCACCGCGACGAGCGAACCGAGGGGCAGTACCCGCGAATCGGCGGCCACGAGCCTGCCACCGTTCGTCCAGACGCTGTAGCCGCTTGCGGTGATGTTGTCGGCGCTGTCGCCACAACTCCGCTCGTCGGGGCTGTAGGCGGTGACCCGCATGGTGATGGTCTTGACGGCGCGGACTGGCCGGCCGTTGAAGGTCAGCGCCGGCTCGGCGGAGGGTCGCGACGAATCATTCGCCGCCGACGCCGCCTCGACCGGAGGTTGGCTGGTGGTCTCGGGAGCGGATCGACTTCGTTCGCGATTGCGGTCCCATCCGGGGATGGCCTTGGCCGCGTCGCGCTCGGCGGGTGCGCCTTGGGTGAGTCGCTCGCGGAGCGGGCTCGCGGCACCGGTCTCAGCCGGCCGGGCGAGGTCCTGCGTCGCGACCAAGTTCGTCGCCAACAGGTTCGCCCCCAAAGGTGCGGACGCTGACGCCGGAGCGGACTCCAGGGCGAAGGGAATCGCGCCAGCCGCGCCACAGAGGAACGCTGCAACGGTCGTCAGTGAGCGGCCAGAGATGCGACCGCCCATTCGACCAGACAATCGCCCGGTCAGACGACCCATCCGGCCGAGGGGTTTCGCCAGCCCTCCTCGGCTGACGCAGGCCTCGGCGGCCGCGTGCATGACGCCAGCCACCGCTTGGGGCGTGACGGAACCAAACTCCACACGATCGACAGGGTGCAACGGCTCTGAGGGAGTGCTTCGCATCTGGTATTCCGGACCCGAGGGAGGAGCTCGTGTCGGGGGCGTCGGCCCGCTCACGCAACGACGCGGGAGAGGGTCAAACCGACGGGAGACTGAACCGTGGCTGTCGCGTTGGCAGCGGTTCGATCGGCGGTGAGGACCGCCTCCGACCGTTGATGCTACCGCTGCGGTTGAGGCAGTCTACGAGAAAGGTCTGTTCAGCCCAATCCGCTGGCCGCACAGCCGCGCCAGCCCCTCCAGACCGACCCTGGAGGGCACGATTGCATGCCGGGAGAACCCGCGGAATGCGGACCTTCTCTCTTCCGAACAACCAAACGGGCGCGAGCGGCCCGCGGGCTGACCGAAATCGGGCAGGACAGCCTCCCGGAGCCGGTCTACCCTTCGCCGCCCGCGACCGCTACCCGTTCCGGACGGGCCCCGCCTTCCTTTTATTGGCGTGGCGATTGCTCCGTCCCTCTCCCGCGGCCCGTTCTTCGTCCGTTCTCGCCTCCACCTGCTTTCGGCAGGGACCGTGGATCCACCACGCACCAGCCCCTCTCGCGGAGGAACCCCAAACCATGATCGCTTTCGTCAACAACCTCAAGACTGCCTTCCTGCTCGGCGCCCTGTTCGCCCTCGTCGTCGCCGTCGGCGCCTTCTGGGGCTGGCAGGGCATGCTCGTCGGCGGCGTCATCGGCGTCGTCATGAACTTCAGCATGTGGTTCTTCAGTGACACCATCGCCATCGCCTCGATGCGCGGTCGCCAGGTCGACGAGCGGAGCGCTCCGGCCCTCGTCGGCATGGTGCGACAGCTCAGCGAGCGGGCCGGCCTGCCGATGCCGCGGGTCTACATCTGCCCGCACGAGGCGCCGAACGCCTTCGCCACCGGACGGAATCCGCGCCACGCCGCGGTCGCCGTGACCGAGGGTGCCCTTCGACTGCTCGACGCTCGCGAACTTGAGGGTGTCATGGCCCACGAGCTCGCCCACATCAAGAATCGAGACACCCTCACCTCGACGATCGCGGGCACCGTCGCGGGCATCTTCTCGATGCTCGCCCAGATGGCCCTCTTCTTCGGCGGCGGCAACAACCGCGAGGGATCGAATCCGCTCATCGGGCTGCTCCTCGTCATCCTCGCGGCCGTTGGTGCCGCGCTGATCCAGGCGATGATCAGCCGCTCGCGCGAGTTCGTCGCCGATGCCGACGGAGCCGCCATCGCAGGCTCGCCGGATGGGCTCGCGTCGGCGCTGCGCAAGCTTGAGAGCTTCGCCCGTCGCGTGCCGATGGACCAGCCGAACCCGGCGATGAACAATCTCTTCATCGTCGAACCGGCGATGGCCTTCGGCGGCTCGATGCTCGGCAATATCTTTGCCACGCACCCGCCGACCGAGAAGCGCATCGCTGCGCTCATGGGCCGTCGGCGCTAACGATATGCATCAGGCGAAAAGAAGCGGGGCATCCACGACGGATGCCCCGCTTTCGTTTGGTCCGTGAAGCCCGGCCGTCAGCGGCCGCGCGCCGGAGCGTTGCCAAGCGCATCAGCCGGTCCAGCCGCCGGCGTCTCCGCAGCGGTGGCCGGGCGACGCGTGGCCGAGGAGGCCGGAGCGGTCGCCGGGGCAAGATTCGGATCGAATCGCATCGACGAACCCTCGGCCGGCGCCATCCGCGTCCCCATCATGCCGGTGAAGCCCGGCGGGGTCACGAGTCCCCAGACGAACATGCCCTGCTGGCGGCGGGTGGTGTAGAGGGTGATCGGGGCGTAGAGGATGCCGACGAAGTCCTTCGGCGCCGTGAAGCGCGTGCGGATCTTCGTCATGATCCCTTCCTTCGTCGTCTCCAGGATCTCAAGCTTCGCGCCGGGCATCATGCTGCCGGCGCTCACCACGGGCTCGGACTCGGGCAGATCGGAGATCTCGAAGGTCAGCTCGGCGCTTCCCCCCTGCTCGACCTTCCCGATGGTGTGCCGGTAGTCCTGCATCTTCAGCACCGGCTTGGGGAAGGTCGACTCGGTGCGGAGACGGATGTCGACGATCGGACAATCGGCGCGATCGGTCTCCATCAGCAGGAAGAGCGGAAGCTCCTGCGACTGCCAGTCGGCGACATCGTATTCGAGAAGATATTGGCTCTGCGGCGCGTCCTTGGTCGGATCGAATCCGACATATCGAACGGGACGACCGTGGATCGCGCCGATCGAGAACGGCTGCCGATCCAACGACTCGACGACGAATCGGCCGGTCGTGGCCTGTCCCTTCACGGCATTGATGAAACTCGGCTGCAGGCGAATGGGAAGCGACACCTCCATGCGCATATCGATATTCACGACCCGCGCATAGCCGTCGAAGAGAAGCTTGATCTCGGCCTTCTTCGTGCCGGGCGACGACTGCGCCGTCATCTGCACCTCGAGCTCAAGCTCGCCGCCTGCGGGAATCTCCTCGCCGGAGATGTCGTTGGTCGTCGTGCACTTGCAGCTCGGCTGCGAGGCGAGGATGAGGAGCGGCTTGTCGCTCGTGTTCTTGATCTTGACGGTCTTCTTCGGGCTTGCAGAGGGGGCGACGAAGCCGAAGTCGCAGACCGGCGGATCGAGCACGATCGGCGGCGTCTCGTCGTCCGCCGCCTGCTGCACGATCGTGGTGCCCCGAGGTGCCTCGGGGGTTGCCGTTCGTGAGTCGCTCGAGGTCGAGAGCGACTTGTTTGGACCGCCACTCGCTGGAGGCGCCGCAGGAGGTGTCGCGGGCGGCGTCGCTGGAGGCGTCGCGGGCGGCGTGGCTGGCGGCGCCGACTGGCTGGCCGCGTGGGTGGTTCCCGCTGCAATGAACTGCGGGGCGGTGAGCGCGATCAGGCCGAGCAGGCAACACGCGAGGCCGCCCCGTGCGCTGGTTGCCCGGGTACGGAGCGAGAGAGCCTGGGCTGTGGTGACAAAGGTCATAGAGGATGGGCCTTGAGAAGGACTCGACGACGGTCCGATCCGGTCCGCCACCGGTGCGAGCGAAGCAACACGAAATCGGGACACGAGCCGCCGATGCGGCACATTCCCGATAGGGCGGAAATCGGAGAGGCGGTCGGCGAAGGCACCGCCAAGATGGCGAAGCGCCCCGCTTGGCGGCGGAAACGCACGAAATGCCTTCGCATTGTCGGCGAAAGTGTACTTGGAGTGCAGCCTTCGGCACCTGCTCTGCGAACTCTCTGGTGCACCAAGTTCCTGCGGGTTGCCATGGCCGGCAACTGGAGGGAACGAGGCATCGGCGATCGGCCCTCCGTTCGCCGTCAACGGTCTTCGACGCTTTCCCGGCGTCAAAGACCCCCATAGGACGCGTCTGCAAGGTGCCTCGGCACCCTTGTGTCGCCGATCGCCCACGACTCAAGCTCTCCGCCGGGCAGGTCCGATGATCTGCTCATCCGCGGCGGTTTGCGAGGCTTGGGAGGGTTGTTCCATCTTTTCCGCGTTTTTGAGCGCGGTCGATGTTGCACGCGCGTCCAGCCGAGATATATTGCGGTTGTCGAGGACAACCTCGGCTGTTGAGGAGACCGGGCTCTCCAACCCCAACATCTTGTGCTGGCTGCTCCCAGTCCAAGTCGTCGGGAATTCGGATCGAGACCCAGTCATCGTGCGAGGAGGCTTGAAAGAGTCTTGTTTCGCGCCCTCAACGAGCCTGTTGCTCACGACGGTGCTTTGTCCTGCTGCGCGGCCCGCCCCTTGGGAAAGCCGACAGCCGACAACAGCGCCCCTCAGGAGCCCTTTTCCCTCCCTCCGCCCCCGGCCATGTGCCGGGGGTATTTTTTTCCGCGCTCCCTTTGTCTCATGGAAGGGCGCAGAAGGCTGCCCCAGCGCCCGATCGGTTGCGGCGTGTCGCGATCTTTTGCTAGAGTCCCCGATCTTCCCTCAATCGAGGCGTAGGCCCCTCCGGAGAGCGACTCCGGAGCGGTCACCACCGACTCGAGCATCCACGGATCCAAGGACGCCGCCTGTGAACAGCACCGATCTCCGCCCCGGCATGGCCATCAAGCTGGACGGCAACCTCTTCCTGATCACCGAGTTCACCCATGTGACCCCCGGAAACCTCCGGGCGTTCGTCCAGATCAAGATCCGGAACCTCAAGACCGGCTCGCTCATCGATAAGCGACTTCGCTCCGGCGAGACCGTCGAGCAGGTCGACCTCGATCGTCGCCCGATGGAGTATCTCTACGCTCAGGGCGACAAGTTCATCTTCATGGACAGCCAGAACTACGAGCAGGTCGAACTGCCTCGCGAGTTCGTCGGCGACATGCCGCTCTATGTCCTGCCAAACACCGAGGTCGTCGTCCTCTGGTGCGACGGCCGGGCGATGGCGATCGAAATGCCGAAGACGGTGACCCTGACGATCACCGACACCCCGCCGGGCATCAAGGGCGCGACGGCGACCAACCAACTCAAGGAAGCGACCTGCGAGACCGGGCTCAAGACCCGCGTTCCTCCCTTTATCGTGACCGGCGAGAAGATCATCATCGGAACCGACGACGGCGCATACAAGAGCCGCGCCTGACCCCCCGCCCGACCGACTCCGGAGCACCCACCATGCGTTCCACCTCGCTCGCGACCGTTGTTGCCACGCTCGCCCTCGCCCTTGGCGCCTGCACCTCCAATCAGACGCTTGGGGACGGTCACGGGGACTGGCGGAAGTATGGCGGCAACACCGACGCCCATGCGCTCCCGCAGGTCGCCATCGGCGCGCTCGGCGGTGACGCCGGCCAGATCAAGGCCGAGGGCACGATCACCGATGTCTGCGCGATCAAGGGCTGCTGGATGCGCCTGCGAGGCGACGATGGCGCGGAAGTCCTCGTCCGCTTCAAGGAGTACGGCTTCTTCGTGCCGCGCAACGCCACCGGTCGTCGGGCTTGGGTCACGGGCACGGCCGAGCGCGTGGAGCTCTCCGTCGAGGCCCTTCGCCACCTCGCCGAAGACGCCCGCAAGTCGCCGGCCGAGATCGCCGCGATCACCAAGCCCTCGATCGAGGTGACCTTCACCGCCGATACGGTCTGGATCGACGGCGCCGGCCTTCAGGATCCCTATCGGCCGATCGGACAGGAACAGTGCGACCCGGTCGACTCGGGCACCACGCCCATCAAGCATTGAGCAACGGAGCGACGGCGTGCCCCACGCGACGACTTCGAGCCAAATCGCAAACCCGATCGCACCGCCCGTCGCAACGCTCCTTCGGGGGGGCCGCGTGCTCGATCCGGCGAGCGGGTTCGACCGGACCGCTGATGTCCTGATCCGCGACGGACGCGTCGCTCGCATCGAGACCGCTCCCGGCACGCTCGCTTCGAGTGACGCCGATCGCACCATCGACTGCGAAGGTCTGATCGTCGCCCCGGGGCTCATCGATCCCCATGTCCATCTGCGCGAACCCGGCGCGGAGTCGAAGGAGACGATTCGCACCGGGGCTGCCGCCGCGGTCGCCGGCGGTTTCACGACCGTCTGCTGCATGCCGAACACGACCCCTTCGCTCGACACCGCAGCGATGGTCGAGTTCGTCCGCATGCGGGCCCAAGAGGCGAATCTCGCCCGCGTCTTCGTCGTCGGCGCGGCGACGGTCGCCCGACATGGCGAACAGCTCGCACCGATGGGGGCGATGGCAAAGGCCGGCGCGGTCGCCTTCAGCGACGACGGCGACGGCATCGCCAACGCCGAGGTGATGCGGAAGGTCCTCGCGGTCTGCGCGAGCCTGAACAAGGCGTTCATGCAGCACTGTCAGGAGCCGACGCTCGCTCAGGGCGGCGTGATGAATGCCGGTCCGCTCGCCGCGCGGCTCGGCCTCGGCGGATGGCCCGCGATTGCCGAGGAGATCATGATCGAGCGCGATGTGCGGCTCAATCGCGACATTGGCTGTCGCTATCACACGCAGCACCTCTCAAGCGGCGGAAGCGCCGAGATCCTCCGTCGCGCCCGAGCCGACGGCCAGCCCGTCAGCGGCGAGGTTGCGCCGCACCATCTGCTCCTCACCGAGGATGCCTGCGACGGCTACAACACGATGGCGAAGATGAATCCGCCGCTTCGCACGCAGCGCGACATCGACGAACTGAAGCGGGCGGTGGCCGACGGGACGATCACCGTCCTCGCGACCGATCACGCCCCGCACACCGCCGCCGAGAAGGCCCGCGACTTCACGAGCGCCCCCTTCGGCATCATCGGCCTCGAGTGCGCCCTGCCGCTCTACGCGAAGGCCCTGATCGAGGACGGCGTCATCGACTGGCCGCGGATGATCGCGATGATGACGATCGAGCCGGCGCGGCTCTGCGGGCTGGAGCATGGCGGCTCGCTCGGCCCGAACGGCCTCGGCCGTCTCGTCGCCGGCGGGATCGCCGACATCACCATCATCGATCCGGCCCGCACCTGGACGATTCGCGCCGATGACTTCCGCTCGAAGTCCCGCAACTGTCCCTTCGAGGGCTGGTCGGTGCGGGGGCGTGCCACCCACACGATCGTCGGCGGTGTCGTGCAGCACACGGCCTGAGTGCGCCGGATCGCGATGTCCACCGTCCCCACGCCGAACGATCCAACTTCGCACGCTGAAGCCGCGCAAGCCCAGCAGGGCCAGCAGCGCCCAGCGGCGACGAAACGCTGGACCGATCGACTCGCCGACCTCATCGAGCGTCGTCCCTGGACGGTGGTCCTCCTCTCGACGGCACTCGCGCTCCTTGCCGGCGCCTACGGATTTCTGCGTCTGCCGCTCGATGCGGACACGAACTCGCTCATCAGCCGCGATCGCCCGTGGATGCAGCGATACCTCGCCTTCCTCGATGAGTTTGGCGACCTCGAATATCTCTATGTCGTCGTCGACACGAAGGGCGACAGCGCCGCCGGCGAGCGTGCGGCCGATGCCCTGCTCGACGGCCTGCGGTCCCTCGACGACCTGCCGGGGGTGCATGGTCGCATCGAACCGGAGGAGCAGTGGCGCATGGCGACGCGGGCCATGCCCATCCCTGAGCTCACGGAACTCGTCCGGGCGAGCGGCGCCTTGCCTGACCTCATCAGCGCCGACCATGCCTTCGCGGTCGCCGAGCGCGAGCTGAACGAGGTGATGGGACCGGCGGGCTTCACCATGCCGGCAGACGAGCGGAGCGCTCGCGGGGCAGCGGCATTTCTCCTCCTCGACGCAATCGCCCGCGCCGGCGGCGTCGCCGCCCCCGCTCTGCCCGCGCTCGCCGCCGAAGCCACGCAGCGCTTCGGCGATGTCCCAGCGCCGCGCTATCTCGCCTCGGACACCGGACGACTCCTCTTCATCGCGATCCTTCCGCGCAAGGACTTCGGCACGCTTGCCGCCATCGAAGGGCCGCTGCGGTCGATCCGCGCTGTGATCGACGAGACCCGCGCCGCCCACCCTGCCGTCGAGATCGGCCTCACCGGCAAGCCCGTGCTCCAGGCCGACGAACTCATGACCTCGACCGGGGACACCACCCGCAGCTTCGCGGTCGGCCTGGCCCTCGTCGCAGCGCTCTGCGTCGTCGTCTATCGCGACTGGCGACGGCCGCTTCTGGCCCTCATCGCCTTCGCCATGGCGATCGCCTGGACCCATGGCGTCGCGGCACTGCTCGTCGGTCGCCTCACGCTTCTCTCGATGGTCTTCATGCTGGTCCTCATCGGCGCCGGCCTCGACTACGGGATCCATGTGATCAGTCGGTACACCGAGTTTCGCGCGACGCAGGACATCCGCGCCAGCGTGCGCAGCACCTTGCGCACCGCGGCGGTCGGCACGCTCACCGGCGCCGCGACCAGTGCGGCGGTCTTTCTCCTCGCGCTCCTCTCGAGCTTCCAGGGACTGCGCGAACTCGGCATCGTCGCCGGTGCGGGGCTCGTCCTCTGCGCGCTCGCCATGGTGACGACGCTGCCGGCGCTCCTCGTCCTCGCCGACAGCTCGCTGACGCCAGCGCCGCCGCGCGACCTCGCCATTCCAGGCCGCTCGATCGGCCGGTCGAAGCGAAGGGCGTGGTGGGCCCTTGGTGTCGGCGGCGCGATCGTTGTCGCCGCTCTCGTCGTCGCGCCGATCCACCTGCGCTTCGAAAGCAATCTGCTGAAGCTACAGGCCCAGGGACTCGAGAGCGTTGCGTGGGAGCATCGGGTGCTCGACGACTCGGCGAGCCTGAGCTGGTTTGCCGCGGTGATCGCCGACGACGAGGCCGAGGCCCTCGCCGCGATCGAGCGGGCCCGCGCCGAGCCGGAGATCGGATTCGTCCGGAGCGTCTTCGATCTCGTGCCGCCGCGAAGCGAGGAGCGCGAGGCGCTGCGGGCCACCTTCCGAGCCCGCGCGACAGCGCCGCCCACGGCGATCGGCGATCAGGGGAGCGCATCCGCGCTGACCCCCGAGCGCGTCGAGCGACTCGCCGAGCGTGTCCGAGCCGCCCGCACGCTCGCGACCGGCTCGATCTCGCATGCCGAGCGGGCCCGGCTCACCGCGATCATGCAGGGTCTCATCGCCCTCGGCGATCGACTCCGTCGCGAGCCGGATGCGACGCGGGCCGATCTCCAATCCGCGATCGCCGCGAGCCGTCGAGCGGCGACCCATCTCATCGAAGGCGATGGAACTGACCTGCGCGACGCTCTTCCCGCCGCGCTGCGGGCGCGGCTCATCAGTCCGACGGGCCGGTACCTCGTGAGCCTCGTGCCGAAGGAAGACACCTGGGAACTCGAGCCGCTTGGACGCTTCGTCGCGGCGATGCGGCGGGTCGATCCCGACGCGACCGGCGTTCCGATCACCCAGTCGGAGTCGATCGCCGACATGACGCGGGCGTTTCTCCTCATCTCGATCGCATCGACCCTCGCCGTCGCGCTCATCACCTGGCTCGACTTCCGGCGGCTGCGGCCGGTCCTCCTCTGCGTCGGCACGCTTGCCGCGGGCATCGCGATCACCGTCGGACTGCTTGCGGCGCTCGACATTCCGCTGTCGCTCGCGAACTTCTTCGGCATCCCGATTCTGATCGGACTCGGCATCGACAGCAACATTCACCTGCTGCATCGCGCCGAGGAACCGCATCCCGCAAGCGAAGCCGACGACGGCGCGGTCGAGTTCGGCGGCACGCGCAGTGCGGTCATCTTCACCTCACTCACCACCGCCATCGGCTTCGGCGGACAGATCTTCGCAAGCCATCAGGGGATGCAGGGTCTCGGCTGGATCATGGCGATCGGCAGCCTCGTCTGCCTGGCGACGAGCCTCTGGCTTCTGCCGGCGCTGCTGCGCGTGCTGCGCCACTGACGCCGCGCGGCGGTGCGTTACGAAGACCCGATTCGCTTATAGAAAAATGCCGCGCCGCCGGGCGTGCCGTCGTTCAGGAGGCAATATCCGGGAATGACGCCGAGCCGCGTCCAGCCGAGGCGCTGATAGAGTCGATCGGCGGTCGTGCCGGCGTTCGTGTCGAGGACGAGAAGCGAGAGGCCGACGGCGATCGCTTCGACTTCGATCCTGCGCATGAGTTCGCCCGCCAGGCCGCGGCCGCGGGCGATCTCGTGGACGAGAAGCTTCATGATTTCGCCGCGAAACTGCTGGTTCGGCTGCCAGCATGCCCGCACCTGGACGGTCCCGACGATCCGGTCGCCGTCGCGGGCGACGAGGATCCGATCGCGCGGACCGAACTCCGCGAGCGTGTCGCGCCACCACCGATCGGCGGTCGCTCGATCGAGATCGCCGAGGAAGCTCACCGAGGCTCCGCCGCGCACGGTGTCGACGAGCAGCTCGGCCAGGCCGGCGATGATCTCGTCGCTCCGTTCGGCTGCAAGCGGGAGGGCGAGAAGCTCGATCGTTGGGTTCGCTGTCAACATGGTGGTTCCTCGGCATACACGAGCGCGGAAGCGGGGCTGCGCCGTCGCCGCCAACCACTCTGACCTCAGCCTTCTGCACTATTCGCGTCGTGAATGCACCACAGAGGACAGCTTTCTGCACTATTCCGCCAGAGAACCACAGAGGCTCAGAGGGCACAGAGGCAGCACAGAGAAGCCAACGGAACCGAGGGAATTCGTAGCGCAAAATCGTGGGCGCAGAG
>VYLE01000555.1_pt1 | contig 17892 bp, 17 predicted proteins | sample 5114391 | NCBI WGS metagenome assembly VYLE01 (sample SAMN12291771, study PRJNA351875) | freshwater metagenome | isolation source: freshwater lake | place: USA: Michigan, Kent Lake | collected 2013-08-15
GGTGCCGGCCGTCGTGCGCGTATCGCTGCCGGCGCGGCTCGTCAGCACGACCTGGCGAGTCCAGTCATCCGCCCGAGTGGCCCTCGCCGGTGGCGGCGGGGAACAGCGCATTGACAGCTACGCGCTCGTCTCCTGGTCGGCCGAGCGACAGCCGCATGGCGCCCTGCGGGCCAGCGGCCAGGTGGATTCCTTCACGGTGCGCAGCGGGCTGGACAGCCGACGCGCGGCTCCGGTTCCGACCATGCCGGCGCTGATCCTGCTGGACGCGACGCTCGACAGCGGCGCGGTTCGGGTCTCCACGCGCCCCCCGTTGGCCAACGAATGCGACCGTCCGGAAGCGAGCGCTGCGGCGCTGGCGCGCGATCTCCTCGTGCGGGTCCCGAACGGTGTTGCGGTCGGCGATCGGTGGCGAGACAGCGTTGTGACGCTTACCTGTCGCAGTGGTGTTCCTATGGTTGTCCATACCACGGTGCTCTCTCAGCTGGAGGAGCTGACCGACGAGCTGCTGGTGGTACGTCGGGACCTTGCCGCCCGGTATCAGGGGAAGGGCGGAACGGCCTTCAGGACGCTCGAACTGACGGGCACCGGGGTAGGAGTCCAGCGCGCCCGCGTTCATGCGCTGCGGGGCACCCTGGAGCGCCTGGATGGCATGATGACACTGACGTTGCAGGCCACGGAGCGCACCCCCCGGAATGCCCCGCGCAGTCAGCAGATCGTGCAGCGCACGGAGTTCTCGGCGGTGCGGGCGCGCTGAGCATGGTGTCGCGGCCGTCCGGTGGGCCGGCCGTTTATGACAAGGGAGGGGGCAGGGGGAAGGTGGTCAGGAGGATGGGGGAAGTTCTTGCCCCTGCTCCCTGAATGCCTTCCGCCTGCCCCCTCCCCTATCACCCCACGCGCGCCCCCGGCGCGCGCACCATCCAATCAGTCCATCAGCCGCAGCGGCATGACCAGGCAGAGGTACTTGGCCGGATCGTCCCACCCTTCGGGCTCGATCGTTGCGGCGCGCTCCGGCGCCTTGAAGGTGAGGCGCACCTGCTCGGTGGGCATGAAGCGGAGGATCTCGAGCAGGTACGTGGCGTTGAAGCCGATATCGAGCTGGTCGCCCGTGTAGTTGACCGGGAGTTCGTCGCTGGCTTCCCCAAGATCGGGGGTGGTGACGCTGAACTTCAGCATGCCGGCGTTGAAGGACATCTTGATGCGGTGCGTCTGGTCGCTGGCAATGACGCTCATGCGCTTGAGCGCCTGCGTGAGCGCGGCCTTGTCGGCGAGGGCGTAGCGATCGTTGTCCTTCGGGATGACCTGCTCGTAGTTGGGATACGGGCCTTCCACGAGACGTGTGAACACCGACGTGAACGGCGAGCGGAAGCCCAGGTGATTGTCACCGCGCGCGATCTCGAGTTCTTCTTCGGCGGGGAAGAGGCGACGGATCTGTTCGAGCGCCTTGGGGGGCACAATGAGATCGCCCGGCGGCGCACTGCTGGCTTCGACTGGCAGCTCCATCTTGGCCAGCCGATGGCCGTTGGTGGCCACCATGCGCATGCGCTCCTCACGCAGCTCCCAGAGCACGCCATTGAGAATGGGGCGCGACTCTTCGGTGCTCACGGCGAAGGCGGTGTGGGCGATGAGCTTCTGCAGCTCCCCCGACCTGACGCGCCACGAGTCGTTGAAGCGCACGCTGGGGAACGTGGGGAACTCGTCGCGGGGCAACCCCAGCAGCTTGAACTTGGATCGGCCGCACTCGAGCGTCACCCGCTGCTCGCCGCTCGCCGCGATCTTCACCGGCGATGGGGGGAGCTCGCGGGCAATCTCGCTGAGCTTCTTGGCGGGAATGGTGATGGCGCCAGGCGTTTCGACATCGGCACTGACTTCTGTGCTGACGGCGATGTCGAGGTCGGTCGCCGAGAACCGGATACCGCGATCGGTGGTCTCGACGAGCAAATTGGCCAGCACCGGCAAGGTGGTCTTGGCCGGTACGGCAGCGGTCACGGCCTGGAGGCCTTCCTGCAGCTTCTCACGCGAGATCGTGAACTTCATGCCCGGAATTGTGGAAGGACTGCTGGTGCCTGCTGTTTAAAAACAGACTTAGATAGAAAACCAGTAGTAGCAGCAGGGGGTGTGGGCTTGTTTACAAACGCTGCAAGCTACGCGTTTTCAGTCACTTCCGCCATACCACCTCATGTGGACATCCTGTGGGGTGCTGGAGGTACTCCCCGGCGGCACACAGTGGGGGGGTGGGCCAATGTGGGGTCGTGTGGAGCGGCGGGGATTCAGGAGCCCAGCTGACCGGTTGTCCGCAGGGTTTCCAACATGGTCCGCACCTTCAGCACGCGCTCGGCAAACCCCGTCTCCGCGGCCATGTCTTCGGCCACGCGCTCCAGCGAGTGAATGACCGTGGAGTGATCGCGACCTCCGAAGGCGTTGCCGATCTCCACGAGCTGCAGCGCCAGCAGCTCCCGACACAGATACATGGCAATCTGCCGCGGCACGGTGAGTTGCTTGGTGCGCGTCTTGGAGCGCAGGCCATCCGGCGTCACCCCCCACTCGCGGGCCACGACCTGCTGAATGGTGGCGACGGTGATGGTGGTGGGCGGGACGTCGGGGAAGTCGGAGTGCGTGGCGCCGCGCAGCTTGTCGCGCAGCGCCTCCCGCGCGAGGTCCACGGAGATGTCGCGGTGCTTGAGGGAGGCGTAGGCCAGCAGCTTGATGATGGACCCTTCGAGCTCGCGGACCGACGACTTCACATGCTGGGCGATGAACTCGATGACTTCGTCGGGGATGGTGAGTTCGAGGTGATCGAGACTCGCCTTCTTCTTGAGGATGGCGATGCGATGCTCGAAGTCGGGCGAATCGACGTTGGCGACCATCCCCCACTCGAAGCGCGAGACGAGGCGCGACTCGAGTCCGGGGATCTCTTTCGGGGGCCGATCGGAGGTCAGCACGATCTGTCGTCCGGCCTCGTAGATGGCGTTGAAGGTGTGGAAGAACTCCTCCTGGGTGCTCTCCTTCCCCTTCAGGAACTGCACGTCGTCCACCAGCAGCAGGTCGATTTCGCGGAAGCGACGGCGGAAATCGCCCATCTGGCCGGTCTGGATGGCGCCGATGAACTCGTTGGTGAACTGCTCGGTGCCGACGTAGGCGATGCGCAGGGCGGGGGTGCGCCGCAGCTGTTCGTGGGCGATGCCCTGCATGAGGTGGGTCTTGCCGAGCCCGGTCTCGCCGTAGATGAAGAGGGGATTGTAGACCTTGCCGGGCGCCTGGGCGGCGGCCTGGGCGGCGGCGGCGGCGACATCGTTCGACTTGCCGATGACGAACTGGTCGAAGGTGTACCGCGGGTTGAGTGGCGTAGACATGCGCGATTGCTGCGCCACTGGTGGCGCGACAATCGGGGCTGGAGGAGGCGCCACGAACATGTCCATCTGGACCCGCCCCACCCGCTCCTCGTGCACCTTGAAGCGGATCTTGATGGGATGTCCAAGCGCGACCGGGGCAAAGGTCGCGAGCAGGTCGGCGTGCTTCGAGTCGCTCCAGTCGGCGGAGAACTGGTCCGGGGCGCCAATGACGAGCGTGTCGCCTTCGACCGCGATGGCGTCGGTGGGCTCGAGCCAGGTACGGTACGTCTGCTCCGGAAGCACCTGCCGCGCCCGTTGGCGCAGGCGATCCCAGATTTCAGCAGGCGATAGCGACATTGGCGACTCGAGCGGTGGCGAACGGAAGCGACGCGGGCGGCGAAGGTACCCCGTTTATTGTGGATAAGTCAATTGGCACAACCCGCGTGAGTTGGACGGCGTCGGCGCGCCGATACGTGTTGGCAAGCAAGTGGACCTGTTGATGCTCAACTCGTTGTCCGGAGCCAGTTTAGAAGTGCCATTCCGGCGCAGACGCCCCTTGACCCTCACCGCGGGCCCGGATACATTCCGAGGCTCGACGGGATTGCGCGACGCGCGAAGCCTGTCCACCACGCTGACGTTGCGCCGGCATTCCGGCACGTTTTCACTCGTTCTTCGTAGAGTTCGCCATGGGCAAGCCCACTTATCGTCCGCGCAACACGCGTCGCATCCGTAAGCACGGCTTCCGTGCGCGCATGGAGACGAAGTGGGGTCGCGCCGTCCTCGCTCGTCGCCGCAAGAAGGGGCGCAAGCAGCTCACCGTCCAGCTCCCGTCCAAGTACGCTGGCGCCTGAGTCCCGCGCGTTCCCGCGTCCGCTTCGGCTGACGCGCGGTACCGACCTCGAACGGGTTCGTCACGAAGGGAAGCGAGTGCGCACCGCGTCACTGGACGTGCGCGCCACCGCTTCCCTTCATGCGTTATCGCGCGTCGGGTTTGTCGTGCCCAAGTACAAGCACTCCGGGGTGGCGCGGAACCTGGTGAAACGCCGCCTGCGGGAGCTCGTACGGCTCCGCATGCTCGGCCTTCTGCAGGAGCACCCCCCGCTCGATGTGGTCGTGCGCGTCTTCCCCTCTGCCTACGACCGCGACTTCGCGGTGCTCGGCGCGGAGCTGGAGCAGGCCATCCGCCAGCTGCTCAAGCGGGTCGGGTAAGCCGAGCATGGTGCGGCAGCTCTTCATCCTGCTCGTGCGCGGCTATCAGGTCGCCCTCTCGCCCATCTTCGGTGGGGCCTGCCGCTATTATCCTTCCTGTTCCGCCTACGCCATCGAAGCGCTGGAGAAGCATGGCGCGTGGCGCGGGGGGTGGATGGCGTTGCGCCGCATTGGCCGCTGCCATCCGTTCCGCCCAGGCGGATTCGACCCGGTGCCCTGACGCGATCGCTTGCCGGACCCTCCCGCCGGGATTAGCCGTCGGGCCAACCGGACAGGGACATTCCAGCGCCACTCTCAATTTCCCATGGAACCACGTCGTATCGTTCTGGCTGTCGTGCTGATGGCGGCCGTGCTGCTCATCACGCCGTACATCTTCCCCACGCCCACGCCGGTCCCGGGCGCCAGGAAGGCCACGGCGGATTCGGCACAGACCGTGTCCGACAGCAGCGCGCCGAGCGTGCGTGGTACCGTGGCCGGCGACGCGATGGGCGTCCCGACGGTGCCCGCCGAACCGGCGGTCGTGCTGCCGGTCGATACCGCGGTGGTGAACACCGCCGTGGCCGACTACCGCACCACGAGCAAGGGCGCTGCGCTCATTGGCGCGTCGCTGACGCAGTTTCAGGCGCTGTCGAACGGGGGACGGACCCGCAGCGGCACCGTGGAGCTCGCGCTCCCCAACGAGCGCATGCTGGGGTATCGCCTCGTCGTGCCCGGCGACACGATCGACCTCACCACGCAGACGTTCCGCTCCACGCAGTCGGCTGACGGCAACAACACCGTCATCACGTACGAGGCGGATCTGGCGGGGCGGCTGGTCTCGATCCGCTACTCCTTCCTTCCCGACAGCTATCGCGTGAACGTCGCGGCGGCGGTCGCCGGGGTGCCCGAGAACAGCTACCTGCTGGTCGACCTGCCCACGGGGTTCCGCAGCTCCGAGTCGGACACCACCGAAGACCATTCGCATCTGGCGTACGCGTACAAGCCGGAGCTCTCGGGCGCCGAGGGGATTGCCTTCAGTTCCGTCGACCCGGGCGAGCGCGAAATCGACGCCGGTCCCATTACCTGGGGCGTCGCGAAGAACAAGTATTTCATCGTGGGTGTGCTCGCTCCCAAGGGGGGTACCCCGTTCGCCGAGATCAACGTGACCGGCGGGCCACGCATCAACGATGCGGCGGTACGCGGGCAGGCCACGCTGGTCACCCCGCTCAAGGCCGGCAACGCCGCCTTCGACGTCTATGTCGGCCCGCAGGAGTTCAAGCGCCTGGTGGCGCTGGGGCGCGAATTCGAAACGTCCAACCCCTACGGCGGCTGGATCCAGGGAATCGTGCAGCCCTTCGCCACGATCGTCATTCGCCTGCTCTTGTGGATGAAGAGCACGCTCGGGCTGTCGTACGGCTGGATCCTCGTGATCTTCGGCGTGGCCATCCGCATCATTCTCTGGCCGCTCAACCAGAAGGCCATGCGCAGCAGTATGCAGATGCAGCGCATCCAGCCCGAACTGCAGGCCATCCAGACGCGCTACAAGAACGAGCCGCAGAAGCTGCAGCAGGCCATGATGGAGCTGTACAAGGAACATGGCATGAGCCCCTTCAGCTCGGTCTCGGGGTGCTTGCCCATGCTCATCCCGCTGCCGGTGTTCTTCGCGCTCTTCTACGTCTTCCAGAACACCATCGAGTTCCGCGGTGTGCCGTTCCTCTGGTTCCCGGACATCTCGGTGAAGGACCCGTACTACATCATCCCCGTGCTGGTGGCGGCCACGACCATGCTCATGTCGTGGATCGGCATGCGTGGCCAGAAGGGCAACGAGCAGCAGAAGATGATGATGTATCTGATGCCCGGCATCATGCTGGTCTTCTTCTTCAGCATGGCGTCGGGGCTCAACCTGTACTACTTCATCCAGAACCTCGCGTCGCTGCCGCAGCAGTGGCTCATTGCGCAGGAGCGCAGCAAGCCGCTGGTGAAGGGATGACGCTGCTGCCCGGCGACGACGACACGATCGTCGCGCTGGCGACCGCCTCCGGGCGCGGCGCGGTGGCCATTGTGCGTCTTTCGGGAGCGCGCGCCATCGACATGGCGCGCGCTCTCGGCGCCTTCGGCGGGGCAGCGGGTGGCGCCATCGACCCTCGCCGCGCGCAGTTGGTGAAGCTGACCGACCCGGAAACCGGGGCGCCGCTGGAGCAGGCGCTTGTGACGGCCTTTCCCGCCCCGCACTCGTACACCGGCGAGGACGTGGTGGAAATCGGCACCCACGGCGGGGCAGTGTCGCCAACGGTGGTCGTGGGCGCTTGCATCCGCCTTGGCGCGCGCGCGGCCCGGCCGGGGGAGTTCTCCCGTCGCGCCGTGCTGCTGGGCCGCATGGACTTGCTGCAGGCGGAGGCCGTGGCCGACGTGATCGAGGCGCGCACGCAGGCCATGCAGCGACAGGCGCTCGCCCAGCTGGACGGCGGGCTCTCGCGCCGCCTGCTGGCACTGCGCGACGAGGTGATTCAGCTCGAGGCGCTGCTGGCCTACGACATCGACTTCCCCGAGGAAGATGACGGTCCCATCGCGCCGGAACGGGTGACGACCGCGGCGCGGGCCCTCGACGAGGCGCTGGAGGCGCTCCTGCGCACCGCACCTCGTGGCGCGATGGTACGCGACGGCGCGCTGGTGGTCATCGCGGGGCCGCCGAACGCCGGCAAGTCGAGCCTCTTCAATGCGCTGCTCGGCGAGTCGCGCGCGATCGTGACGGCGGTGCCGGGCACGACGCGTGACGCCATCGAGGCGCTACTCGACCGGGGAAGCGGGCTCCTGCCGCTGCGCCTCGTGGATACCGCAGGGCTGCGCGACACCGACGACGAGGTGGAACGACTGGGGATCGAGGTGAGCGGACGCTATCTCGCGCAGGCCCAGGTGGTGCTGGCGTGCGGGGCCAGCAGGGAAGACGTCGTGCACACGCAACAGGTCGTGCGCGAGCGCACGATGGCGGTCGTGGTGCCGGTGCTCACCAAGAGCGACCTGCGGAACGCCACCGACGGAACGGGTGACGGCGATGCGGTGCCGGTCAGCGCGGAAACGGGCGCCGGACTCTCCGCGCTCCTGCAGCGCATCGATGCAGCCGCGCCGGCGCACACACCGGGGGAAGCCGACGCCGTCCTCATTACCCGGGAGCGTCATCGCGCGGGGCTCACGATCGCGCGCCACGAGGTGGTGGCCTTTCTGGCGGCGTGGGACGGAGGCGCGCTCCCCGCACCCGTGGCGGCGGTGCATCTGCTGGCAGCGCGCGAGGCGCTCGCGGAGCTGATCGGAGCGGTGGACACGGAGGAGGTGCTGGACCGGGTCTTCCGCGACTTCTGCATTGGGAAGTGAGTGAGACGGGAGCCCCGGACCGTCTCGACTCCCTTCGCTCAGCTGACGACCGTCAGACGCGGGCGCTCGGTGACCGGCTCCGCTGCCGCCGCGAGCTCGTGGGCGCTCGCGCGCACCGACCACGCGAAGCCGCGCCCCTGGATGGCAGCCTCCACCATGCGGGCGCCAAGGAAGTAGCCGGCGCGTTCGGGGAGCACGGTGCGCTCGAGGGTGCGGGCCTCGTCGCTCATGCCACCGGACAGGTAGCGCAGGCGCAACCCCAAGGCCGTGCGCTCGAAGTCGCGCGTGGCGGCACGGGTGAGCACCGGCTCCACTTCGCGCACGCGCGCGTACTGCCGCCGACCGAAGCCGAAGTACTCCCACGCCGCATGTCCCGGGCTGACCGCGCGGGACACCTGCACCGCGAGTCCCTCGTTCACGAGCAGTTCGCGCAGGGAGGCCTGCCGCCCCGTTTCCCAGTATGAGTAGTAGCCGCCGGCGTCGCGCACGAGGTCGCGCATGCTGCTGCGGCTCGTGGGGGAGGTGTAGCGGATCACGTGGGTGATTTCGTGCGCCAGCCAGAGCGGAATGAGCTCGGGATCGAGGCCCAGCCCCTGCGTATCGGGGTTGGCAATGCCGGTGAAGTGCTCGAGGCAGACGAAGGCGATGCCGCGCCCGTTCACTACCAGTTCGCCGGCGTTGGCCGCCCCCACGCCCACCATGAGCACGATGTCGTATGGCACGTCGACATCGAGCAGCATGCGCACCTTGTCTTGAGTGTGCCGCGCCAGGGTGACCAGGTCGGCCGTGGCGAGCAGCGCGTGCAGGTCGCTGCGGTCGGCGGCGACGGTGTTGCGCACGACCTCCTCGAAGTGGGGACCGGACGGCTCGAGGACGTAATTGTCCCAATAGGCGGTCAGCAGTTCGCGGTGTCGCTCGAAGTACTCGAGGTAGGCCGCGAAACGGTCTTCGGCTTCAAGAACCGCAAGAAAATCAGGAACGAGATTGATCAACATCAACGACCCGGGGTCGGGAAGCCGGCGCGATCGTGACGGTGTGTCGGCACGCGGGGACGGACCCCGGCGCGAGACACCTATCGCTCGCCGAACGAGACGCGGAGGTGAGAAGCGTCCACGCACTTCGTGGAAGGCGGGAAGTTAGCCCGCCCCCAAAGTCACAACAAGAGACAAGTGACATGGAATGTGGAGAACCGGCGTCGCCTGGTTCAACTTGGTGACGGTTGATGCCGAGACTCGGCGACATTCCCATGCTTCCGATGTCGCCATGACCACGCTCCACTGTATCGAACTGACCTGCCCCGTCTGTGCCACGGCCTTCCGTTCGCAGACCGTCGTGGCCACCAATGGGATGGGCGGCAAACGCACCGACTTTCACGAGCACGCGGCCGGGATGCAGCCGCTGCCGTATCTCGTGCATCTGTGCACGCACTGCGGCTACGCCGGTGTGGCGCGCGACTTCGATGACGACGTGGTGCCGAGCACCCTGCTCCAGGAGCTGGTGTCGTCGGAGCTGACGCCGGCGCTGCGCGCGTCGCTGCCATCGGGGTCGCTCAAGTACGAGCATGCGGCCAAGGTGGCGGCCTGGCAGGGGAATGAGCCGCGCTATCTGGCCGATCTGTACCTGCGTGCGGCCTGGTGCTGCGTGGACGAGGGGGACACGGAAGCGGAGCGGTACTTCCGTCGTCACGCCGCGTGGGCCTTTGCCGACGCCCTGACGATGTTCGATGGTGTACCCCCTGACGAGCGCGCGGTGATCACCTATCTGGTGGGGGAGCTGTGGCGCCGCATCGGGGACGATGTGGAGGCGGAGCAGTGGTTCGACCGGGTGGCGGACGAAGTCACGGAACCATCGGCACAGGGGTGGGTGCTGGAGGTGGCCGAACAGCAGAAGCTGCAGCCGCGGGAGTGGTTCACGTAGCGGCAGACATGGCGTCGCTCTATCGCGTCCCGAACAGCCGGTCACCGGCGTCGCCCAGCCCCGGCAGGATGTAGCCGAACTCGTTGAGCTCCCGGTCGAGCGATGCGGTGAGGACGGGCACATCAGGGTGCGCCGCCGCCAGGCGATGCACGCCCTCCGGCGCGGCCACGAGACACAGGAAGCGAATGCGCGTGGCGCCGGCGCGTTTGAGCGAGGACACGGCGGCGGCCGCACTGCCTCCCGTGGCCAGCATCGGATCGAGCAGCAGGAAGTCGCGCTCCGACACGTCGCCCGGCACCTTGAAGTAGTAGTCCACCGGCTCGAGCGTATCGTGGTCCCGGTAGAGGCCGATGTGCCCAACGCGGGCGGAGGGCATGAGGCGCAGGATCCCCTCCACCATGCCCAGCCCGGCGCGCAGAATGGGCACCAGCGTGAGCTTCTTGCCGCGTACCGTCCAGCCGCTCGTGGTTTCGAGTGGCGTATCGACGGTGGTCGGCTCCAGCAGCAGATCCCGAGTCGCCTCGTAGGCCATGAGCATGGCGATCTCGTCCACCAGCTCCTTGAACTGTTTGGTGGAGGTGGCGCGATCACGCAGCAGCGTGATCTTGTGGCGCACCAGCGGGTGGTCGACGATGCGGAGCGTCGGGAAGTCGATGCCTTGGTGGGAATGAGCCATCCCCGATTATGCCCGGAAGCGACGCGCAGCGCGAGCGGTCGGCCGCCGAAGCGGTCGCGGCGGGGGCCGCGGTGCCGCGGCGCTGAACGCGCTAGACTTCAGGCATGACGACAGCCGCCGCCACGCCCCACACGACGCTTCAGCGCGTCGCGGTCTACTGCGCCTCGAACGAAGGGGCCCACCCCGACTACGTGCACGCCGCCCACGCCCTGGGAACGTTGCTGGCCAACCGCGGGATCGCCGTGGTATACGGCGGCGGTCGGACCGGGCTCATGGGTGCCCTGGCCGACGCGGCCATGGCGGCAGGCGGCGAGGTCATCGGCGTCATGCCGCACGGTCTGGTCGAACGGGAAGTTGCGCACCGTGGCATCACGTCGCTGCAGGTGGTGGATTCGATGCATGAGCGCAAGGCGATGATTGCGGAGCTTGCCGACGCCTTCATCGCCCTGCCCGGTGGGATCGGTACCCTCGAGGAGCTGTTCGAAACGTGGACGTGGGCCACGCTGGGTGTGCACCGCAAGCCGCTGGGGCTGCTCGACACGCGCCAGTTCTGGGAGCCGTTGCTGTCGCTGGTCGCACGTCTCGACCAGGAGGGGTTTCTGCGCGGGGCGCCCACAGAGTGGCTCGTGCGGCACGACGATCCGGCCCACCTGCTCGATCGCCTGACGACTTTTGCCCCGCCCCACGTGCGGCGCTGGTTGAGTCTCCGCGACACGTGAGGATGCGCCGTCGCGCCTCGCCGCACGACGGTCGCCACCCCGTGCGCAGCCCGCGGGCTGCATCTGGCGTCGCCGCGGCAGAACGCCGAGAATCGAGGTCATGCACGCGCCTCGATCCACGAAGTGGTTGCTGACGGGATCGCGATTGGTGCCGTTGTCGCGCCGACTGGCGGCGCTGGTGGGGATGTCCTCGGCCTGGTGGTACTCGTGCTCTGGCAGGTGCTCGTTGCGCGCGCCCTCGTGATCGACATTGCCGAGCCGGTCGATGCGCCGCATTCGCCACTGCCGGTGGTAGTGCTCGCGCTCGGTCTCACGGTGTCGATGCTGCTCACGACCGCCCTGTGGCTCCAACGTCGCATCTGGCAGCAGCGCCTCGAGGAGAGCCAGCGCTTCCGCGCCGTTTTCGACACGGTCTTTCAGGTGCAGCTGCTGCTCGATGCCGACGGCATCGTGCTGGAGGCCAATCGGGCTGCGGGTGCACTCGCGGCGATTCCGCCGGCGCAGCTGGCGGGCGTGCCGTTCTGGCACGCGCCCTGGTGGGATGGCGACGCCGATACGGCGGCGCGCGTTCAGGAGCGCTTCGCCCGCGCGCGCGCGGGCGCGATTCAGCGCTTCGAGGTGGAGCTGACCGCCGGTCGAGAGGGCGCCGTCACGATGGACTTTTCGCTGAAGCCGTTGAACGACGGCCATGCGGGCGCCCACCGCGTGATTGCCGAAGGGCGCGACCTCACCATCCGCAAGCGCGCGGAGGAGTCGCTGCGCGAGATCCGTGCGCTCACCACCATGGGGCAGCTCGCCGCGCGCGTGGCGCACGAGATCAACAATCCCCTGGCCGGCATCCAGAACGCGTTTCTGCTCCTTCGCGGGTCGATTCCCGAGACCCACCCTCATTACCGATTCGTGGGGGCGATCGAACGCGAGATTGCCCGCATTGCCGCGGTGACGCGACAATTGTACGAGACCTACCGCCCCGATCAGTCCACAGCGACGCAATCGTCCGTCATTCTCGCGGTCCGCGACGCGGTGACCTTTCTCGAACAGGTGAATCGCAGCCGACCCGTGCACATCGTCACGGACATGTCGCAGGCGCCATCACTTGTGCCGGTCCCCGACGCGCTGCTTCGGCAGACGCTGTACAACCTGGTGCAGAATGCCGTGGATGGGTCACCCGCCAACGGCACCGTGACCGTCTGTGCGCGGCAGGAGAGGGATCACTGCGTCCTGCGGGTGGCCGACGACGGACCAGGCGTGCCCGCGGCCATTCGCGATCGCATCTTCGACCCGTTCTTCAGCACCAAGGATCGAACCGTGAAGACCGGTGGTATGGGAATCGGACTGGCGCTGGTGCGGCAGTCCGTCCTGGCGGTCGGCGGTACCATCACCGTACACGATCGCGCGGGCGGCGGTACGGAATTCGAGGTGCGTTTACCCATGACTCCTCTGGATACTGGAGCGCTGCGATGAGTCGTGGTCGCATTCTGATTGCCGACGATGAACCCACCTTTCTCAGCTCGACGGCCGAGTTGCTGCGGCGTGAGGGGTTTTCCGTGGACACGGTGGAGGACGGCGAAGGGGCTCTGCAGGCGATCGCGGCGGCGCCTTACGACCTCCTCATCACGGATCTCGAGATGCCGGGGAATGCGGATCTCGACCTGGTGCAGCAGGTGGCCCACGTGAGTGGCGGACTGCCCATCATCATCATCACCGGTGTCCCCAGTGTGCGCTCGGCGGTGGCCTCGATCGAGCTGCCCGTAGCGGCCTATCTCGTGAAGCCGGTGCACTTCCCCGATCTGCTCAAGCGGGTGTCGAACGCCGTTGCGCGATTTCGCTCGTATCAGGCCATGCAGAGCGCCGAGGCGCGCCTGCGCGCGTATCGCGAGCAGATCGAACCCGCCGAGCCGCGCGTGTCGCTTGGCCTGCCGGTGCTGCCAACGAGCGAGCCTCGCGCCGACGTGGACACGTTCCTGGCGCTCACCCTTCGCAACGTGATGGGGTCACTGACTGACCTCGAGCAGCTGGGGCGGGCGCTTGCCGGCACGTCGACCTCCGAGGCACATCCCTGCCAGCTCATCAACTGTCCGCGCGGTGCACAGCTGCAGGCGGCCGTGGAAGAGACGATCGCCGTACTGGAGGAAACCAAGGGGGCATTCAAGTCGAAGACGCTGGGTGATCTGCGGCAGCGTCTCGAACTGTTGCTGAAGCATGTGTGAGCGGTTCCAGCGCCGAGTGAATCACAGTGCACTTGTGCACACCGAATCCACATTGTGTACGCCGCGTGATGTTCCACGTGGAAACCCCTCTTGCGGCGCCGGTCCTGCTGCGCAACCTTCCACGTGCAGACCGTCACGGTGAACTCGGCAGGGTGCGGGTCGTCGCCGCTGATCGGGAAACACAGGAACCACCCACATAGGGATCACTCGCTGATCCAACCTTGGCGGACGGGACTCGGGTCCCGGTCAGTCGAAGGCGCGCAGCCCCGCTCTCCGAGCGCAGGCAACGCGCCTTTTCTGCTTTTCCCATGTGATTTGCCGCACTCCCCTCACGATGCCCGACGCTTGTCGACATCTCACCAGGTCCGCACATGAGCCACGTCGCTCTGTACCGCAACGAGATCGCTGCGTCACACGCTCTCGCCCGTGCCATCCCCGGCCCCTCCCGCCACGTCGGTGGCCGCGATCACGACCCCGCCCATGCTGCCGCCACAACGGCCACCGATGCCACGGCTTCCCGGCGCATCATGCGCATTCTGGTCGTCTCGCCGGACCACGTGGCGCAGGATGCGCTGCGCACCGCGTTCGAAGGTGAGGGTACGGAGGTGTTGAGTGCGTCCGGTGCGCCCGGTGTGGTGGATATGGTCGCCCGCGCGCAGGTGGATCTGGTGGTCTGCGACCAGCAGCTGGCCGACGACGCCGGCTTCGTGCTGCTCGACGCCATGCACGACCGCCACCCGGAGGTGCTCACGGCGCTCCTCGCGGCGCCCGGGCTGTCGTCGGCACCGCACCAGGCCGCCGAGCACGGGGCGAGTGACTACCTGGCACGACCGGTGGAAGCCCAGGAGGCCGTGGCCTTTCTCCGGCGGCTGGGGAGCATGGCGCTGGTTCACGAACCGGCGGTGCCGGTTCCGGGCGTGCCGCAGGCAGTCCCGATGTTCCGCGGCATGTACGGTACCACGCCAGTCATGCGGGACGTCTTTCGCATGATCTCGCGCGTGGGGCGCACCGACGTGACGGTGCTGGTGACCGGCGAGAGCGGGACGGGCAAGGAGCTGGTCGCGCGCGCGCTCCACGACGAAAGCGGTCGACGCAACAAGCCCTTCGTGGCGCTCAACTGCTCGGCTCTGCCGTCGGAGCTCGTGGAGAGCGAACTGTTCGGCCACACGCGCGGTGCCTTCACGGGAGCCGTGAAGGATCGCGGCGGCCTCTTCGAAGCCGCACACGGCGGCACGCTCTTCCTCGACGAGATCGGCGACCTCGGCCCGCTCGCGCAGGCGAAAGTGCTGCGCGCGCTGGAGAACGGCGAGGTGATGCGTGTGGGTGGCACCCGATCGACGCACGTGGACGTGCGCGTCGTGGCCGCCACAAACCGGCCGCTTGATGACATGGTGGCGGATGGTCGGTTCCGTGAAGACCTGCTGTACCGGCTCAAGGTGATCTCGCTGGCGCTACCGCCACTGCGCGACCGCAAGGACGACATTCCGCTGCTCGCCAATCACTTCCTGCACGTCTTCGCGGAACGCCACCGCCTGCCGGCCCGGGCCATCGGTGAGGATGCACGCGAACTCCTGATGTCGTACGACTGGCCGGGGAACGTGCGCGAGCTGCGCAACGTGATCGAAGGCGCCATCGTCATGTGCGACGGGGCGGAGATTGCCGTGTGCGACCTGCCGGCCAATCTCGCCAACAGCACCCCGCGCAGGCGCATGCCTCTGGCACTGCTCGAGCAGTCGGCTGACCTGCCGTTCGTGGAGGCGCGCGAGCGCGCCCTGCGCGAATTCGATCGTGCGTTCCTGACGGCCGCGCTGGCCCGCAACGGCGGCAACATCGCGCGCACGGCCCGGGCACTCGGGTTGCACCGGCAGTCGTTGCAGAAGCTGCTGGCGCGCCGCGACCTGCGGACCGGCGAAGTGCACCGCGAGCTCTAGGTGGGGGCGCGGCCGGGGCATCGACGCGCCCGCCCGCGTCCCGTCTTCTCCCTCAACAGCCGCGCCGGGCCTGCTACGTCAGTTCGTCTGTCGCCGCGTCGAGCGCGATACGGTTGGCCCACTCCACCCCCTGGGCCACCGAGTGATCCATGTTGCCCACCTCGTAGCGCCAGGCCCCGAAGCGTCCCCGCGAACAGACGCCCACTGATCGCCGCCACGTAATCGTCGGCACTCTCCGCCACCGTCTCGAGCGGCATGAAATGGCGTACGACGTCGGCTACGGGGGTCGACACGATCGGCTTGCCGGAGGCCATGTACTCAAGCGTCTTGGTGGGGTTGCTGTACTGCGTGGCCCTGTTGAGGGCAAAGGGCATGAGGCACACATCGAAGCCCTTGAGGAAAGCAGGGAGCGCCTCGTACGGCTGCTGCCCGAACCAGTGGATGTTCTCGCGGCGTGGCAGGTCGCGGGTATCCACTTTCACCACGGGGCCTACCATGGCCACGCTGGCGGTGGGGAAGTGCTCCGCCACGTGGGCCAGCAGGGCATAGTCGAGCCGCTCGTCGATGACGCCTACGTAGCCGAGTACCGGTCCGGGGAGGGCGGCCAGCAGCTCGGGGATCGCCGTGTCGGCGTCGTGCGCCCGGGCGAAGTGGTCAGCGTCCACGCCGCAGCCAAAGAAATGCACATTGTCGCGAAAGCGGGACTTGGCGGTGGCCAGAGCATGGCCGCCAGCAAAAACCACGTCGGCACGCGCCAGCAGGTATTGCTCGCGGTGCACGAGTTCCGTGGGGGCAAAGCGGAACTGTGCCAACTCGTCCAGGCAGTCGTACACGACGGCACACTCCTGGAACGCGCCCAGCATGGCGGGCGCCGGCATGGGCGTATAGAACCACTGCACCGGCGCGTCGAACCGGTTGGCCAGGTCACCCGTGGCACCCGTCAGGTCGAGCAGCAAGGCGCGGATGGCCGTCAAGGAGGCGGCCTCGCTGTCGCGGTACGACGCCGGCAGGCGCGGGATGACGCGATGAACGCCGGGCTGCGGCTGCGTCCGCTGCAGCGTGGGACGCACCAGATCATCCAGATACTGCGGCTCCTCCACGAAGAGGACCTCGTGGGACCGTGCGAACCGCGAAAACAGCTGCTGTGGGCGCTGCCACACGAAGTCCCAGCGCAGGTGGCTGTGCACGAGAAGTGGCCGGCCGCTGATCACATCGGCAATCGAAGTCGTCACGGAATGCGTCCCGCTGAAGGGGAGAAAGCCAGAAGCAGCCGGATCGGCGCGCCTCACGGATCAGCACGAGGGGGCAAGGCAAGTGCCATTGGCGCAGTGATGAGCTTCGCGTGGGTGCCCCATGTGACGCGGTGCGGCCACGGCTGGCCGACGGAGACGCAAAACGAAACGGCGGTACCCCCGGCACCCCTCCGCACCGGACATACCGCCGCTCGTGCGCACCCGAAGGTGCGGTCCCGCCCGCGTACCGTGCAGTCGTGTACGCTGGACCGCCTCGTGGCGGCGCGGGATCACGCCATTGCTGTTCGCGCTGCTGTCGCGGGATTCGTGCCATCGGCTCGCGGGAAGCATTCCCGCCACGATACTTCGTACTCGCGCGACAGCGAGTGACGACCATATGGCGGGAGCGTGCGGGGGTGGACGATCGACGAGCTCAGCACCACGTCATCAGCCCGGTGTCCACCACCAGATCCTTCACCGTGCCAACCTTCTCGTCATGGGCGGTGCGCACATCCCAGCCCCGGAGGTCGGGATCTCCATCGGCAACCTCCAGGTCGCTCATCTCGTCGAGGTGCACGAGGCGGGGAGCCCCATTGCGCGCGTCGCCGTGCAACGACGCGTCGCGTCCCGCCACGTCAACACACCGATCGGGCCGCATGGACATACGCCTGCGGCGTCACCGCGGTCATGGTTGTGAATCACGCCGAGGATGTGATGGGTCGGCTTGCACTACCTGATGAAATCATCCCCTTGCTGGCCGAACGCTTCAAGGCACTCGCGGAACCGGCCCGACTGCCGCTGCTGCGCGCGCTCATGACGCGGGAGCACACTGTGAACGAGCTGGTCCTGTCCACACAGCTCGGCCAGGCCAATGTCTCCAAGCACCTGCAGCAGCTGCACACGCTCGGGTTCGTACGCCGGCGCAAGCACGGGCTGTTCGTGCACTACGCGATTGCCGACCGCCAGGTGGCGAAGCGATGCAACCTGATGTGTGCCCGGGTGCTTGCCGAAACACCGCGCTCTCGGAACGGCGGGTAGCCAAAGGGCCGATCATTCGGCCGACAGTGTGCTCTTCGCTCCGCATGAGATGACAGGCCGCTCACGGCCACCCGCAAGTTGTGCCCCACGCGACCCGCCTGATGCGGCGCGTCGGTCGGCCCGTCCGGGTCGACGGCTTCTCTCGCCACGGGGGCGTCTCGCATGCACAAGCTTCAGGTCGGTGGCGTAGGTATTCGGCGCCTGTTCCAGGCGGCTGCGCTGCTGCTCCTGTTCACGGCGCTCGCGGCACCGCTCGTGGCGGCGCCGGCAACGGGCACGACAC
>VYLE01000824.1_pt1 | contig 17852 bp, 17 predicted proteins | sample 5114391 | NCBI WGS metagenome assembly VYLE01 (sample SAMN12291771, study PRJNA351875) | freshwater metagenome | isolation source: freshwater lake | place: USA: Michigan, Kent Lake | collected 2013-08-15
CCAGATGGCGCCATAGCCCGCATCCTCTAACGCAGCGGCAGGAAATGCGTCATCCGTCGTCTTCAGTTCCTGCAGGCCCACGATCTCCGGCTTTTCCTTTTCCAGCCATCGCAGCAGATGCGGCAGACGGGAAGCGATGCCGTTGACGTTGAACGTTGCGATCCGCACGACTTTCCTACGTGGCATGGCGATCACGCACTAGCCGCCGCCTTGCGTCGGCGAAGCCGCATCCAGTGCCGGATGATGTGCGTCCAGCCATGCCCACGAACGCGCGACCACACCCCTGACGTCGGGCCACGGGCGGGTGGATTCGCCTCCCAACTCGTCCCAGAGGACTTCCATCTCTTCATCGTCCTGGGGCAGGACATAGCTGCCACGCGACACCAGTGCCAGCGCGTACGCCGGACACACGTCGCTCCATGCCAGACCCTGGTGACGCGCGTCGTCGCTGGCGAACCGATCGAATCCCACCGGAATCGTGGTCATACCCGGGTAGTGCAGGCACCGCGCGACGCCGCCCGCTGGTCTCAGGCGCTCGAGCAGTTCGCGAAACCGTTCCGAATCGAAGCGACCCATCGTGTTGTCCGGAGAAGCGCTGGCCTCCAGTGAGACACGAAAGCAGTCAACAAGGCGTCAACCGTCGACCCGCGGCCTGTGGTGCTTCCGCTTCACTTCCGGAGCACACGCATCGCGGTATCTCTTCAAGAAGACTGTCCGGACGATCGTGTGGGAGAGATGGCGACCGACTTCATCGGATGGCTGGCTTCCGGGATCCTGCTGTTGACCTTGATCCGCCAGGTCGTCAAGCAGGCGCGGGCGGAAAGCGAAGGCGTTTCGACCTGGCTTTTCATTGGACAGGCCACGGCATCCGCCCTGTTCGTGGTCTATGCCCTCCTGCTCGGAAACGGGGTCTTCATCGTCACCAACAGCGCGCTCTTGGTCACGGCGCTGGTAGGCCAGTGGCTCACGCGGCGGCGACATTGAGTCTCCAACGGTGCCCGCCCCCTCATGGACCGTTCCCATCCCGCTCTGTTGATCATCGACATGTTCAGCCTGTTCGATTTCGAACAGGGACCGGCACTCGCGAAGAACGCATACCGCATAGCACCGGCCATCGCCCGATTGCGGGCCCGCTTCGATCAGGCGGGCGCGCCAGTGATTTATGTCAACGACAACTTCGCCCAGTGGCAGGGTGAGTTCCGCGATCTCGTTACCCGATGCCTGGCGACCGACGGTTTACCCGCCTCCATCGCCCGCCTGCTCGCTCCCAATGTGGGCCACTACTACATCCTCAAGCCCAAACACTCCGCCTTCCTCGCTACACCGTTGCCGCTGCTTCTTGCCCAGCTCGGTGCCAGGCGACTGGTGCTGTGCGGCATCTCGACGGATTCCTGCATCCTCGCCAGCGCCCAGGATGCCAACATGCGCGAGCATGACATCTGGTGCCCGCGTGACGCGGTAGCAGCGAGCCGTGAACAGCTTCATGTGCATGCCCTTGAACTGCTGGCGCACTCGCTCGGAGCGTGCACGGACAGCACGCGGCACGAGCGGCGGCTGTTCCCGGAAAAAAGATAGGGCGGGTGCAGGGGTCACCGGCCCTATCAATACGGCCCACCGATATGGAGGGAGGGTGGGTCGCCAAGCCACAGTGCCGCCGCACGCTTGAAAAGGTTGTGATGCCCGAACGCCGTCCGACATCGCGTGCACACGCCAGACCCTATTGTGCCTTCATGCGTCGCTTCGCCCGGTCCATTGCGTCTCAGGAGTCGTTGCCTCAAGGCTTGCCCGAGGTGCTATCGAGAGCGCTCGTCGAGGGCCCGGAGCGGTACAACGTCGCCAAAGGGAAACCTGCACAGGTGCTGGCAATCAATGCCCAAGGATGCTCTGCGTGGCAGAAATGACGTGGGGGCTCGTGCCACGCTAGTCGAAGATGCCGTCGACACCCTACACGACGGATCCAGATGGTGCGGATAGACTCCCCATCATGAACGAGGAACCCGTCGACGACGAGGACGGAGGCATCCGGTAGGGCAACGCTGCAGTGCCGAAGTCATGCGACGAATGTCTTCATGATCGAGCTCGGCGCCTCCGGCACTCCAAGCTGAGTTGACACTTGCACGATTCAGTTCCCGTTGACATTTCTTCCACGCCTCGTGCGTAACGTCGCGCATGTAAACAAGGAACATGCCATGCCCGCTCGCGACAAGCTCTCGCCCGACTATGTCTGGCGCCAACAGAACGATCAACACACCCTGCATCTCGGCGACCACGCGTTGGTCCGAGTGGCGCCGTTCGGGGCCGCCTGGATCGCACGCACAGTGCTGCCGAGCCCCGGCATCACGCCTCAGCAGTGCATTGTCCGCAGCGTCGGTCTGGGCAAAGGCTGGGCAACCCGCTGGGTGCTGCAGCGTCAGCGGCTGATAGCCACAGCGTGCGAGCGGCCTGATCTGGCGCCGCCGGTCGTGCACGGTCCCGCTCGGCGCATCTACGCATGGCAACGGCCCGGCTGGGCGCGGGCTTCCTGAGGCAACGGCTTCACTCGGCCCCGGACGGCATAAGGCGCTAGAACCCGAATGAGGCCTGCGCAGATGCCTGCGGCGGATAGACCAGATCCGCCCCCGACGGATGTGCTACGGGGTTGCCCGGATGCTCGGCCGGTGCGTTCTCATCCAGCACGTGCAGGACGGTCCACCCCCTGTGCTTGAGCAGATCCGAGATAATTCGGCGGTGACAGCGCCACCAGAGCGATTCAGCGCACATCAGCGCCGCCCGATGGTTCTCGGCGAGCTCGATGGCTCGATCGAGGCCAGCGGCGAACTCAGCTGTCAGCATGTGATCGGCGTAGCCCTGAAAAGCCGCATTGCGCCAGCCGCCGTTCTGGGAATTCGCGGAGGGCCTTCGCCTGCCGCCGAGCTGGGGCAACCACCGATAGGCGACGCCGGCCTCATCAAGGCGGGCCGCCATGGCCTCGCTACTGAACCACGGAAAACGTCGCGAACCAGGGAATCGCCGTACGTCAGCGATCGCGTCGATGCCGTGATGCATCAGCAGTCCAAGAAAACTGTCCAACGTGCGCGTGGAGTGTCCTACGGTCCAGATGGTCCGAGCTTGCCGCATCTCGTATATCTGCAGTTCCTCGCGACTCACCATGCACGTACGCTCCGTGGGCATCAGCCGCCGAGATGTTCCCGCACTGCCTTTACGGTTGGTCCGACCGCCTCTACCACGGACCGCAACCTTTCCGGCGACACCTGGAATTCCTTCGACCAGTACTGGACTTCATAGTCCTCACTGAGATTGATGCGATCGCGGTCGGGCGATCCCGTATTGTCCTTGTCATCAGCCATATTGACTTTCCACGCGATGGGGGGACTTTTGTACGCCGTTTATGGTGGATGCGTCGTGACGAGATGCACTTCCTTGTCACCTCGTATGCGCTTCCATTGCGGGACATCGAGGAGACTTCCATGAAATCGCTATTGCCCATCGTTGCCCTGCTCGTTCTCGTAGCGGGTTGTGACCGTCGTAACGACCCCGACGTGCCAAAGGAGAGCCAGGGTGTCAGCAATCCGCCCGGCGAAAGCGTTGGAAGTACGGAAGGCACCTTGGAGGCACACCATCCGCCCGAGTCCGCGCTGGAACCGACCACCCCCGCTGTCGTGCCTGCCCAATGCGAAGGGCTGACCGGTGGCCAGCTGGCGAAGTGCGTCAACGAAGACGCAGGTGAAAAACCAGAGACAACACAAGAGCCTACGCGGTAAGCGGATTTCCTGCGGATGCCGCGGATTTGAATGCCGAGCGGAATCCGGCGACCGAGCCGTGATACGGCTTGCGGAAATTCTCCGAGCACTCTCTGGTCTCGGGGATTGTCCGACCATTGTCGCTGGACGACCCACGTTAGAGGCCGGACTGGCGTGCAGGCCTCACCACTGCTTTCACGTCATTGCCTTTAGGGTTGGGTGAGCGATTTTCGGAGCGCCTAATGCCCAGGCTTCAACATACCGACTGGCCCGACCGGCTATGGGTGGTGCGCCATGGACAGAGCGCCGGCAATGTGGCCCGCGACGAAGCGGAACTTGCCGGCGCCACGCTCATCGATCTGGAGCACCGCGACGCCGACACGCCTTTGTCTGCGTTGGGGGAACGCCAGGCGGCGGCCTTGGCCACTTGGTTCGCTGCGCTTCCGCAGGATGATCGTCCTACCCACTTCATGAGCTCACCCTTCGTGCGTGCACGCCAGACGTGCGTGGCCACGGCGTCGCTGATGGGCGTGGACCCCGACGATGTCACCATCGATGAACGGTTGCGCGAAAAGGAGTTCGGCATCCTCGACCGCTACACCGTCCAAGGGATCAGGACCCGGTTTCCGGAGCTGGCGGAACAGCGGGCGCTGGTCGGCAAGTTCTACTTCCGCCCTCCAGGTGGCGAAAGCTGGTGCGACGTCATCCTCCGGCTTCGCAGCGTGGTGGAAGTACTCCGCCGCGACCACGTGGGCGACCGGGTGGTCATCGTGGCCCACCAAGTAATTGTGAATTGCTTCCGCTACTTGCTCGAATGCCTCGACGAGCAGGCCATCCTCGACATCGACAAGCTGGCGGACGTGCCCAACTGCTCGATCACGGAATACGGTTTCGGAGGACGCAAGCCGGACCGCTTCGGCCTCTTGCGCGCCAATTATATTCCCCCTGAACTGGCCGCCACCACGCCGGTCACCGTCGCCGCCGACACGCCTGCCGGTCCCAAATGACGACCGACGGCTCGCCCACCCGAGTGGAGGCTGCATTACTGCGCTGCTGGCCCTTGCCCGCGGCTGACAGCACTCGCAGCAAGGATGAGCGCGGCTGCGTACTCGTGGTGGCGGGTTCGCCCGAAGTGCCCGGTGCTGCGCTGCTCGCGGGCGAAGCCGCGCTTCGCGCCGGCGCCGGCAAGCTCCAGATCGGTGCGCCCGCCGTGGCGGCCGTGCCGCTGGCGATCGCCGTACCCGAGGCCAAGGTCATTCCGCTGCCCACCACCGCGGGTGGCGCATGCCGATCCACCCCATCACTGGAGCACGCATGCGCGCGTGCCGACGCGGTGTTGATCGGCGCGGGGATGGACGACAGTCCCAGCCTGAGGCGATTGGTGCACCAGTTGTCGGCTTCGGCGGATGGGACGGTCATCGTGGACGCTGGTGCGTTGCACGCGTTCGAGCGGCCACACGCGTTCCGCGCTGTTCCCGTGTTGACACCGCATGCGGGCGAAATGGCGGCACTCATCGATGCCGACATCGAACAGGTCCGCAGCCATGCTTCGCAGATTGCATTGCAGTTTTCCACGCGGGCCGGGGTCGTCCTGGTCCTCAAGGGACCCGACACCTGGATCGCCGCGCCCGATGGCCGCCTGTGGCTGCACACCGGTGGCTGCTGCGGTCTCGGCACGTCGGGATCGGGCGACGTGCTTGGCGGGATCATCGCGGGGCTCGCCGCCCGCGGCGCAGCTCCCGAGCAGGCGGCTGTCTGGGGTGTCTACCTGCACGGCCAGGCAGGTGAGGTGCTGGCGCAGACGGTAGGTAGCCTCGGCTTCTTGGCACGCGAACTGCCCGCCCGCATACCGGCTTTGCTGGACGTCCTATCACCGGCATCCTATTAAGCCAAGCAGAGGCCGATATGACGAAACCTCGGAAATCCGCCAAGTCGGCGCGGACCGCGGGAGCGGATGGAATGATCCGTGTCCGTGGAGCGCGCGAGCACAACCTCAAGAACCTCGATCTCGACATTCCTCGCGATGCTTTGGTGGTGTTCTCCGGCATCTCGGGGTCGGGCAAGTCGTCGCTGGCGTTCGGCACGCTGTACGCGGAGGCGCAGCGCCGCTACCTCGAATCGGTATCGCCGTACGCACGACGCCTGATCGACCAGGTCGGCGTGCCGGACGTGGACGCGATCGAGGGATTGCCGCCCGCCGTCGCCCTGCAGCAGCAACGCGGCACCCCGAATGTGCGCTCCACGGTCGGCAGCCTCACGACGATTTCGAGTTCCCTGCGCATGCTGTACTCGCGGGCCGGCACCTACCCGCCGCGGCAGCCGATGCTGTATGCCGAAGACTTCTCGCCCAATACGCCGCAGGGTGCATGCCCACACTGTCACGGATTGGGCCATGTGTACGACGTGCCCGAGTCGCTGATGGTGCCGGATCCGACCCTCACCATCCGCGAGCGCGCCATCGCGTCGTGGCCGCCGGCGGGGCATGGCCAGAATCTGCGCGACATCCTGGTGACGCTGGGTTACGACGTGGACACGCCGTGGAAGAACCTGCCAAAGAAGGATAGGAACTGGATCCTCTACACCGACGAGCAGCCCACCGTTCCGGTTTACGCGGGTTTCACGCCGGCGGAAACGCGGACAGCCCTGCGGCGAAAAACGGAGCCGAGCTACATGGGCACCTACACCGGAGCCCGAAAGTACGTGCTGCACACGTTCGCCACCACGCAAAGCGCTCAAATGAAGAAGCGCGTAGCACGCTTCATGCACGGCGCCGCCTGCCCGGTGTGCGACGGGAAGCGACTCAAGCGCGAAGCGCTGTCCGTCACCTTCGCGGGGCGCGGCGAGAGCGCGCAGCAAGCAGGCCGGCGGGCGCGAGGTCAAAGCGCGCGTAGCGAAGGGAGGCTCGGCCCATGCCGGAAGTCCAGACGTACGCCGTACCCCGGACCTGTCGGAAGAGAAGCAGATCGCGGCACAGCGGATCGCCCAGGACCTGATCGATCGCATCGCCGGGCTGCAATCCCTGGGGCTGGGCTATCTGTCGCTGGACCGGATCACGCCGACCCTTTCTTCCGGCGAGCTACAGCGCTTGCGCCTGGCGACACAGATCCGCTCCCAGCTGTTTGGCGTGGTGTACGTCCTCGATGAGCCTTCCGCCGGCATGCATCCTGCGGACGCAGCGGCCCTGCACGATGCGCTCGACGACCTGAAGGCAGGCGGCAACACACTGTTCGTCGTCGAGCACGATCTGGACATGCTCCGCCGGGCCGACTGGCTGGTGGACGTAGGCCCCGGGGCAGGCAGCCAGGGCGGCGAGATCCTGTACAGCGGTGCGCCTGCCGGGTTGAAGATTATCGAGGGCTCCATCACCCGCGACTATTTGTTCCCGCGGGGCAAGCGCTCGGGCCGCGCGCCACGGCAGCCCAGCGACTGGCTCGTCCTTCAGGGCCTCCATCGAAACAACCTGCACGGCCTCGATGTCCGCTTTCCGCTGCGTGCGTTCACTTCGGTAACCGGCATATCCGGCTCGGGCAAGTCGAGCCTGGTCAGTCAGGCGCTGGTGGACCTGGTGGGCGAACACCTTGGACACGCCGCCGTCCCCGACGAGAATGAAGCCGAACCGTCGCTCATCCAGGCTCTCGCGCCCACGCGGGGTCGCATCGTTTCGGGTGCGGAGCACCTCCGTCGGCTGGTCAATGTCGACCAGAAGCCGATCGGGCGCACGCCGCGCTCCAACCTCGCCACCTATACCGGCTTGTTCGACCACGTCCGCAAGCTGTTCGCCGCAACGCCCGCGGCCAAACGGCACCGGTTCAATGCGGGGCGTTTTTCCTTCAACCTTGAACCGGGGCGCTGCGCGACCTGCGAGGGCGAGGGCTCGGTACACGTGGAGCTGTTATTCATGCCCAGCGTCTACGCACCCTGCCCGACCTGCCACGGGAAGCGCTTCAACTCCAAGACGCTGGAAGTCACCTGGCGCGACCACGACATCTCTCAAATCCTGGCGCTCACCGTTGACGCCGCCGTCGACCTCTTCGCGGACGAGGACGCCGTGCGACGACCGCTGCAGCTGCTGTCGGAGATCGGACTTGGTTACCTGACGCTGGGTCAGCCCGCCACCCAGCTCTCCGGGGGTGAAGCTCAGCGGATCAAGCTTGCCACGGAGTTGCAGCGCAGCCAGCGCGGCGACACCCTGTACGTGCTGGATGAACCCACCACCGGCCTGCATCCGGCGGACGTCGACAAGCTCATGGTGCAGTTGCAGCGTTTGGTCGATGCGGGGAACACCGTCATCCTGGTTGAGCACGACATGCGCGTGGTCGCCGATAGCGACTGGGTAATCGATGTCGGTCCCGGTGCTGGTCAATTTGGTGGGCGGATTGTTGCCGAGGGCACCCCAATAGAGGTGGCCGATGCAGATGGAAGTATCACTGCGCCTTATCTGCGGAGAATTCTAGTGTGACGGAGGTGTCCGCTTTGGGTCGGAAGCGGGATCGGAGAGCTCATTTGGCCACAATGCCCGCATCAAGCAGGAGCCGGTCGATTGGCATTTCTCAGAACTATCAGGCCCGGAGCGTGGCCCGTCGCGCGGGATGAAGCGTCATCGCAGCGTATCGCCCCTACACCGCGACTACTTGCACGCATCCCATACGGCCTGGTCGAAGGCACGGGAGCCGGCCATAGTGCGATTCACGCCTGAACGCTGGTAGTGACCGTCACGCTGTTGACGTGCGGACTGACAGGACGTTGTGACGGCGGGAATGCTGGCGCCGGAGGCACGACGCGAACCGGCACCCGCACCGATTCCGACGGCGACGGGCCGCTGTGCATCGTTGTGCGCCCTCACCCGTCGGCGGTGACGCTCAATCGAAGCTTCCGCCGCCTGACGTTTGTAGTGGTCATCCCATGTGTAGTTGCGCGGCTGGGTATCCCAGCGCTTCTCCGCGTCAGGACACGGCTGGGACTGGTAAACCGCCCCACCTTTGGCATCTCGGCATTTGTAGATCGACTGTGCCGACGCATGCATCGCCACGGCAACGGCGAAAAGAAAGATCCATTTCATAGCTCACCCCTACGCGTCCTGGCCCGAGGATAGCCCATCTATTGCTGGATCGAGCGAGGACGGCTCTACTGTGAGACTGCTCGATCGGTGGCTTGCATGATGATCGGGGTGCGCCTGACAGACCGCGCAACGATGCCCTCAACGATCTGACCGGACCACCCCGCTGCCCAGCCATGCAATGAAGGATTCCAGCGGCGCGGGGCGTGCGACGTAGTAGCCCTGCACGTGGTCCACGGCGTGCTCCGACAGCCAGGCGAGTTCTTCTGCACGCTCCACGCCTTCGGCCACGATGCTCAGCTCTAGCCCCTTGCCCAGCGCGATCAACGCGCGGCAAATTGATGCATTACGCGGATCCTGGTCGACGTGGTCCACGAAGCTGCGATCGATCTTCAGGTGATCCAGCGACAGGTCGCGCAGGTACGCCATGCTCGAGAAGCCGGTGCCGAAATCGTCGATGGACACACACACCCCATCCTGCTGCAGCTCTTCCATCGCGAACTTGGCCGCATCGGGGCGCCGCAGCATCGCGCTCTCGGTCAGCTCCACGTGCAGCGCGCCACGCGCCAGGCCGTGACGCTTGCCGGCTTCGCGTATCAGGCGCGGGACCGAGCCCGCCATGAACTGCACGGCTGACACGTTGATGGCGATCGCGACCTGCGAGAACCCTGCCTCAACCAGTGCGGCCTGCGCCTGCGCCGCGCGCTCGATCACCCATTCACCGATGGGCACGATCAGTCCCGACTCCTCGCTCAGCGGAATGAAGCTGGAGGGCGGCAAATAGCCTTCCGGCGTGCGCCATCGCAGCAGCGCCTCTGCCGCGACGACGCGGCCGTCGCGCACGCGCTGGATCGGCTGGAAGAACAGTTCGAACTCGTTCGCCGCCAGCGCGTGCCGCATGCGCCCGACGATGGCCACCCGCGCGGTGGCCTTTTCGGCCAGCAGGTCCGAGTAGTGCATCGTCGGCGCGTTCTCGGCGCGCGCCTGCAAGGCCGCCAGCGCGGCATGGCCGACCACGTCCTCGCCCGTCTGTTCCGGATGTTGCCGGAACGCCACGCCCATCCACGCCTCGACACGATGGCTGCCGGTATCGGACACCACGGGCGTCGTGAACACCTCGCGCAACAGGTCGACCAGGACATCCCAGCTTTCCGCCTGCGGCGCGGCGACCAGGAATGCATCCGCGGGCACGTAGGCCACCGGGCCGAAACCGGCATCGAGGCGGGAAAGCCGCTGGGCGATGGCGGACACGATCTCGTCGCGCGTGCGCCGTCCGAACATCGGCGACACCAGTTCGAGATCGCGCAGTTGCACGTAGACGACCGCATAGGCCGCATCGCCCATCCCGTGGACGGGATGCTCCACCCGCTCCAGGAAGGTCCGCAGGTTGAGCAGGCCGGTGGTCTCGTCGTGGGCCGCGCGCCATGCGAGATCCTGCTCATAGGCGACGCGCTCGCTGACGTCTTCCGCCAGCACCAGGCGGGCATCATGTCCATCGAAGCGGATGCTGCTGCTGTGGATGCGCACGTGGATCTTCGTGCCATCGCGCGTGACGTGCAGCCACACGCGCGATGCGTCACGGGCTTCGTCCGGCGCCCCGGTCTCCTCGACGTTCTCGAGTACCGCCACGCGCTCGTCGAGGGGGCGGATCTGGAGGATGGTCATGCCGAGGAACTCCTCGCGCGAGTAGCCGTAGCGACGGATGGCGGTCTCATTCACGGCGAGGAAGCGCAGCGTATGAATGTCGAAGACCCAGAACGGCAGCGGGTTGAGCTCGAACAGCTCGCGGAACTGCGTTTCCGCGCGCTCCAGCTGCGTCTGCTGGTTGCGCCGCTCGGTCACGTCGATGATCGTGCCGGTCATGCGCGGCACATGGTCGTGGTCGTGGGCCAGCGCACCCTGCGCATTGATCCAGCGCCTCCGGCCATCCGGCAGCACGATGCGATACTCGGCATGGAAGGGCCGGCCGCTCTCCCACGCGGCGGCGAACGCCTGCTCCACCCGGTCCCTGTCGTCGGCATGCATGCGCTGGAAGAACTCTTCCAGCGCATGCATGCCCGGTACCGGAGGAAAGCCGAACAGCCGGGCCGCATGCGCCGACGAGCGCACGCGATCGCTCCCCTGCTCCATCGCCCAGACGCCGGCCTGCGACGCTTCCTGCGCCTTGGCCAACCAGTCCGCGTGCCGCTGCAGTTCTTCATGCGCGCGATCGCGGGCCTGTTCCGAACTGGCCGTCTTGCGCATCAGGTAGAACGTCACCAACCAGTACAGCGCCAGCAGGCACAGGGCGGTGATCGCATAGTCCCGCCAGGGCGCCAGCGCCTCGTTCTTCGAGATGCCGGCCGCGACGACGAACGGATAGCCGCTGGTCACGGAGAAACTGGCGAACCGTTCGACCCCGTCGAGGCGACTGACGACCTCCTGCTGCGTGGTGGACGCCGGCGTCAGTTCGGCGGGGATCGGCACCTGCCGCCCCACGTGCGCGCCGCTGGCGCCCCTCCGGGCCAGCACGATGCCATCCAGGCTGAGGATGCCGATGCTGCCCTCCTCACCGACATCCAGACCGTCGAGCATCTTCTGCAGTTCGGTCGTACGCAGCCGCGCCACCAGCCAGTTGCCCTCGGGGGTACGCAGCGCGAGCGGGACGATGGGCTCCGCCCTGCCCTCCATGATCAGCCGGCCGACGGCGAGCGTGCGCGCCTGCACCGTGGTGGCGTCGACGCGCCACGCAGGTTGTCCGTGTTCGCTGACGCCGCGATAGATCGACTGGCCGGCACCGTCGTAAAGATCGATGTCCTGCAGTTCGGCGTGGCGGGACACGACGCCACGGATTTCGCCGGGCAGATCCCAACGATTGCGGTCCTCCTGCTCATGCGCGTAGCCGTCCGCCACGATGGCCATGCCGCGCATGGCCCGCTCGAGGTTGCGGACTTCGAAATGGAGCAGGCGGTCGACACCGACGGTCACCGCCATGCTCTGGCGTCGCGCGGCGTCGGTGCGTGCCGTGCGGTCCAGGAAAATGGTGAACAGCAGGCCGATGCTGATCACGACGCCCAGGCAGACGCCGATCCAGCGTACCGTCGTCATGCGATGCGGTTCCGTCTTCGGCCCAGCCTCCATCATTCCGCCCCTCTCCTCTCCCTCTGCCGGCGCAGCCCGTCCACGCGGCGACGTCGCGCATCGCATCGATGGTGTCCGTGTGTCGTGCTTTGTACAGCGCCTTGTCCGCTGCGGACAACCCGCACATCACACGTGTTAGTCGTACTAACGCGGGCAGGTGGTGGGCGGTGCCGGCGTGCGTCGTGATGGACACGGCCGGCATCCACCTCACCCCGGCTTCTTGCCTATGAACGTGATCTCGCCTGATGTCTCCAGCACGGCCAGTTCGATGTCGGCGACGGTCGCGTAGCCGGCGGATCGACGGGCGATGGCGAAGTCGTGCTCGCTCAGGGATTGACGGGTCAGCTCGTCGCGGAAGACATGACCGTGCCGGACCAGGATCACCGGCTTACCTTCCACCCATGCGTCGAAGCGTTGGCTGCGGGCGGACAGGCGGCCGACGCTCCAGTTCAGTCCGAGCAATGTCGCGGCGAGTATCAGGCCGCCCAGCAGGGACGTGTCCTCGCCGATCAGCGAGTTCTGCACCGCGGTGCCCAGCAGCACCACGACCAGCAGATCGAACGGCGTGAACTGGCCGACCGTGCGCTTGCCGGTCAGCCGCACCATCACCAGCACCACGACATAGACCGCCGTGGCGCGGAGTACGAACTCCCACCAGGGCATGCCGAGTTCGAACAGGCTGCGCAGCGTGCTGGACATTGGGTGACCTCCGATGGCGAGGAAGCATCCGCCTTCGCGCGTGCAGGTGTCGTGAGATGGGGAAGCGCGCGGCTGACCCTCGTGATGATGGATCGGTGAAGGCCAGGCGCGTCACGCCGGCATAACCGGCTGCCCCGTGCAATCACGGGCAATGGGAAATGCCGGACGAGACCTCATCGTGCTTCGCCCCGAAGGGCTGTATTGCCCCGCGGGCGGCTTCTACATCGATCCGTGGCGGCCGGTCGAGACGGCGGTCATCACCCACGGGCATGGCGACCACGCGCGCATCGGCATGGGCCGCTACCACGCTGCCGTCGACGGCATGCCCGTGCTGCGGTGGCGGCTGGGTGACCAGGCTTATCACCCGCACGCGTACGGGGAACCGTTCCGTCTGGGCGATGCCCGCGTGTCGCTGCATCCTGCCGGTCATGTGCTGGGGTCCGCGCAGGTGCGCATCGACGTCGGCGGACAGGTCTGGGTAGCGTCGGGCGACTACAAGCGGCAGCCGGATCCGACCTGCGCCGCATTCGAAGTCATCCCCTGTGATGTCTTCATCACCGAGGCCACGTTCGCCCTGCCCGTCTACCGGTGGCCCGACACGACGGAAGAAGTAGGTCGCATTGTCGAGTGGCGGCGCGCGTGCGCCGCACGCGGTCGCGCGGCCGTGCTGTATGCGTATGCGCTGGGCAAGGCGCAGCGCATCCTGGCCGAACTGGCCCGCTTCGACGAACCGCCGGTCTACGTGCACGGCGCCGTCGACGCCGGCGTGCAGGTCTATCGCCAGGCCGGCATCGACCTGATCGCGACCGAGCCGGTCGGCGAACAGCCCAAGGGCAAGGATTACGCGGGCCGGCTGGTGATCGCGCCGCCGTCGGCGGCGGGGTCGACATGGACGCGACGCTTCCGCGATGCGGAACATGGCTTCGCCTCGGGCTGGATGCGCCTGCGCGGCAACCGCCGGCGACGCAACTACGATCGTGGATTCGTGGTGTCCGACCATGCCGACTGGCCGGCGCTGCTCGCCACTATCGAACAGACCGGTGCACGCCGCATCATCGCCACGCACGGCAGCACCGATGCGCTGATCCGCTTCCTGCGCGAGAACGGCCGCGACGCACAGGCCTTCGCCACCGACTACGGGGCAGAGGAATGAAGGCGTTTGCCGCGTTGTACCAGGCGCTGGAACACAGCACCGGCACGCTCGACAAGCGGGCGGCGATCGCCGACTACGTCAGGCATGCGCCGCGCGCCGACGCCGCCTGGGGCCTCTGGTTGCTGGCCGGCAACAAACTGCGGCGGATCGCGGGGAGCGGCGAACTCCGCACGTGGCTGGGTGATGTCGCCGGGCTGCCGGCGTGGCTGGTCGATGACAGCTATTCGCACGTCGGCGATCTGGCCGAGACGCTGGCGTTGCTGCTGCCGCCCGGCGACGCCCCGCACGCCGACGTGCCGCTGCACACATGGATCGAGCAGCGCCTGCTGCCGGTCGCCGGCGCCGATGAAGCCACGCGCCGTCGTACGGTCGTCGAGGCGTGGGCACAACTGCCCGAGGGCGAACGCCTGGTGTTCAACAAATTGCTGACCGGCGCGTTGCGTGTCGGCGTGTCGGCGCGGCTGGTGCAACAGGCGCTCGCCGACTTTTCCGAGGTGCCCATCGCGGTACTCGCGCAGCGCATGCTCGGCGACTGGCCGCCGACGCCGGCCTTCCTGTCCGCGCTGCTGTCGACCGAGGTGCTGGACAGCGACCGCGAGCAGCCCTATCCGTTCTTCCTCGCCTCCCCGCTTGAGGGTGAGCCGGAGCAGCTGGGCGACATCGACGACTGGCTGCTGGAATGGAAGTGGGACGGCATCCGCCTGCAGATCATCCGGCGCCGCGGCGAGATCGCACTGTGGTCACGCGGTGAGGAAAGGCTCGATGGCCGCTTCCCCGAGATCGAAGCCGCGGCGGCCGCCTTGCCGCAGGATGCGGTCATCGACGGCGAACTGCTGGCCTGGGACGAAGGCGAAACGCCCCTTCCCTTCTCCGCACTGCAGACCCGCATCCAGCGCAAGCGCCCGGGCAGCAAGCACCTGGCGGCGGCGCCGGCGCGCGTACTCGCCTACGACCTGTTGGAACTCGAAGGGGAAGACCTGCGCGAGTCTCCGCTGCAAGCGCGGCGACAACGCCTTCGCGACCTGCTCGACGCGACCGGCGATCCGCGACTCGTGCTCTCGCCCCAGGCGGAGGCCACGAGTTGGGATGACGCGGCGACGCTGCGCCTGACGTCGCGCGGCCGGGGCGTCGAAGGCCTGATGCTGAAGCGGCGCGATTCCCCGTACCGCAGCGGCCGGCGGCGTGGCGACTGGTGGAAATGGAAGATTGATCCGCTGACCATCGACGCCGTGCTGCTGTATGCGCAGGCCGGCCATGGCCGTCGAAGCACGCTGTACACCGACTACACCTTCGGCGTATGGAACGACGCCGGGGAACTGGTGCCGGTCGCCAAGGCGTACTCCGGCCTCGACGACAAGGAAATCCTCGCCTTGGACCACTGGATCCGTGCGCATACGCGCGAACGGTTCGGCCCCGTGCGATCGGTCGTCGCGGAGCAGGTGTTCGAACTGGGCTTCGAAGGCGTCAATGTCAGCAGCCGGCACAAGTCCGGTATCGCGGTGCGTTTCCCGCGCATCCTGCGCTGGCGCCGCGACAAGCCGGCCGCGGAAGCCGACCGCCTGTCGACGCTGAAGGCGTTGGCGCGATGACCCCGCTCGCCCGCCTGCAGCAGTGGTTCGCCGCGCGCGGATGGAAACCGCTGCCCTTCCAGCGGCAGGCATGGCGCCACTACCTGGCAGGCGAATCGGGGCTGATCCATACGCCGACCGGCAGCGGCAAGACGCTGGCGGCGTTCGGTGGCCCCTTGCTGGAGGCACTGGCCGATAGCGGCGAACGTGCGTCGAAGGACAAGGGTCGCAAGCGCACGGCGCGCCCGTTGCGCGTCGTGTGGATCACGCCGCTGCGTGCATTGGCGGCCGATACCACACGTGCGCTGGGCGACGTGGCCGCGGATCTCGGCCTGTCGTGGGCCGTGGCCCAGCGGACTGGCGACGCGAGCGCGCGCGACAAGCGGCTGGCGCGGGGCGGCAAGCTGGACGTGCTGGTGACCACGCCGGAGTCGCTGTCGTTGCTGTTGAGCTATCCCGACAGCGCGCCGATGTTCGCTGCGCTGCGCTGCGTGGTGGTCGACGAGTGGCACGAACTGATGGGCAGCAAGCGCGGGATACAGACGCAACTGGCGCTGGCGCGCCTTCGTCGTCTGTCCCCCGGGATGCGAACGTGGGGTCTGTCCGCAACGCTGGGCAATCTGGACGAAGCCTGCCGTGCGCTGTTGCCGCCCGGTACGCCGCCGCCGGTGCTCTCTGCGGCACGTCCACGACCGATGACGCTGGAAACGCTGCTACCCGCCGACGTGGTGCGCTTCCCGTGGAGTGGGCACCTCGGCCTCAGCCAGCTCGCCGGCGTGCTCGAACGCCTGTTCGCCGTGCGCACCACGCTCCTGTTCACCAACACCCGCGCACATGCCGAACTCTGGCACCAGGCGCTGGCATCCGTATGGCCGGAAGACGCCGGCACGCTGGCGCTGCATCATGGCTCGCTGGGCCCCGCCGTACGGCAACAGGCCGAAGCGGGCCTGCGCGATGCGAGCCTGCGCTGCGTGGTGGCCACCTCCAGCCTAGACCTGGGTGTGGACTTTCCCTCCGTGGACCAAGTGATCCAGATCGGCAGTCCCAAGGGCGTGGCCCGACTGCTGCAGCGTGCCGGCCGTGCGCGCCATCGCCCCGGCGAAACCGGGCACGTCCTCTGCGTGCCCACGCATGCGCTCGAACTGGCGGAATATGCCGCCACGCGCACGTCGATCGCCGAAGGCGTCGTCGAAACCCGTCGGCCGCCCCGCCTGCCGCTGGACGTACTGGCACAGCACTGTGTCACCGTTGCGCTGGGCGGCGGCTTCGATGACGCTGCGTTGCTGGCGGAAGTGCGCACCACCGACGCGTTCGCCGCGCTGGACGACACGACGTGGAAGCGCGTGCTCGATTTCATCGTGCGTGGCGGCGATGCGCTGGAACACTATCCGGAATACCGGCGTGTGGTCCGTGACGACGACGGCATGTATCGCGTGCACGACCGCGTCGCCGCGTTGCGCCACCGCCTGTCGATCGGCACGATCGCCAGCGACGGCAACATCGCAGTGAAATTCCTGCGCGGCGGCGGACTGGGCGCAGTCGAGGAAGCTTTCCTGAGCCGTCTTCGTCCCGGCGACCGTTTCCGTTTCGCGGGCCGCCTGCTCGAACTGGTCCGGCTGCAGGACATGACCGCCTATGTACGCCTGGTCAAACAGGGCGACGGCGTCGTCCCGCGCTGGATGGGCGGACGGATGCCGCTGTCCTCGCGCCTGGCCGCGCAGGTGCGGACGACGCTGGCCAGCGATCGCACCTCACCGGAGATGCGTGCGTTGCAACCGCTGCTCGCCGTGCAGGCACGCGTCAGCCACGTGCCCGCCCCCGACGTGCTGCTGGTCGAGGTGGTGCGACGGCGCGACGGCCAGCACGTGTTCGTCTTTCCGTTCGCCGGCCGGCGCGCGCACGAGGGTCTCGCCGCGCTGCTGGCCTGGCGACTGGGCCAGCGCCAACCCAACACGTTCTCGCTGTCGGCCAACGATCTGGGTTTCATGCTGTCGCCCCAGCTGCCGCTCTCGCTGGATGTCGGCCAACTGCGCGGCCTGCTGACGCCGGAGAACCTGGTGGAGGACCTCACCCACGGCGCCAACCTGGGTGAGCTCGCACGCCGGCAGTTCCGTGGCATCGCGCGCGTGGCCGGTCTTCTTCCGCCCTCGTTGCCCGGCCGTACACCACGCAGCCTGCGCCAGTTGCAGGCATCGAGCGGCCTGCTGTTCGACGTGCTGTCCCGCCACGATCCCGATCATCTGCTGCTCGGCCTCGCCCGACGCGAAGCGCTGGAGGAGGACCTGCAGGTCGCATGGATCCAAACGCTGCTCGTCGGGCTGATGGACCATGAAATCGTCCTCGCGCGTCCGGAGAGCCTGACGCCCTTGGCGTTTCCGCTCTGGGCCGATGGCATGCGCGCGCAATTGAGCACGGAGGCGTGGCAGGTGCGCGTGAAGCGCGCGGCCGAGCAACTGGAACGACGGCATGGACGCTAGCCTGCCGGTCACGCTGGCGGGCGAGTCCGTCCTCGTCCT
>VYLE01000558.1_pt1 | contig 17834 bp, 10 predicted proteins | sample 5114391 | NCBI WGS metagenome assembly VYLE01 (sample SAMN12291771, study PRJNA351875) | freshwater metagenome | isolation source: freshwater lake | place: USA: Michigan, Kent Lake | collected 2013-08-15
TGGCGGCGGGGCGGGCCGGTGTGCGGGCGGGGATGACCATTGCCGACGCCAGGGCACGCTGCGCGGCGCTCGAGGTGCGGCCGTGGGACGATCACGCCGTGGCCGACGCCATGCTCGCCGCCACCACGGCGTTGCTGGCGGCCAGCCCTCAGGTCACCCCGGCCAGCAGCGCCCCGGGGTTATGGTGGGTGGGGGCCACCGGCTTCGAGGCGCTGGGTGGCGAGGAACAGCTCGCACGCACCCTGCTCGCCATCGCGCGCCAGTGGCACCCCGACGCGCGCGTGGCCATCGCCGACAGCTGTGTGGCGGCGCGCGCGGCCACATGGGCGCCGGGACGTCGGGACGCGGGTGCGGAAATCACGCTGATTCCCCGCGGCGGCTGCGCCCGCTATCTCGCCCCCGCCCCGCTCGGGCTCGTGCCCATGAGCGACGAGGTACGCGACGCCCTGCGCATGCTCGGCCTCACCACCGTGGGGGCGCTCGCCGCCCTCCACGCCGGGGAGGTCGAGCAGCGGTGGGGTGCCGAGGGGCTCACGGCCTGGCGGCTGGCGCGTGGCGACGACCCGCGGCGTCCGGGGCTCGTGCGTGTCGAAGCCGCGCGCAGTGCGAGCGTGGAGTTGCCAGGCGCCGTGGAAAGCGCCGAACCCATTCTCTTCGTGCTGCGCGCCCAGCTGCAACGGCTCCTGCAGGAGTGTGTGCACGATGGCCGCGCCGTGGCCGCCGTGGCCATTACGCTCGTGCTCGATGCCGGGCGGCAGTACCCCATCGAGGAGATCGGCAGTGAGCTGCGCGGACATGTGCACGTGCCGGAGACGAGTGATGACTCCGACCACACCACGAAGCAGGGAGCAGGAGGCCGGGAGCAGGAAGCAGGGGGAACAGCGCGCCGCGACGAGGCGACAACCTGCCCCCTGCTCCCGGTCCCCTGCTTCCTGCCCCGTGGTTCCCCCGATCCCAGCCCTCGCGCCATCCCCGCGTTGCTCGGCATCCCCCAGCGCACCATCACCCGGGAAGTGCGCCCTGCGCGCCCCCTCGCGCGGCTCGAGCCGCTCTTCGATCAATGCCGTGCCCTGCTCGAGCGCTGGCCCATCCCCGCGCCGGTCATCGGGGTGACGCTGAGCATCCCTGCCACGGCCCCGCTGGCCGCCGATCAGGGCGACCTGCTCGTTCCCTCGTGGCGTGATGCGGCCATGCATGCCGACGCGGTCTTCGCCCGCCTGCGCGCCGTGCTCGACCCCGACAACCGCGGCGATGTCGTAGTGCACCCCGAGGCGCGAGACACGCACCGCCCCGAGGAAGCCGGTCGCTGGGCGCCCGCCGACGCCATCACCCTCGCCGCCGCGCCCGTACCCGCCAATCCAGCTGGTACCGCCGGTGCCGCGGGTGCCACCAATGCCCCCACCGCCGTCCTCCGTCTCCTTCCCGCCCCCGATCCCGTCGACATCGAAGCCCCGCACGGCGTGCCCGGCGCCATCTGGTGGCGTGGTCGTCGCATCGATCTCGCCGCCGCCCACGGCCCGGAACGGCTCAGCGGCGACTGGTGGCGCGGTGATGGCTACGCGCGCGACTACTGGCGCTGCACCGCCCCCACCGACGGTGATCTGCTGGTGTACCACACCGAGACCGGCTGGTACCTGCAGGGGTGGTACGACTGAGCAAACCCTTCCATTATTGCGAAAGCCCTCAAACGCGGGAATCGCATGACCCCACCTGGCCCACTCGAACGGCCGTGGCATACGATGACGACCGCCGCCGTCGCCGAGCGGCTGCGCGTCGACCCTGCCCAAGGGCTCACCCCCAACGAGGTGACGCGCCGCCAACGGGAGCACGGCGACAACACCCTGCGCGCCGCCACCCCACGCGGGCCGCTACGCATGCTGCTCGCGCAGTTCGCCGACGTCATGGTGCTGGTGCTCATCGCCGCCGCCATCATCGCCGCCCTCGTCGGCGACCCCGAAGACACGCTGGCCATCGTCGCCATCGTCATCCTCAACGCTGTCCTGGGCTTCGTGCAGGAATACCGTGCCGAGCGCGCCCTCGCGGCCCTCGGCGCCATGGCTGCGCCAACCGCACGAGTGCGGCGCGCAGGCGAGGAGCGCACCGTCCCTTCCCACGACCTCGTCCCGGGTGACCTCGTGCTGCTCGAGGCGGGCAATGTGGTGCCCGCCGACGTACGCCTCACCGACAGCGCGCGCCTCAGCGTGGAGGAAGCGGCACTCACCGGCGAGTCGGTGCCGGTGGACAAGGACACGGCGCCCACCAGCGCCACCGACGCCCCGCTCGGCGACCGCCACGGCATGCTCTATAAGGGCACGAGCATCGCGGCGGGCCGCGGCACGGGCATCGTCGTCGCCACCGGCATGCGCACCGAACTTGGCCGCATCGCCGCCATGCTGCAGGACGACACCGATATCCGCTCACCGCTGCAGCTCCGCCTCGCCGCGTTCGGCCGCCGACTCGCGGTGCTGGTGATTGGCCTCTGTACCATCATCTTCGTCACAGGGCTGCTGCGCGGCGAACCGCTGGGGCTCATGTTCATGACCGCGCTCAGCCTCGCCGTGGCGGCCATCCCCGAAGCGCTTCCCGCCGTCATCACGGTGTCGCTCGCCCTGGGGGCCCGCCGCATGGTGCGCCAGCAGGCCCTCATTCGCCGCCTCCCCGCGGTGGAGACGCTCGGGTCGGTCACGTACATCTGCACGGACAAGACCGGCACCCTCACCGAAAACCGCATGCGCGTGGATGTGGTGCAGGCGCCGTGCGGCGCCGCACTCCAGGCATCCCACGTGCGTACTCCACTCCCGCACGTCGCACTCACCATCGCGGGTGTTGCCACCCTGTGCACCGACGTGCAGGGCGCGGCAGACGATGCAGCGGCACGCGATGTACTGGTGGGTGATCCCACAGAGACCGCGCTCGTGCGCTGGGCGACGGCGCACGAGGCGCACAAGCCGTCGCTCGAGCAGCGCTGGCCGCGTATCGCCGAGGTGCCGTTCACCTCCGAGCGCGCGCGCATGACAACGGTACACGCCGCGGCCGGGCACGAGCAGCGCCTGGCCTGCACGAAGGGTGCCCCCGAGCGGGTGGTACCCCACTGCGACCGCATGCTGCGCGACGGCGCGCTCGTGCCCATCGATCGCGCGGCCGTACTGCAGCAGGCCGAGCAGATGGCGGCCGCGGGACTGCGGGTGCTGGCCGTGGCCACGAACAGCGATCATGGGGAACCAGGCGATCCGCCGGACGCGCTCGAGGAGCACCAACTGCTCCTGGCGCTCGTGGGCCTGATCGACCCGCCACGCCAGGAGGCGGCCGACGCCGTGCGCACCTGCCATACGGCAGGGATTCACGTGGTGATGATCACCGGTGATCACCCGGCCACCGCACGCGCCATTGCGCTCCGCCTTGGCATCGAGACCGATCCCACGGCGCCGGTACTTACGGGACGCGCTCTGGCCGACCTCAACGACGAGGCGCTGCGCGAACAGGTCGAGCACACGCGCGTGTACGCGCGCGTCGCGCCGGAAGACAAGCTGCGTATCGTGCGCGCGCTGCAGGCGCGTGGCGAGTTTGCCGCCATGACGGGCGACGGCGTGAATGACGCCCCGGCGCTCAAGCATGCCGACATCGGCATTGCCATGGGTCGTGGCGGCACCGATGTCGCGCGCGAGGCCTCGCACATGGTGCTGCTCGACGACAACTTCGCCACCATCGTGCTGGCGGTGCGCGAGGGGCGGCGCATCTACGACAACATCCGTCGCTTCGTGCGCTTCGTCCTCTCTACGAATGCCGGCGAGATCTGGACGCTCTTCCTCGCCCCGTTCTTCGGACTGCCACTCCCGTTGCTCCCCATTCACATCCTGTGGATGAACCTCGTCACCGACGGATTCCCGGGACTGGCACTCGCGGCCGAGCGCGCCGAGCGCGACGTGATGCAGCGCCCACCGCGCCCGCCGCAGGAGGGCATCTTCGCCCGCGGACTGTGGCAGCATGCCGTGTGGGTGGGATTGCTCATGGCGGCGCTGGCGCTCGGCACTCTCGCCTGGGCCAGACATACGGGCAACGCGCACTGGCAGACGATGACGTTCACCGTCCTCACCCTCTCGCAGCTTACGCACATCATGGCTATCCGGTCGGAGCGCCAATCGGTGTTTCGCCAGGGAGTGACGAGCAATCCGTTGCTGCTGTTCGCGGTGGTGGCCACGCTGCTGCTGCAGCTCGCCACCATTTACGTGCCGGCCATGAATGGCGTGTTTCGCACCGTCCCGCTCACCCTCGGTGAGTTGGCCGCCTGCCTGGCCATTGCGTCGGTGGTATTCGTTGCCGTGGAGTTCGAGAAGTTCCTGGTCCGTCGCCGAGGATTGTATGCCGACCCGGCGGCCGCAACGCCAGCATCATGACGATCATGCCCGGTAAACCGGTGCCGCGCCCACGGCCCGTGTCGATACGCGCCCGACTTTACCCGAAGCGCCCGGCCACATAGTCGGCCGTGCGTCCGTCCCGTGCGGCGGCGAACAGCTGGAGCGTGGCGCCGAACTCCACCAACTCGCCCATCAGCATGAACCCGCAGTGCGACGCCACGCGCTGCGCCTGCTGCATGTTGTGCGTCACCACCACCACCGCATGCTGCGCCGACAGTCGCAACATGAGTTCTTCCACGCGCGCGGTGGCTTCGGGATCGAGCGCCGAACATGGTTCGTCCATGAGCAGCACCGCCGGTCGCGTTGCCAACGCGCGCGCAATGCACAGTCGTTGCTGCTGCTCCGGCGACAGCAACAGCGCCGATCGATCGAGCCGATCACGCAGCGCCTCCCACAACCCCACTTCCGTGAGGAGCGACTCGGCCAGCTCGCGCGCCTTGCCGCCGGCCAGCCGGCCATCGAGCCGCGGTCCGTACGCGAGGTTGTCGAGGACCGACAGCGGAAACGGATTGGGGCGCTGGAATACCATGCCCACGTGGCGCCGCAGCACGTCGGTGGACATGCCGGCGCCGTACGCCTCCACGCCCTTCACCGTGATCTGCCCGGACACCCGCACTCCGGGCACCAGATCGTTCATGCGATTGATCGAGCGCAGGAGCGTGGACTTGCCGCACCCCGACGGCCCGATCAGCGCGGTTACCTGCCGATCGGGAATCTCCATGGACACCTGCTGCAGCGCATGAAAGGCGCCGTAGTGCAGGTCGAAGCCGCGGATCGACACCGCGGGTTCCGGAAGCGGAGCGGCCGCCGGACGTGTGTAGGCGCCACCAAGGGTGGGACGGGAAGGAACGAGCGTCGAGGTCATGACCTCACCCGAATTGGCCAGTGAGATAGGCATGCGTGTCCGGCTGCGACGGCGATTCGAACAACGCCGTCGTGGCCGCCGTTTCCACATGCCGTCCGCTGAGGAAGAAGCTCGTCACGTCGGCCACGCGCCGGGCCTGTGCCAACGAGTTGGTGACGAGCACGAAGGTGATGCGATGGGCGAGCGAGCGCAGCGTCTCCTCGATGCGCGCCGTGGAGATGGGATCGAGCCCCGAGCACGGTTCGTCGAGCAGCACGATGCGCGGATCGAGCGCGAGCGTGCGCGCCAGGCAGAGCCGCTGCTGCTGGCCTCCCGACAGGCTGGTGCCCGGCAGCGTCAGTCGCGACGACACCTCGTCCCACATGTGCGCAGCGCGGAGTGACGCCTCCACGATGGCGTCGAGTTGCGCGCGGTCGCGCACCCCGGCAATGCGCGGGCCGTACGCCACATTCTCGTAGATGCTGCGCGGCAAGGGCTGCGGCGTGGCAAACACGATCCCCACGTCGCGGCGCAGCCGCGCCAACGCCGTGGCATCGCGCAGGACACGGCCATCGAGCACATCGTGGCCGTCCACCCGCAGTACCCCGTCAACCGTGGCGCCGTCGAGCTCCACGCTCATGAGGTTGATCGTGCGCAGGAACGAGGTCTTGCCGCTGCCGGCCGGACCAATGATGCCATGAATGGACCCCGGCGCGATGGCCAGGGTGAGTGGCGCCAGCGCCAGCTGCGAGCCGTAGCGGATGCGCAGGTGCTCGGCCTCGAGCCCTGCGGGCCCGCGGCCAGACGCTGGCGCCTCGTGAACGCGTTGTTGAAGCACGGGCGCCGCCGTCACCGGAACCGCCGGGTGAGACGGTGGGTGAGGCCATAGGCGGTGAGATTGATGCAGAGAATCGTCACCACCAGCACCGCCGCCGTACCGTAGGCCATGTCATCGGAGATCCCTTCCATGGTGAGCGTGTAGAAATGCACGCTCATGGTGCGCGCCGAGTCGAATAGCGAGGTCGGCATGTCGAGCGCCACGCCGGCGGTGAAGATCACCGCGGCGGTTTCGCTGATCGCACGGCCGATCCCCAGCACCACGCCGGTCGCGATACCGGGGGCTGCCGCCGGCAGCACCACCGTGCGAATCGCATCCCACTTGCTGGCGCCCAGCGATTGCGCGGCGTGTCGATACGCCACCGGAACGGCCCGCAGCGCCTCTTCGGCGGTGCGAATGATGGTGGGGAGGATCATCGCCGCCAGCGTGAGGCCGCCTGACAGAATCGACCACCCGAGCCCCAGCGTGGTGACGAAGAAGGCAAAGCCGAACAGGCCGAAGATGATGGAGGGTACACCGGCGAGACTCTCGGTGCCGCTGCGCACGAGGCGCGCGAGCACGCCGTCGGCGGTGTACTCCGCCAGATAGATCGCCGCTCCCAACCCCAGTGGCGTGGCCAGCAGCACGCCACACGCCGTGACGTAGAGCGCGCTCACGATCGTGGTACCAATGCCCCCTTCCGCGCCGGAGCGCCGTGGTGCCTCGGTGAGAAAGCTCCACGAGACGTGGGGCAGCCCCCGCTGCATCACGAACGCCACGATCATCACGAGCAGCGCCACGGTGAGTGCGGTGGCGCCCCACAGCGCGGTCACAGCCAACCGGTTGCGCAATCGCCGGTTCACCGGGCCGCCGACGAGCGACGCGCCAGACCCGCCAGCGCGTTGAGTCCCAGGGTGATCACGAACAGCACGATGCCGGTAGCGAAGAGCGCCTGTTCGTGGGTGCCCGTGGCGTAGCCCATCTCCAGTGCGATGTTCGCGGTGAGGGTGCGCACCGGTTCGAGGAACGAGGTGGGGAGCAGCACGCTGTTTCCGGCCACCATGATCACGGCCATGGTTTCACCGATCGCGCGGCCCATACCAAGGATGACGGCGGCCACGAGCCCGGCGCGCGCAGCGGGCAGCACGACGCCGGTGATCGTCTGCCACTGGGTGGCCCCCAGCGCGTACGAGCCATCGCGGTAGGCGCGCGGCACCGCTTCAATGGCATCAACGGCAATCCCGATGATGGTGGGAAGCACCATGATGGCCAGCAGCACCGCGGCCGCCAATGCGGAGTAGCCGGGGCCGCCCAGCCACGGGTGTTCGCGAATGACCGGCACCAGCAGCTCCATGCCGATGAAGCCGTACACCACCGAGGGGATCCCGGCGAGCAGCTCGATGGTGGGCTTGAGCACCAGTCGCCATCGGGACGGCGCGAGTTCGGCCAATGTGATGGCACAGGCGAGGGCGAGTGGCACGCCCATGGCCAGTGCGCCAAGCGTCACGAACGCCGACCCGGCAATCATGGGCAGCAATCCGAACTTCCCCTGGGTGGGTGCCCAGTCGCGGCCAGTGATCATGTCGATCGGTCCTTCGGCCAGCAGCAGCGGTCCCCCTTCGCGCGCGATGAAGATGGCGATCAACGCCAAGGTCCCCACGGCCGAGAGGGCAGCGGCGAGGAGGATGCGCTCCACCGTGCGGTCGCTCGATCGCCCGGTCATCGCGCCGGCTCCCTGCCCATCGTTGCCGGTACGCCCGCTTCAGGGATCACCCTCACCGCCGCCAGCCCCTCATGGCGGGCGATCTGCTGTCCCTCGTTCGACAGCACGAAGGCGAGAAACGACGCCGCTGCCGGCGTCGGTGCTCCGCGCGTGATGAACAGGAACGGGCGCTGCAGCAGATAACGTCCGCTGGCGATGGTGGGCTCGGCGGGTGTGACGCCTTCGATGGCCAGCGCTCGTGTGCGCCCCGTGACCTGACTGAACGTCACGTAGCCAATGGCATGACGGTCTTCGGCCACCATCTTGCGCAGCCCGCCGGAGTAGGCGGTCACGAGCGCGTGCGGGGCGATGGGTTGCCCCGTACCCATGACCAGCTGTTCGAACATGTCACGCGTGCCGGACCCTTCCTCACGCGTAATCACGGTGATCGGCGCATCGACCCCTCCCACGTCGCGCCAGCGACGCACCCGTCCGGCGTAGATCTCGCGCAGCTGCGCCAGCGACAGCGCGCGTACGGGGTTGTCTTCATGCACGATGATTGCCACCCCATCGCGGGCCACCGGCGTGGCGACCAGGCCGGCAGCTTCGTCACCGCGCAACGCGCGCGAACTCATGCCGATGTCGGCCGTGCCATCGCGCGCAGCGCGAATGCCCGCCGTGGACCCGCCGGCCTGCACGGTGACCTTGCCACCGCCATACAACTCGGCCCAGCGCTCGGCGAACGGGAGCACCGAGGTGGAACCCGCCAGCACCACCGTGGCCGCGCCCACATCATCACCGTCCCCGCGCGAACAGGCGGCCGCCCCGGTGAGCACGACCAGCAGCGCCACGCCGTGTCCTCGCCATCGTGCGCTGCTGCTGCGCCCATCCCGCTTCCAGTGGTGCATCCCCTGACGTTACGATGCGAGTGGCGGAGCGCCCGTCGGACTCCGTCACGAGTTGGTCACGGTGCGTGCACGGCGTGCCGTGCTCGTGTGTGCACCGGGTTTTCCCTGACACGATTACGGATGATATCGGCTCGCGTCCTTGCCTGTGGCGTCCTGGTGTGGACGGTTGTCCTGCTGGTCGGTTGCGCGACGTGGGGAGCGCAGCGCGGCTCCCGCGCCGCCCCCGCGGAGCAGCACACGCCACATGCCACCGTGCTGCTGTCCCTCGACGGTTTTCGCGCGGACTACCTCGCGCGGCCGAGTGCGGTGCGCCTGCGTGCGCTGGCCGCGCGCGGCGTGCGCGCGGAGCGTCTCGTGCCGGCGTTTCCCAGCAAGACGTTCCCCAACCACTACACGCTGGTCACGGGGCTGCATCCGGAGCATCATGGCATCGTGGCCAACACCATGCGGGATGCACGCGTCGGCACCACGTTCACCATCGGCGATACGAATGTGGCGCGCGATCCACGGTGGTGGGGCGGTGAACCCATCTGGAACACCGCCGAGCGACAGGGCATGCGAACGGCGGGGTTCTTCTGGCCGGGGAGCGACTACGCCATCAATGGTCGGTTTCCCACCTACTATCGGCCGTACGACGGGCGCGTTCCCAACACGCAGCGGGTGCAGCAGGTACTGGAGTGGCTCGCGCTGCCGCCGGAACGGGCGCCGCGCTTCATTGCGATGTACGTCAGCACCACCGACGACGTGGGACACAGCTACGGGCCGTCCGCTCCGCAGGTGGACAGCGCCATCGCCCACGTGGATTCGCTCGTGGGGGCGCTCGTGGATGGCCTCGCCACCCGCGGGCTGTCCGGGCAGGTGAACCTGGTGATCGTCTCCGATCACGGCATGACCGAGATCGACAGCACGCGTGTCGTTCGCCTCGACGAGTACGTATCGCTCGACGACATGGAGGTGGTGGACTGGATGCCGGTAGCGGCCATCACGCCGGCACCGGGCAGGCTGGCCGACGTGTATCGCGCGCTGCAGCGTGTCCCGCACGTGCAGGTGTTTCTCAAGGACAGCGTACCTGCGCGTTATCGCTATCGCGCTCACCCGCGCATCACGCCCATCGTGCTGCTCGCCGACGAAGGCTGGACCATCAGCAGCACCGAGCGCCTGCAGCGGCTCGGCATGCCGCGTGGCGGCACGCACGGCTACGACAACTTCCTGCCCAGCATGGGCGCGCTGTTCGTGGCGGCGGGGCCCGACATTCAGCTGGGGCGTGTGATCGGCCCCGTGGCCAACGTCCACGTGTACCCGCTGCTGGCCCGTCTGCTGGGGATCACGCCGGCGCCCAACGACGGCTCGCCCGACTCACTCGCCATCCTGCGCCGCTGATCGCCGCGGCGCGCCCCGCGATTACTCGTCGTCGGTGGCCTGCGCGCGCAACGGCTTGCCGTCGTGATCGGAGATGAGCACCCATACCGTGCGCGAGCGCTTGGAGTACAACAGCCGCACGGTCACATCGCGCGGGTTCTGCTTGAAGGCAAAGTGGAAGTGGAAGCTCGTGTCGAGCGCTTCGCGGATCACGCCTTCCTTGAAGCGCCCGTAGAACTCCTGCACGCGCGTGCACGGCGCAATCTCGGTGAAGAACTGCTTGCCGATGGCGTCGCCCTTGCTGAGAGACGCCAGTGAGGACTCGAGCGCGTTGTAGTTGAGAATGCGACCGCTCGCGTCAAGTTGGATCATGCCGTACGGCAGGCGGTCCAGCTCCTCGGTGGTCATGTGATCGGCGGCCTCGAGGACCTCGTCGATCTGCTGCGTGTCGCGGTTGGGCATCGGGGTGGTACAGGAGTACTGGGGAGGTACGTCCAAGAATAACGCGCGAACACGAGGATGTGATTCAGACGCGATGCAGACGTGATTCGGACGTGATTCGGACCTCATCCAGCCCCCTCGCGCGCGCCGCTTGTTTTCGGTGTATATTCGGTGCGATGGCCAGTCCCGCGTACGCCGAACTCCACTGTCATTCCGCCCTCTCGCTCCTCGACGGCGCCTCCCTCCCCGAGACGCTCGCCGAACGGGCGGCGGCGCTGGGCTACCGGGCCCTCGCTCTCACCGATCACGACGAGATGGGGGGCGTGGTGCGCTTCGGCACCGCCTGTGCGGCCCTGGCGCTCCCGGGCATCCTGGGCGCTGAGCTCACGGTCCGCATGCCTGAGCTCGCCGGACGTGGCGGCGAGCGGCGCACGCATCTGGTGCTGCTCGCCGAATCGCGCACCGGCTACCACAACATTGCCACGCTCGTCACCCGGGCCCGCATGGACAGCGACCGCGGGCGCCCCAGCGTCCCGTGGGCTCTCGTCACCCGGCATGTGGAGGGGGTCACCGCACTCACGGGCTGTCCCCGGGGCTGGCTGCCGCAACTGCTCGCCGAAGGGCGTGCCGATCTCGCCTGGACCGCCGCCTGTGAACTGCGCGATGTCTTCGGCGCACAGCTGGCCATCGAGTGCTGGGATCATCGGCTTCCCGAAGAGCGCGCGCTGGTGAAGCAGCTGCGCCCGCTCGCCGCGCGGCTGGGGGTGCCATGGGTGGTCACCAACAACGTGCACTACGCCGATCCCTCGGCGCGCATCGTGCACGACGTGCTGCACACGCTGCGCCACGAACGCACGCTCGACACCATGGGCACGCGCCTCAAGCCCAACGCCGAATGGGCGCTCAAGCCCATTGCGCGCATATACCAACGCTGGCGTGGGGCCGAAGAGGGGGTGCGCGCCACCGTGGACATCGCCGAGCGCTGCGCGTTTCGGCTGGAGCAGCTCAAGCCCAGCATGCCGGCGTTTCCGCTGCCGCCAGGCGTGACGGCCAACGAGTATCTCTCGCGGCTCGTGGAGCAGGGCGCGCACGAACGCTGGGGCACCCAGCGTTCGCCCCGGCACGACCGGCAGCTGGCGCACGAACTGGGGATGATCCGCAAGCTCGAACTGGCGGGCTTCTTTCTCATCGTGTGGGACATCGTACGCTTCGCGCGGCGTGAGGGCATTCTCTGTCAGGGGCGCGGCTCGGCGGCCAACTCCGCCGTCTGCTTCTGCCTCGGCATCACGGCGGTTGATCCCATTCGCATGGAGCTGCTCTTCGAGCGCTTTCTCAGCGAAGAGCGCCAGGAACCGCCCGACATCGACATCGACTTCGCGCACCGCGACCGCGAGCGCGTGCTGCAGTACGTGTACAACCGCTACGGGCGTGAACACGCGGCCATGGTGTGCGAGCAGATCACGTGGCGCGGCCGCAGTGCCGTGCGTGATGCTGCGCGCGTGCTGGGGTTCAGCACCGAGCAGGCGGACATGCTGGCGGCGCTGAGTGACCGGTTCAGTGCGCGGAGCACGGCGGAGGCGTTGCGTGTGGAGGAGGTCGAGGGTGGGGGTGAGGTCGGGGGGAAACGCGATCGCACAGTGCGCACCGAGGCGGTGGAGAGCACCGGGCACCGCAACAGCAGTGACGCTGCACGCTATGGCCAGCACATGATCCGCGGCACCGAAGCGACGACCACGGCGCGCGTTGTCCGTGAGCGCGCCCGCACGGTGGCCGCGACGCGCACGTCGGCCTCGGTGCCCTCCACTGCCTCGGTGAGCGCTGCGGGCACGCGTTTCTCCCCGACCCAGCCCACGACCAAGCCCACGACCAAGCCCCCCAAGGGGATCACCGAGCGCGACGCTACCTGGCAGCAGCTCATGGATCTGCGCGCCGAGCAGAAGCTCGCGAGCGACGAACACGCGCAGCTGGGCCCGCTCGCCAAGGGCGCCGAGCGTGAGACCCACGCCGAGTTCGTGGAGGGGCGCAACCGCACCACCGCTACACGTGAGGGCCCGACGGGGCGTGAACTGCTTCAACGTGCCGGACTCGATCCCGACGATCCGCGCGTGCGACAACTCGCGCATGTGGTGAACGGCCTGCACGCCCTGCCCCGTCACCGGTCCATTCACGTAGGGGGGTTCATCCTCACCGAGGAGCCACTCGGCGGCGTAGTGCCACTCGAGCCCGCGTCCATGCCCGGCCGCACCGTCATCCAGTGGGAGAAGGACGATCTCGATCCCGTAGGGCTCGTGAAGATCGACCTGCTCGGCCTCGGCATGCTCACGGTCGTGCAGGACTGTCTGCTGTACATCCGCCACACGCGCGGGGTGACCGTGGATCTGGGGCAGCTCGACATGAGCGACGCCGCCGTGTACGACGTGATGTGCCGCGCCGATACGGTGGGGCTCTTCCAGATCGAAAGCCGCGCGCAGATGAACACGCTGCCGCGCCTCAAGCCGCGCTGCTTCTACGACCTCGTGGTGGAAGTGGCGCTCATCCGGCCGGGGCCCATTCAGGGCGAGATGGTGCATCCGTACCTGCGTCGGCGTGCAGGGCTCGAGCCGGTCACGTATCCGCACCCCAGTGTGGAGCACGTGCTGCGCCGCACGTTGGGCGTGCCGCTGTTTCAGGAGCAGGGGATGCAGGTGGCCATCGCCGCCGCGGGCTTCACTCCCGGGCAGGCCGATGTGCTGCGACGCGCCATGGGACACAAGCGGTCACGCGAACGCATGGCGGCCATCTGTGAGGAGCTCATTGCCGGCATGCAGCGTAACGGCATTCCCGAGGAGACCGCGCGGCGCATTTACAACCAGATCAACGCCTTCGCCGACTACGGCTTCCCCGAGAGCCACGCCGCGAGCTTCGCGCTCATCGTGTACGCGACCGCGTGGCTGCGGCACTACTACGCGCCCGAGTACCTGTGCGCCATCCTCAATGCGCAGCCCATGGGCTTCTACTCGCCAGGCACTCTCATCGAGGATGCCAAGCGTCACGGCGTGCGCGTGCGGCCCATCGATCTCACGAAGAGCATCTGGGATCACAGCCTCGAGCTGTCGGACGGTCGCACCCTGCGCGCGTACGATGGCACCGTACGGTGGGGGCACAACAGGGAGCCACTGACGACGGACAACGCCAACTCGGAACGCGACACTTCTCCCCGGCCACGCGATGTATCAGTACGGCTCGGCCTCCGCCTCGTGCGCGGCCTCGGCGCGCGCGCCCGTCGTGCTCTCGAAGCCGCGCTGCGCGATGGCCCGTTTACCAGCGTGGAGAATGCGGTACAGCGCGTGACCCTCGACCGGGCCGCATGGCGCCGCCTCGCCGAGGCCGGCGCCTTCGACACCATGTTCGCGCACGAGCCGCCCGAACGCCGTCGCCGAGCCGCGTTGTGGGAGGTCATGGCGGTCTCGCGCGGACCGGCATTGCCACTCGCGCCTCGCGCAACGCCTACCACCGCCCAGCGTGCGCCGCTGCCCGCCTATACGCCGGTGGAGCTCACCGAAGCCGACTTCCGCATGACCGGTCTGTCGCTCACGGGGCATCCCATGGTGCATGTACGGGCACATCTGGCCCTCAACGGCGTGCGTACCGCGCGCGAAGCGCACGAGACCGGCAAGGACGGGCAGCCCGTGGCGGTGGCCGGTCTCGTCATCTGCCGGCAGCGCCCCGGCACGGCCAAGGGCTTCGTCTTTCTCACCCTCGAAGACGAAACGGGGATGATCAACATCGTCATCACCCCCGACCGCTTCGAGCAGCACGCGCTGCTCATCTCCACCACGCCGCTGCTGCTCGTGCGCGGCACCCTGCAGGTGGAGCAGCACGTGGTGAACGTGCGCGCGAAGCAGTTCCGCGCCCTCGAACTGGGCGGGGGCGAACAGTTTGTGAAGGGGCACAACTACCGGTAGCAGCGCCCGCGCCACTGTGCCGCCTGTGACGCCGCCGTAGCCGTTTCGTAACGCAACCATCATCACATCGGCACGATCGACACGGACCTTCGAGTGTCCGTACGATGCTCGACGGCGAATCCCCCCTCACTCCTCCGTGTCTATGCGATACGATCCGCGCGCGCTGCACTTCGCGCTCCTCTCGGCGGCATCCCTGCTGGCGATCTCTCCGCTCACCGTCTTCGCCCAGGCTCCCGCCCGCAAGGATTCGGCGCAGGCGCTGGGCAAGGTGGTCGTCACCGGTGTCACCGGGCGTGGCAGCGCCAGGGCCGCTTCGGCCGTCGACACCTCCGTGCTCAAGCAGAACGTGCCCGGCACCAGCGCGCTCAAGGTGATCGAGCGCATCCCCGGCGTGAACATGCAGTCGGTGGACGGCTTCGGCATGTACGAATGGTCGAACCGCATCACCATGCGCGGCTTCCAGAGTGCGCAGATCGGCCAGACGATGGACGGCATCCCGTTGGGTGACATGTCCTACGGCAACTGGAACGGGCTCGGGGTCGGTCGCGCGGTCGACGCAGCCAACCTTGAGTCAGCGGCCGTGACCCAGGGTACGGGAGCCCTCGGCACCGCGTCCGCCAACAACCTCGGCGGCGTCGTGCAGTACGCCACCGCCGAGCCCACGGCGCGTCCGCAGTTCACGCTGCAGCAGATGGGCGGCCAGTACGCCGCGCGGCGCAGCATGATGCGCTATGATCTGGGGCTCCGGACCTTCGGCGGCGGCAGCAACGGCGTGTCCGCCTTCGTCTCCGTCTCGCGCTTCGACACCGACAAGTGGAAGGGAGGCGGCACGCGGTTGTCCAACTTCCCCGGCGAGCAGAACCTGCTGTTCGGACAGCGTGGCTTTCTTGGCGGCGCCGGCGAAACGTGGCACGAGCAGCTGAACCTCAAGACCAACCTCTTCCTGGGGTCGAGCAAGATCACGGCGTTCTACAACTACGCCAATCGCAAGGAGAGCGACTTCATGGACCTGTCGCTCGGTGTCTTCAACGGCACCGAACAGGGGTCCGCACAGTTCGGATTCGGTCCAATGTTCGATTACCTCACGGACTGGAACACCGCCAAGCGCTTCGCCGAAGCGAGCATCCCGCGCTACACGCCGCTCACCGACGCGGCCTATTACAGCTCCGCGCAGGGCGCACGCATGGATCACCTTGCCTATCTCAAGGGCGAGTTCAAGCCCACCGCCGGCACGCGTCTCGAGGTGCAGCCGTATCTCCACCTCAATCGGGGCGGCGGTGACTGGCATGCGCCCAGCTACGGTGCCGCCTACAGTCCCGATCCCATCATGTTCCGCCAGACCCAGTACAATGCCAATCGCATGGGGGTAATGGCCAAGGGGAGCGGCACGTTCACCGTCGGCTCCGTGGCCAACCAGTTTGAGGTAGGCGGCTGGTACGAGATGAACGAGTCGAACAATCGTCGGCCGCGGTGGCGCCTGGTCAACTACCAGCAGAGCCCCAAGGTGGACTTCAACAACGTGCTCCGCCTGGACTACGACCGCACGGCCGACGTGACCACCAACATGCTGTACGCGCAGAACACGAGCCGACTGCTGCAGGACCGCCTCACGCTCACGTACGGCGCCAAGTACCTTCTGGTGAACGCCGACTTCCGCAACAATGGCAACACGCCGGTGAACGGCCGCACGGCACCGATCTTCGCCGATCAGGGTCGCCCGTCGCTCAATATTGAAATGGATGGCGGTCTGCTGCCGCAGGTCGGCGCCGTGTTCAAGGTGAACGAACGCCACGAGCTGTTCGCGAACTGGTCGGAGAACGTGAATCAGTTCCCGCTCAACCCGGCTGGCGGCGTGTACAACACGGCCGTCACCACCTTCGACTTCTTCAAGTCCACGGCAAAGCCGGAGCGGGCCACGACGCTCGAAGTAGGGGCGCGCACGCGGCGTGGCGCCGTTGAGGCGGGGCTCACGGCGTACACGATTGATTACCGCAATCGCCTCCTTGGGGTGGCGCTCTGCCCGCAGACCGTCACCTGTGCCTCCGGCTTCGGCAATGTGGGATCGGTGAACACGATGGGACTCGAGGGCGTTTTCAATGCCGACCTCGGGCGTGGTCTGCGCCTCTTCGGCTCAGCCACCTACAACAGCTCGCGGTTCGGCGAGGATTACCGCACCAACCCGAATGATCCCAACTCGCTCGTGAACACCAAGGACAAGTTCGTGCAGGATGCACCGCAGCAGATGCTCAACGCGTCGCTCGCCTACACGCGCAGCAAGCTGAGCCTGTCGCTTGGCGGTCGCTACGTGGGCGAGCGCTACTTCACCTACACGAACGACCTGGCCACGGCCGGTGACGGCGCCGGGAAGGTTCCCGGCTACTTCGTCTCGGATTTCTCGGCGCGCTATCGTGTGGGGGCCATCGGCGCCGTCAAGTCACTCGAACTGCAGCTGAACGCCAGCAACCTGCTCGACGAGCGCTACATCGCGACCATGGGCAGCGGCGGATTCGTGGCACGAGGAGACCTGCCGACCTTCCTCACCGGCGCTCCGCGCCAGCTCTTCTTCACCGTCAACACCACGTTCTGACACGCTCGGACGCGCTGGTCGACGCCATCGACATCGCACGACGCTCGTCATGACCACGCGGGGCCGCCGTCACAGCGACGGCGGCCCCGCGTGACACAACGTACAGGGCTCAGCAGGGCGCGATCAGCTCCGCAGCATCCCCGGCACCGTGTTCACCCGCGCGCCGCGGTTCGCGGGCATCGCCCTCACACGGGAACTGGTTGACCGGCTCCGGCAGCAGCGACGCGAGGCCATCCCTGGCCGGGCGGGGTCCCCCTCGCCGGGCCACCGCAGTGGCAAGGGCATCGCGACTGAGCTCCCGTTCGAGCTGGTCGCCGCCCAGAGGCGCCCCCGCGCCCGTACCCGCCCAGCATCTGCGGCGCGTCGCCACCCTGGCCGCCCACGAGCGAGCCCGCGACGTCACCCAGTGCTCCGTCGAACAGCCCCATCGCCGCCCCGTGGTTTGCGTTGAGCGGGAAAGACAACGGCTGCGCATCAGCCGGCAGACAGCACCGGCAACGCGCGCAATTGGCCGCCCACCACCGCCGCACCAACCCGATGTGCCACATACACGCCCGCGGTTTCGCCTGGGACCACATCGGCCAGGGCGCGCTGCAAACCGCCACAGAGGTACGCGGTGCAGATGCTGCTGCGCAGGTCACGCGGGAGTGTGCACCCGTGCGCCCCCTGATAGACACACCCGCCAGCCATCGCGCGCTCGGGGAGCCACGACCGATAGAGGGCCACGACCGCTTCGTCGTCCAGCAACGGGTGGCGCGCCATGACCTCGCGCAGCGTGCGCGTGCGCAGAAACGCATGATCGCCGCCGTTGGCGCAG
>VYLE01001017.1_pt1 | contig 17734 bp, 8 predicted proteins | sample 5114391 | NCBI WGS metagenome assembly VYLE01 (sample SAMN12291771, study PRJNA351875) | freshwater metagenome | isolation source: freshwater lake | place: USA: Michigan, Kent Lake | collected 2013-08-15
TAGCTTCTTGTACTTGTTGCGCGCGACTTTTTACCCGGCCAAGCTTTTCTGGTCGGAACCCCCTAAGCCGAGTTTTCAAGGTGCTGCGCCGTCCACTTGGTTTTCGAGACTGGCTTTTTAATTCTAACGTAAAGCCAACCTAGAACGGCGGGGTTTCAGACCCAAAATTTCCGATGAAAAAAATACATCAGCTGCCGTCAGGCTTGAATCAGTGATCAGTAATCAGTAATCAGTAATCAGTGATCAGTATTCTCCGAGTCGGGAGTCAGTATTCAGGAGATTGCTTTTATTTATTCTCCCCACACCCCACACCCTACACCCTACACCCTACACCCCACCTCCCCACTTTCCCACTACCCCACTTCCCACACCCCAAATAAATTACTTAATTTGTGCTATGATAATAGTTTTGGGATAAATTTAAATAGGAGCAGACTGTCTGTATGTCTCGTTATAGAGGACCGCGCTTGCGCGTTGTGCGTCGTTTAGGGGAATTACCAGGGTTAACCCGTAAAAATGCCCGTCGTGCCTATGCACCGGGGCAACATGGCCAGGCCCGCAAAAAACGTTCAGAATATGCCATTCGTCTAGAAGAAAAACAAAAACTGCGTTTTAACTACGGTGTCAGCGAAAAACAATTAGTTCGCTATGTCCGCAAAGCTCGCCGGGCTACTGGTTCCACTGGTCAGGTACTGCTGCAACTCCTAGAAATGCGTCTGGATAATACCGTTTTCCGCCTCGGTATGGCTGGGACAATTCCGGGGGCGCGACAATTAGTCAATCACGGTCACGTCACCGTTAACGGTAGAGTTGTGGATATTGCCAGTTATCAGTGCCGTCCGGGTGATGTGATTGGAGTTAGAAATCAAGAGCGTTCCCAGGATCTCGTCAAAAGAAATATGGAATACCCCGGTTTAGCCAACCTGCCGAGTCATTTGGAATTTGACAAAAACACCCTTGTGGGCAAAGTGAATGGCGTTGTGGAAAGAGAATGGATTGCCCTCTCGATTAATGAACTGTTAGTAGTGGAATACTACTCTCGGAAAGTCTAGGAAAAAAGCCTTTTCCAGATACCTTGAGGACGCAATTGGCAGCGTCCTTATTTTATTGGTTAAATTTAGTGTTTTTGAATGTATATAGGGTTTGCTGAATAATGGTAAAACCCTTTTAAAATAAAGCTTTTGACCTGTTAAAGTCCGATGTTAGTGCAAGAAAATAGGATTGGGACGTTCAAAAACCTTGCATTATCCCTTTTTCAGCAGACCCTATATAGGGTCTGCTGAATATCAGTGTAACCCTTGCTAGAAAACGGTTTTGGCACTTTTTTAGCCCAAAAAGTGCCAGAAACAAACGTGGAGAAATCGCTCCGAGGGACTCAAAACCCTGGCACTTTCCAGAGGCGAACCCAAAGGGTTGCGCTTTAGCTGATCAAATAAATCCAGTTTGTCTATCACAAGTTATCGTTCCGCCAATAATAATCAACATTTGGAGATATAGCGTTTCCCAATCTCATGAGGTACACCAAAATCTTAACTCCTGACTCCTGACTCCTCAAAACCTAAGACTCTGTACCTCACAACTATGGGAATTGCTATAATATCTTTTTAAGAACCAATAAATCTCACTTTTTCTACCCCTTCAATCATCTCTAAAGCCAATTGTGCAGAGGTAAATGAGCTACTATTGTCCACTTGTTCTTTAATCCTGTCAGTAAGTGAATTGATATCTATAACTCTTTTTTCTATAACTCTTTTTTCTGAATCTTTCCAAGGAATATTAACAACCTTTTTGTCAATTGACTGACCTTCTAGGTTTTTCAATTTTTTGTAAAACTTTTTAGTCTTATCATCCCAGTCTAGTCCGAAATGTAAGGTTTCTGGTTTTTGGTGAATATCTACTGTTTTGATTTCTCCCTTAAATAAACAAATTAAAACATTAGCAGAAAGACGTTCCATCCGTAGTAATTCAATCTTCTTGTCTTCATCAACAGGTTGATCATTATTAACAACTTCATTATAACCATCAACCAGTAAACCCGGCCAACCTGACACCACATCTGAACGGAGTAAGAAACCAGTTACTATGGGGTAATTGTTAACAGCAAGATTTGTTTTATTTTCTTGATCATGTTTATGATCTGATGTAGTTACTCGACCAATACTAAATGCTCCATCTAATAAGCATTCTATCCAAAGGGAATCAAGATAGAAGAAACGAATTGATTCTACAGGTAACATAAGTTCATCGGGAACGAGATAATTAAAGGGTACACCTTTAAGAAGACTTAAATCTTCAAACCAATTATAAATACTCTCAGGAAGTTCTGTATTAGGTTGATTGTAAACGGGTAAATGGGTTTCGATATTTTGTATATTTTGTCTATGAGTGCGTTTCCAATTATAGAGACTAACGGATAAATTTTTACTCTGTAAAGCGAGTAATCTTCCTAATTCCCAAGCAGCAGAGTATGAAACATCAAACATACCATTATCAGGATTATAGATGATTAATTCATCTGCGGTACGAATGGGTAAGGTGATGTTATTGTTAGGGTTGTTTCCTGTGATTAAAGGGCTATGATACCAAGAGAAGGTTTTCCCTCCTTGTCGTAAAAAATGGGGTAAGGGAACATAACCCATAGATAGATATTTTTCCGCTTCAGTATTATTAACTTGTGGCAATCTTAGGGTACTAGGTTCTCGGTTAAGATGGGTCAAAAGTCCTTTAAAACTTTGCTTTTCATCAATACAAGAAAAACTCCAACTTTTTAGGCTAACTAAACGAATCTTATCATTATCTCCTGCTCCCTGAAAATCAAAACCGTTATTATTATAACGTCCTTCTAAAGAAACCAGATGGACGATACTTCTGCCACTTTTTTGAGGAAGTCTATTACAAATAATAACGGCTAATTCATCGCCGATTAATTTTCCTTGCTCATCTGTTCCTTGACGAACATGAGCAAGATAAGTTAAGTCTTCTTTAGTGGGTAAAATTTTTTCTAATAACTCTTTTTTGACATCAATAATTATTACTTTATCGTCTTCATGTTGTCCACTTTCTAGGGTAAGATTGGGAAATTTAGCGGGATAACTATTAATATCTTTTAAGGTTTTTAGGGTAATAATTTGAGTTTCTGGTGCTTCCGTTTCTTCAAATAATAATAAAGCTAACCAAGTATTATTATTATTATTATTACTAACAGATTGACGTTCCCAAGGTAAGGTACTACGGTTTAGGATAATATGGGGTAAAACATTGGAATGTTCCCCTAAGCTACCATCAGGGGGAAATACAGCGTGGATGTCTGTAGGTTTTAATTCAAAGCGTTCTCCTGATACAGTAAAACGAATAGGTTTAGTTTTCTGGTTTGTTGTAATATCTGTTGTAAAAGTAGTTCTAGGTATTTTTGCTCCACTTTCTATGGTTTGTGTAACAGTAATTTCATAGTCACCATCTTTTAAAGCTGGTTGATGATACTGAATAAATTCAATTTTAGTGGGTTCATTTGTGGTAGTTTCTGGCATTTTTGACTCCTTTAATAATAATTAATTAACTAAAACTCCAATTTTAGGTGAACCTAATAAATTGTTGGCAATTGTTGCACTGAGATCAATTTCTTCACTGTTTAAATTGAGTGCTTTTAGTAAATTTTCTCTGGTGTTGTTGACTGCATTATCTATAATAGTGCTACTAATGTCTTTAGTAGTTTCCTCATGAAAAGTGCCAATTGTCTGCCAATGACAAGCATTATTAATTTGAGTAGTGCTAAATTGTAATTCACGGCGATTAATGGCTTGAGTTGCTCCTGGTTCTGGTTGTTTTTTAGGTTTAATTTCTAATCCAGATAGGGTATTTTCAATAAATTGATTACCATTCAAACTAGGGGTTAAAGATTCGCCCCAAAGTGCGATGGGAACTTTTTTAAATAGGGGAATACAAGTAAAATCTTTGTCAAATTCTTCTGAACTTAGAGACTTGCCATCTCTAGTTATACTAATCGTTAAATCTGAGGTTAATTGCTCCGATTTGACTTCCATTGGACTGATGCCAAATTGGGTATTACTTTCCGCGATTTGGATTTGATCGTCTTGAAGAGTTATATCTTTAGTATAGACAGCTTTCTTAGCAGGAATGACTGAATTAGTGACTAAGCAGAAATCTTTAGGATTAATGATCCCTAAATCTGTTTTATCATCTTGATTAACTTTTCTGACTAAACCCTCTTGAACAGTAATACTACAAATAGCATCAGCAGCAGGGAGAAAAGAGGTTTTAAACTCATTCCAGTCAATGGCTGTGGGTGCTTGCGAGGCACTGCTACCAAAGCGCACATCAAAAGAAATAATCCAAAGATGAATATGGGCAATACCTGTAAATTCGGGTCCCCAGATGTATAAATCTGCCCCTAATTGAACGGTAATATGATGGGTTCCAAAAAAGTGAAAAGTATAGGACACTCCCATATCAACATAGATAGAAATATCGTAGTGATAGGGTTTCCAAGACATGAGAAAATCTGCCCCGGCGTTGAACCAAGCACTCAGAGGACCACTATTCCAAGTAGCTTGGAGGTGTCCCCCAGCCATGATAGCGGAAGGAGTCAAGGCAAAATAAGCATCTGCTTTGATGTAAAGTTCGCTGTTGACCTGCCAATTTAAGATGAGGCGAGGTACTTTCGGATAATGGTCTGGGACTTTAAAGAGGGGATGATAACCCCCTAAAGTGAGGACAAAATCTCCCTCATGGACGTTAGGGGCAAACCAGCCATAAAAGGCAAATCCTCCGGTGAGATGACAAGCTTGAGAAAGGATATAAGAGTTAGGAGTAAGTTGGGCAATAACGCCGATAAATCCTTCGGCGGGCAGAAAACTGGCTTTGAGGGCTAGTTGTACCTCGGCAACTGGGGGGACTCCTGCGCCTACATTTGGGGGGGCGATGAGGGTGGCTAAACCAAGGAGATTAAGTTCAAAACGATTACCAAAAGCGACGGTAAGCAGGAGAAAAGAGTCAATTAGTTTAAAAGAGGTGAATTTAATGCCGATGGCGAGGAATATTTGCCCAGTTTCGGGGGGGATGTAGTCTCGGAGTTTGGTTAGTTCTCCTGTGAGTCGGGCGGCTTTGTCTAAATTAGAGCCAGCAGCAGGAGGAGGGTTAACGGCTTCGGCGACGAGGGGGAAGGTGGCAATTTGGTCAATGGTGGGGACTTTGAGGGCGCGGTTATAGCCAAAGCCGGCGGCTAACCCGGTGACGAAGAAGAAGGAGGGGCCACCGATGGGGTAGTCAAGAATGGCGTAGATAAAGAGGGAGGGATGCCCTTGAAAATAAGCATAGGACCCTATGGCGGAAAGGTTGAGGGTTTTGGCTTTGACGTTAAATTTGATAACGGCGGCCCCGTTGTATTCGTCTATGCCGTTTCGGGTAGTTCTGAGGAATGCGCCTCCTATTTCTAGGGTGTCGCTGCCTTTGTAGTCGATGCCGATGCCTTTAAGGTCAAATTTGGGGTCAAATTGATTGAGGGGGGAGTTAACGGCAAGTCCATCGAGGGAGAGGGAAAGTCCGGCTAGGTTAAGACTAGCATCTAATAAGAAGCCGATGGCTGCGTCTTTGTACTGTACTCCTACTCTTTCAAAATGAACGGGACCAAAGCTTTTTTGGATTTTAAACCAAGTGGCGTTATCAGAGGGGGGGGTGGTGGTAGAGGGAATAACAGTCGGCTGACTTGGGGTAGGGGTTTGAGGAGTAGAGGAAGAAATTGGCAAGGCGAGGATGTTAGTTTGGCTACCAAATTGCATTTTGGCGGCTACATTTAAGCCTTTAGGAAGTGCGATCTGCTCCGCAGCGCCGTAGGCGTTCGCTGTACTGTCTTTTATGGGTATTTTAGTGCCTTGTTCGATCAGGTTGTTAAAGGTGGTGATTTCTGAAGAGGTAAAATCTTTATTGGCGATTAGGAATTGTAAGTCATCGACTCCGATGGTTTGCTCTTTCGGAAATTCTTGACCCACTAGGGGTAGGTTAGAGAGGTTAATGCCACCATCAATATTTAAACCAAAGAGAAAATTAGTTGAGGTTGGTTGTTTAGAATAGGCAAATAAGGCATCTTTTAGGCTTATTTCTAGTCCTTCTGGTATATCCTCTTTTAACTGAGAATCAATATAACCAATTAGGTCTTTAACTTTTACCGTCTGGTCATCATGGTAAGCAGCGAGGAATTTGGTAGAGGTTTGGTCAGTATCGAAAATGAGGGCAAATTTTAAGCTACCAATGGTGATATGCCCATCAAAGTGTTTTTTATAGGAAAGATCTAATTGTCGGAGAATATTAATATTGACCGTAATATCTATATTTTGATGATCAATAGGAAATTGAGACTCACAGGTAAAGGTAAAATCTTTTGCTCCAGTATTAAATGATGTTGCCAAATTCTCAATAGTTAAATCAGCGATCGCATTAGGCAAGACCACCTGGCCAAAGTGTTGTCCCAAGGTAGAAATTAAGTGGCCAATTGGTATAATCTGTCCTGTACCCGTTTCTCCTGAAAATTCCCAGCCCTTCTGTTCGTCCTGATATTGGGCTGTCAGTCCAATTAACACCTGCTCAATCAAAAAGCTGACACGGGCTGTAAAATGAGTTCTTTGGGCATCGGGATGGGCAAGAGAAAACTGAATATCGTACAGAAGCAGTTGGGGACTCTCTTCAAGAATGACCCATTCTCCATCGAGAATTAACTCCCCCTGATAGGTTGCCGATCGCTGTTTGGTGGGCAACTCCATAAAGAAGTCAAAGGCTGTCACTACCAAGTCAGGTAGGTGGGGATTGGTTTTCTTGGTAAAGTGTTCATAGACCTCACGGATATTGAGGGGAGGATCTCCTCGACGCAAACCTCCACCGATGGAAGTCTCTGAAAAGTTATTGCCAAAGAACGCACTCAACTCCAGCGTTCCTGACTCTCCAATTCCCACTAAACCAGAAACCGATCCCGAAAGGTTGCGTCCTCCCAAGGGGTCATCTACTCGGAAAGAGACATCGATCGCCTCTAGGGTTAGTAAATCTTCAACAATTGTCCAGCTTTCTTGAGTTTCTAATTTTAGGTTGACATAGCGAATCTTGGGACTGCCGGTGGGATTGATCACTATGTCTAAATTGGCAAACCGCACTAATTGTTTAATGTTGAAATCGAAGGGAGTTGTCAATCCGGTATGGTTCACCAGAGATCCTAATTCTTCTAAGGCAACGTTACCCAGATCACTGAGATCGGCACTCAAACGAACATCAGATTGAGGGTTAAATAGTTGCGCTGAGAGAAAAATTGAGTGTTGGGTTCCTTGTGCTTGAAACGGAACATTCGCACTAAAGGCAAGATAAACAATATTATCCCATTCAACTTTGTCATAGTTAAAGCGAGGATCAATGCAGAGTTCGTACCGAATATCGGTCAATTGAAATAAGGTTAAGTCGGTGGTAATGCCATCGGGTCCCTCGATAAACATATTGGGGACGGGTTCAATGTCAGCACTAACTTCCGGTATACTTGGTGTCATGGTGATCTCGCCATACAGACGATGCTCGACCTTGGGAAAGAGTAATTACAAAATGCCAAAGATTGAATTGTTATGGAGAGTAGCATGGAATGTCATGCCCCTTTTTATCTGTGCTGATACGTCATAGGAACTCAAAATTAAGGTAGGAGTATTGTAATGAATCGATTCGACTAAGGTATGTTGTAATGAAGGATATTCTTGAGCTAAAGTCCAATTGTTATCAGCCGTAGCCGTAACAACGATGGCAGGATTAGCCGCTTGAATACTAAAGACCGCCGTAACCTGCATTCCGGCGAAGGGAGGTTGTGATCCTGTGCCAACGACAGTAATTTCTGTGTCCGTTGCGGCCTGCTGAGTAATGTTCTCAATGATGAGCTTACCATTCCTCAGATAAGGAACAAATAATTGACTAAGATCGCTAGAAGCCAGATCGTTAATAGCCAGTTCCAGCCGATTGTTTGTGATAATAATATGGGTTTTAAGTTGACTGAAATCCATCGTAATTGCCTAGGTGGAAGGTTTTTCAAATGTCCGTGTAAACGTGCCGTTAGAACCGGTTATATAGACCGCACGTTGGTAAATTTACTGGTGTTACTATAAGAACCCATACTCCCTTTTTCCCAATAAAAAATTTCATGTTCAGGGACTTCAGACCGTTTACTTAATGCTTGACAATTTTCATAGCGGACAATGGTATCTTCACTGGGCAGATGGTCTTTATCAACTTTTTTACCAGCACTCATGACGACGTTGATAGGCTTCGTCTTATCGACAAACTCTTGCGAGGATGATGTATTATTGCTACCATGATGGGGAGCTTGCAGAACACACAGATTAGCCAAGCGATCGCCATGATTTTTGAGGAGATAATGTTCTGTACTGCGGGTCGCATCTCCACAAATTAACAGTTTTTGATCAAAGATTTCGATCAAGGTTACGACACTTCCTCGATTGGTCGTGTTGCTGTTGTCGTTGACGTACAATTGATCAACATTACTGGCCAGGATTGCAATTTTACAGTTCTCTTCATCAACAATACGAATGCCTCCCTTCCCATCTAGGCGATCGACTGTGTTGGTTTCATCGGCATTTAGCACGTCCTTGTCATTAATCCGAATAAAGCCAAAGGTCAATAAATTATGGGTAACTGCTTTGATAAAACTGGGATCGGTCGTTCGAGAAGAAATCCAAGTGCTGGTTTGTCCGGCACTGTAGTCGGGAAATTTAGCACTGTGGTAGACATTATGAATGATTACGTTATCCTTAAGAACCTCTTTGGCTTTGTCGTAGTGATCCGTATCAGGATGGGTCAGAATTAAAATATCAATTTCATTCTGATTTTTTAAGAATTTTTCGGTGTAAATCGAATCCTTAATCCGTTTTGTATAAACCGCATTGTCTTCACTATCCTTAGAATCAGAACCACAGTCAATCATAATGACACGCCCTTTCGGGGTGGCAATCAGACAACAATCTCCTTGTCCCATTTGCAGGAATGATATGTGTAAACTGCCATCTCCGCGATTTCCTGCCGGAGTCGCTGGTTGTTTTTTTAAGGCTTCTTCCCGACGCAAGCGTAGTTCCTCTGCATGTTTTCGATCCGCTTCTAGATTAGCCGCCTGTTCTGCATCCCGTTGTGGTTTGGTTTGACTGCGGGTTCGTGGTCTTTTTTGATCAGGTCTGTCTCCGTCATTCTGTCTTTTTCGTTTGTTTCCACACATAATTTTTCCTCCATAGTTTTAGAAATAGGATAAGTCTGTATCATAAGAAATTCCTCAGAGAATTGGGAGTGGGATGGGAGGCGATCGCTTTTAATTTTCCTTGTTATTGTTGTTTAAGAGTTTCTACCCAGAGCAATTTTACTCGCTCACCGGTTTTTAGTCGGTTTGACCCGATTCAAACTCTTATTTGAGTTCTTAGAGACGTTTTTAAAGTTGTTGTTTCATACGCATACTTTCCATATTTTAGTTTAATCTTTAGAACTCACAAAGCAATATTTTAAAGCTTGATGATGTAGGAAAGAGCATAATAGGGAGGACGATTTTCATGAGCTTCATTTCCTCCCACTGTTTTTATTGGTTGACCGCTAGCTGCGTCTATTCTGTCCTGCCTATTGTCAAGGCTAGTTGCAGCATTCCACCCCAGTGGCCATTTGGCTACCAAATATTTATATTCTTCGTTTTCATGATTATGAGCAGGCATCTGAGATATGGTTAATTGAACGGTGTCTACTCCTCCTGTACTTCCTTGCTTATAGTTATTCCCTGCACCTACTATAAACCGATCTCGCAAATCGGGTGTACCATTCTGGCCATCACATAAAGCCCAACCAACAGGAATTTGATTGACATCCCCAGCCCACATTATAATCATTCCCCTTAAAACGACTGAAGTATTTCCACAATTCAACAGTTCATAGTAAGTTGTTTTAAGATGAGCATTAGGCCCTTTATGGGGTTGACAGACTTCCATTGCTCCCGCTCGTCCTTTGACAAATAAGAGAACATAGGGAGAACGGAAATCACCTTTTTCTGCGTCAAAAGCCCTGAGAGCATTAATGGAGGTCAATAAAGTTTCTGCAGCTTCACCTCTAGGAGCATTCCTTATAGCATCATAGCTGGCTACTGCAACAACATCACCATTAGCAACATTGTTTTGATCATTAATCCAATTTGCCCAATAATTCCAAAAATCGTGATTTTTATAAACATGGTTCTTCGTTACTTGGTATGATTCGATCAGGGGGCATAAATCGACTAAATCCTTATAGGGCAAGAGACTCAATTGATTAGCTCGTTCTAGATAGAAAACAATTGGCCAAAACATAAACATCATGAGAAGTTCCGTTTTTATAGCTACCATCAGGACGAAGAATAACTGTATTTAATCCACTGTTATTAGTCATAGTAATTGCAACATTAGCAATTTTTAAAAACGTATTATTTCCTTCGGGAGATTCACAAGCAGAACCTCTTAAATAAATCTCATAATTTTCATAAATCAGAGGATTTCCACCTCGGTAAATTGTGCCGCTAACATTGAGATCGCCTCCCTGTACGTTTAATTTGAATTTCCCTGGGTCGCTGATACCAATCCCTACATTACCTTCCTTATATAAAATGGGTGATTTTTCTATAGTGCAAATAAAAGTTCCATCCCAATAACCCGGAATATTTTCATAGCGTATATAAAGATTGGTCTGACCGGAAGGAAGAGAAGAAATGATCTCACTAATTGTTAATTCAATACCCTGTTCCTGTCGTAACTCAACGTTTTCTTCATTTTGATTAGTTATTGTCCAAGTTGGCGACTGTCCTTGAGTCTCTTTAACAATTTTCCACTCCTCTATATGTCTTGCCATCAGTCGAAAATCTGTTCCTTGAATCCGTATTCGTTGTACTTGACTTGTGGTTCCCAAAGCCCAATCCTTATTTTGATTTGCTTCTGGAACATCAAAAGAGATAATAAACTTAGAAGCTTGATCCCCCGGCTCTTCGTTACTTGTTATGGTTCGATAGGGGGGCATAAATCGACTAAATCCTTATCTGGCAAGAGACTTAATTGATTAGTTCGCTCTAGATAAAAAACAATTGACAAAAATTTACTATCTGGAATCAAAGGAATAGATTTATCTTTTAATACATTAACAATTCGCAAAGTTAACTTATTCTGTGTTTTGCCATTATTCAAAATCCGATTAGAGCCTACAAAACTGACATGAAGCGGAATATTCTTCTTCCCTCGATGATCGATAACGCTGAGTTTTTTTTCTCGATAATAATGAGTTAAAGTCTCTCCTTGATAAGTAAACTCTGGACATAAAAACTCAACTCTGGTTGTTCTTGCCCCTCCCGCTGCTGAAGCACTGACGTTTGGCAGGGTTAAAGTAACGACCTCATTAGCTGATAAAGTAGTATTAGTTGTTAAGAAATAGAGAGAAACTATCCCATCTGCTTGAGTAACAGGAGAACTCATACTCCAATTACTTTGGGGTTTTAAAGCCAATTGCTGTAAAGATTTAGGCGATAGAGTATCAGGTCTAAATCTTAATTCAAAATGATAATTATTTTGAGTGACTGCTCCACTTTTTGCTGGTAAAGTAATCTCTTGTTCTGTATCATTTTGAATTTCAAAAACCAGTTCTTCTCCCTTAGTATCATTTTCAATAAAGATAATGGACTCTTTATTGTCCCCTTCATATAAGTCAAAATCAAGAGGATAGGCAAGATTAAAAGCGGCGATCACCGTTAAATTATCATTTATATCCTGTTTAATTTCTTCTGGAGATAATGCCTTTTTATAGATGCGGAGATGAGCAATTGTTCCCGCAAAATAGTTAGCATAAGCTTCATTGCTTCCTCCTCTACGTGCTAGATAAAGAGGTGAATCATTTTGTGTTTGAGATTGGGTTGTATCATCCGTACTATTTTCTTCACGTCCATCTAAATAAAGCCGCAACTTGCTCCCTTCTTTAACAAAAGCAATGTGATATAATTGCTCGTTATTAAGTTGGTTTGTGGTGGTGACAGCGGGATTATTAGAACCATCATATCTTGCTGCATGGATTGTTTGGTTATCACGCACATATCTGATGACATAGGGATAACCTCCACTACCATTCCATTTTCCAATAATATCGGTATCACCATTGGGTTTAAATGCTTGTTCTTTGGCTATTTTTATCCAACTGGCAACGGTAAAATCTTGATTAGTTGCAAAGTTAATGTCCTCTGAATTAGGAATTTCTATATAGTCTTGTCTTCCATCAAAAATGAAACAACTGCCAAAATGTTCATCACTCACAACTTGGGGACTACCATGAACACTATATTGGTTCTCAGTAGAAGCCGAAATATTCTCACTTAAAGCTGAAACATTCTCGCTTAAAAAAGCACTACGAACTCTTTGATTGTCTGCATCGGGGATAATGGTATCTAGTTTTAGATGTAGAACTAAGTCATTAGTGTTACTCATAATTGATACTCCTTGATTTAAAAAATTAACGGGTGAATTTTTAATAAACTTAGGGATTAGGACTATTAGGGTTGGGTGGCTCTTTTTTTAGGCTTAACTTTAACCATCCCTCTCGAATTTCTTGCTTGCCAGAGAAGATAGCATTAACATTAGTTTGACCTATTTTGTCAGCAGTTGACCATTGCTCTTTTTCTTTCTCTAACCATGACCACTGATAACCGACTTCATCAGGTAAAGCTAAATTAATCTTACCATAATCTGTCAAGATAGGAGCAGAGAAGAAAGTAATTTCTATGCTCTCTAAAGCCTGTTGATATTGATCCGGGGGAATATTGATCGATTTTGTCGGTAAAATTCCAGTAGTTGCATGAACTTTTCCTCTGGGATCTATAAGCATGGTTAACAGGGTAGGAGGATCTTTTACATTAAGATCAATGTGCCAAGGATTATTAGCATTATGAAATTTAATAGCAGGATGATTAATTCCCTCTAAATCACTTTGAGGGGCATAAAATATATCCTTGAGACTTCCATCATCCCCTTCCAACCAATAACCTAATAAACCATCATTTAACTGTTTATATTCTCCTAAACGAATCGGAAACTTGACCTTTTCAAAGCCATCTGTTTCTCGGAAATTGCGTCTTAAATCTTGCCAAAATACTCCCCAATCTTGGTTAATAGCTGGAAGTCCCTCTAATTCCAAATTTAAAGAAGCTCTGACTACGGCAATAGGTCGTCCCATTAACAGTGCTAAACCTTGATTTTGCGCTGAATTTTCGGAATCAATGTTTTCTAAACCACTATCTAAAGCCGAAATAAAATTAGACAAAAATTCTGCCCCCTGCTTAATAATATAGTTAATCACTTTTTGTAAATGATCATCAATTTTATCAAAGGGGATAACCGTATTTTCTCCCGGCGCAGCTTGCCATTTTGCTAATTGATTAATCGAACCCAAAGCCTTACCCTGATTATCATAGATAGCGAGACTATTATCTAAATTATTAGGCAATATCCAGCCACAAATAGGAGTAGTAGCTGGATGACTATTCATTTCCTGTTCCCCTTCAATTGCAGATAACCAACGGAAATTAATACGCGCTGGTTGTACCAAACGAGGGGGTAAAGATATCAGATAGGGACTGCCTGGAGTCGTCATCTGTTCAGGAGTGATAATATTTCTAATATCTAAATCCTTCACCTGTCCAAAAGTATCCACCAACCGTAACCGCAAAATCTTCATTACCCCTGAGCGAATTGGGTTAAAATCATTTAAAGGTTCTGGCGCACTACGGATACTTTGTTGTACCATGTCTTTTATTTCATCTGTAAAAGCCTGATAATCATTAAATCCTAAAGGATCAGCAATAGGTAACTGTAAGGTCTGTTTGTGCATCAATAAAGCCTCGTTAAACCCTCCTAAAGCTTGAGATAGACAATTTAGGCTTAAAAGATTTTGATAAGCTCTAATGGCAGTATAAATGGGGTCTTTAGCTTTTTGATCCGAGAATAGATTAGTGAAAATTAAATTAGGATTACTAGGATCATAACAGGGTTTTTGCTCATACCAAGCTTGAATGGCTTGAATCTTTTCTTGTTGGTCTAAGTTGGTCAAAGAATTTGGTTTGTCCTTATACCAATCTTGGATTCTTTTTTGGTAAGCTTCTTCTTGTTCAGACAGGTTTAGTTCGTAATATTCTTTAGCCTCATCAGGTAATTGTTTCTTTAAATAAACTTCTATTTTTTCCTTAAGCTTAATTCCGGCATGGGGTGTTAAAATACTCCGACCACTATAAACATTAGCAGCTTTAAGAACAGCCCCCTTTCCGTACTGTAAAGAAAGCTCTGGCTCGTTTTCTTTCAAGGTATAATTACCCGTAATAAACTCAGCATCATATTGATGATTATAGATGCCATGATTACAGCCATTTTGGAGGGGAAAAACTTCTACCTCCCACTCTAGTAAAAACGGATGCCAAGGTTGTTCTTCCCAAGTGTTAAAGCCAATATGTTCCCCTTTTTTATTGTTTGCTATCTGATCAATTTTACCGAGAATAGACGAAAATCCATTGAGAAAAATGTCCTCTTCCTGTTGTAAAATCTCACATTCTAACAGTCCATCATCCCTCAATCTTCCATCTTGTCCATGGCGAATGGTGGGTTTTACCCCTTCCCCCGCCATCAAGACAACTGGTTCTGTTGGTTGCCAATAACGGGAACCGGCAATAGGTTTCAGGGTATAAGGTGGTGGAGCTTTTAAAATTAGCTGAGGGAAAGAAACTTCTAAAAGCAGACGATTGCAACGGACTAATTCTTCTTCGTTTTTAGTAAAAATTAAATTTAAGGCATCTATAATTTCTCCTTGGTTTTTCCCTGCAATTTTACTGGACAAATCGGGGATTAACTGCTCAATTCTTTTAATTGGCTCTGTTTCGTTTTTAGTAAAAATTAAATTTAAGGCATCTATAATTTTTCCTTGGTTTTTCCCTGCAATTTTACTGGACAAATCGGGGATTAACTGCTTAATTCTTTTAATTGGCTCTGTTGTTCCCTGTTCTAACTGATTAATCAATTTTTCCCAGTCTAAAATATCACTAACTTTTAATTTACACTGGGTAATATTTACTTGAGTAATCGCCTGTTGTAATTGAGTTAAAGATTTATTCAATAACTTTTCATAATTCTCTAGATCATTCAGTTTTGCCTTTAAAGGTTCAATTCCCTTCTCCTCAATATAATATTTAACTTCATCAATATCAGGATACTGAGCGGTGCTACCTTGGGGGGGATAAGCACTTAACATATACTTATACCAATCAGAAAAGAGTTGCCGACGCATTGACTCAATTTCATCGAAAGTGCAGTCATATTTCTGTTGAGATAGATTAAGCTGATTCAGTTTAGGAGCTATATTATCGGGTAAAGTAACTTCGCTCTGAGCTTGAGCATCTTCAGCATTTGCTGTTGTAGCGTTTGTGCTTCCTAAAGTAATTGTCCATATTGTGCCAGATGAGACCGCATTAAACCCTTTTTCATGGCGTGCTTCCTCAAACTTAGCTGTTAGATCCAACTGCCGATGTTCTAGACTAGAAGATAGGGTTAAAGCTTCTAATTGATCTTCAATAATAGATTGAGAATTGTTGTCAATTTTTTGACCTAAATAAGCAGATAATGCCTCCGTTCCCGTATTTCCTACAGCCACTTCTACCGAAATTTCTTTCTCTGTATTGGTTGGAGAAGCAAACTTTAAGCGGGCATAGCAAAGTATTCTTTGAGGTATTTGTTCATTGCTTTTAACGGGAATGTCCCACTTGAATTCCTCTTGTATCGCTTTGATTAATTCCTGTGTACTCAATTTATCTTTTAATTTTAATTTTAACTGAATAAACTGATTGAAATAATCCTTTTCTAAGTGACTATACCACGCAATCACATCATACTGTAACCCATCAGTATTTTCAGGAGAATAATCATCATAAAATCCAAAAACGCTGTGACAATTGGGATAAAAAGCCGCAAAAGTCGGTTCACCATAACCTACCGCCGTTAATAAGGGTAAGTATTCAGCCTTGGGATCATTTTCTAACCAAGCTTCTATAGGCAGTTTGCGACCTAAATAGCGAAATGGTTGATGATTACCATTACCATTCTTTATCTCAATGGGATAAGCAATACTACCTAACTGCTCCCCTTCTCCTTCCCGATAAAGATAATCACTCTCCACCACCCATTGACGTTTTTTGCCGTTAAGAGTGCGTGTTACTAACCAGCGATTAGGAACTGATGGGAAAACTGTCTTTTTATCGCTATCTTGAATACCTTTTGTTAAAGCATCGGGTAACGCCCAATGTAAATGGATTCCTGCTTTCAGGTAGAGATTTTGATTTTGAAAGGGTTGGGAAACAATCTCCTCGCTGATATGAGCAATATTCGGATTTACGTCTCTTTTTCTATTAAAATAAGGAATTATGCTCAAATCTGCCATCGCCTCTATAACTAGGCGCTCTCTTTTCAGATAAAGAGCATCCAAATGAACAGGAATCATTAAAATACTATTGACCATGTTCTAATTAAGATTACAAGCATTTATTTTTGCCCCGATTATAACAGGTTTAGTTTTCTAATGTTATAGTCTTTAGTTTTTATGCACAAATCAGATTTATTTTTTCGGGTGCATCTCATAAGTAGGGTTGGCTGAATAAATCTAAAAACCGATGCTCTAAGTAGTTGGACAAAAGTAAAGTTAACTGTGGGGTAAGGAGTCGGTCGTCGGTCGTCAGTCCCGATGCCAAAGTTGGCACCGCCAAGCCTGAAAGTGGTACTTTTCCCTCCTGCCCCCTGCCTCTTTCAAGTCGGTCGTCAGTAAGAATTGCGGCAATTTACATTTCTTAAGATAGACAACAGAATTTATGTCAGACTACTTAACAAATATATCTTGACCACTATTCCTTGCGCGATAAACGAGCTTCGGCGGGTCTTGTTGCCAGAAAAAGTATGGGTCTTAGGAACTAGGACTCCTGCGTGGGTCGGGACAGAGCCTTGCAACCAGGAAAAAGCTACTAAGTGAGACATAATTTCTTAGTCTCACTTAGTAGAGGATGTTGGGTTTTACCTAAAATGTCGGATGAATGCCCCCGCTAGATTTTTCGACAAGATACTCACCTTTGCGGGGGATGAAATTCGACCAGAATATCAACCGCGAAGCACGATTTTAATTCTACCATTTGTAGGTAAACTGTGTTATACTTAATTTATCCAGGGTCGAAGATTAATCAATGCTAGTCGTAGAAGCCAAGTTAAAAAACGGGACACCAGAACAATACCAAAAACTTGATGAAGCTATTAGAACTTCTCAGTTTGTGCGTAACTCTTGTGTTCGTTATTGGATGGACAATCAAGGGACAACCCGCAATGATCTCCAAAAACTTTGTGCGGTACTAGCTAACAATAAAGAGACACCTTGGGTTAACAAATTAAACTCTCAAGCTCGTCAATCGGCTGCTGATAGAGCCTGGCAATCAATTACTAGGTTTTACCAGAATTGTCATGCTAAGATACCAGGGAAAAAAGGCTTTCCTCGGTTCAAAAAGCATAGCCGTTCGGTTGAATACAAACTAACGGGCTACAAACTATCTGATGACCGACGTAAAATCAGATTTACCGATGGCTTTAAAGCAGGAGAATTTGATTTATGGTGTAGTCAAAAGACCTTAGTT
>VYLE01000584.1_pt1 | contig 17623 bp, 13 predicted proteins | sample 5114391 | NCBI WGS metagenome assembly VYLE01 (sample SAMN12291771, study PRJNA351875) | freshwater metagenome | isolation source: freshwater lake | place: USA: Michigan, Kent Lake | collected 2013-08-15
AAAACCCCCTACTATCTGTTGTCAAGGTTCAGTTTTTAGCTTGGTTATCGCTTTTTCCATTGTAGCTTAAAGCCGTCCTAAAAGGACGGGGTTTTAACCCAAATTTTCGATAAGTCAGTTTCTCGCTATATGTGGTATCTCCAGCCAGTTTGGGGATGCCCAGGCGAAGGCGCCCCGGCAGCGAGTGCGGCACTTGGCAGTCAATTTTTGGCTGGTGGGCGATCTCGCGTAGCGAGCGCGTTGCGACCGGCAGGACTTGAGCGTTGCTTACGTTAGTCTGAAGATTTAATTCAAGGGTTGCGAGTGCTGGAGTCATTTTCTTTTCTTGCTTTCTCTACCGATCGGGATTGTCAAACATTGCTAAGTTCAACTTTAAACCAAATTAATTCAGTTTGACCTTTTAGACTAAAGGGTTTTTTGATACCCTAGAAGTGATCAAATAGCAAGGTAATCATGGAAGAGTTACGGTGGTGATTCGGTAGTAGTGATGGCGGCTTAATCCTTTGCTTTGCTGTGCATTGTAGTCATGGATAAAATACCAGCAATTCTCATTTTGAAAACAAAAGAAGATAAAGTTCTCTATGTGAACAAGAGAACTTCTGTCTAATTATCATTTTTTTTCAAGATAATCATCATAATTAGCTTCAAGAGACAGTTTTAAAATATCTGCCCATAAAAAACTTATCTCAACTCATAAATTTAGCTGAAATTCTGACCTAATTTGTGGTTTTTTCAATGAATAAAATAATCTTTCCTTCTCTCGAAAAATTGACATTTTTAACGAGAATTTATTTTTTTGAGCGGGACATATTCGGGAAGAATAAACAAGAAAAACTCTGACCAATTCTTCAACCAAAAATATTTTAATAAAGTACGAATATCATTAAAAAAACTGGTGCGAGTAACTAATAACTCACGAATCTTTTGATAAGTATGATTAACTAAATCTCAAACGGTATGAAATAAAAAAGCTAGTAAATTTAAAGACAACAAGAACTCGCATAAATGACTTTGACCATGACCAAAATTATGTTCTAAATTATAACCGTGATTTTTAAGAACGTTATTTCCTTCATTCTCAACTTTCCATCTGCTGCGTCCAGCTTTGACAATTTTTTCAACATTATTTTCAGTAATTTGATGATTGGTAATCCAATTATTTTGATAGATAATTTTCTGTGTTTTTTCATTAATGACCGTGACTTCACACCAATTAACTTCGAGACTTGACTCGACCTCTCTCAGAGGAACTCTAGAAACATAACGATAACGATAAATGAGATTCTTTCGTCCATCCCATTGTTTCTTTTCTACGGTTTTAACTTCTCCACTTTTTTCTAAAAATTCTCGCCATTCATATAAGGTTTTATGAGAAGTTTCAAGACAAACAAAAATAAAATTATAACCTTGTTTTAGAGCTAACTCACAGATAGGTTGGCGAGAGTATAAGTCATCTCCTAACAGGGTTACAGGATAACCATACTTCTTTTGATGATTCTTATCTAACCATCTTTTAACAGCCGCATTTTCACAATCTTGTTTTTGCTGCCCATCTTGTTTTTTAATAAATTCTGGTTCTAAATTAATCACTTGTTTTTGCTCAGGAGAAACCACAATTGGCGTGACGCAACCATGAAAATAAGTTGTCGTTCCATTACGAGGATTGCGGCAATTACAATGGGGACAACTAATTTTCTTTGAAGAAAAATATTCCGTACCATCTAAAGCTATTAAAATTTCCTCATCTAAGTAGAAAAATTTTTTAATAACTCCCGGTTTTTTTAACCATTGATAGACTTGTTGAAAAGAGCCAAATATTGTGGCAGCTGGGATAGGAGCTAACAGGTTTCTGATTTGATTATCACCAGGTATTTTTTTGATACCAAATAAACTTGAAGCATTATCTTTTCCCTTACTACTTTTCATCAAACGTTGATGCTCTAAAAAAGAAGGTGACTGAGTAAAAAAAACCGAAAAAGCCGCCTTAACTGCATCTTCTACCTGATATTTGGTATTGTTTCCTGGTTTTCTGTCATCGGGTAAGTCATGTAATTCTTGAACTAAAAATTGTCTTAATTCAGGAATTTCTCAAGTCACAGCCTTTTTCGTCATCGCAGAACAGTTTGATTAATTAATATTTCCAACTTAATAATTTTACCTCAACAGACAACAATCATCAATTTTTATTTGGTTCTCTTTCTGATGTAGAGAACTTTTGTTCTAGATTTCTCCCATCTTTCAAATATTTTGAGTATAAATACTCTATATACTCACTTCTCTGCGATGCAGTCGCACTCGCGGGAGCGCATTTTGTAGCTTGCTTAAAGCTTTGTTTCTGTCTGTATCACTTGTTACTTTTTAAAATGAGAATTGCTGTTAACCCGACTTTTTTAACAATTGTCGGCAAAATTTTGCTTGCTTTTTTCACGGCTTTTTGAGATGATATTTTTATAAGACTTCATACACGATGGAGTGGTGGCAACCAAAAAAATATAAACAGATTCCCATTATAAAAAAAAGTATAACCGAAGCCAGCGCCCAAGTCAAGGGATCACTCCTTTTTTTTGAGAAGTTTTCCAAGAAAAAAATCCAAGAGGCAGCCGGAGATATTCGGTTTTTCTTCACTTTTTGGGCGAAAAAACCCTTTTAGGATGCCTATAATAGGAGATAGAAAGGGTTAAAAACAAAAAAAATGGCGGAGAGAGTCCAGAAAATCCTTGCCCAGTGGGGAATTGCCTCCCGAAGAAGGGCGGAGGAGATGATCGTAGCCGGCCGGGTGAGACGGAATGGCAAAATCGTGCAGTTAGGAGAAAAAGCCGACCCCGAAAAAGATCACCTAGAAATAGACGGAAAAAAAATTGAACCGGCCAATCGTCCCAAAAGATTGTATATACTGGTCAACAAACCCATTGGTGTGGTTTCTACCTGTAAGGATCCGCAAAACCGGCCGACGGTGATTGACCTTTTGCCCGACTCCCTCGCCAGCGAGACGGGGTTACATCCCGTAGGAAGGTTGGACATCAACACCACTGGGGCTTTACTCCTCACCAACGACGGTCAACTCACCCTCACCCTCACCCATCCCCGTTATCATTTGCCCAAAACCTATCGGGTTTGGCTAGATGGTGCGATTGATAGACTTGCTCTCCAGCGTTGGCGAGAAGGTATCCTCTTAGGGGGAAAAAAAACCTTACCCGCACAGGTTGAGATACTCAAGCAAACCGACCAAAAAACCCTACTAGAAGTTATTTTAGTGGAGGGAAGAAATCGGCAGATTCGCTCTGTAGCCGAAGAATTAGGTTATCACGTCCTGAAACTTCATCGCAGTGCTATCGGTCGTATTCAACTAAACTCCGGTAATAATTCCCCCTTACCCTTGGGTGATTACCGTTTTTTAACCCTTGATGAACTGAAATATTTAAAGAACCAGATTAACTAAGCTGAAAGTCAGCCCCTAATAGCGATATGTTTCGCCTTCTCCAATCACAACTCGACCCCCAGCATAAACAGCGCACCAAATTACTGGAAATCGGCGTTTATTTGCAAAAAAATCGCCTAGAACAGTCCCTTTCTCTCGAGGAAATTGCCCAGAAAACCTTAATCCCGCGCCATCGTCTAGAAGCGCTGGAAGCGGGAGATTTGGAGGCATTACCCGAACCGATTTATATTCGTTGGTTAATCAAACAATTTGCCGATAGTCTGGCCCTGGATGGTGAGGCGATTAGTCGGCGTTTTCCCACCAAGGTCAATAACTTTTTCAGGGGAACAAAACCGTCTTTATCGCTGCCGAGTCTTCAAATTCGCCCGATTCATCTCTATTTTCTCTATTTAATCCTAGTTATTGGTTCCGTACAAACCCTATCCCACGTCCTGCAAAAATCGGTACTGCAATCGAATCGCTTACCGCCGCCTTCCTTGCCACAACAGCAAATTGTCCAACCGAAAAGCAATCCCCTTCAACCGGTAGCCAACAAAACCAGCAATAATCAGCAGCTGGTGGTGGGGGTAAAACTGGAGGATGACTGCTGGCTGCGGGTGGTGGTGGATGGCAAGACAGAATTTGAGGGTGTACTGCCCCAAGGAAGCCATCGCACTTGGCAAGCAAACCGAGAATTAACCGTGAGGGCGGGTAATGCCGGCGGGGTTTACGTTGCCGTTAATAATGCCCATGCTAAACAACTGGGGCAACCGGGCAAAGTCGAGGAAGTCACCTACCGGGCAAATTGAGCTAATTTATGCAAAAGGTTTTTTCACCCCTCGATCGCCTTCAGGGAGGGTTAATCGGGGCATATATCGGGGAATCCTTGCATAATCAGCCCCTAATACCAGCCTTTAACTATGAGGCGACACCGAGGACGATCCTGCTTTTGCAAGCTCTGCAATCTCAGGAGGATTTTTCCCTTGCGATCGCAGCCAAGCAGCAGTCGGAATCGGCGTTATTATTTGTGCTGTTACCGGAGATTTTAACCTGGCCTGACCATGGGGAACGTTGGCAAGCTAGATTAAATTTTTGGCTGAAAAAGGGCTTAATTTCCGATTTAACCCGACAAGAAGCGATAATTTGGGGAGAGGCTGTAGGTCTGTTATTACGGGGAAAAAGGCCTTTAAATCAGTTAATAGGGCAATTGCTAACTATTAACCCCAAGAATAAGCTATTAGAGCAGATTCAGTCAGCTTTAAGGCAAAATCATCCCTTAGAGTCCATTTTATCGGCTTGGGCGAAAGATAGCTCACCTTTAGGAATTGCGATCGCAGCTTCTCTCTATACCTTTCTGCAAACGACCGAGGATTTCGCCGTTAGCGTGCGTCGCGCTAATTCTAGTCCCTATCAACGGCAATTAACCACCACTTTAGCGGGAATTTGGGCGGGATTGTACAACGGTATCGAGGGGATTCCCCTAGCTTGGCGGCAAAATTTGCCGACAGAGCCAGTTAAACAGCAATTAATGGATAAAGCTGGGGAAATCTATCGAATTTCTTTGGGTATATCTCCTCATCTTGTCCTATCTCCCCATACTGCCGTCGATTACGGGGGAACAATCCAACCCCGTCCCAGCTTAAAATTGGTCTCTCAAGATAAGTAGGGGTTGCTGAAAAAGTTTTTCCTGGTGTGGGGTGTGGGGTGTGGGGTGTGGGGTGTGGGGTTTTACCGATTTTGAGGGGGTCAATTACCTAATTTTCAGGGAAAAAGTCCAGGGATTTTCCCCCCAATCACTCCAATGGTCGGCACTTTTTGAGGTCAAAAAAGTCTAAAAGCCTTATCCAACAAGGTTTTTAGATTTATTCAGCATACCCTACTTAGTTTGAAAGATATTTTGTACCATTTTTTTATCCAAACCTGCGGCAATTTTATCTAATTCTGCTATTTCCCCACTGTCTAAACTCCATCCTAAAGCGCCTAAATTCTCCTCAGCTTGCCGAACATTTTTAGCTCCGGGTATAGGAATTGTTCCCTTACAGATACACCAATTTAAGGCAACTTGACTAATAGTCTTATTTTTAGCTTGGGCGATAACTTCTAGGCAACTCATCAGAGGAGAAATAGCGGGAATTAATTGACCAAAAAGGAAGCGACGTAATCCTGGGGGTAAGTTTTTATTATCTCGATATTTCCCGGTTAATAACCCCAAAGCTAAGGGACTATAGGCAATAATTTTAATACCCAATTGCTCACATAGTTCCTTTAATCCTAAGTCAGTGAGGGGATAGGTAGAAAGGAGAGAATACTGTACCTGTAAACTGGTAATAGGAATGCCGCGACTGGCAAACTTTTGATAGGCAGACTTCAATCTTTTCGGTCCAAAATTGGATAAACCGACTCCTTTAACTAACCCCTTTTCCAGACAATCTCCCAATCCGTCTAATAATCCTCCCTCCTGCCATGGCGCATAATTGCCCGTTGACCAGTGCATTTGCACTAAATCCACTGGGCGGCCTAGTCTGGTTGCCGAAGCTTGACAAGCTTTCACCATGGCATGACGGGTTAAACGCCAAGGATAAGGGGCGAGTTTGGTAGCAATACGAATATGATCAGCGTTATAACCGCTATATTCCCCTGTAAAGCGTCCTAATAGCTTCTCACTCTGTCCGTTGAGTTTGCCTGTCCCGTAGGAGTCTCCCGTATCAAATAGGGTGACACCCCGCTCGACGCAGAGATTAAAAACCGCTTGTAACTGGCTATCCATACTCTCATCGTAACCCCAGAGAAGACGATTTCCCCAGGCCCAAGTACCGCAGCCCATGGGGGGAAGGGATAGAGTTTGATCTGTGACTGTCAAGGGATTCATGGGTTAGTTTCTCTGGGTTTTTTCTCAAGCTTTCAGCAAGATATTTTATACTAAATCTGGTTATTAAAGACTGATTATTTATTCCCCTTTTTGACTTTTGCATGAGAAGAAAACGGGTTTCTCCGAGAAACCCGTTTTCTGTACTAAATCGACTTAGGTTTTTGTTTAACAAATAATCCCCGCAACCAATAGTAAAAACTATCGATATAAGTAAAGATTACCGGCACAACCACCAAAGTTAACAGGGTGGAAGTGGTAAAACCACCAATAACGGCAATCGCCATCGGTGCGCGAATTTCCCCATCTGCACCCAAAGCTAAAGCAATCGGTAACATCCCGGCAATTGTGGAAACGGAGGTCATAATAATTGGTCGTAAACGAGAGACTCCCGAATCAATCATCGCCTGAAACTGCGGTTTCCCTGCCTCAATGCCACTCAGGGCAAAATCGACTAACAGAATCGCATTTTTAGTGACTAATCCCATCAGTAAAACTATGCCAATTAAAGCGTATAAACCTAACTCTTTTTGGGTAATTAAAAGAGCGATTAAAGTACCACCAATCGATAAAGGAAGGGAAGTTAAAATCGCTAGGGGATAGAGAAAATTGTTATACAACAAGACCAGAATCCCATAGATCGAAATAATTGCTAAACTTAATGCCCCCAAAAAACGAGCGAAGATATCGCGCATAATACGAGCATCACCAAAGGGTTCTTCTGTCACCTCTGGGGGTAAGTTTTTCATGATTGGTAAAGTGCGAATTTGTGTCACCGCACTTCCCAAAGAAACTCCCTCTAAATTAGCTCCAATATTAACCTGACGTTGACGGTTAAAGCGTTGAATTTCCGCAGGTCCACTACCTAAGCTAATTGTCGCCACCGAGTTAAGCGGTACTAACGTCCCATTACTGCTAGGAACGCGCAAATTTTGCAGAGTTTCTATCTCACTGCGTCCATCATTGGCAATTTTTACCCGGATGGGAATTTGTCGGTCAGCAAGGTTAAATTTAGCTAAATTAAACTCATTATCGCCGATTAAAGCTAAAGATGCAGTACGAGCGATCGCTCTGACCGAGACTCCCTGATCGGCAGCCCGGACAGGATCCGGTTGAATAATGATCTCCGGTTTAACTAAACTTACCCCGGAACTGACCTCGACAAAACCGGGTAAAGCCCGCATTTCTCGCTCTAATTTTTGGGCAGTTTGGGTTAAAATATCGCCATTTTCACTTTTTAAAATAATAGCGACATCCTTAGTGCTTCCTGCTCCCCCCTGCGCCCGAAAACTAACTCTAGCACCAGGTATCTTCTGGAAATCCAGGCGGGTTTGTTCCTCAAATTGCCGTTGAGTTAGCGATCGCTGTTCCTTAGGAACTAAATTAACATATATTAACCCCGTATTTACCCGTCCCGAATCTCCCGGAATAGCCAAAACATTAGCGACGGCGGTATTTTTTTGCAGTAAACTATTCACCTGATTAGCCACGGCAACAGTATCATTCAAAGTCGCACCGGGAGGCAATTCTAGGCTTATTGTACTTAATCCGGTATCCCCAGAACTAAATAACCCTTTTGGAATCAAGGGAACTAACTGTAAACTACCGATAAAAAAGGCCAAAGCCGCCAATAAAGTCAGGATTCGATGACGTAGGGACCAAGTTAACAAACTTTTGTAGGGACGAAAACGGGGGCGCGAGGAGGGATTATCATCACCAGTTTTGAGCTTTTTCGGCTGTAGAATATAGGCACTTAACATGGGAGTGACGGTGACAGCGATCAAACTGGAAAATAGGGTAGAAACCGCCACCGTAACGCCGAAAGGTTGAAAGAATTGCCCCGGCACACCGCCCATAAAAGCAACCGGCAGGAATACCGCTATAATTGCCGCCGCACTGGCTAAAACGGCTAATCCAATCTCTTTTGAGGCATCAAAGGCCGCTTGCAAGGGTTTTTTACCCATAGCTAAATGTTGATCGATGTCCTCCACCATACACACCGCATCATCGACAAGATTACCCAAAGCTAAAGCTAACGCCAGTAGAGTCATACCGTTAAGGGTATAATTTAGGGACTGCATCACCCAAAAAGTCGGGAAAATCGACAAAGGCAGGGCCAAACCCGTGATAATCGTGGCGCGCCAATTGCCTAAAAATAGACCCACCGTGATCACCGTCATGATGCAACCGATGATCAGATCGCTCAGAAGGCTTTCGTAACTAGCACGAATTGAGTCAGCACGGGTAAAAATTAATTTAAATTTAATGTCTTCGGGCAGTTTTTTCTTTAAATTCTCGATTTCTTGACGTACTGCTGTTTCTACCGTGACCAAGGTGCTGCCAGTCCCCCGTAAAATCGAAAAACCCACCACTGGCTGCCCATCTAAGAGGGCCATTTGTCGGGGATCGCTGGAACTATCCCTAACTGTCCCTAAATTGCTTAAGGGGACGGTATCACCGTTAGGTAAAGAGATTTGATAATTTCTTAAATCTTCGATCGTTTCAGCGCTGCCGAGGGTGCGGACAGTTTGTTCACTGCCACCGATTTCCGAGCGCCCTCCGGGTAAATTAATATTAAAACTACGAATTTGGTCATTAACCGCCGTGGCCGTGATACCGTAGGCGATCAGACGACCGGGATCTAAATCTACACGCACTTCTCGATCGACTCCCCCAACGCGATCAACTCGTGCTACCCCCGGCACTCCCGTTAAAGCGCGGCCAATTTGACGATCGACTAGATCACTTAATTCGGCGATCGATCTTTTCGGGGAGGAGATGGTATAGTTCATCACCGCACCCCCGGCAAATTCTAAACGTTGGACAATTGGATCATTAGCATCTTGGGGTAAATCCTGCCGAATTTGCGCTATGGCATTACGCACATCATTGGTAGCGCGATCGCTGTTAGTGCCAAGGATAAAGTTAACGGTGGTGGTGCTGCTGCCTTCGTTGATGGTAGAAGTAATTTGATCGATATTACCCAAAGCAGCCACCGCATCCTCGACTTTTTTGGTGACTTGGGTTTCCAATTCCTCTGGACCTGCGCCGGGTTGATTAACGGTGATAATCACGGCCGGAATGTCAATATTAGGAGAGCGATCGATCCCTAATCCTAGAAAGGCAATGTATCCCATTAAGGCCATAACCAGGGAGATCAGGATCGTCGGAATGGGATTTTTGATAGACCAATTAGAAATATTAAAAGCCATAATTTCAGTTATCAGTTATCAGTTATCAGTTATCAGTTATCACTGATTGCTGTAATTTTGTCGCCATCACCGAGATAGGCTGCCCCTTTGACCACAATGCGATCGCCCGCTTGTAAACCAGTGAGAATTTCCACGCGGTTATTGGGCATAATTTGACCTAATTGCACAGTTTTGGCGGTAACGGTGTTATCAGGTTCAACTAAATAAACTAGAGCTTGATTATCTTTTTGGGGTAAAACTGCGGTCATGGGGACGGTTAAACTATTGCTAGTATTCGTCACGATCGCACCTCGTAAAAACATCCCCGGTTTTAACCCTGTATTGTCGGTTAAATCGACTTTAACCGTTGCCTGACGGGATGCCTCATCGACGATGGGATTAATTTCGCGCACCTGTCCCGATAATTTTAAACTGCTATTAGCATCGGAAGTGATAGTAACGGGCGCTCCGACGCGGATTAAGGGCAATTGATTCTCAGGAACCCGCAATCTTAGCTCTAAACGCCCATTTTCGATGATTTTAAAGAGAGCATTTTGACCGTTGGTGGTATCCCCGATGCGGCCATTTCTTTCGGCAATTTTGCCACTGACCGGGGAAATCAGGCGCGTCTCGTTTAATTGGGCGTTAACAATGGCTAAACGGCTTTGAGCTTCCGCTAATTGGGCTGTAGCTTGGGCTATCACTTCAGGACGATTGCCTGCTTGCAATTGTGCCAGTTGCTGCTCTGCTTCTCCTAAACGGGATTGGGTCTGTTGTACGATCGCCGCTTGCTTTCTTTCTTCATTGAGGACTTCATCGAGACGATCCCGGGCGATCGCTCCTTCCGCTTCTAAACTTTGGTTTCTCTGGACGCGTTTTTTGGCCAAATCCCAATCCGATTGAGCTTGACTAATTTCGGCTTTTATGCGTTGAATAGTTTGTTTAGCTCCAGCGATCTCCTCTTTACGGCTACCCGCTTGCAATTCTGCCAAACGCGCCCGGGATTGGGCGACATTTGCCTGTGCTTGGGTTAATTGCGCTTGTAGGACGGTATCATCGAGACGAGCCAAAATTTGACCTTGGCTGACCCTATCCCCTTCATCCACAAAGATTTCTTTGATTTGTAGTCCCGTCGCTTGGGAAAGAATCGGGATTAATTCATCGGCTGCCACGCTTCCAGTCGCTTTCAGGGTGCGGGCCACGGGAGTAAATTCTACCCTAGTGGTGGTTACTGTTTGTGCTGGTGCTTCATTTTTTGCCGCTACGGGCTGAGTATTGGGGTTTTGGGCTGTTTGGGGTCGATTAGCGAAACGAGTCGCCCCCAGGGTCAATAAAACCCCCAATCCCACACCGATAAATAAACCCTTTCCTCCCGATAGCCACGAGTTGGTTTTTGTCGGTTTTGGCGAGTATTCGGGTTCCTCTGGCTCAATTTCGGGTTTAAATGCGATTTCTTCGGGAACTAGCGAATTATCGGCTGAATGCTGGTTATTTTCTAGGGTATCTGGCCGCACGGTCTGCCCTCTCGGTAGATTCTGGATAAAATGTTAAGTTTTGTATCCATTTATAATCTAACGGAAAAAGGTCACGGGTGGGGAAAGTGAGAAAGTGGACTTGCTGTAAAAATCCCAAATTGTCGTGGTTGGTGAGGATTCAGTAGGCAGTAGTCAGGAGACAGTAGGCAGTAGTCAGGAGACTCCGAGACAGGAGACAGGAGAATTAAGAATGAGTAATAATCAATTAAATGGTTTATTTAGAGATTTTATGCCAGTTAATCTGGCTCTCCCCTACTTGTGGTCATAAGAAAAAGTTATGAAAAAGTCAGAGATCCAAATTTTCCTAGCTCACGCTAATGAGGATAAACCAGCAGTTTTGGCACTGTATGACCGCCTCAAGCAAGCGGGATATAAACCTTGGTTGGATAAAAAAGACCTGATTCCGGGTCAAATTTGGCGAGATGAAATTCCGAAAGCGATTAAAGCTAGTCAGATTTTTCTCGCCTGTCTGTCAGGGAAATCGGCTAATAAGCAGGGATATATCCAACGGGAGTTGAGGATTGCACTTGATACCTTGGGACAGATGCTACCGGGGACAATTTTTTTTATTCCCATGAGGTTAGAAGAATGCGAAATTCCTGATCTGCGACTTGCAGAAGTTAGCTTGAATCTGCGAGATATTCACCAGCTTGATTATTGGGAAGAAGACGGATTTGAGCAACTAGAAAGAGCAATTGGCTATCAGTTCAAGCTTGAACCGGAAGAGCCAAAACAACTGTTATCAGTATTTAACTTTGAGGTGGTGGGAGTAAATGCGAAGGGTGAGCAAATTAGAAAAGAGTCGAAACAGTCCCAATATTTCAGGGAAGATCTGGGCAAAGGCATCACCTTAGAAATGGTCGCCATTCCGGGGGGAACTTTCCTGATGGGAACAGAAGATGAGGAAATCGAAAGACTGGTTAAAAAATTTAATTGGGAAGGATTTAGAAGGGAAAGACCACAACATGAAGTAACTGTCCCACCCTTCTTTATGGGTAAATACCCCATCACCCAGGCCCAGTGGAAAGCGATCGCCTCTCGCACGGATTTAAAAGTTAAACAAGACCTTGATTTCAAGCCAGCCTATTTTAAAGACCGTCCCGATAGCGATCGCCGTCCCGTGGAACAAGTCAACTGGTACGATGCGATCGAGTTCTGTGCGAGATTATCAAAACTAACGGTTCGGGAATACCGACTACCGAGTGAAGCGGAATGGGAATACGCTTGTCGTGCTGGAACCACCACCCCGTTTTACTTTGGGGAAACCATTACGGGGGAATTGGCTAACTACAATGCCAGTAATACCTACGCCGATGAACCGAACGGAGAATATCGAAACGAAACAACTCGCGTGGGACAATTTCCCCCAAACGCCTTTGGACTGTACGATATGCACGGCAATGTCCGGGAGTGGTGCGCCGATACTTGGCACGATAACTATGACGGTGCGCCGACGGATGGCAGTGTCTGGATAGAAAATGGTAATGATAATCGTTCTCCTCTGCGGGGCGGTTCCTGGGGCTACAATCCTACTTACTGCCGTTCCGCGATTCGCTACGACTACTACTTCCGCCGCGTCAACCGCATCAACAATTACGGTTTTCGGGTAGCCTGCGTTTTCGGGAGAACTCTCTAACCCTTTTTCCTTTTTCCCCTTTTACCCTCATTCCCTATTTTTTCTTTTTTCTTTTCTTTCCCGCCCTTAGGCGGGTCGATTTTGTAGGGGCGAACTCGACCCATTTGGTCGATTTTTGCTTAACAATTGTCAAGGATTGTTAAGATGCGCTTACCCTGCACTTTTCCCCTAGTTCCCAAAACTAAACTCTAGGAATTTTTAGCCACTGCTAAAGAGGATTAAGTGAGGGCAGAAAAGAATTTAAGAGCATGGGTTGTTAGTCAACTAGCTAAAAATAATTAACTAGGGTTTGCTGAAAAAGTTTGTTGGTGGGGTTAGGAGCCGGTCGTCAGGAGTCAGGAGAATTAAGAATGAGTAATAATCAATTAAATGGTTTATTTAGGGTTGGCTGAATAAATGTGAAATGTAGGCAAGGTAAGGGTTTTGTGGCTCTTCTCTTGAAACAGGTGCCAGATTTTGAGAGAATCGTCCTTCAAAACCTTGCGTCTTCATCGGCCCGCGTCCTGTAGGGGCGAAGCATTCGGGCAATAACCTATCGGTGAAACTGGAGATTTTCTATCCGAATGCTTCGCCCGTACTTTTTCAGCAAGCCCTATTTAGAGATTTTCTGCCAGTTAATCTGGCTCTCCCCTACTTGTGGTCATAAGAAAAAGTTATGAAAAAGTCAGAGATCCAAATTTTCCTAGCTCACGCTAGTGAGGACAAACCAGCAGTTTTGGCACTGCATGAGCGCCTTAAGCAAGCGGGATATAAACCTTGGTTAGATAAAAAAGACCTGATTCCGGGCCAAAACTGGCGTTCAGTCATCCCCAAGGCGATCGCAGATAGTCAACTGTTCATCGCTTGTCTCTCCCAACGCTCGATTGCTAAACAAGGATTCGTGCAGCGGGAATTTAAAATGGCCCTCAATCAATATGCTGACAGACCGCCGAATTCAATCTATCTCATTCCGCTAAGATTGGATGAATGCGATATCCCCGACCTGCGACAGGAGGAGTATGGGTTGAACCTGCGAGACCTCCACTGGCTTGATTATTGGGAAGAAGACGGATTTGAGCAACTAGAAAGAGCAATTACCCATCAGTTCAATCCTGAACCGGAAGAACCAAAACAACCCGTAATCGTCACGCCACCGTTATCAGTATTTAACTTTGAGATCGTGCGAGTAAATGCGAAGGGTGAGCAAATCAAAAAAGAGTCGAAACAGTCCCAATATTTCAGCGAAGATTTGGGCAACGGCATCACCCTAGAAATGGTTGCCATCCCGGGGGGAACTTTCCTGATGGGTTCACCAGCAAATGAGAAAGATAGTTTTGGTGATGAACGTCCTCAACATGAGGTTAACGTCCCCACCTTTTTTATAGGTAAATATCCTATCACCCAAGCCCAGTGGCAAGCGATCGCCTCTCGCACGGATTTAAAAGTTGACCCTTCGGCTTCGCTCAGGGTCAACCTTGATCTCAACCCAGCCTATTTTAAAGACCGTCCCGATAGCGATCGCCGTCCCGTCGAACAAGTCAACTGGTACGATGCGATCGAATTTTGTGCGAGATTATCAAAACTAACGGTTCGGGAATACCGACTACCGAGTGAAGCGGAATGGGAGTACGCCTGTCGTGCTGGAACCACCACCCCATTTTACTTTGGGGAAACCATTACGGGGGAATTGGCTAACTACAATGCCAGTAATACCTACGCCGATGAACCGAACGGAGAATATCAAAACGAAACAACTCCCGTGGGAAAATTTCCACCCAATGCCTTCGGACTGTACGATATGCACGGCAATGTCTGGGAGTGGTGCGCCGATACTTGGCACGATAATTATGACGGTGCGCCGACGGATGGCAGTGCCTGGATAGAAAATGGGGATGATAATCGTTCTCCTCGGCGGGGCGGTTCCTGGGGCTTCATTCCTAATAGCTGCCGTTCCGCGTTTCGCATCAACTACATCCGCCGCGTCAACCGCCTCAACTATAACGGTTTTCGGGTAGTCTGCGTATTCGGGAGAACTCTCTAACCCTTTTGCCTTTTTCCCCTTTTACCCTCATTCCCTATTTTTTCTTTTTTCTTTTCTTTCCCGCCCTTAGGCGGGTCGATTTTGTAGGGGCGAGCTCGACCCATTTGGTCGATTTTTGCTTAACAATTGTTAAGGATTGTTAAGATGCGCTTACCCTGCACTTTTCCCCGAGTTCCCAAAACTAAACTCTAGGAATTTTTAGCCACTGCTAAAGAGGATGAAGTTAAAGCAGAAAAGAATTTAAGAGCATGGTGTCAACAGACTTGCAAAAATTAGGTGGGCAATGCCCACCCTAATCTTAGGATGGCGGTTTGTAGGTAGAAGCAACGGATAATTCCTTTAATTGCTTCGCTGCCACTGTTGAAGGTGCAGAAGTGAGTAAACAACTAGCTTGCTGGGTTTTCGGGAAAGCAATCACATCGCGAATTGATTCTTCCCCGGCTAACAACATCACCAAGCGATCTAAACCGTAGGCGATGCCACCGTGGGGAGGGGTTCCGTATTCAAAAGCTTCTAACAAAAAGCCGAATTTATTATAGGCTTCCTCTGGGGATAGACCGATGGTGGCGAAGACTTTTTCCTGTACTTCCCGTTGATAGATCCGCAAACTGCCGCCACCGATTTCAATACCATTAAAAATCATATCGTAGGCTAGGGCGCGAGCCTGGGCTAGATCGTCTAAATCTTCGGGATTAGGGGCAGTAAAAGGGTGATGCAATGCTTCTAGGCGTTTTTCCTCGGCGTTGTATTCAAACATCGGGAAATCCGTCACCCAGAGGAGGTTGATTTTATCAGGATCAATTAATCCCAATTGTTCCCCTAAAACTAAGCGTAGGCGGGATAGGGATTTATTGACTGTATCGGTATCTCCCGCCCCAAATAAGAGCAGATGCCCCGGTTTTGCGCCAGTCTTCTCGATTAAAGCCTGTTTTTGTGCCTCTGTCAGGTTATCTTTAATCGCACCGATGGTATCAAAATCGTAGTCCTCGCGCACGCGGATGTAGGCGATTCCCTTCGCCCCCGCATCGGTGGCTTCTTTGAATAAATCCCCACCCGGTTTGATTCTGACGTTAGAAATCGCCTCGTTACCGTTGGGAATCGGTAAAACTTTCACCGTCCCACCACTAGCGATCGCACCTGAAAACACCTTAAATCCCGAATCGGCAAAAATCTCCGCCACATTGACCAATTCCAAGCCAAAACGGGTATCAGGGCGATCGACCCCATAGCGATCCATAGCCTCAGCATAGGTTAAACGGGGCAGGGGCAGGCTTATATCGATATTTTTGACTTTTTTGAAGATATGAGCGATTAAAGCCTCATTCAGGGCTAAAATCTCAGGTAAAGAGAGAAAACTCATCTCCATATCCAACTGAGTAAATTCCGGTTGACGATCAGCGCGCAGATCTTCATCGCGGAAACAGCGGGCGATTTGATAGTAGCGATCCATTCCCGACACCATTAATAATTGCTTAAATAGTTGCGGTGATTGGGGTAAAGCGTACCATTGGCCAGGGTTGACACGGGAAGGAACCAGATAATCCCGCGCCCCTTCGGGAGTCGATCGAGTTAAAATTGGTGTTTCCACTTCGATAAAATGCTGTTCATCTTCGAGAAAACGGCGCATTTCTTTGACAACTTGGTGACGTAGTTGTAAATTCTGACTCATACGCTCCCGGCGTAGGTCTAGATAACGGTATCGCAAGCGCACATCTTCCCGGACCGATTCACTTTCGGAACTGGAGACGACAAAAGGCAATTGTTTAGTAACCCCGTTGAGAATCTCGATGCTAGTGGCGTAAATTTCGATTTCTCCGGTGGCAATGCGCGGGTTAAGGGATTCGGGGGGCCGTTGACTGACTGTTCCCGTCACCTTGATAACATACTCGTTTCTGACGGTTTCAGCGATGGGGTAGGAAGCGGGGGTTCGTTGGGGATCACTGACGATCTGGACAATACCACTGCGATCCCGTAGATCGATAAAAATAACGCCACCGTGATCGCGACGACGATCGACCCAACCGAAGAGGGTGACACTTTTTTCAATTTCGATCGCGCTAAGGTCGCCACAGTAGTGAGTTCGCATAGTCTAACTAGAGAATTACTTATATTACGAATGTAGTATAGAAAGGATGTGGCCAGAAAAAAATCAGACGGCCTTGTTCATTATGCCGGTATTTTGTCGCTCTTGTCCCTTTGTTTAGAGTATTTTTATGGTTTCCTAAGTAGCTGGTTTTAATTATAGCAATTCTCTGACTTATGAGGTACAGTAGCAACAGTGAGTAAACCAATTGCGAATATCTTTTTGAGTAACTTCTAACATAGCCAATTCAATCCCTTCTATTAAGTCTTTAATCCCTTCTATTAAGTCTTTGTAAGTTCTCGCCTTCAGTTTTCTTAACGTCGCTTTCACTTTTGACCAAAAGTTTTCAATAGGAGAGAATTCGGGAGAATAAGGAGGTAAATAGATGAGTCTAGCTTTTTCTTGTTCGATTATTTCTCTGACCATTTCTCCGAGATGAATCTTGGCGTTATCCATGATCAGACAGTCTCCTTCTTTAATTTTTGGCAGCACTTCCTTGAGAATAAATCCTTCAAATGTTACCGCATCCACTGCACCGTATATGTTGACTGATGCGACAACTTTTTCTAAGCTTATAGCACTAATTATTGAAATATTTCTCCCTCTTTTTTGTGGTTTTCTTCCCCGAGCTCTTCGGCCAATTAAGGCTCTAGCATAGAGTCTCAAAAGGGCTAAATTTACCCCCGATTCATCGATGAAAATTAGTTTTGATGCCTCAATTTCCCGAACTTCTGACCAGTATTCCACTCTTTTTTGCTGTACCCTGTCACTTTCTTTTTCCGCCGCGTGTAGTGTTTTTTTTTGAAACTGTAATTGAGTTTTTGCGTAAGCCGCCCCAGGGTGGCTCTACTGACTTTCACCTGTGTCTTTTCAT
>VYLE01000672.1_pt1 | contig 17548 bp, 21 predicted proteins | sample 5114391 | NCBI WGS metagenome assembly VYLE01 (sample SAMN12291771, study PRJNA351875) | freshwater metagenome | isolation source: freshwater lake | place: USA: Michigan, Kent Lake | collected 2013-08-15
CATTGCCGACGAAGCCGAGGTGATCGCCGACGACGCGGCGAGTGCGGTGGCGGGCCCCATCGCGGTGGCGAGCGCGCTGGTGAAGCTGGGCGCGTGGCCGTCGCCTGCGGCGCCGGTGGCCGTGGTGGGGTTTCTGCGGCACGATCTGCTGGACCGTCGCGTGCGCCGACTGCTGGGCGAAGCGTATCAGCCGCAGGGTCGGCTGCGGACGCGCGCGGTGGTGGTGGCCGTGCTCATGCTCACGGTGAGCACGCTGTCGGGGATCGTGGATGTGCACGACCTGCCGGCGGCGGCGGGGCACCCCGCGTCACATCAGCATTGCGAGCACGACGGCGTGTTCGCGGCGGCGCATCTGTTCTGCCGCTGGCAGGTGGAGGGTCCGCTGCTGCCGGTGGGCGCGAGCGATTGCCCGCACCGGCAGGGGTAGCCGCTCAGCCGCAGCAGCGCCCGAAGATCGTGAGCGAACGTCGCGAGCCGTCGGTGCCGAGGGCGCGCACCAGATCGTGCACCTCCTCGAGCACGCGCTGATTGAGACGGTAGTACGACCAGCGCCCGTCCTTGCGGTCGGTCACGAGACCGGCCTCGCGCAGCACCTTGAGGTGAAACGACAGCCGGGACTGCGCCGCCTCGAGCGCGTCCTGCAGGTCACACACGCAGCGCTCGCCGTCGCGCAGCATGTCGAGAATCTCGAGCCGCGTTTCGTCGGAGAGCGCGTGGAAGAGCGTGGCCGCCCGTGTCACATCGATAATGTCGGGGTCTGTCACGACTGAAGTATATATCAACTTTTGCTGGTGTGTTGAAAGCGTGCGCATGCGCGCACGGTCGTGGCCGTCGGTGGCGCGTGGGCTCGCTTGGGCGCATGATGTCACGAGAACCGCGTTGCCATCACCCTCGCCCAGGGACCACCACATGCCGCGCACCGTGCATCCGGAACGTCATTTCACCGAACGCATCGGCTGGTTGCGCGCGGCCGTGCTCGGTGCCAACGACGGCATCGTGTCGACGGCGGCGCTCCTGGTCGGGGTGGCTGCGGCGGGTACGGCGCGCGATGCGCTGCTGGTTGCGGGGCTGGCGGGGCTGGTGGCCGGCGCGATGTCCATGGCTGCCGGCGAGTACATCTCGGTGAGCTCGCAGGCCGACACCGAGCGCGCCGATATGGCGCGTGAACGGGGCGAGCTGGCGCAGGATCCCGAGGGCGAGCTGCGGGAGCTCGCGGGGATCTACGAAGCGCGCGGTCTCGACGCCGAGCTGGCGCGTCGCGTCGCCGAGCAGCTCACCGCGCACGATGCCCTGTCGGCGCATGCACGCGATGAACTGGGGATCAGCGCGGTGCTGTCGGCCCGCCCGGTACAGGCGGCGCTCGCCTCGGCGGCAACGTTCGCCGTGGGCGCCGCGCTGCCGCTGGGGGTCGCGCTGCTGTCGCCGCCGGCGCTGGTGATCGCGGCGGTAACCGCGAGTTCGCTCCTGTCGCTGGCCGCACTGGGCGCGGTGGCCGCCAGTGCCGGTGGTGCGGAACGGTGGCGCGGCGCCGCCCGTGTGACCTTCTGGAGCGCGCTGGCGCTCGGCATGACTGCGGTGGTGGGTCGGGTGTTCGGCGCGTCGGTGTAGCGCCGCAAGGCGGACCATTGGTGGTGCCCGTTGGTGCACGCTGCGTATCTACAGCTCCATCGCGCGACGGACACTCGCCACCGACTGACATGCCCATCCCGAGCAGCACCATGAACCGCCTGGCGGCAGCGCTCGCCGACCGGTATCGCGTGGAACGCGAGCTCGGCGCGGGGGGCATGGCCACCGTGTATCTCGCGCACGATCTCAAGCACGACCGCGCTGTCGCCATCAAGCTGCTGCACCCCGATCTCGGGGCGGCGCTTGGCAGCGACCGGTTCTTGATCGAATTCCGATGGCTGCAACCCTTACTGTTTGAGCTGGCATCGACACGACGGACTCCGTCATTGCCTCCGAGTTGCTACGAGTAGTCTGAGGATGCAAGGCTTCTTGGCGGCACAAGAGGCTCACCGTACGCTCTTGGCCAACTCCGCCAGCTTCCCCAGCATGATGTAGAGGGGAATGCCAATCATCATGGGCCCTGTGGGCACGAGGAGGATAGGGGCGTCGTCCTGCATGCTTGGTGACCCAACCAGCAGCGCCGTGATCGCGAAACCGAGCAGGGCAACGGCAACACCCGCCGCGGCGCAGACGGGACCGACGACTGCTCCAATGCATGACGGCTCGAGTCGGTCGATGCCGCTGGCGCCGCTGCTATCCATGATGGGATTGTTGAACGAGCCGGGATTCATGCGCACGGTGACTGGTCCAACCGGAACCCGCGTTCATGCAGCCGGACGCCGAACGCATGATATGCGCTGCGCGTACGGCACTCGACGACGACATCGATGTCGTCCGTCGGACGCATGCGATGCAGACCACGGTCGGAGATGAAGAACGGGATCATCAGGCCACCAACGAAGACGACTTCGTCGACGAGATCGGCAAGTGCCATGGCGGCGCGCCGGACCTGCTGCGTGTTGGTATGATCGAGGTGAACGATCATGCCGGCTCACCGAGCCGCTGCCGAAGATGTTCACGGGCCCGCTGTCTTTCGCGTGCGCGCCCAGCGCGCAGCGCATCAACCAGGGCCAGAAGCTCGTACAAGGCGGGATTGGTCGTCGCCTTGTGCACGGCTCCTGCATATAGCGGTTCGAGCGAGGCACCGCGAACCTGCCCCTCTGCCGATGGCCAGACGTAGGCATCAGCGGCGGTGAAATCGACGCCGAGCGGCGGCGCAGCGTGCGCGGTGGGCACACCACGCACCTCGGCCCCGGGAGTCGCCGCAAACGCGTACGGAACACCGCCGATCAGGAACTCGAGGAGCGCCTCCGTCTTCACGACACGTGAGCCCGCGCGCAGCAGGCGTGCGGCCTGCAGGCGCCGCACGGCATTGGTGCGCCTCCCCGTGTGAGGTGCTCACGGCCGCTGCCAACCTCCGGTAGGGCACGTCGGGTGTGAGCGACAGTTGGAGGGCGACGGCGACATCCGCGGGCTTGAGCGGCACCATTGGCTCCGTGTCCAGTGTTCATGAACAACGGACAGATCGGTTCACTCTGTCAAGCGGGAGCGAGGAACCGCGGTGAAGGGCCCGCCCATCGACGAATGCGGAATCGCCGGATGTCTTCTGGAAAACACAAACGCCGCCGTCACTCGTAAGTGACGGCGGCGCCTGCGATTGCCCCTCCTAGGGTCGAAGCAGGAACCTTCTGATCCATTCTCGATCTGCGAGGCGTCGAGGCAGCGCCATGTTGTGGTTTCGCCCAAGCAGCTTGCCGTTTTCGCCAAATCGCGCGCAGCTGTTCGCAATACAATGGTGCCGGGTTGGCGCTACATGAGCGGTCTGCGACCACCCCTCCGAGTTGTCCCTCGGCAAGCGTCCCTTCGCCTCACAGCTGCGGGTATATTCTCAGTACGTCGCGAACCGTCCTGCGCGAGGGCCCCTTCCGCCTGTTCTTTTTCTCGCGCGAGGAACCCCGAATGCATGTGCACGTGTCCCATCCGGATGGGGAGGCGAAATTCTGGTTGACGCCGGCAGTGGCACTCGCCGACGCGGTCGGTCTGACGGCTCGCCAGCTCGCTGAGGCACAGGATGTTGTTGAACGACACACAGGAGAAATCCGCGATGCCTGGATTCGCCACTTCGGCGCCTGAGGTTACTCACGTCTCCCGCCACGGCTTCTGGCTGTTGCTGGGCGACGAAGAGCTGCTCGTGCGCTTTGAGGACTTCCCGTGGTTCCGGCAGGCCACCATCGATGCCCTCACTCACGTCGAGTGGCCGAGCCAAGACCATCTCTACTGGCCGCGACTGGACGTGGACCTCTCCGTCCGTTCGATCCGACGGCCGGCGGATTTCCCGCTGGTTTCGAGGGCGACCGCTGAACCCACGTCGGGCTCTTGACGCGTAATCGTCTGAGCAGGGCGGAACGAGGAACAACCGCGCAATGAGCACAAGACACAACCGCCGCAGCCACTCGTAAGTGGTTGCGGCGCTTGCAATTGCCCCTCCTGGGATCGAACCAGGAACCTTCTGATCCAGAGTCGCTCTGGACTGGCTCTTAGGCTGTCATTGATTGCGACAATCGCTGGCGAAATTGACGGACTTGCCAAGTAGGCCATTTTCGATGCGGTATCGGCACAAGATCTTTGCGGAAGAACGGCGCAGATTTGTGCGCTCTCCGAGTTTCCGCTTGGCCCGTGCGCTGCCGCTCTACACGGAGCTATCGAGCACCAAGTTCCACGTTGTAGGCGCGTCGGCGCAACCAAGCAGAGATTTGACATAAAGAAATGGATGATATATCATCCTTGTAAGCTTCTTACGGAGTATATATCATCCATATGCCCAGCTCAGACTTATTGCCGAGCCGCGTGCGGCGCTCGATACGCGAGCTCGGCCGGGGCATCAATATTGCTCGCCGACGGCGCAAGCTCACTGCAGAGATGATGGCTCAACGTATTGGAGTCAGCCGTCAGACCTACCGACGTGTCGAATCCGGCGACCCGACTGTCTCCATGGGGACATACCTTATGGCCATGTTTGTACTCGGTCTCGAGTGGACCGGTCTCGAGCGCAGCGTCGATCCTCAGTCCGACGAGACGGGTACGGCCTTGGAAATAGCGGAGCTGCCCAAGACGGTGCGGTCGAAGCGCACGCCTCAGCCCAAGTAACGCGTGGCCGCCCCGACCCCGAGGCGACATTTGGATGTCCTCGTTGGCAACGTCCTCGTCGGCCATCTACGCTACACCCACGAGGGCCGACGCGAGCACGCCGCCTTCGAGTACGCGACCTCGTGGCTCGCCGATCCGGCTCGCTACGAAATCGATCCGACACTCCCGCTGGTCAGCGGCTTTCAGTTTCCGCCGCACGCCAAAGCCAGGGACACTTCGAGATTCCACGGCGCCATTGCGGACACTGAGCCCGATGGCTGGGCGCAGCGGGTTATACTGCGAGATCAGGCGAAGCGACGCCAAGCTGCCAAAGCGGCCGGCGAGACGGTGCCCCCCATCGAGACTGCGTTGGATTTCCTGCTCGCTGTGGATGATCACGCCCGCGTCGGCGCGCTCCGCTTCCGAGACGAGGAGGGTGTCTGTCAACGCGCTGTGGAACCCGGTCGTCGCACGGCCCCACCTCTCCTTGAGCTCCCCGACCTTTTTCGCGCCACGCGGGCGGTAGAGCGCCAGACTGAGACACTGGCCGATCTCGAATACCTGCGCGGACGGGGCACCTCCCTGGGCGGCATGCGACCAAAGTGCAGCGTGAGAGACGACGAGTGGGGGCTCTGTCTCGGCAAATTCCCGAGCTTGAACGATGAGCGCTCCTACACAAAGGGAGAGGTGCTCGCCCTGCGCCTCGCCTCTCGCGCCAAAATCACTGCGGCAGAAGCCCGGCTGGTCGACAATGACGGTGTGCCGGTCGCTCTGGTACGCCGGTTCGACCGGGTGCGAGACCCAGCCATGGGTGAAGAGCGCCGTCTCCTTCTTGTCTCCGCCGCCACCCTCATGGGTCTCGCTCCGGGAGACAGCGGGGAGCACGCGTACACGGAGATCGCGGACGTCATCCGCCAGCGAAGCGCCGACGCGACGGCCGACCTCGAGGAATTGTGGCGACGCATCGCGTTTTCGGTCCTGATCACCAACGTCGATGATCACCTGCACAACCACGGCTTCCTGCACGTCGAGGGGGCGCTATGGCGCCTTTCGCCGGCATTCGACGTAAACCCTTTCCCTGACCGCGTGCGCGAACTCAAAACGTGGATCAGCGAGGACGCAGGGCCCGCCGCGTCCGTCGAGGCACTTATGGGTACCGCGAAATACTTCGGTCTCACGGCCGCGCGAGCGGCGCGCGTGCTAGGGGAGGTGGAGAGTGCTGTCGCCACGTGGCGCGAAGAGGCGGCGACGCTCGGCCTCACGGCCGACGAGATCGAGAGCTTCGAGGATGCGTTCGAGCACGAAGAGCGCTTAGCCGCTCAGCGTTACGCTGGCTGATCGATTAGTGGCGCGAGAGCGCATCGAGCTCCGCCTCAAGGGCAAGCCACTGGTTCGCCACTGGTTCGCCACTGGTTCGCCACTCCCTCGACACGGCCCCGCAGGTGGAGCGCCCCATCGGCGCTGTCCCGCAGTTCGGCGAGGTAGGCGGCGACCTGGAGTTTGGTCAGCATGTCACCACGGACGCTGCGACTGGGGATGATCTGACCGACTGTGAACTGGGGATCGACACGCCGTTCATCGAATGCACAAAGCGCTGCGGCGACGGAAGTCGTTGCAGCGCTTTGCAATTGCCCCTCCTGGGATCGAACCAGGAACCTTCTGATCCAGAGTCGAACTGCCGAGCATTGTAGGGACGGTGATTTGCGGCTTTTGCCAAGTGGCTTGGCCTTTCGGCCATCGTGTGAGGCGATAGACGCAACGCTCGCGGGTACAGTCGTCACGGTAATGGCGGTCGACGCCAGCGCCTCCGAGTTGCCTGACTGCACCTCTGGGGCGGGAAGGCTCTGAGGTCTGCGGCAGCCCCCCACGTTGTCCCTCTGCAGCCGTCCCGTCGCCCTAAAGCTGCGGGTATATTCTGAGCATGTCGCCAACTGTCCTGCGCGAGGGCCCCTTCCGCCTGTTCTTCTTCTCGCGTGAGGAACCCCGAATGCACGTACAAGTGTCCCCTCCGGATGGGGAAGCAAAGTTTTGGCTGGCGCCGGATGTGGCACTCGCCGATGCGGTCGGCCTCACCGCTCGGCAGCTCGCTGAGGCACAGGACGTTGTCGAACGTCACACAAGGGAGATCCGCGATGCCTGGATTCGCCACTTCAGCGCCTGAGGTCACAAACGTCTCCCGGCACGGATTCTGGCTGTTGCTGGGCGAAGAGGAACTGCTCGTACGGTTCGACGATTTTCCGTGGTTCCGACAGGCGACCATTGAGGCGCTCACACGCGTCGAATGGCCGAGTCCGGATCACCTGTACTGGCCGCAGTTGGACGTGGATCTGTCCGTCCGCTCGATCCGCGCGCCGGCAGAATTCCCCCTCGTTTCGAGAGCGTCCGCAGAACCCGCCACGGACATACAACCCGGCACTCTCTGACCGGCTGGAGCCAGGAACCCCGCCCATTTGCCTCCAAAACACAAACGCCGCCATCACCTAAGTGACAGCGGCGTTTGCGATTGCCCCTCCTGGGGTCAAACCAGAACCCTTCTGATCCAGAGTCGCTCCTGCGACAAGCCGGACACCAAGCGTAGCCAGATGTGCCCACACACGCGTGCGGTGGCGCACGCCTCACACGCTTTTCGTGCGAGGGGAACGTCCGCCGGGTGATCTTCATGCTCGGAAGTACGGGGGCATCCGAGTTCGCGGACTGCCTCGCGTGGCCGCGCCGTGAAGACGGCACCGCCGCTCGCGGGGCAAGGAAGCGCGACCTTTATTCAACGTGCCCCGATTGGGCTTCCTATTCCAAGGCGGCCATCTCGTTAAGTTGCACTCTCGTTGATCCGGCGAGCGTTCCCGCACCCAATCCGACATGCTGGTTTCCGTTCACGTGCAGTCGCCATCAATGTCCGAGTGTTGCGTCGCGCTGGTGATGCCGTAGTGGCGTCTCAATCCGTCCCGCTTCCGTCGCGCTTCCGATTTGCCAGCCGCGACAGTGCGACCGGCACCGACGATCTCGCCGCGTTGCTGCAGTCGCGACTGCTCGTGATCGCGATGGTCATCGGCATCATCTTTGTGGTGTTCTTCCTCCTGTTGACGACGCGTATCGGCGCAGCGGACGCCGTCACCGCGGCGTCGATGGCGCGCGGGCGGATCATCATTACTTTGGCCATCCCGCCGAGCCTGGGCTGCGCGTGGTGGCTGCGGCAGCGAACGCCGCGCTCCATGACGGCCCTGCGGCGCGTCGAGATTGCACTGATCGCCGTGTTCTGCTTCTGCATTGTGCTCTCGATGGCCGCCGACTTTCCGAGTCTGGTGTCGGCGCTCGATATCGCCCCCGTCGATCTCGGTTTGAGTCAGTCGGTCTGGATGGGGCTTATGATCGTGGCCTACGGCATGATGGTCCCCAATCGTTGGCAGCGCACGGTGAAGGTCATCGCATTGATTCTCCTCGCGACGGCGCTCGTTGATCTCTGGTGCCTGCGGCAGTACCCAATCAGCGCGTCGTCGACGGTGGCCTACCTGAGCGCGCAGTGGAGTGCCTTGTTCGGCTTCACGGCCTTCGCCGTGTTCGGGGCCTATCGCCTCGAAGTCGCCAGCAATACCGCGCGCGATGCCCTGAAGCTTGGTCAGTATGTGTTGGTGGAGAAGTTAGGTGCCGGTGGCATGGGGGAAGTACATCGTGCCGAACACCGGTTGCTACGTCGTCCATGTGCCGTCAAACTCATTCGCCCGGAGCACGCCGGCGACCCTGAGGCATTGCGACGGTTCGAGCGCGAAGTGCAAGCCACGGCCGCCCTGACGCATCCCAATACGGTCGCCATTTACGACTACGGGATCTCCGACGACGGGACGTTCTACTACGTCATGGAATATCTGCCCGGGGCAACGCTCGAGGAGGTCGTGACACGGGACGGTCCCATGGAGCCTGCGCGCGCCGTGCATGTCCTCCGGCAGATCGCGGGCGCCCTGCAGGAAGCGCATGAGGCCGGGCTGACGCATCGTGACATCAAGCCGGGCAACGTCATGCTTACAGCGCGCGGCGGACGACGGGACGTCGCGAAGCTGCTCGACTTCGGTCTCGTGACCGCACACGCGACCGGTGCCACCGGCGCCGCGGGGCAATCCGACGTGACGCTGGCCGGCATGGTTGTCGGCACCCCGGCGTACATGTCTCCCGAGCAATGCGCCGGTGATATCCAGCCGGGACCGCCGAGTGACCTGTACAGCCTCGGGGCTCTGGGATTCTTCTTGCTGACCGGCCGCTCCCCGTTTGAAGGGCGGGCCGCACTGCAGATGATGATCGCCCATCTGCATGAGCCCCCGCCGTCGGCCGCCGCGCTGCAGCCCGCCGTGTTGCCCCCGTTGGACCACGTGCTGCAGCGCTGTCTCGCCAAGCAGGCGGCTGACCGATTCGCGAGTGCGGCCGACCTTGAGGAGGCGCTGGTGAGTGCCATGGCGTAGTCATTCACCCGGGCGTAACACGCGCAGATGTTGATCCGCACTCGGAACGCTCTGACAAACAGGAACTAGGAATGGGCGCATTTGCCCGCCAAACACAAACGCCGCCATCACTCATAAGTGACGGCGGCGCTTGCATTTGAAGTACTATTGCCCCTCCTGGGATCGAACCAGGAACCTTCTGATCCAGAGTTTTCGGGGGTGACTTCCCGGGGGTTCCCGTGGTATCTTTGGGGTACCTTTTTCACTCTAGTGCGGGCTTTCTTCGGTACCCCTCAGTTCCCCCGGTTTCCCCCCATTTCTCGCCCTTTTTGTACCGGGGATGTACCGGGAAATTGAAGCTAAGTGACTGATTTTCCGCGCCTTAGTGAAATTCTCCCAGTTTTTCCCCCAGTTTTCCCCGGTCATTGCCCATGCCGCGCCTCTCTGCGGGTCGTTTGACGAAGCGAATTGTTGAAGGCACCCCGGCGCCCGCGCAGGGGGAAACCGTGCTGTGGGATGGCGACCTACGCGGCTTCGGGGTGCGGGTCTATGCCAGTGGCCGGCGCGTGTTCGTGCTGCGCTACCGGTCCCCCGACTCCCAGCAATCGCGCGTGTTGACGCTCGGCACCTACCCCGCGTTGACGGTCGAAGCCGCGCGCGAGTTGGCAACGGACAAGGCGGGGGACGTGGCGAAGGGGACCGATCCGCAGCGGGATACAGTCGACGCGAAGGCCACGATGGACAACGTGTTTCCCGACTACCTGAAGGAACGCACGGGCAAGCTGGCGCCGAGTTCGCTGAAAGAATACGAGCGGATCTGGACCAAGACACTCGCCCCCGCCTTCGGGAAGAAGTTGGTGAAGGCGATCGACGAAACCTCGGTGTCGCAATGGCACGCGTCGCGGGTCGCGACCCCGTATGCAGCGAACCGAGCGGTCGACTTGCTGTCAGCGTTCTGCACCTGGGCGGAAAAGCGGGGGTACCGGCCCCGGCACTCCAACCCCTGCGTCGACGTCGAGCGCTTCGACGAAGAAAAGAAGGGGCGCAGCCTGACCGTTGACGAGTACCAGCGGCTTGGCGCGACACTCACCGAAGCCTTGCAAGTGGGGATCCGGACGCCCCCCGCCGCGCAGAAGCACGCGACGAACGACGCCACGAAGAAGCATCGCCCGAAGAATGCCGACACCCCCCGCCCCGCCAATCCCGTGGTGATTGCGGCCCTGCGATTCCTGACGCTCAGCGGGTGGCGTGAACAGGAAGCATTGTCGCTGACGTGGGCCAGCGTCGACATGGAACGCGGCGTAGCCGTGCTGACCGACACCAAGTCGAAGCGCAGCGAACGCCCCCTCGGGACGGCAGCGCTCGACGTGCTGCGCAGCGTGCCGAAAGTCGACGAGAACCCCTACGTGTTCCCCGGTGCGCGGAAAGGGAAGCCACTAAAGGACGTTGGCGCGACGTGGGACAGCGTGAAATATGCAGCCAAGCTGGAAACCGACGTACGGCTTCGGTTGCACGACCTGCGCCACAGCTTCACCACGGTAGCGCGTGAGCTGGGATGGGGCGACCACTACATTGCCCCGCTCATCGGCCACACGCTTGACGGCATGACGGCCCGTTATGGCGCCGTGCAGGACACCACGCTGCGCCGTGCGGCGAACGACACCGCGCAGACCATCGCCGGCTATCTGTCGACCACACCGACGAAGGTGCTGCCGTTCCCGGCGAAGGCGAAGGAAGCCTAGCGCACGGTGTGGCGAATCCCGGTGACTTTCCCGGTGACTTTCCCCGCCAGTTCGACGTGTCAGACGGCTTTTCCGGGGATGACAGACAGCCTTACCCGCGAACTTTGCGGTGTGCAAGTGAATGCAATTCAAGTTTCGAAATTCGCAGTCTCTAGGGCGTTGCCGGGGCTCTGCGGGGTCCCAGAAAGGCCTATCCCGACTGGGACCCATGAACGCGAACGGGACGCCCGTGCAGGGCGCCCCGTCGAAGTGGTGGTGATGGGAATGGTGTTCGACGCCTTACGCGGCTTCGTCGAGCGCTGACCAGTCGTACGGCTCGGCACCTGGGCCCGCATCGGAAGTGGTTCCCGCGCTGGTGGTGTAGGTGCCCAAAGGGGGAACCACTGCAGCGTGATCGGTTCCCATACTGGTTCCCGATTGCTCGTCAGTGACATCGGGGTGATTCCCGAGTGGTTCCCGTGAATCCGCGCCGTCCTTCCGCATCGCCTTCGTGGTGGTTCCCGTGGTGGTTCCCGTGCTACCGAGTCGGATGTGCTTGCCATCCTCAACGAGCTTCCCCGACTCGACGAGCTGGCGGATCACGTTCATGGTGTTAGCCCGACGCCCCCCGACTGCGGCGGCGATCTCATTGCGGGTGCGACACCCTTCGGACACCGCCCGCGCTACGCGAGCGGACAGCGCCATCTCGCCTTCTCCGAGTTGGTACGCTTCCCCGTCCCACATCAGCCGGTCCTTCCCCTGGATGCCACGCCCCCGCACTTCCAATACGCGGCGGCGCTCGATCTCGGGATCGGTGTCGGGGTCATCGTCGACTTCGGCATTCGCACCTGGAATGCGCAGAGTCGCGATAACGTCAATCGAAGCACCGAGTTGTACGCTCCCCCGGTAATCCCTCCCGTCCTTCGTGGTGTGGTGGATCAGGACGACCGCGGTCTTGGTGTCGCGGAATACCGCAATGTATGGGTCAAGCGCCCGAACCCATTCCATTGCGTCCCGGTCGTTGCGTAGTCGATCCGCCACCAAGTGTGTAAGCGTATCCACCACGATCAGCTCAGGCCGAAACTCGGCAATGTGCCGACGCATATGTTCGGGGGTTGGGCGTTGCACCTGGATCACGACCGCATTCCCGTCTGCCCCTTGTCCGCTTAGACGGCGCACGGCGTCGGGCGCTGGTTCATCAATGGCGTACCAGATCACGCGCCCCGGTCCGCAAGGTTTCCCGAGAAACTCACCCCTACGGGTAAATGTCGCTACGGCCTGCCCTAGTAACGTCGACTTCCCGGCCTTCTCTCGCGCAGCGAGTAGCGTCACGCGGCCTTCCAGTACCAACAGGGGAATGAGCACTTTCGGCGGTTCCAGCGCGGCGGGATCGGCCAGCCAATCAGCCAACGTGCGCAGCGGTTCCGCAGGAGTAGCTGTGCGGATGGCGTCATTCTGACGTACCAGCGCCAGCGCATCGGCGACACTCGGGACGTTCTCATCAGGCTGCATTTCGCCCCCCAATGTACAGGGAGTACGGCGCCGCGCTGTAGGTCGCACTATTCGCCCACGTTGCCATGACCTTCGCATCGTCGAGCGGCGGCGTATTGCCCGCGTTCCACGCCCGAAGGATCGGCAGCGCTTCGGCATCGGTGCAGCCCATCCCATGCCGTAGGAAACGCGCCAGCGAAAAGAGCTTGTCGCTTCGGGCGGTCCCGGCCCTGCCGTGCGGCAGCTTCGCGAGATAGGCGCGAATGCGCGGCGCTCGGTCGTTGGGAATGATGCTGGTGGCGGTGGGCGCGGGGGTCGAGATCCCCGTGCTGCGCAACGGCCACACGCTGAGTGGCGGCACCACATGAACCGGCGAAGCGGGCCACTCAACGAGCGTCCGCACCGCATCGGCGCCCGACTGCCACGCCCCGCCAATTCGTGCCACACGCGACCAATGGGGGCGGGTGTGGTGGCGTCCCGGCAAGCGCAGCCAGTTCCCGAACGCGCCCCGTGCGCTGGCTTGCTTCGGGTAGGTCTCTACGCTTACCCCGAAGTCGAGTCGTGCGCGTTCCGCCAACGCATCGGCCCACGCGTACCCCTGGGCGGTAGGCATCGGCTCGGGGAAGTAGATCCAGACGTGATACCCGCCCGCGCCGTTGCTGTCCTCGACGAGCGGCACAGCGCCCGCGTTGTCGAGCTGCGCTGCCAGCCAGCCAGCGGCGCGTGTCAGTCGGTTGAGGTAGGCACGTTCCTGCTGGCCGTGCGCGTCGAGATCGAACGCCAACCAGCGGGATGTGTCGTCCGCGCTCGTTGAGTGCACCCCGATGACGTGCGCTTCCGACTTGCCCTGCGCATGGCGTTGCAGACGCCACGCGTCGAGCTGCCATACACCCCGGCGTGCCTTCCCGGGGGCGGTGTAGGTGCTGCCGTTGGCACGCTGCGCTCGGGGCAGGTACGCGCCCCACACGTCGCGACGGTTCACAAGGCGGGTGTCATAGCACGTTGCCACCTTCGTGGCGTGTGTGCGCCATGCACGGGACTCGGCGTTCAGGTCCCGCTCGGTCGGCAGGGGATGGGGCCATTCTCGCCCGCCCCCCGTTCCGGTCGAAATGTCGTACATTGTCACTGCCTCATCGTTGGACGGTTTCGCCCGCGCCCCGACTTGTCCTCGGGGCGCGTGTGCGTTTCGGGGAGTCACGCGGCCTTCAGGGTGTCGTGATCGGCAGCGCTGGTGCTGTCGAACGTGCGGCCAGCAATCCACGCATCGAGCGTGCGCACGTCGTAGCGCACGGCACGGCCAACCCGCACAAATGCGGGACCCTTCCCCCCGCCCAGCCATCGCCAGTTGTGCAGCGTGCGGGGACTGATCCCCAAGTATTGGGCAGCGTGTTCGCTCGACAGCAATCCCTGCGCTGTGGTGCCCTTCGTTGTTTCGGTCATTCGTGCAACTCCTTGCTGAGGTGGGGGCGTGATACGAGCGGATGTCAGGGGAACCGCGGTGTACGCTGGGTGAATCAATGCTTCGGTCGCGACCCGCAACAGCACACAGTTACCGGCAAGTCTGTTGCGGCGTTCTTGGTGGTCAGCGTTCCCTGCGCTGTGGCACCGATCATTGTTTTGGTCATTCGTGCAGCTCCTTGCTGGGGTGAGGTGTGACATGGGCGGTAGGCGAAGGAACCCCCATGCTCGCCAAAGAAAACAGGGCGTCGGCGGACCGCGTTAACCGGCAAAACGCCGGGACGAACGCGTCGCAACACCACGGCGCACCCGCATAGCAAGGCGTGCGTAACGCAGTCGCGCCCAGCTTGCGCAGCCTGTCGGGTGAACCGGCGGTGACAGGGACCGACATTTCCACCGACTTTCCGCCGGGAAGTACCGGTTTTGTACCGAGCGCCGGGGAACGCAAAAAGCCCCGGCTCAGGGCCGGGGCTAAGTGCTTACTCGCTAACGACTTCGGGTATTGCCCCTCCTGGGATCGAACCAGGAACCTTCTGATCCAGAGTCAGACGCTCTGCCAGTTGAGCTAAGGGGCAGCTGGCTTCCCCGGCCCGGTGGACCGGTAAGGCGTCAAAGCCCCTTCGGGACCCACAGGAACTCCTCGGCCCAGACCTCCGGGCGGTCGGCACCCGGGAGCCAGCGCTCCAGCAGCTGGGCGTCCAAATCCACGATCCAATACTCCACGTGCTTTCGCTGGTACAGCACGCGCTTGACCACGCGGTCGCGCCGAGCGGTCGCTGGTGACAACACCTCGACCACGAGTATCGGATCGATCTCTACCGCGTCAGCGGCCGGCCTGCCGTTCACAAACGGAATGACGAAGACATCCGGCTGAACCGACGTACGCCCCTCGACGAACAGGTCGGCCGGCGACGCCAGCACTTCGCCAACGCCACACGAAACTACGAAGTCACCGAGAAGTCGAAGCAGGTGAACCACCGCACGCTGGTGCGAACGCCGAGGGGACGGGCTCACGAGCAGTTCCCCGTCGACCACCTCATATCGGCGAGAAGGGTCCTGCTCCTGAAGCGCGTGCGCTTCCTCGACCGACCATAGGCGCGGCGACGTTGCGGACATGCCCATAGTGTGCTCTCCGGTCGGCGGGTTTCGCAACTCGGCGGGATCATGCCCCACGATGGCACATGGGTGACGAACTCCCGTTACCCGTTTCACGCGAGTCGGATGATGGCTACGCCCCCGCGTCGCGCACGGGCCCGAGTACCTGCCGCATGAATGCCGCCACCTCGAGTACGAACGGCGACCGGGCGCCAGGAGGAGACCACACGAGCTGCTCGCCACACACCTCCGGTCGCTCCGCATCGACTGTCCACCGCTCGATCAGCTCGGAATCGAGGTCCACCAGCCAGCACTCAATCCCCGCCTGCTGGTAGCGCGGCCGCTTGCGCAATCGATCGGTGCGTGCCGTGGAGGGCGACAGTACCTCGATGGCCAGAAACGGCACCGGAGGACGGACATCGCCACGAACCACGTCGGGGCCGACCGGGGCGATCACCAGGATGTCGGGCTGCACGAGGGTGAACGGATCGAGCACGACGTCATACGGCGACCACAAGACTTCGCCCAGACGCTCAGCCGTGACGTACCCGCTCAGCAGAACGCCAATGCGGGCGACCGCTCGCTGATGCACGAACCGCGGCGTGGGGCTCACCAGCAGTTCCCCGTCCACGGTCTCGTAGCGATTGCCGTCGTCCGGCAACGCCCACACGTCATCCACAGACCAGCGACGCTCGTTCGCGATCGGCATACCCATAGTCTGCTCTTTCCTCGGCGTTCTTCGCAACTCGGCGCACCCATGCGCCAACATGCAATCGGGGTGACGGCACGCCGTCACCCCGATTACGCGAGTCGTATCACGCGAACGCCAGACGTGCGCTATGCCTTCTTCACTTCCTTCGCCCAGCTGTCGCGCAGCCCCACGATGCGGTTGAACACCCGCTTCTCCGGCGTGCTCCCCTCGGGCTCGGCGTAGAAATAGCCCACCCGCTCGAACTGATACCGCGACCCCAGCGGGTCGTCGAGCACACCCGGCTCGGCCTTGGCGTGCTGGATGACCACCAGCGACTGCGGGTTGAGCGCACTCAGGAAATCCTGCCCATCGGGCACGTCGTCCGGGTCGGGCTGCGCGAAGAGACGGTCGTAGAGGCGCACCTCCACATCGGCCGCGTGCGGCGCACTCACCCAGTGAATGGTGCCCTGCACCTTGCGCCCGTCGGGCGCGCTGCCGCTGCGGGTGGCGGGGTCGTAGGTGCAGCGCAGCTCCACGATTTCGCCGGCGTCGTTCTTCACGACCTCCTGGCAGGTGATGAGATAGCCGAAGCGCAGGCGCACCTCACGACCCGGCGCCAGCCGATAGAACTTCTTCGGCGGGTCTTCCATGAAGTCGTCGCGGTCCACGTACAGCTCGCGCGAGAACGGAACGGTGCGGCTGCCCGTCTTGGGTACGTCGTGCGGATAGTCCTGCGCCTCAAGCTGCTCGACCTGCCCCTCAGGGTAGTTGGTGAGCACCACCTTGAGCGGGTACAGCACGCACAGCCGGCGCGGCACCTCCATGTTGAGATCGTTTCGCACCGCATGCTCGAAGGTGCCGATCTCCACCCGCGCATCCTTGCGCGCCACGCCAATCACGTCGGCAAAGGCGCGAATGGCCTCGGGGCGCACACCACGACGGCGCAGCCCCGCGATCGTGGGCATGCGGGGATCGTCCCACCCGTTCACGTGCCCTTCGTTCACGAGACGCAGCAGCTTGCGCTTGCTGAGCACCGTGTAGTCCAGCTCGAGCCGCGCGAATTCGATCTGCGTGGGCGGCTGCTCGAATCCCGCCTCCCGCACGAGCCAGTCGTAGATCTCGCGCGCATCCTTGAACTCGAGCGTACACAGCGAGCGGGTGATCCCCTCGATGGCGTCGCTCAACCCGTGCGCGAAGTCGTAGAGCGGGTAGATGCACCAGTCGTTGCCGCGCCGATAGTGATGCGCATGGCGAATGCGCAGCAGCAGCGGGTCGCGCATGATCATGTTGGGGTGCGCCATGTCGATCTTCGCGCGCAGCACCTTTGCCCCGTCGGGAAACTCACCGGCCTTCATGCGACGCAGCAGGTCGAGATTCTCTTGCACACTGCGATCACGCCACGGGCTGGGAGTACCCGCACTCGTCACCGTGCCGCGGTTGGTGCGGATCTGCTCCTCGTTCTGGTCGTCCACATACGCCGTCCCGTGCTGCACGAGCATCTCGGCGATGTCGTACAGCTTCTCGAAGTAGTCGGACGCGTAGTAGAGCCCGTCCCACTGGAACCCCAGCCACTGCACGTCGCGCTGAATGGCCTCCACGTACTTGATGTCTTCCGTGGCCGGATTGGTGTCGTCGAAGCGCAGGTTGCAGGTGCCGCCGAACTCCTGGGCAATGCCGAAGTTGAGGCAGATGCTCTTGGCGTGCCCCATGTGCAGGAAGCCGTTGGGCTCCGGCGGGAAGCGGGTGGCGGGGGCACGACCAAATCGGCCGGTCGCGACATCGTCCGCCACCATTTCGCGGATGAAGTCACGGCGCGGAGCCGAGGAGTTGTCGGAGATCGGAGAATCGGACACGTATGTACGGGTAAGGAGGACCCGTCAATCTAATCCTCGCCGGTATACATCGGCGGTCTCCCTACTATTTGTTGTCCTGCTCCCTGCTCCCTGCTCCCTGCACCCTGCACCCTGCCTCCT
>VYLE01000635.1_pt1 | contig 17547 bp, 16 predicted proteins | sample 5114391 | NCBI WGS metagenome assembly VYLE01 (sample SAMN12291771, study PRJNA351875) | freshwater metagenome | isolation source: freshwater lake | place: USA: Michigan, Kent Lake | collected 2013-08-15
CGGAACCTCGTGGTCGCCGCTGGGAGCGGGCTCTGCGAACGGCGTGAGCAGCACGGTCCTTGCCCTTACGGTCTTCGACGACGGCTCGGGCGGCGGGCCCGCGCTCTACGCGGGGGGCGCCTTCACGACGGCGGGCGGGGTGATGGCGAACCGGGTCGCGCTATGGGACGGCACCTCGTGGTCGCCGCTCGGGACGGGCTCGGCGAACGGCGTGGTGGGACTCATTGTCTACGCCCTCACGGTCTTCGACGACGGCTCGGGCGGCGGGCCTGCGCTCTACGCGGGAGGTGAGTTCACGTCGGCGGGCGGCGTGCCGGCGAAGTACATCGCGAAGTGGGACGGCACCTCGTGGTCGTCGCTCGGCACGGGTTCTGCGAACGGCATGAGCTTCCCGGGCGTACCGCATGTTCGAGCCCTTACGATGTTCGACGACGGCTCGGGCGGTGGGCCCGCGCTCTACGCGGGAGGTGAGTTCACGGCGGCGGGCGGAGTGCCGTCAAGTTGCATCGCCAAGTGGGGCTGCGTGACCTCGGACAACGACGCTCCCGCGCGGCCGCAGCCTGCGGTCGTGGCTCGCGGCGATCGGCGTACTTCGACCACTGCGGCATCACCCACAGCGGATCGCACGCTCCGCCGCGGCGAGTCGCTGCTCCTCGGCGATGAGTCAGTCCGTTTCGGCACGCTCACCGCACTCGCCGGTTCCACGCTGCGCCTCGCGCATGCCAACGCGCATCTCACCGTTTCGAATCTCATCATCGAACCCGGTGCCACCTTCGAGTGGATCGCTGGCACGATCGAGATTGATGCGGGTGCGTGGCTCCATCCCTACGACCTCACGATCGGCTGCGATCGCGAGGCGAAGCTCCTTCTCACCGCCGACGCCTTCGTCCGTGCCCCGCAGCTCACGATCTGCGGGCTCGGGTCGCTCGTCGGGCAGGGCTCGGTCGATGCTCCGACGACGAACGCCGGCACCGTGGCGGGAGCTGGCAGCGGTCTGCGGATCCTCGGCCCCTACGGCCACGAGCCCTCAGGCACGGTCGCAGCGTCGCTCGCGGAGCTAGCGTCGATCGCACTGGATCAGCTTCACCCCTGCGTGGCAGTCGACGAGCTGAATGCCTCCATCGCGATCGAGCCGCTTCAGCGGATCGATGTCGATCGCGATGGCGATCTCGATCTCGTTCGGCGCGTCCGGGTCGGTGGAGAAGCGGTTTCGCTCCTCTGGCTCGATCGCGGCGACGGCTCCTTCGGCTCGCCGATCCTCTGCGGCTCGGACCTCCCATCGCAACGGGTGTCGGTTGACCACATCGACGACGACGAGCTGCTCGATCTCCTCATCACGACCGATGAGGGTCTTCGGTGCCACGCCCTGAGCGGCGGCGTGGTGGAGGTGCTGCGATGAGCCGCGCGGTCACGCTTCCTCGGTCCGCACTCCTCGCGAGTCTCGTCGTCTCGGTGTCGCCCGCTCTTGCGATCGGTGGCGCTGTCGAGGTCGCCCTTGAGCATCCGATTGTCCTGCCGTCGGGCGGAAGCGGTTCGGCGCTCGTGGTCCTCTCGGGCAATGCGAGCGCCGAGCACTTCTTCGGCTACTCGCTCGCCCTGCGGATCCTGCCAACCGCAGGCGCGACCGGTTCGGTCACCTTCGACCTCGAAGGCCTGATCGACGAAGCCGAGACCAACCTCGCGCTCGATTGGAATCTGATCGCCGCCTACCCGGCACCGCTCGACCCGATCTTCACGGTCGTTTGGCCGGACGGGCCGAACGGCCTCTTCATCAACGCGAACATCAATCTCTTCGATCCGACCGCGCCGGACTTCGTGACGAGCGTGCCCAACGCAAACGATGTCCTCGCCGAACTCGTCGTCGATGCCTCACCCGACGCGTCGGGGACCTTCTCGATCACCGCCGGGCCGGCCACGGCCTTCAGCGATCCGAACGGCTTCCCGATTCCCTTCGTCTGGACCGTTGGCTCGATCACGATCGACGACACGCCGCCGCCTTCACCCGATCTCGACGGCGACGGTGCGGTCGGGGCGTCTGACCTCGCGATTCTTCTTGGCGACTGGGGGCCGTGTCCATCGCTACCGCCCGACCTGAACGGCGACGGTGTGGTCGAGTCGACTGATCTTGCGCTGTTCCTCGGGGCTTGGGGCACATCTGGCGGGCCCGCCGACTTCAACGGCGATGGCATCGTCGGTCCACAGGACCTTGCGAATCTGCTCGGCGAGTGGGGAAGCACGATCCCGCCATGCGGCGATCTCGACGAGGACGGGTTCGTCACCGCGTCAGACTTGGCGCTCCTTCTTGGAGCGTGGACGGCCGGCTGACCCACCCCGTCACGGCGCCGCGGTCGGCTTCACTTCTATCCCCGCGGCCGCGGCCGCCGCCGCCACCTCGACCGCCAGTTCGGCGACGAAGATCATCTTCGGGTCACCGCGTTCGGCGAGGGTGCGGGCGATGACCGCTTCGGAGCGATCGATGCGGCCTTGGAAGAGCACCCTGTCGCCCTGCTGCACGGTGAAGCGCTTTTCCGTCACATCATCCTGGAGCCAGACGATGCGCTTCGGCCGCGTTTCGCGGGTGTGCTTGGCCATCCACTCGACCGCGACCGCATCCTCGCGGTCCATCCAGTGACCCTTGCTCTCGTGGATCACGACCTCATGCGGATACGCCCCGCGTCGGCCGGCGTCGGCCTCGCGCTTCGCGAGTTCGGCGAGCATCGTCTTCCACTGTCGCGCAATCTCGTTTCGCTTGTACGCGCTGTCCTTGCCGCCCATGTGAAGCGTGAAGGGAAGGTTGTAGAGGCCATCGGGCTTCGTCTCGTTCGGATGCCCGGCCATCATCGCCGCAGCCGCGAAGCGATCGGCCATGCGCGGCGCGACCTGATAGACGCCATCGCCGCCCGCCGAATAGCCCATGAGATAGACGCGATCGGGATCGACCTCGCCGGCGATGACGAAGCTCGTGATGAGCCGATCAAAGAGCGGATCGATGTGCCCCTGATGCCACAGATCCCATGTGTCGCCCGGCGCTCGCGGCGCGCAGTAGATCCCTTCCTTCGGCTGGTAGAGTCGCTTCTGATTCTCCCATTGCTGATCGTTGACCTGCGTCGGCGCGCCGCCGCCGCCATGCATCGAAATGAAGAGGCTGCGCCCGTTCTTCGGCTTCTTGCCGTGGACATTGAACGCGAACCGCATCGAGGTCCCTGCGGCCGTCACGCGCCCGTCCTTGAGCTCGGCCTGACGAGCGGATCGATCCTTCTCGGCATACTCCTTCCACGCTCGCCGCACGGCAGCGTCGGCTGCCTTGCGGGTGAGTGGCCCTCGATTGTCGGGAGCGCGTTCGGCCGCTCGGGTTGGCGGTGCTGGCCGCGTCGTGGCTGGTGGTGCGGCAAGCGCCAGCGCAGCGGCGATCGCGAAGGCCACACTCATCGCGCGCCGCCTTCCGACTTCGAAGCCTCGGCGACGCGGGCATCGATCCAGCGGGCGAAGGTCTGGGCGAACTCGTTGAAGCGCCCCGGTGACATCGTCGCGCAGTCGGCGATGACCTCGCGCCCATGCACGACGCGAATCGCCGCGTCGAGATCGACGCTTCCGCTGAAGGGAACGATCGCGTCGAGTCGGGCGATGCGGGCCCGAGCTTCGGCGATCGCCTCATCCGCGGTGCGGCTGACATGCTTGGCAAGCGGCACCGGCGAGAGCGTCTCGCCGGTCAGGCCGCGGAGCATGTCGTTGAGCGTCTTGCTGTTGCCTGGCGCCCAATAGTGTTTGGCCATATCGGGGCCGATGCGCGGATTGTCCATCAGGTGTCCGTCGCGCTGCTGGAAGAAGGCCCGCGTCTGACGCACGCCCATGTCGGCCATGACATAGCCGTGGTAATACGCGCTCGATTCGCCGGCGAGCAGGTGCGGGACGCTCAAGGCCGGCCGTCCGTTGCCGTCATCGATGAGAGCGAGCTGCCGCTCCGCAGCGCGGATCGCCTCGAGAATCCGCTCCGCCGAGAGCTCGGCGTCGGGAATTTCATAGATCGCCTTCTCGGCAAAGCAAATCGCAAGCATCGCCCGCGTCGAGAGCGCCGCACCGGGCTGCGACGAACGCACGCCGCGCTCGATCAGTTCGATCGGCATCGCCTCGCCGTGGGCGTTGAGCGCATAGCGCCGCTGCCAGTCGGCGTCGGAGAGAAGCGAATCCATGAACATCGACTGGATCTCGGCGAAGGCCACCGAGGTCGGTGCATGCTCCTGACCGAAGCAGGGAGCCGGCATGTCGACATTGGCGAAATGCGCCGCGTGACCGCCCTCGTGGAAAAGCGTGTTCGTCGCCCGAAATCCCGAGCCGACCATGCCGGGAATCGCGTTCGCCGTGAAGTTGATGCGGGCCGGCCGGAAGCTACCTCGATCGCGCCACGCCGGCTCCGGGCCGTGCATGAATCCATTCTCGTACTTGCCCTTGCGATCGAGCAGATCCAGGGTGAGCGTCGCGCCGCGGAAGCGCACGCCGAGCGCCGCGAAACTTCGTCCCCAACGGTCGATCGAGGGACCGAAGGGAAAGTAGGGATCCTGCTCGCGGGTGCTGTCGCCCGAAAAGAAATACTGAATGTTCCAAGCCCGAAGCGATTCGCGCCCATGCTTCGCGGCGAGGTGGTCAAGTCCGCGCTGCCCGGCGTCGCGCGTGAGCCGCTCGAGTTCGCCGAGCAGGGTGAAGATCTCGCGCTTGCTCATGCGCTCGACGCGCTTCACCTTCCAGTCGTAGTAGTCCTCGCCGCCGAGCATGCGCCCGAGCCGATTGCGCTCGCGGACGAGTTCCACGAAACCATGCGCAAGGACATGCGATTCGATCGATCGCAGCGCTTCCCAGGCAGCCTTGCGCTTGCGTTCGTCGGGATCGCTCCGGACCATCGTGCCGAGTCGCACGCTCGACGCGGCGACGAATCCCTGCTCGGGATCGTGATAGCCGAGCTTCATCGCGCCGCGGGCGTTCGCGAGCGCGCCTTCCATTTCAATGATCGCCGCCGCGAGGGCTCGCCCCTCCGGCTTGGCGATGCTGTGTGCGGAAAAGGTTTCGCGCCAGCCATCGAGCGCGACACGCTCCTCGCCGGTCGCGCCGGAGAGTGCGGCGGTCGTCTCGTCGAGCCGAGCGGGATCCTGTAGCCAGCCGCTCAGGGCGATCTCGCGCTCGTCAAGCTGCGCTCGAGCGCGCGTGGCATCGTCGGTCAGTCCCATGTAGGAGGACCAGAAGGCTTCCTCCTTGGCGATGTGACGGGCGAGATAGTCGCTGTTGAGTCGATCGGCGAGGCTCGTCGGACGCTCTGTTCCGGCCGGCCCGCCCACGCTGGTCGCGGGGTCGTGCATCCGGGCATTCTCCGCGCATCGCCGCGCTTGCGACAACCGCAGCGGAGCGCTCGCGGGAACTCACCTGAGCGATCGGCCCCGCGTTCCCTCGCTGCCGGTATCCTCCGCTGGTCATGTCCACCGACGCTCCCACCGGAAACTCCCCAGCTTCGACCGCTTCCGCCGCCCCGGCCGCTCCCGCCGCTGCGGCCCCTGCGAGCGCGGGAGGTCCGCTCCCGAACATCGCCTACGACCTCTTCGCCAAGCTCGACCTGCGGGTCGCGACGGTCTTGAGCGCCGAGCCTCACCCGAACGCGGACAAGCTCCTGAAGATCCGGCTCGACGATGGCACCCCCGAAGGCCGCCAGGTCTGCGCCGGCATCAAGGCGTGGTACGACCCGGCGACGCTCGTCGGCAAGCAGGTGGTCATCGTCGCGAATCTCGAGCCGCGCCAGCTTCGCGGCGAGGTGAGCCAGGGCATGATTCTCGCAGCGAGCGATCTCCACCCCGGCGCGGCCCAGCCAGCCGCCGGCGCGAAGGCGAGCGACGCGGAGCGCGATGTCGTCGTGTTGACCGTGCAGCGTCCGGTGAAGGCCGGCTCGAAGGTGAGCTGAGCCAATCGAGCGAAACCAGTCGAGCGAAACCAGTCGGGCGAAACCAGCCGAGCTGATTCAGCTCGCGACCGTCGCGTGGATGTCGCACCATCCGGGGAGCTTCGGCCCGCGGAGGCGCGATCGCGTCGCCTCGAGCGTCTGCCACGCGCCGTCACTCTGCCATGGCACCGGACCGGAGCTGTGGCCGGCGAGAAAGAAGCGGCCGGCTCGGCGAATCTCGGTCGGTTCGGCGTAGCCGAGCGTGCGCATGATGCGTCGGGCAGCGCGGTCGTAGAGACACTCGACGCGACTCGCCTCGCGGAACGAGTTCTGATGGATGATCTTGAAGCGCTCGTAGCCAACGCTCGCGCAGTGGGCGAGGAGTTCGTCGACATCCTCGCCGATCTCGAAGGAGAGATAGCGAGGCCGAATCGCTCGCTCGAGGGCGAGGACGCAGTAGCGATCGGCGCCTTCGATATCAACCTTCAGATATTTCGGAATGCCATGCTCGCGGATGAGCGCAGCGATCGTGACGCCGGGGACTTCGACCGCACCTGCCGGACGCTTGCGGGCGACCTTGTCGGCGAAGAGCGAGCTTGAACCGAGATCGCTTCCGGCGAGCATGAGTTCGACGGGCGCGCCGTCGGCGGTGACGGCGGCATGCACGCAGATCAGCCGACCCGCAGCGATCGCGGCATCGAATCGTCGGTGGGCCTGCTCGACGAGATCCGGATTGGCTTCGACGGCGACGACGCGATGCCCCGTTTCGAGGTAATACGCGGTGTCGGAACCGTCGAACATGCCGATGTCGAAGATCGTGTCCATCGCTGTGGGTTCCGCACGCCGCTCGCCGACGGAAAGGGTCTCCATCGGCAAGGCGACGCGGGCACCTCCAGTCGCACTCACCAACGCGGCGGCGGGAGGCTGGGTCCAAGGTCGAGATTGCCGTTGAGCGGTGACGCGATCCGGCCGATGGCATATCGATCTCGGAATCGCACCAATGCCCACCATCGGCCCAGATTCTCGTTCCGCCCGCCGGTTTCTGGCCGACGAGAGCGAATCGACATCGACTGCGGATGACATCGCCACGCGCCGCCTCCACGCCCGCTCGATCGCGATGACCGCGACGCTCGTTGCGGCCGGAGCCACGGTGATCGTCGCTGCGTGCGCTGCGTACCTGCTCCAGCCGCTTGCGTGGCCGTCGACGGAGGGCGTGGTTGAACACTCGACCTGGGTGAGCGGAACGGCCGAGGAATCGCAGGGGGCGGCGATCGCATATCGATATGTCGTCGACGGTGCCGCCTATCGAAGCGAGCGCCTGTCGCTCTTCGCAAGCGGCGGGCGGGCCAACGCGGGCAGCGGCCAGTGGTCATGGGATGAGCGAACGCTCGTCGAACGGCACGCTCCGGGTGATCCGATCGAGGTGCGCTACGACCCGAACGATCCGTCGCGTGCGGTCGTGGTCGCGACTTGGAACATGCCCGGTCTCTGGATCGCCGCAGGCGTTCTCCTGCTTGCGTGGGGGATGGCCGCCGAGTGCTGGCGCCGCTCGCGCGGACCGCTTTCCGACGAGGATCTCGAGCAGATGGGATGGCGCTGGGGTCACCCGGACTGACCGTCGCTCGGCTCTTCGCCGCCCGTTACGCAACCCGTTACGCAGCCCGTTTCGCAGCAAGGTCGCACGCGTGGACGAGGATCACCGTGCAGTCGTCGCTTGGGTGAAGCGATCCGCATTCGCCGTCGAGGGTGTCGGTGAGGAGCGCGATCGCCTCCGGAGCGGTCCGCGCCTCGCGGAGCTTGGCGAACTCCTCGAGATAGCGGGGGAGCAGCTCGGGGATGTCGAGCAGCTCGCCGCCGTCCCGGAAGGCCTGCTCGAAGCCGTCGGAGTGGAAGAGCACGCGATCGTCGGGGGCGAGTTCGATGAGGGTTTCCTCGAACTCCTGCGTCTGGTGGAGCCCAAGCAGCGGACCGGACATCGGCAGCACCCTGAGCCCCGCCGTGCGCGAAAGGACCAGCGGCGGCGGTCCGCCGGCGCTGGCGATGCGCATGGTCCGTTCGCGACAGTCGACGATCGCGTACATCGCCGCCGCGTAGCGCCCCATGCGCCCCTGACGCGCTGCCATGGTGCTGTTGAGGCGCGAGAGCGCTTCCGCTGGCGGCAGGATGCGCTCGACCTGTCCGCGGTGGTCGCCGAAGCGATCCTTCGTCTCGAGGGCCCGGCAGAGAAGCATCGCCTGGAGCGCCGCGGGCATGCCGTGGCCGACGGCGTCGGCGATGAAGAGCCCGACGCGGCGCTCATCGAGGCGCACGATGTCGTAGATGTCCCCTGACACGGCCGATGCCGGTCGCCAGAGCGCGGCGAACTCGACCCCCTCGATCGAGGGCGGCACGCGCGGAAGAAACTCCTGCTGCACGAGAGAAGCCATCTGAAGCTCCTCGTCAAGCCTGGTCAGTTCAGCCTGCACGCCGTCGGCGATGCGCTCGACGAGTCGCAGCTCGCGCTCGAGCGTGCGGAGGTCGTCGCTGCGGATGAGATAGGCGAGCGTCGCTGCGGCGATCGCTTCGTCGCTCGTCTCCGGCGGCAGTCGCAGGACCCCGCGTGGCGGAGCGTCGTTGGTCAGCCGGTCGATCAGGACGATCGGCACCGAGCGCATCGTGGCGTCGTCAAGGAGTGCCTCGATCGCGTCGCGGGCGCTTTCCGAGCGATCCCTGCCGAGCCCGGCGGCGAGGACGACCGCGGCATCGACTCCCTTCAGGGTGAGCCCTTCCCTCCAGGGCTCAAACCAGATGGCAAGCGATGCCGGGCCGCCGTCGCCCCAGGACGCGCCGGCGATTCCCTCGACAAGGGCCTCACCGCGGGCGCGGTGGGCTTCGTCGGCCACGATGATGATCGTCCGGGAATCGGCCATGCGACGGTGGCGATCCGCTGATTCGTTGGCGTGACGCGGGCCGCCGACGACGGCGACGCGGTCACCCCGGATGCGGAGCCGCCGCTGGCGATCGGCCTACTTCGCGAGGGCCTTGAGCCTGGGAAGATCAAGGGCGATCTTCGAGCCGCGCTTGATGCCGAGTGTGTCGAATGTGCCGGGTCGAAGCTCGATCGCAAACTGCGCCGGCGTGCCCGAGTTGTACCGCTTGAGCCGATTCTCGTAGGCGAGTTCGCTTTCGTTGGGTCCTTGCGGCGCTTCCTTCTTCATCGTGTGCACGGCCGTCACCGTGCCGAGGCCGTCAAGGAAGGCGATGTCGATGTCGATGACGCAGCCCTTCATCCAGAAGTAGCGGGCCTCGCTCTGTTTGAAGATGAAGATCATGCCGCCATCCTCGGGCAGTTCGGTCACGCCGCCGAGTCCCTTCGCCCGCGAGGCGTCGTCCGCGGACACCTTCAGTTGAAAGGTCTTGGTCGCCTTCGGTCCGGCGATCGTCAGGGTCTCATAGCCCTTCTTCGTCTCGGGATCGCAGCCAGCCGCGAAGGTCAGGGCGAGGCACGCCGCTCCGGCGGCGAAGGCCGTGGCGAAGGGAAGTCGGAGCGATCGAGGAGCCATCGGATCAAATCCTCTGAAAGGACGCAGCGTCGGTCGGGCCGAATGCCATCGCAGCGTTCGCGGGCAACCAGCGCTTGCAGCGTAGCGGGGGTGATCCCCGCCCGGAAGTCGTCGATCGAGCGTTCCCCGTCGGGGAGCGTCGATTCCTCGTGATCGCCACACCAGTGGGCCAAGAGCCCCAGCACGCGCTCGCGGCGGACGCCGGCGGCCCTGAGCGATGCGAGGCTGAGGTCATCATGTCGCTTGGCGAGCCGTTCGCCATCGGGACCGACGACGAGCGGCAGGTGCCACCAGTTCGGGATATCCGCGCCGAGAGCCCGATAGAGGAGCTGTTGGCGGGCCGCGGAGGGGAGCAGGTCGTCACCGCGCATGACATCGGTGATGCCCTGGTGCGCGTCGTCGACGACCACCGCAAGCTGGTAGCTCGGCGCTCCCATCTTCATCCACACGAGCATGTCCCCGACTTCCTCACCCGGATGGAAGACGCAGTGCCCGGCAAGCTGATCCTCGACGGCTTCGGCGCCGGGATCGATCACGAAGCGGTAGTTCGCGTTCCGGTCACGCGGCGTGAACGGGTCAGGCTGACCGTGAGCATCGTGGGAACCCCGCGCGACGACCGGTGGGCGCAGCGATGGGGGATACCGAATCTCGCCATCCTCTCGGTGTGGCGCACTCGCTGCGCTGCGGACATCCTTGCGGCTTCGATCGCATCGAAAGACGCTGCGACCGTCGGCCGCAAGGTCCTTCAGAGCGTTCCAGAAGCGATCGACATGCTCGCTCTGAATCGTCACGGGACCGTCGTGGTCGAGCCCGAGCCAGTCGAGGATCGCACGCGTCTCGTCGATGGCACCTCGCTTCACCCGCTCGCGATCGAGGTCTTCGATGCGGAGGAGGACCTCCCAGCCGAGGTTGCGTGCCAAGGCCCAGGTCAGGGCGAAGGTCCGGGCGTTGCCGAGGTGAAGGCCCCCGGTCGGGGAGGGGGCGAGCCGTGTGCGGCGGGGCCGATCGGGAGCGGTCTGGTTGGGGGTGGATGAGGATTCGGTCATGATCTCGCGGTGCGATTCTGCCGATGCTCGGACGCTGGCGGGATCCCCCCGGAAAGGGGCGGCGGGAATCGCTTTCGGACTTTCCACCGCCGGGTCCCGATATAGTGCCACGAAACCCATGGCCAAGCTCACGCAGTCCTCGGTCGACAAGCGCCTCGCCTCCCTGAGCGAATGGACGCAGATGGGCGACGCCATCCAGCGAACCTACGACTTCGCGGACTTCGTACAGGCGATGGAGTTCGTCAAGCGCGTCGCCGTGCAGGCCGAGGAGGTCCAGCATCACCCGGACATCCTGATCCGCTGGAACAAGGTCACCCTCACGCTCTCGACCCACGACGCCAAGGGACTGACGGTGAAGGACTTTGACAGCGCGAAGGCCTACGACGACATGTACGGCGGCGGCTGAGATCCCGTCGGCATGCTGGCGCCGACGCTACGAGCGGGCGCCGAGGGCCCGACGGACCAGCGCGGCACGCGTTGCCTTGCGCTCGGGGTCGGGTTGCGACGGAGGCGTCGGCAGATCGGTCAGCAGGTCGAGATGGGCCGGCTGGATGTGCAGGAAGAGCTGGTTCACCGTGGCGAGTTCCACATCGCCGATGCGGCCGAGGCAGATGCCGAGCCGCACTCGCGACAGGAACTTCATCGTCTCCTCGAAGGAGAGGAGTCGCGCCGAGCGAAGAACGCCGAGCGCCCGGTGGACGCGGTCTTCGACGAGCTGCGGATTGCTGCGCAGGAGGACCGCACGGGCCGAGCGCTCGTAGTCGACGAGCCGGGGCACGACGGTCGACGCGAAGAGGTCGTGGATGTCCTCCTCGCTTCGCCCAAGGGTGATCTGGTTCGAGACCTGGTAGAAGTCGCCGATCGCTTCGGAGCCCTCGCCGTGGAGCCCGCGGACGGCAAGGTGGAGGTCCTTCGCCGCGTGCCGCATCTTTTCGATCTCGCCGGTGAGCTTGAGTCCGGGCAGATGCAGCATCACGGAGAAGCGAATGCCGCAGCCGAGGTTCGTCGGACAGGCGGTGAGATAGCCCCAGCGTTGTGCGTAGGCGAAGTCGAGCGATCGTTCGAGCGTCTCGTCGAGTCGGCGCACGCCGGCGAAGCAGTCGGCCAGTCGTGAGCCCGGCAGGAGGACCTGCATCCGCAGGTGATCCTCCTCGTTCACCATCAGGGAGAGCGACCCGTCGCTCGAGAGGGCCAGCGCCCGCGGAGCGTCGCCGTCGGCGAACTGCTTCGAGATGAGGTGTCGTTCGACGAGGAGCGAACGCTCGATCGGATCGAGCTGCTGCAGGTTCTTCCATCGAATCCCGGCGGTCCACTCCGGCGGAAACGAGGCATGCTGGACGAGTCGCACGATCTCGTGCCGCTGCGGATGGGTCGCCCGGTTCACGAAGGGAAAGCCGGCGATGTTGCGGGCCAGCCGCACGCGGCTCGAGACCACGACATCGGCATCGGGGCCGGGATTCATCTGCCAGACGCTGGGTTCTGCGAGGCGCATCGGAGGGAAGTCAGTGGTGATCGCGATGGATCGGGGAGGCGGTCATTCGCCGGCGTCGGAGGCGTTGTCGGTCAGCGGCTCGGAGGCGAGGTGGAGCAGTCGATCGCGGAGCTTCGCGGCCCGCTCGTACTGTTCGGCGGCGACCGCCTCGTCGAGTTCCTTCGCGAGGCGACTGCGCAGCTCGAGTCGGGCGGCGGCGTCGCGGCAGTCTCGCGGCGAGCGTCCGCAATGGAAGTTGCCGCCCGCCTGGGCCTGTTCGATGAGGCCGGTGAGCTCGGTCTCGAACGCGCGATAGCACTCCGCGCAGCCGAGCAAGCCATGTTGCCGAATCGACGCGAAGACGAGGCCGCAGTTCGGACAGCTCTTCACCTGCTTCGGCGTCCGCGGCTTGCCGCCCTGACCGCTTCCAACGCCGCTTGCCGGTCCGCCCATTCCACCCGGGGGCATGCCCATCGGTCCGACGACGGCGAACTGGATCTGCACATCGGGAGCCTGATCGGGACCGGTCGGCACCTGGTGCCCCTGCGCGGCCGCATGCTCGGCGCAGAGGTGGACCTCGTGGGTCACCCCTTGCTTGATGACAACCTCATGCACGACCGCTGGGTTCTGGCAGTGATCGCACTTCATGCGTGCCCAACTCCCGATGCAAGTCCCAATGCCGCAGGCGAGCCAGCGGCCCGCCCCGGTTGAACGAACGAAAACAGTCGAGTTCCCCAACCGTCGGCCCGACCTTCGCCTAGCCGACCGTCAACGGAAGATGATCGGTAGCGTATCCGTGCATCGCATCGCTCCCCAGTCAGGCGAGCGTGCTTTCGACAAAAGGGCCGCGTCAAGCGCCCGTTCCGAAGGACCATCCGACGGCTCATCGGGCGTTCGCGGTCGCCGCCCGAATCGCGACGAGGGTGCGGAGAAGCCCAGGCACGGCGTCGAGCGGCTGCATCGTGCTCGCGTCGGAGAGCGCCTTGGCGGGCTCCGGATGGCACTCGAGAAAGAGGGCATGCACCCCGCTGGCCACTGCGGCCCGGGCCAGCAGCGGGCCACGCTCCGGTCGACCGGCGGTCGAGTGGCTGTCGCCGCCGGGAAGTTGGGTCGAGTGGGTCGCGTCGAAGCAGACCGGGCAGCCGAGGTCCATCATGTCGCCAAGCCCGATGAAGTCGTTCACGAGTCGGTGGTAGCCGAAGAAGGTCCCGCGCTCGGTCAGCATGATGCGGCTTGCCCCGCCCTCGCGAAGCTTCTGGATGACATGGCGCATCTCGGCGGGAGCCATGAACTGTCCCTTCTTCGCGTTCACCGGCTTGCCGGTGCGGGCGGCCGCGACGAGGAGATCGGTCTGACGGCAGAGAAACGCCGGAATCTGGAGCATGTCGACGACAGCGCCGGCGGCCTCCGCCTGCTCCGGCTCGTGGATGTCGGTCGTCACCGGAACGCCGAGATGCTCGCGAAGCGCCGCGAGTCGCTCAAGCCCCTCGCGCAGGCCGGGCCCGCGGGCTGACCGGATGCTCGAGCGATTCGCCTTGTCGTAGCTCGCCTTGAAGACGAAGGGAAGGTTGAGTTCCTGGCAGACGGCCCGCAGCGTCTCACCGATGGTGCGATTGAGAGCGTCGGACTCGAGCACGCAGGGGCCGCCGATGACGAGGAGCGAGGCACTCGGGTCGGCGAACCAGCCATCAAGGCGGGTCGCCGGGGCGGAAGCGGTGGGGGACGCCGAGCCAGCAGTTGAACCAGAAGTTGAAGGAGAAGCGGGGGACGCCATGGCATGAACCGGAGCGGGAGCGGTGGCACTGTACCCGTTCACGGAAGGCGTCAGGAGGTACCACGCGCTTCGCGCTGCCGCCTCCTCAGCCTCCTCCTCATCCGCCGCCGCGAGGTCAACCGCCAAGAACGGACCGCCGCTCTCCGTCCGGGAGAACGGCGGTTCGAAGCACGGGTGAACAGCGTTGCACTCCATCGTGAAGCGAGGGACGCCCACCGTGGCAAGGGAGGGGCGCGTGCGTTCGAAGTGGCGAACCAGGCGGAGGTGATCCGAGCCGTGGATTCGCCTCGCACCGGGCCTTGCGAGGGGCCCTGGACTGGACCTAGCACGGGACCTCGCACGGACTGGCGTCCGTGAGGGGCAGGCCGAGGCAGCGCTTCGTCGGTGCTGACGACGCGGGCAAGTTGATCAGCCAGGCTGGCTTTGTCGAGCTCGTGCGCCCGCGCGAGCTCGCGCTCGAAGGCCAGCGGCGCGCCGAGGGCGGACGGACTGGCTTACTCACCAACTGATTCACCAACTCTTCAGAATGTGACTGTCCAAAGTGGGCGTCCCATCACAGTGACTGTGAATGGAGTAGTCCAAACGTCCGCCAACTGGCAACTCCAATTTATCAACGGCGCGACTCAATGGGTGCCGATCCCGTAAGAGCGGTCGGGAGGCGAGGACACAAGAACCGGAGAACGATCATGGCAATGCTGGCTCGTTATCGAAATTCATGGGCAGATCTCCGAGTGTGGGATAGGCTGGTCGGCTCGAATGAGGTGCACTTGTGTGTGTGGATCGCACCGGGTGAGTCAGCGCCGGAGGGATTCACGAGGGCTGGTGATACGCTGCAGTGCGTTGCCAACGTCAAGAGAGATGATCCCGACCTGACGGTGTTTCGGGTTTTGTGGCGGAATCGGCCCATCGGGGTATACCGGGTCGAACTGTTGCCTGGCCGGACTCCGCTGGTGATGGCCGGAATGAATATGGGCGACTCTGTGCAGACGAAGTCCGACGTAGAGGCAGGCTGGGTGGTCGAGGATCGTTGCGGGCTCACCGCGTCACTTGCGTTGACTGATCCAGATCTCTCGTTCGTCGAGACGAAGGTGAGGTTCGCGGGCGAGTAACCAAACTGCGTTCACTCCCGGCAGCCCGTGGTCTTATCCGCCGGGCCCATTTTGGACAGCCACATTATGGCTCAGATCGTCAGGATGTGGCTGTCCAAAGTGCGCCATGGTTGTAGATCGTGACCGCGTCCTGTGCCGAAAGTCATGGTCCTGTGGGAATTGACACGCGATCTGGACGGTACTCAGGAATACCGGCGAAATGGGATTCGTCGACGGTCTCCGTCAGCCACCCAATTGAAACATCAAGCCGATATTCGCCGAAACCCACGATAAGTAATTCTCCAGATCTCGCGAGCGGCGCGTCGAAGATATGGATGCCTGAATCGTTCAGGATTCGCAGACGCCAGAGGGGGGCCCGGGGCGGCTCGATCCGATACCTGGCTCGGCGCGCCTCGTTCCGAATTGAGCTGGTAATATTCTTGAAAAAGGGGCTGCTTGCAGGCGTCACGGAGACGCGGAGTGAGCCCGCCGCATCGAGTATCTCGATCCGAGCAGCATCTGCCAAGAAGGCGTCCCACTTTCGACTCGTCGCTTCGCACTTCCAAATCAAAAGGATCGCTAGTAGTAATGCCGCAGCGCAAAGTGCTTTGGTCATGTGATTCACTAAGAAAATGTGGCTTATTGATTGCAGCAGCCGCCTCCGCCGGGGCCAATCATCCAGCGGCGAGTCGCGCGTCCAGAGCTCTTGTTCGGGAGCGGCCCCCCGGGGGAGTCCGTGTACCAACCCGGACCCAGTGCCCCGTGTTCGCCTGGGCGGGCCCATTTTGGACAGCCCCATTATGGCTCGGCACATTATGGCTCGGGTTCTGCGTGAGCGACTCGTAGTCGCCGCCGCGCGGAGCCGGTGCGCTGGACCGTTCGCGGCGAGGGCCGGGAGGGCACCTCCGGCTTCCCCGTCCACCTTGCACACGACCTTCCACACGCGCTTGCACGGAACCCCCGGCAGCTGGGGTCAATCGGGGGCCGACGGTGGCCGGACGGCCGGGGGTGCCGCCGGCGGACGCATTGGGGCCGGCCGGCGCGTAATTCTCGCCCGTATGGCGTCCTGTCGCGTTTGGGCCAAAGCAAACCGCCGCGGTCCGTTCTGGACAGCGGCGGTCGTGTTCAAAAAGGAGCGGGTGAAGGGATTCGAACCGCCCTTTGAAGCTGGGACATCCACCTTGGTAAGGGGAGGGGTGGGCGTTGGAAGTCGCGAAGCGGGCGCGGCTTGCGCGAGACGCGGATTCGCCTTGCACAGGGCCTTGCACGGACTGGCGGCCGCTGCTGGCACGCGTGGTCAGAGCTTTGTCGGTTCAGACGACGCGGGCGAGTTGATCTGCCGGGCGAACTTCGTCGGTACTCGTCCGTGCGCGCGAGCTCGCTCTTCAAGACTCGGGGAGCGCTGACATCGGACGGGTTGGTATGTCCACCGGTTCTTCAGAATCTGACTGTCCAAAGTGGTCCCGGTGACGCGAGTGGATGGTTCGGGATACCATTTGATCGCAATCGGCAGTCGTCAGGAATCTAAATGAGTTGCGAGCTTTGCGGCGAAGTCCCGGTCGGTCCGAACCATTACACGGAAGAGCATGCTCCACCGAGGTGGGTGACGCAGATGCTGCCGGATCACTCCTCGGTCAGCTCAATCCGATTCGGTCCGGATTCGCCATTCTTCCCAACCGCGTACTTTCGGAAGAGCACGATTGACCAACCTAACCCGTTCAATCGCGTTCTTGGAAAGGTCTGCTATTCCTGCAACCACGGGCGGTTGAGGCAACTTGAGCTCGTCGTCGAACCTGAGGTTCGAAGGCTCTACGCGGGCGACGAACCAACAGAGAGCGTCCTCGCCGTACTGGGTGCGTGGGTGTTGAAGACGGCTTACCTCATTCCCATTCGGAATGGTGGCCGTCCCGTGCCTCGGGAGCATGCTTGGTTCGCGGTCACCGAACGGAGGCCGCCCCCGGGTTGCACCCTCTATCTGACCCGGCTTTCAAAGCGCACCGGACAGTTTCAACACGCGATCAAGCTAGGAACATCTGTTTCGTCACTTGGAAGCTCTTCGGTTGAGGACATCATCGTCAACCTCCAGTGCTATCGGGCATTCTTCTGGTTTGGCGATCTCCTGGTGGGTCTCAACTTCATCCCTCCGCAGAGCGGCCTTTCTTCGGCCTTGGTGGAGGGACTTCACGTGCCCGTCTGGTCCGATTGCGCGACACATGTACATTCCGATTTCTCCGGGGTACGCCTGCCTGAAGAAAACCCGATGCTGGCCGCGTGCGCGGCCTTGGGGATATCAAGAGGAGAGTGGCGGAACGAGATCGACCCGGTTCGACGGCAACGCCGCCACGTCGATGCATTCTTTCAGACCTACCGGACGGATATTGCGCTTGCTCAGGAGGACGAAGCCCGTCGAGCTCAGAAGTACGCACGTTTGGTTTCGCCAAGCGATGGAACTCGAACAGGCAAGAAGAAGCGGCGCCGCTAATTCCTCGAATGTGGCGTGAAGTGTCGCTGCAGGGAAACCATTTTGGACAGCCACATTATGGCGGGCGTCGCGCCTTGCCGCGAGCCCGAACCGGAGGATTTGCGGATGTGGACAAGGCCGATTCCGCGGCGCTTCGGGCTTTCAGATTTGGGGCTTTCAGATTCGGACAGCCACATTATGGCTTTCCGGCGAGCTTCCGCTCGCGGCGTCGCCAGGCGTAGAGG
>VYLE01000955.1_pt1 | contig 17528 bp, 19 predicted proteins | sample 5114391 | NCBI WGS metagenome assembly VYLE01 (sample SAMN12291771, study PRJNA351875) | freshwater metagenome | isolation source: freshwater lake | place: USA: Michigan, Kent Lake | collected 2013-08-15
ACTAATAAAACGGAGAGGCTATGGCTTGAGAAACTTTCGGAATTTTTGGGTTAGAAGTATGTTATCTTGGCATCTTGTATGTTGATTTAGCATAAAGGGTAACGAAGAGCCTTAAATTACTTCATATTTATTTATGTTTATTAATATATAATGAGTGTTCACTATCAATCGGGTGTATCTCATATTTGTGAATTTCTCTCACTTATGGTGATCAGCAGAAGTTATACTAAATCCGTTGAGTATAGGCTACATATCAGGACAGGCAAAAGGCACTCATGCAAAAGGGGGAATAAATAATCAGTCTTTAATAACCGGATTTAGTATAACGATTCTGGTTCCAATCACACAATTTAGACAACCGTTAAAAATCTATGAACTCCCGAAAAGGCTTGCCATATAAGCATTTCACATCTAAGTACAATTGCTTATTGCAAAAGTGGGATGCTCCCCGGGAGATCGGGAGAATCTATTACATCCAATTAGCTGAAACAGTCCGCTTGCAGAATACACCTAGTCCAAATAAACCGAATCCTAATAAACCAAAGACAGTGGAAGGTTCAGAAACAGGTTGACTAGATTGGGGAACAAATCCATATTCTAAGTGATCTACTCCAAAGCCTACATTGATCAAAGTCTGAGATATTGAGATAGCTGAAATGCCTGCTAAATTGATAACTCCAAAAAAGCGATCATCAACTGTTGTTCCGTCGTTTCTGGTATCGCCAATCTGTCCCTGACCAAGTGCAATAGTACCTAAAGAATTTCCTTGTGCATCAAACCCTTCAAAAGTTAGTGGTGTTTGATCTATTCCGCCAAAGCTTGAATATGAATCTGTCCAGACAATACCTACATGAGTAGGAAAGTTTCCTAAAGTATTGGCATTGAAAGTAAATTTAAAGCCTCCTATTATTCCATTACCTACTTCAACGAGATAATGACCTTGTTGCCCGTTTCCATCAATCACTCCGTCGTCAATATCAACAGAATCTGTATAAAAACCTGGACCTTCCACGCCAAATGGTAAGCCACTAGCACTAGAGGCTGTAACACCTGGCACATTCAGGGAACCATCCTCAAAATTCTCAAGGTAAAAATAGCTAAAGTTAACATTTTTAAATGGACTATCATTAAAGCTAAGATAAGGAGTTGGTCCGAGTAATGTTGGAGCAGAATTTACAACGGGAGTTTCAATGACTGCACAACCGAGGAAAACTCCAGTAGCTAGTGTTATGGTGGTAATTTTATTAGCCATTCTTTTAGCCTCATCAATTCCTGCTTCAAGCATAAGCCTGATTTCAGCTAATCTAAAGTCGGATGGTGGCGGATAAAGGCGTGAGTTTTATTAATAATCTTGACAAAAAGCGGATTATAGCGGATAATAACGGGTGGGCGTTAGAGGTATGAAGCAACAGGTTAATGGACGTACAAGCGGTGTTGAAATACGTGGATGACCTAGTTTTCGCACAAACGGGGCAACATCTTGACAGTCTGCAAGTTGCGATTCTGAAGGGAGTCCTTAATGGAAAAAAATATACCCATATTTCTGAAGAATATCATTGTTCGGCAGGGCATACTAAAGATGAAGCTTATCAACTGTGGCGCATTCTTTCCGAAGCTTTAGGAGAAGATTTAAATAAGTCTAATTTCCGTGCTACTATTGAAAGATTAGGAGTGGCAAATGCGTACTCCAATATGGTTAATCCTGTGCAAATCGGTAACATTAACCTCTGTGCGGCTCTTCTCGACTTTGTGTGATAATTTTTGCTTATGTAATCGTGAAATGCTTATCGGGCAACACTTTTAGGACTATTTTGTCGAAGAAACTATCAGTATAGACCTCGTTTCCACACAGAAACCAGAAGAGCCTCTGTGCTAATCCTTCACAAAGTTATGAGACAGAAAATATTGAATCAATAATAGAAGAAACTGCTATACCTTATGTTAAAGAAAGCCTGACAATTCTGGAAAGAGAAAGACAAAAAGCAAAACTAGAAATTATTCCAAACTTAGTCGAGCTTGGCTTGACGGCCGAGCAAATTGCTAGTACGTTGGGATTGTCTCTTGAGCAAGTTAAAAAATGTATTCCTTAATTTTATTTAATGAGCATTGTCCACACAATAGAGATAATTTATGTTTGTTTTTATAAATGCACGTCATCAGCTATCGAAGATTACGAGAATTTACGAATAAACACGCTTTAGAAAATTGGCATAAAATTGCCAGTCAAGCAATTTGGTATAATTTAGTTGAGGTTCAAACAGTATTTCCCCAAGCAGAAGCAGTTGGTAATTTTACTGTTTTTAACATTAAAGGAAATCGTTATCGCCTTATAACCAGTATCGATTATCAGAAGCGGCTAATTTATATCAAGTATGTTTTAACTCACGCTGAATACGATAAGGAGCAATGGAAAAATGACCCTTACTTTTAATCCAGAAAAATACAAAGAATTACTAGCTCGCCATTTACCTAAAGTTATCAGAACAGAAGCAGAAAATGAAAAAGCTCTGGTTATTGTCGAAGAATTGATGCACCGTCAGCATCGAACTCCCGAAGAAGATGAACTTTATGAGCTTCTAATTTTTTTAATTGAGAATTTTGAAAGAAGCTTTTATCTACAAGAATCAACCACACCTAATTCTATGTTATTGTTTTTGATGGAGCAACAAAGCGTTAACAAGAAAGACATAGCCATAATCCTTGGCTCTGACAAAATTGCTTCTAGTTTAATTGCAGGAAAAGGGTCAATTAGCCAAGAACAGGCGAAATTATTAGGACATTTCTTTCATGTAGATTATAGTTTGTTTATGTAGGGTTTGCTGAATAAATCTAAAAACCTTGTTGGGTAAAACTTTTAGACCTTTTGGCCATCAAAAAGTAATGGATCTGGGAGTGATCGGGGGAAAAATCCCTGGACTTTTTCCAATCGGTAAAACCCTACACCCCACACCCCACACCCTACACCCTGCCCCCAGGAAAAACTTTTTCAGCAAACCCTATGTAGGGTTTGCTGAAAAAGTAGGGGCGAAGCATTCGGATAGGAAATCTACGGTTTCAGCGATAGGTTATGCCCGAATGCTTCGCCCCTACAAGACCACGATTCTCTGAAAATCTTGCACTTGTTTTGCGAAATAGACCCCTAAAACCCTTACCTCGTCTATATTTCACATTTATTCAGCCAACCCTAATTAATTATCTCCTCGCCAAAAAAAATCAGGAGCAGAATTTCCACTCCCGATAACCTATTCACTTTAGACTTGCCAATTTATTGGAATATACTGGCAACCTTGGCGCTTACGTCCGGTTGAGTTTCAGCGTAGATATTTTGACGAGTAGCGGCGATTTCTGTGTAAGCTTGACGCACTTCCGAGTTAACTGCCACCGTTTTCACATCGTAGATACGGGTAGCCAGTTGGGGATAGAAACCGATAGCGACAATCAAAGCGAGGAAAGAGACAGCGATAAAGATTTCTCTGGGTTTAGCGTCACTATATTCTGATTCATGAGGGAGGACACAGCTAGTACCAAAACAAACTGCCTGTTCGTTACTTTTGTTGGGGAGAATGTTAGTAATATCGCAGGAAGAACCATCTCCGTAGAAAACTTGACGGAGCATGGAGAGTAGATAAATCGGGGTGAGGATTAAACCAACGGAAGCGAGGAAGACAGTCACAACCCGGAAGGTTTGGCTATAAACGTCACTGCTAGTGACACCGATGAATACAGTAATTTCACTGGCAAAACCGCTCATTCCGGGTAACGCTAGGGAAGCCATGGCGCCGGCAGTAAAGAGAGCGAAGACTTTCGGCATCGCTTGGGCAATCCCACCCATCTCGTTTAAAGCTAAGGTATGGGTGCGGTCGTAGGTGACACCAGCAAGGAAGAATAAGACGGCGGCAATTAAACCGTGGGAGAGCATTTGTAACATAGCACCGCTAATACCCACATCGGTGAAGGAAGCAATCCCTAAAAGGACGAATCCCATGTGTGAAACCGAGGAATAAGCGAGACGGCGTTTCATGTTTTGTTGACCGAAGGAAGCGAAAGCACCGTAGATAATATTGACGACACCGAGAATCGCTAGAATCGGGGCAAAGTAGATGTGTGCATCGGGTAGAAGCCCCATATTAAGACGGATTAAACCATAACCACCCATTTTGAGGAGAACACCAGCGAGAATCATCGATACAGGTGCAGAAGCTTCACCGTGAGCATCGGGGAGCCAAGTATGGAGGGGGAAGATGGCGAGTTTGACCCCGAAAGCGATTAATAAACCAGCGTAAAGGACTAATTCTAAAGCGAGGGGATAATCTTTAAATCCTAATTCCGCCATATCAAAGGTCATTGCACCACCACCGTAAAGGGCCATGGCTAGACCGGCAACGAGGATGAAGATAGAAGCGGCGGCGGTGTAGAGTAAGAATTTAGTGGCGGCATAACGACGTTTTTGACCACCCCAGATGGAAACGAGTAGATAAACGGGAATTAACTCGATTTCCCACATTAAAAAGAATAATAATAAGTCTTGGGCGACGAAAACACCAATCTGAGCGGCGTAGAGCAACAGCATCAGGAAGTAGAATAAACGGGGTTTGCGGTCTACTTGCCATGCGGCCAAGATAGAAAGGGTTGTCACCAATCCTGCTAATAAAACTAACGGTGCCGAGATACCATCCACCGACACCGCCCAACTTAAACCAATTTGGGGAACCCAATCGATTTTTTCCACTAATTGTAGGTTGGGGTTGCTTAAATCATATTTTTGTAAAAAGACGTAGCACATTAATATAAAGTCTGCTAGTCCGACTCCAAGAGCGAACCAACGAACAGTTTTTCCTTCTTTGTCGGGGATTACAGGGATCAGGAAGGAGGCAAGCAAGGGGAGCAAAATGATGGCAGTGAGCCAGGGGAAGTTAGCCGTTAGCATGGCAGTAAGAAAAAATACCTATTTCGTTATGTGTTCATTTTATGCGACTTTGTAAAATTTTGTGAATATTTTTTGGCCTACCTTTACCATAGGCTTTTATCTATAATTGGCGCATCATCATCGATTAACCCAAATAAGCTTGTTTGACGCGCTCATCCCTGAGTAAATCCCCGGCTTCTCCTGCGATAGTCAAGCGTCCCGCTTCCAAAACATAGCCGCGATTGGCAGTTTCTAGGGCTAAATTGGCGTTTTGTTCCACTAACAGGATAGTTACTCCCGATTCGTTTAATTGACGGATAATACTGAAGATTTCTCGCACTATCTGCGGCGCTAGTCCTAAACTGGGTTCGTCTAGTAACAATAACTTGGGACGACTCATTAAAGCTCTGGCAATCGCCAGCATCTGCTGTTCCCCACCGCTTAGGGTTCCCGCTAACTGCTCTCGGCGCTCCGATAGTCGGGGAAACAGTTGCAACTGCTCTTCGATATCGCTTTTTACTCCTAGGCGATCGCTTCTCGTATAAGCACCTAACTGCAAATTTGTCAAGACTGTTTGACGCGCTAAGATTCTTCTCCCTTCCGGACTATGGGCAATTCCCCGCTTAACGATTTCATGGGGCGGTAAATGGGTAATATCTTGACCTTGATAAATTATTCGCCCCGTCTTTGCCGTTAAAATCCGAGATATCGTCTTTAGAGTCGTCGTTTTTCCTGCTCCGTTCGCTCCAATCAGGGTGACAATTTCCCCTTTTTCTACCCTTAAGCTAACCTGCTGTAATGCCTTTATTCCGCCATAATTAACCGATAAATCGCTAATTTCTAACATAAACCCAGTCAAATCCCAATAGGATCACTATAGCAGTTACCAGTGATCAGTTATCAGTTACCAGTGATCAGTTATCAGTTACCAGTGATCACTGATCAGTTACCAGTGATCACTGATCAGATGTGAGTTTTTAGTCAGTCCCGATGAAAAAATTTTCACCCCCACAGATGAAAGAGGTTTCCTTCCTTACACCCCACACCCCACACCCTACACCCTCTTTCAAGTCAGGGATAAGGAGGAATCCCGATCATTTGTACTGAATTTTCCAAGACGCATTATTGAGTGAGGGGTATTGAGTAGCATTAACAGTGCTGTCTTTTCACTGCTTACTGTTTACTGATAACTGTTTACTGATAACTGATAACTGATTATCTGCCTAAAACTTCCAAGACAACTGGGGCAACTCCCGATTGGAAAACACCGATAATCGCTGCCGCACCTCTGGAGAGATCGATGACGCGACCACCGCTAAACGGACCGCGATCGTTAATTCGCACCACCACCGAGCGCCCGTTACGCAGATTAGTTACCCTAACCTTGGTGCCGAAAGGTAGATAGCGATGGGCGGCGGTTAAACTACTAGAGTTAAAAGTCTCACCACTAGCGGTGCGACGACCGTGGAAACCAGGACCATACCAAGAGGCCATTCCCTTTTTACGGGGGCGACTGCTGGTTTTTACCGCTGGGCTTGTTTTCGGCTTCTCTGCTGGTGTCACTGAGGCAGGATTGCTGGCTGGGGCATTAGCCGGGGCCGGCTTGACTTGATTGGGTTGTGATTGGGGTTGTCCCGTCGAAGGAATGGCCTCTTGGGTCTGGGGTGTAACGCTTGCAGGGACGGTATTTTCTTTGTCCACTAGGGACTCCAAAGTTTTTAGAATTTCGTTAGCATTATCTTGAACCGAACGTGATACTTTAATATCTGAATCAGTTGTTCGACTATTAGAAAAAGCGGACAGAATGGTTTGAGAAGTGGACTCGATAACAGTTTGACGACCTAAGCTAATGTCCGTCAGGCTGTTGCTGTGTCCTGCTGTCTGGGAACAAATTATCGAGGCTGTAGTCCCCACTACGGTAAGGGCAGTTACAGCTTGTAGTTTGTTGACCAATTGTTTATTCATAGACTTTCTTATTGTGCGTTAGCAAGTTCCCAATGCAAAGCTGAAGGAACTTGCTAACATTCCTTTGTGCTTGCAGAGCTAACTTGGTTGCTTTCTGTTCAACCGTATCACGGAAAATCGGTTGGTCATTACGAGAATTTATATCGTTATCGGGCAAGAGAATCAAAAATTTAAATAAAGGGTTGACTGGCGCTAAAAACCAAGTTAAGATGAAGGGTTTTTAATTTTTTGTGTCCTAGAGGGGATCAAGGTTAGGAAAACTTAGGGAATTAGGGAAATTTCGAGGGGGAATAATGCTAGTATTGACAAGGCTTTCAAGGATTATCAGCCCTCCTCGATTTCTCTCTATCGATGCAGATAATGGTTAATAAAACTGTTATCTTTGCTACAAAAAACCAGATTTTTAAGATAAATGTCAAATCGGGTTAAAGGTCAGAGATTAAAAATTATAATAGGGGCTTGACAAAGAACTAAAAATAAGCTGTTATTAGCCAAACTTAACTATAAAATCAGAAATGTTAATGGATGCTAATACTAAATCCTCTTTAAAAGGGATAGGGAAGTGGGGAAGTGGGGGATTGGGGAAGTGGGGGATTGGGGAAGTGGGGAAGTGGGGAAGTGGGGAAAGAAACCTCTTTCATCTGTGGGGGTGAAAATTTTTTCATCCGGACCGACTCCTAACCCCACGAAAAGCTTTTTCGGCAAACCCTATCTAGGGTCTGCTGAATAAATCTAAAAACCTTGTTGGATAAGACTTTTGGACTTTTTTCCCCTCAAAAAGTGCCAGCCATTGCGGGGATCGGGGGAAAATTCAGGTACTTTTTCCCAAACCCCACACCCCACACCCCACACCCCACACCCTGCCCCCACGAAAAGCTTTTTCGGCAAACCCTATCTAATTGTGTGTTGGGTTTTTTTAGGTCAATCCAACCGACAAGAGCGGCTATAAAATCTAATATAATCAAGACAGCAGGTCATCCCATAGGTAATTCTCAAATGAATTATAAGATTGACATAGAACAAGAAGAAGATGGACGATATATTGCTGAAATCGTCGAACTTCCGGGAGTTTTAGTCTATGGCAATAGTCAACAGGAAGCTATTGCTAAAGTTCAAGCACTTGCTTTGCGTGTCTTAGCCGATCAACTTGAACAGGGAGAACTTCCAGAAAATCACCTAAATTTATCATTTGTTGCTCTATGAGTCAATGGTCAGCAACGAAAGCCAAACAAGTTTTAAAAGCATTAAAAAGCATAGGTTGGAAAATTAAACGCAGTGGACTGTTTCAGCTAAAATAGGGCAATAGATTTCGGCTTAAAGTCTTAAATTATAGAATTTATAGCATTTTTCTAATACACCAAATTAACTGAAACAATCCAGTAGGGTGTGTTAGCGATAGCGTAACACACCAATTTAATAATAAATTTGCTGCGTGGGGAGCGGATTATTGATTTTGGTTTTTTAACAGAATTGGTAGCCGCAAACACACACCCTACCAGATCAGCGATCGCACTCAACCTAATATCAACAGACTTTCTGTTTCACTATCAAAAAATTCAACAATAATTAAAAAATAAACTCTTAAAATTTCGATAATCTTTGCAGTGGGACTATTACCAATACGAAGATAGATAAATTTTGGTGGATGACCATATAATAGACTGCGCTGATGAAAATCGGCATCTTTAGAGACAATTACAAAATCGTTGAATTTGGCAAATTCCCAGATAAGTGCATCATCAGTATTGATCAGTCCTAAAGTCTTGACGTGCTGAGAATTAGAATATAAATCAATTATTTTATCAATAATCCGATCTGACAAATTTTCATCTAATAACAGTTTCATAAAGAGGTGATAAATAATTTTTTCTCTCGATCAGCAGCAAAAGCCAAACAAGCCTTGATATCCTCGGAAGTTAATTCTGAAAAATCCTCAAGAATTTCTGCTTCTGTCATTCCTGCTGCTAAATATTCTAGAATATCGTACACAGTTATACGCATTCCTCGAATGCAGGGTTTTCCGCTTCGTTTTCCAGGTTCAATGGTAATAATGTTTTGGTAACTCATAATGCTTTAACTATTTTTACCTTCCCAATTATATCTTATTCGATGACAGAGATCGCACTCCACCCCACCGACAAGAACGATCACCCTTCAACTTCTTACCACTCTTAGGGTGTGAAGTGCGAAAGCATAATGCACCAATTTAATAATAAATTTGCTGCGTCGGGTGCGGATTATTGATTTTGTTTTTTTAACAGAATTGGTGGCCACCTAACGCACCCTAAAAAATCTGAAAACCCGCATCTGAATACTGAGTCCTGAATACTGAAGACCGACTCCTAACCCCTCGAAAAGCCTTGTAAGTTAGCAGCTGTTGAGATATCAATAGTTGGCAATCAGATCTCACTTATTTGCTAACCTACACACACCCTACCAGATCAGGTGTTCGCACTATGTTCTAAAGCACCGTGAGGATGATGAGGCTTTACGGGCGTTGATCGGTCATCGAGATCCGAATGCGATCAAGTATAATTTACCCAGCACCCATTGACTTAGGGTTGTAGATGATAAGCCTAACAGTTTTCTAAAGCAGTGCTACATTTGATTCACGAGACTATTGTGTTCAGTCCAGTTTTCAGGAGGAGAGATGGGCAACAAAAAAAGAAACATGGATACGACATCTAAAGATAAAAGCGACATCGCTCGTGATATCGAATTCCATTTCTATGGACATCGTTTTCCCTTTACTATCTGCGCGCTGTTTCTATGCTTATTCGTTTTATATTTATTAACAGGAGTTAGGTTTACTAGCTCTTATTTTAGCCAGTCTTCAACTTCCCTACCTTCCCTAATATTTACTTTTCTTGCTTTCCTGCAAGCGAATCAGTTTGTGATCAGATCATGTATTGTAATTCTTTTTCTACTTTTATTGAATCCAAAATTTAAAGATTTAACCCCTACTAGAATTATCATTGCCAGTGTAGTTGCTATTGCTGGTGACTATTTATTTGAGAAAGTCATCCAACATGGATCAAATGAGTTAACTCCCTTGTTTTTACTGATTTTATGGTGCGCTGCTTGGGGATTTATCAATTATGATTATCAACAACGATATAACAAAGAAGAATATATCCGAAAATACTTTACCGAGGAGCGGATTAAACAAATTCGTGAAGAATATAAAGAATGGCAATTACTTCCAGATAAAATAGACAGGATGCAAAAGTCAGTGGAAGATCGTTATTATCGATTAGTTATTGAACAAAGTAAATTAGATGCTTTACCCAAATCAAATTATAAAAAAGAGAAAGAGCAAGAATTGTCAAAGCTGAGAATAGCAAGTTATTCTTCAGGTCGTTCTTATGAATACTATGAGACCGAGCGACGATTACAGCAAGAGCTACGGGCAATAGATGAAGAGATATGGAAAGCAAAAGAAGAAATACGCAGAGAAATAACCGATATGTCAACAACAGAAGTAGATTTTCTTGTGTTAAAAATATTTGAGCAGGACAATAATTATGAATTGGGGTTTACTCATTTTGTTGAAGCCTTAAAAAGTTTAGCTCGCACTTACACGGATACAACACCTCATTATTCTGAATTTGTAGATACTTTAATAGAGTCGTTGAGACGAACAAATCCCAAGCTTGAAAGTTTTTTAAGTTCAAATTACTTTTTTAGTTACTACGACAATGGTCAATTTAGCCCTTTAGTAGAAAATATGCTAATAAAGGCCAACAAGAAAAATCAAGAGCATATTTTGTTACTCCGTAAACTTATCGATTTTGTAAATCATTGTCCCACTTTTAAAATTCCAGTCCAGATTCGGGAAATTACCTTAAAAGCATCTAGGGACACAATTAGATTCTTATTTATTATCTCACTTCAGGTCTTAATCGCCTTTGTTGCTAAACAGTGGATTCCTATCCCATTAATTGTTTATTGTTTAATAGGAAGTTTAGTCTTTTATATTGTTGTAATGATATGTCACTTAATTGACCGATGCTTAAAGGAAACCACCCTCGTATCTGTAATTGAGGGAATTGGTGCGTTTGCCAAGGATACAATTGTAAACACAGTCTTATCGCCATTTTATTACGTTTTTTCCCTAGGAGTTGTGCTTGAACCAATAGTCGAAAATATCCTGATGTTTACATGGAGAGAATATTCAGTAGCAAACGGATCTCGTAATCCTATTCTCTTGTTATCCAACGCATTAGCTGATGTTTCACTTAGGACAATTCTGCTCACTATCCGTATGGTAGTTGTGAGCCTACGTTTTTTTGTAGTATTCCTGTTCTATTCGCTGCATTATGTTACTTTTTGGCTTACCTTTATTGTTGCGGTGATTCCAATCATGTTCGTCGTGTCTATCTTTTATAGTCTTGCTCCACTAAGCAAATTAATATATGGTGTTTTAGCCGAGATAGTCTTATCTGTGGAGTCAAATTTAAGACGATACTACTTGGAGTGGATTCTGTTAATCATTTGGGCATTGAGTGTAAATATCCTTGCTAACCTAGCGTTGATTCGGATATCTGGAACTTATCCCTGGATTTCTTTGGTTACTTTGATTACATTGATAATTTCTTACCTTGTATTCATGTTTTACGGTGCTTTATCTACAGGTAGGACACTTGAAGAGGAATGGAATTATATTGTCCAGCCACTAAGTGAAAGATTAGCAGAGTTTATTTTCGGTTTCTTAGTTTTATCTTGGGTACTAATCGGAATTGACCGACTTTTCAGCCTTAACCATTTTAAGCCACAATCGGATCTGGTTGTCGGAACATTAATCTTAATAAGTCTTACAGTTATTGTGTTCATAACCTCTACTTTTGTTCAGACAGAGTAGAAGGGTGCGTCCAACGAACCAAAATAGATCTCTTGCAAAAATCAAAAATCTTCCGTTAGGTGAGGAGATTCGTCTATCGTTCCGACAAATGAAGAGAACGATTTAAAATATCCTCAATACCGTAGGGACAAACGGGGGGAAACTCCAATCCCGTCCCTCTAAAGGCATCGGCACAAGCAACAGCATAGAGTTTAAATAGGCTTTCATCGGTTAAATATCGCCTTAAACTGGGGCTATCGTCCAAATAAAGCCTAATATTAGCTCTTTCTCGCTGAATAGTTCCCAGCCAACCCCGGGATCGCCGTTGAGGTTGATAGTCCCACTTTAATAAATGATGCAAAATTAATCTGAGACTAGCAAGTAAGCGATCGCGCTCCCGTTTCGACAAATCCCGCACCTCTTCGACTAAATTCTCAATATCTAACTCGGAAAACCGACCGGAGGCTAATAAATCGGCCATTTGTTCGGCCCAAAGTCCAAAGTCTTGCTCATAGGATGCCGTCATCGATTTATCTCCTTCTAAGCTCAATTAAAATTATATTGAACCCCTTGCATAATTAATTTTTGATGGTTCAAAAACAGCAAAAACAAGGATTAAATTAGCCAAAATCTGTAAATTATGATTCATTGATGACTGAGAAACCGGCATCGTTTCAAAGATTGCCGAACCATTAACGGGTTTTGCGTCTTCGGATGACATTATTAGAATAACGAGAAGGTTTTGGCCGGGGTTCTTTTCCCCCTCCCAATTCGCGACTAACTTGCTGGAAAATATCCCGTCGCAGCACAGGATATTCCCCTATCCACTGGTCGAGTTGGGGAAGATGGACATCAGAAAGCTGATTGATATCCCCTAAATCGGGGTCTCGAGACATTAACAAAGCTTCGGCCACCATCCCGGGACGGATCGATTTATGGATGCGTTTGAGGGGAGCGCGAACGATCGCCGAAAAGCCAGTTTGATCACCGATTTCTAGATTAATACAGCGTTGGCGATTTTCGATAATCTCTAATTCCCCGCGTTTATTGACCCTTTCTTCTTCCCCGATTAATTCCTCGGTGACAAAAGCATCGAAAACGCGACCGCGCCAAAACCCTCCGTAGGGAAGACGACGATAGGTATTATTGCGAACACTGGCCCAGTAAACCGGACCCCAGAGCCAATATAAACCGGCGATAATGTTGAAAATCAGTTTAATTGTTAAACCACCGGGGCCGAATAAATTACCGATTAACCAAGCTGCGGTGAGAGCGATGATAGAAATGAATAAACGGCGCAGAAAATCAGACCATTTACCCCAATAGTGAGCGTACTGGGGGCCGGTGGCGATAATCGGGACAATTTGCTCGATCGATTGACGGGTAAGGGGAACCAACATTATCAGTTATCGATTATCAGTTATTAGTTATAGTGTGCCTAATTGACTCGTGAATGGGTAGGCTCTAGAAGAGGACGTTTACCTTTCATTTAGGCTCGCTGTATCAGTTATGACAGCGTTTCTCATAACTAGATGAAGTGTAACCTAATTTGGTATCGACCACCGACTTCCCAAAAGGAAAATTTTGTACCTCACCACTAAGATAAATGCTATAGTTTTGGGGAATTGTCTATATGTTGGTTGCCATTCATCCCATCGCTAAAAGCTCAGGACTTCTGGCGAAATTTCAGTTAAAAATTAAATCCCGCAAGAAGTCCGATGAAACAATCTATAATAAAATCAATGCTGTTTTGTTCCCAAAGACTGCCACCATGACTTCTTCCCCGGTTAAATCCTTAAATTCTCAGGCTGTAACCACTCAACATTTACCCCCGTTAGAAAATGGGGATCGCTTAATTCGTCCCGAATTCGAGCGCCGTTATCAAGCTATGCCAGGATTAAAAAAAGCCGAACTGATCGAAGGAGTTGTATATATGGCATCCCCATTAAGGTTTAAATTTCATGCTGAACCCCACGGACGTTTAATCACTTGGTTGGGAGTTTATCAAGCTGCTACCCCCCAAGTACAAATGGGTATTGAGCCAACAGTCCGCTTGGATATCGACAACGAACTACAGCCGGATGGGGTGTTATTAATTAGTCAAGAAAGCGGGGGAAAATCAACCCTAACTGTAGAGGGATACCTAGAAGGAGCGCCGGAATTAGTGGTAGAAATTGCCGCTAGTAGTGCCGCCATAGATTTAGGGGATAAAAAACGTGCTTATCGTCGCAGTGGCATTCAAGAATACCTTATTTGGCAGGTATTTGATCAAAAGATTGATTGGTTTAGTTTAGAAAATGGCGATTATATTTCTTTGTTACCCAACCAAGAAGGGGTGATTTGCTCTCTAGTATTTCCGGGTTTGTGGTTAGATATTTCAGCCATGCTCAACGGCAATATGTCACGGGTGTTGGACATCTTAAAGGCTGGAATTAACTCGGTAGAGCATCAAGAATTTATCCAAAAGTTAACTGCAGCGCAGTCAGGGGAAGCCAAATGAAACCTCCAGCTATTCTCATTTTAGGAGAAACCAGCCTCCCCGTTGCTCGTCAAGTGCAAATGGCCCTACCGGAAGCAGTGGTTTATGGGTTAATAAATCGTACCCATTCGGCTGATTTTACCTATACTAATTTTGGCGAAACGGTGCGAGAATTTTTCCAGATGGGAACGCCAATTATTGGCATTTGTGCGGCGGGTATTTTGATTCGCACTTTAGCACCTTTATTAACTAATAAATGGCAAGAACCACCTGTATTAGCAATCGCAGAAGATGGCAGCGCCGTAGTGCCTTTGTTGGGGGGTTTACAAGGGGTTAACGATCTCGCTCGTCAAATTGCCTCGGTTTGGCAAATTTCCCCCGCCATTACCACCACTGGTGATATTAGATTTAAAACGACTTTATTATCGCCACCACTGGGTTATCAGTTAGTTAATCCCGATGATGCTAAGAAGTTTCTTGCCGATTTATTGGCGGGTGAAAAAGTAAAATTAATTGGTGAAGCGGACTGGTTAAAAAATAGTAATTTACCGATTTCATCAGCAGCAAAACTGAGCATTGAGATTATCGATAAAAATAACTTAAACTTAGCAAAACCTAGCACTGCCTGTTTAGTTTATCTGTATGAGGAAAGCCAGCAAATTAAGGAAAAATCCAGTTTGTCCCCAGGGGATTTTGCCCAGGAAAGTCAAGGTAAATTAGCCATAGTCGGAACCGGCCCTGGTGCGCTAAATTGGATGTCGCCGGAAGTTCGAGAAGTATTGGAAAAAGCCACGGATTGGGTGGGTTATAAAACCTATTTGGATTTGGTAGAATCCCTGCGAAAACCAGAAATTGTCCGCCATGAATCGGATAATCGGGTGGAACTCGATCGCGCAGAAATGGCCTTAGATTTAGCGGCTAAGGGGCGATCGGTTGTCTTAGTTTCTTCCGGAGATCCCGGAATTTATGCCATGGCCGCGGCCGTGTTTGAGGTATTAGAAAAAAAAGCAAAACCAGCATGGGATGCGATCGCCATTCAGGTCTGTCCGGGGATTTCGGCGATGCAAGCGGCGGCTGCGAGGGTTGGCGCACTTTTAGGACATGATTTTTGTGCGATTTCCCTATCGGATATTCTCAAATCTTGGCAGGTGATTTCTCAGCGCATTGAGTTAGCGGCCCGAGCCGATTTAGCGATCGCATTTTATAATCCTGTGTCTCAAGAGCGCACTTGGCAATTGGAGAAGGCAAAAGAGATTTTATTACAATGGCGCTCGCCGCAAACTCCTGTGGTACTAGCGCGTAATTTAGGGCGAAAAGGGGAAACAGTGACGGTGAAATTCCTAGAGGATATGACTATTAAAGATGCGGATATGCGAACCATAATTTTGATTGGATCGAGTAAAACTCGCCTGATTGAGCAGGGTAAAAGCAAGCAATGGGTTTATACTCCACGTCACTATTAAGTAGTCGTGTAAAATTAACTTCTTGGTTAGGATAGGCAGTCAACATAGATTTGCGAACTTTTTTGTCGAAACCGGATCTTAAACTTTAAAAATAGGCATGATGGGAATAGCTGGGATCGAGGGGGTGGAAAGACGGATAAACTGGTAACTTTGTACTTACATAAACTTGGCGATATCAGGAATTCACGCTACTCTAGGTATCGGGTTCTTTACATTTTGTTACTTAACATCCGTAAAAAAACCTGGTTCAAATATCTTATTTTCTCAAAAAAGAATCTTAAAACAGTATTAAGGTTTTATAATTGAGGAGTGTTGTCAGGAGGAACATTGTGTTTAAACGACTTGCAGAACAGCATCGCCAACTAGTCAAAGACTTGGTCATGGATTTACAGGCCTTAGCGATCGCACTAGAAAATCAAGGTTATCTAGCATCTTGCTATACCTGTGGCGGTCAAATGAACAGCGCCTCCTTTATGGTCGGATTGGGTGAAACCCATCTAATTCGGTTTCTCGTGTCCGATTACGGCATCACCTGGACAGAAATGCGCGATGATCGAGAGTTAATGAAACTCGAAGGTGCGGAAGCCATCAGCCAACTACAGGAATTAGCCAATCTGATTAAATATCAAATTTCGCCGGCGGAATTTATTGACAAAAAACCCTCCTCCGTGCTGCAACGGTTAGAGACGGTTTAACCCCAGATGTGACCTAGACCTGTATGTTTAGTGAACTTTTTCCCCCTAACCTTTCAGCCAACTGTTAGCTAGATAAGCCATTCGTTTCATCTCTTTTCGTCCCCGGGAGACGGAATCGAGGATCATGCCACAGGTCAAACTTAAAAAGGCTAAAAGCATGATCGAGGCCGATAAAATAGCGGTGGGAAAACGTGGTACTAAGCCGGTTTCGAGGTATTCAAACAGGACGGGGATCGCTAAGAGGAGGGAAATAACCGCCAAAATTAGCGAGACAAGGCTAAAAAAGAGAAAAGGACGAATTTCTTTAAAAAGTAAGATAGCGGTTCCCAATACTCGCCAGCCATCTTGAAAGGTTTTTAACTTACTTTGGGAACCTTCGGGACGTTCCCCGTAGAGGGTTGGTTCTTCGGCGAAGGGAATTTTTAATTCTAAAGCGTGGATAGTTAACTCGGTTTCAATCTCGAAACCATTGGACAAAGCGGGAAAAGATTTGACGAAACGACGAGAAAAGACGCGATAACCGGAGAGCATATCGATTAAACGCGCTCCAAACAGAAATTTCACCAATCCTGTTAAAAATAGATTACCGGCCCGATGACCGGGACGATAAGCCTGGGAGGATTTTGCCGCTTCCCGACGCGCACCGACAACCATATCCAATTGTTCCCGCAGCATTCGTTCAATTAAGCGTCGTACTGCCGCAATTTCGTAGGTATCATCACCATCGATGAGAATATAGATATCGGCCTCGATATCGGCAAACATCCGCCGGACAACATTGCCTTTTCCAGGTTGGATTTCCTGACGAACGATCGCCCCAGCTTTGAGTGCCTCGGTCACGGTATCATCGGTAGAGCGGTTGTTATAGACATAAATTGCCGCTTCTGGCAGAAAAGTTTGAAATTGGGAGACCACTTTTGCGATCGTTAGTTCTTCGTTGTGACAGGGAATAATCGCCGCAATACGATAGTTTTTCAGGGAAATAGGCGATCTGGTTGTCAGGTTCTCGATCATGGCTGACGACAATGTTTAATAATAGTTAGGGGTGTTTCTTGACGTTGGACGGCTTGACATCCTCACCGCCGTAAACGGACGGTGATTCCCAAACCTCACGATTTAGGTTTCTGCTTCTTTCCCTTGCGGGGTTCCGCACCTGCCTTAACAGATTTACTCTGTTCTG
>VYLE01000577.1_pt1 | contig 17499 bp, 14 predicted proteins | sample 5114391 | NCBI WGS metagenome assembly VYLE01 (sample SAMN12291771, study PRJNA351875) | freshwater metagenome | isolation source: freshwater lake | place: USA: Michigan, Kent Lake | collected 2013-08-15
CCCGGCAAATGGCGCATTGCCGACATCATCGATGGCCGCGCCCTTCGCGTGAAGCTCACCGCCGCGGCGCTGGACAATTTGAACAGTCCCCAGGCTGCCCGGAAGCAGGCGCTGAACCTGCTGCATGGCGCAATGTTCCGCGGCCGCCTGATCGCGCAGGAACGCCTGCAGCAAGGGGCGGACGGTCTCGACACGGCCCGTCTCCTCGCCGCCGTTCAGGACGAGGTGATCCACGCCCTCTACGATTTCACCGTCACCCATGTCCACCGCGCCTCGAACCCGACCGAAGCCGAACGCCTCGCGATCGTCGCGACCGGCGGTTATGGCCGGGGCGTCATGGCGCCGTCTTCGGACACCGACCTTCTCTTCCTGCGCGCCTACAAGGCCAGTCCGCATACGGAGAGTGTCGTCGAATACATGCTCTATGCCCTGTGGGACATGGGCCTCAAGGTCGGCAATGCCTTCCGTGCGCCGATTGATTGCGTCAAGCTTGCGCAGGACGATGTCACCATAAAGACCAGCATGCTGGACGCGCGCTTCATCTGCGGCGATGAAACCTTGGCATCAGACATGATGGCCCTGTTCCAGCGCGAAGCGGTGAAGGGGAAGGATGCGCAGTTCATCGCCGACAAGCTGGCCGAGCGAGACAATCGCCATGCCCGCATCGGCGATGCCCGCTATGTCGTCGAGCCGAACCTCAAGGAAGGCAAGGGCGGCCTGCGCGACCTGCAGACGCTCTACTGGATCGTCAAACACATGTATGGCGGCGATTCGCTTGAAGAGGTGATGAAAGCTGGTTCGTTCACGGATCATGAGTATGCCGTTTTCATCCGCGCCGCGCGCTTCCTCTGGACCGTACGATGCCATATCCATTTCGTCACCGGCCGCGCCGAGGATCGCCTGAGCTTTGACCTGCAGCCGGAAATCGCCGCCCGCATGGGCTACCGCGACCGCGAGGGCCAGCAGGGCGTCGAGCGCTTCATGAAGCGCTATTTCCTTGTCGCGAAGGATGTCGGCGGCCTGACGCGCATTCTGGCCGCAAAGCTCGAGGCCGATCACAAGAAGAAGCCTGAAGGCTTGCGCCGCTTCCTGCCGGTTCGCCCGCCCCAGCCATTGGCGGAAGCCGGCTTCATGATCGATACCGGCCGCATCAGCATCACCGGTGATGATGTCATGGCGCAGGATCCGCTGAACATGATCCGCCTGTTCACCATCGCCCGCCGCGAGCAGAAGGACATCCACCCCACGGCGCTCACCGCCCTGACTCGTAATCTCCGGGGGCTGACGGAAGCGGTCCGCGAAACATCCGAAGCCAGAAAGCTCATCCTCGACACCATCCTCGGTGGCAAGGAGCCCGGTCCCACGCTTCGCCGGATGAACGAGGCAGGCGTCCTCGGCCGGGCAATCCCCGAATTCGGGTCGATCGTCGCTCAGACCCAGTTCAACATGTATCATCATTACACGGTCGATGAGCACACGCTGCGCGCGGTCGAGACGATTTCGGACCTCGAACATGGGCGCGGCAGTGTCGCGCCTCTGGCAACCGAGCTCTTCAGTCAGATCGAAAACCGCCGTGCGCTGTATCTCGCGATGCTCCTGCACGACACCGGCAAGGGCAAGGGCGACCAGCAGGAAGCCGGCATGATCACGGCGCGCCGTGCTTGTGAGCGCCTTGGCCTGCCGGATGATGAAACAGATCTCGTCGTCTGGCTGGTCGGCCACCATCTCGAGATGAGCGAGACGGGGCAGAAGCGCGATATCTCTGATCCGCGCACGGTCGCGAACTTTGCGCGCCTCGTTGGCTCGCTCGAACGTCTGCGCCTGCTCTACATCCTCACGGTTGCAGACATCAAAGCCGTCGGCCCCGCCGTCTGGAATGCCTGGAAGGGCCAGCTGCTGTCAGACCTCTATCACAACACCGCCGCGGCCCTGCGCGGCGGACGCACGGATGAGGCCGGTGTCCTTGGCGAACTCGAACGCCGTGCCGAAGACCGCCGCGCCGCGATCCTCGACCGGCTCGGCGCGCTGCCGCCGCTGCTTCTGGAGCTCGAGACCGCCTACTGGACCGGCTTCGATGTGGACGACATCGCCTGGCACGCCGCCGCGCTCGCAAAAGGGGCGGACATCGTCACCTCCCGCATGTCGCCGGAGGGCGGCGCCGTCGAGCTGCTCGTCTCCGGCAAGGACCGCGCCGGCCTCTTCGCCGACCTTGCAGGCACGCTTGCGCGTCTCGGCGCCAACATCGTCGCCGCTCAGGTCTTCACCTCGCGTGGCGGCCGCATCGTGGACGTATTCATGCTCCACGACGTGCGCGGTTTGCCATTTGGCGAAGGCGACCCGCAGCGCCTCGCGCAGCTGGAAAAATCCATCGCCGCCGCCCTCGAAGGCAATCCGCCGAAAGGCGGGGTCAAGTCCCGCGCCGGGCGCCGCGAGGCAGCGTTCCTGGTGCAGCCTTCGGTACAGATTCACGACGATATCTCGGCCGATTATACCGTCATCGACCTCGCCGCCCGCGACCGGCCCGGCCTGCTGCATGAAGTGGCCGAAGTGCTGGCCGAGATGAAGCTCTCGATCCACTCTGCCCATGTCGGCTCGTATGGCGAGCGTGTCTTCGACGCTTTCTACGTCCAGCCGGAATCCGGCACCGGAAACCTGTCAAAAGCCCGCAAAGAGGCCTTGAAAGACCGCCTTATGGCCGTCTTGTCGCGCGAAGAACCGGACGGCCCGCATACGCCAGCCCGGAAGCTCCGGCGCTCGCGGGCCGTGGACAGCTTCTGAGAATTCGGGAAAAGCAGGCACCATGAGCCTGGTTCGCAACACCGCCGTGCAGGCGTCGCTGACTTTCGCCAGCCGGATTCTCGGCTTTGCGCGCGATATCATCCTTGCCGCCAAGATCGGCGCCGGCCCGGTCGGGGATGCCTGGGCGACCGCGCAACAGTTCCCGAACCTCTTCCGCCGCATCTTCGCCGAGGGCGCCTTTGCCTCCGCCTTCGTACCCACCTACGCCCGCACGCTGGAAGCCGAGGGACCCGAAGCCGCCCGCGCCGTCGCTGAAGATGCGCTGAAGGTCCTCTTCGCCGCGACGGCAGCGCTGACCATCCTCGCGCAGGTCTTCATGCCTTGGGTCCTGCTGATCATCCATGGCGGCCAGGCAGATGACGCAGAGAATTACGGCCTCGCGGTGCTCCTCACCCGGATCACCATGCCCTACCTCACCTTCATGGCGATTGCCGCGCTCTTCTCCGGCGTGCTGAATTCGCTGGAGCGGTTTGTCCTCTCCGCCGGCGCGCCGACCCTTCTGAACTTCTGCCTCATACCGGCGGGCCTGCTGGGCACGACACCGCAAACCACCGCGCTCTATGCCGCCATTGCCTTCTTCCTTGCGGGCATGTTGCAGGCCGGTGCGCTCTGGTGGGGTGTCTCGCACCAGAAAGTGAACCTCAGCCTGATCGGCTGGCCCCGGCTGACGCCCGCTGTGAAGAAAGTCCTGATGCTTGCGGTGCCAGGCACGATTGCCGCCTCGGGCACCCAGATCAACATCATCGTCAGCCAGTCGCTCGCCAGTTTCGAAGTCGGCGCCAAAAGCTGGCTCTACGCCGCCGACAGGCTCTACCAGCTGCCTCTTGGCCTCGTCGGCGTGGCCGTCGGTGTCGCCATCCTGCCGCGCCTCAGCCGCGCCGCGCGGGCAGGGGACAGCGAGGCCGGCACAAGGACCATGGATGAAGGCCTCGGCCTCGCCATGGCGCTGACTTTCCCCGCCGCCGCCGGCCTCATGATCGCCCCGGTCTACCTGATCGATGCCTTCTTCGTGCGCGGCGCCTTCCTGGCCTCCGACGCCGCCGCCGCTGGCGCCGCTCTCTTCCACTTCGCCTGGGGCGTACCCGCCTTCGTGCTGATCAAGGTGCTCGCCCCGCCTTTCTTCGCGCGCGAGGATACCAAGACGCCGATGCGCTTCGCCCTTGTGTCGATGGTTGTGAACACGCTCCTCGGCGCCGGCCTGTTTGTCTGGCTGAAGCAAACGGGCCAAAACGGCTTCCCGGGTCTCGCGATTGCGACCAGTGCTGCGGCCTGGGTCAACGCGGCGCTCCTCGCGTTAAGCCTCGCCCAGCGTGGCTGGTACAGGCCCGGTCCCCGGCTCTGGTCCGGCCTCTTCCGGGCCGCCTTGGCCACCGCGATCCTTTCGGCCGGTATCTGGCTCATGCTCTGGCAACAGCCGGCAATCGTCGAGGCTGTTGGTGGATCCCGTGCGCTTGCGGCAGGCGCGACCGTCTTCCTTGCAGCGGTCATCTACGCCGTCGCCGCCCTCGTCACCGGCGCGCTGCGGATCAGCGACATCCGGCAGGCTTTGCGGCGCTGATCAAACAGGCTAAACGCCTGCCACCATGACAGAAAACACGCCCGCCTATACCGGCCCGCAACGCGTCTTCTCCGGCATCCAGCCGACGGGAAGCCTGCACCTTGGCAATTATCTCGGCGCCCTCAAGAAGTTCGTCGACCTGCAGGCAGAAGGCCATGACTGCGTCTTCTGCGTCGTTGACCTGCACGCTATCACCATGCCCGTCGAGAGGGGCGTCCTCGCGGACCAGACCCGCCAGATCGCCGCCGCCTTCATGGCCTGCGGCATCGATCCGGCGAAAAGCGTCGTCTACGCCCAGTCTGCCGTTCCGGCGCATGTCGAGCTCGCCTGGATCTTCAACTGCGTTGCCCGTATGGGCTGGGTCGAGCGGATGACCCAGTTCAAGGACAAGGCCGGCAAGGACGCCGAGCGTGCGTCCGTCGGCCTCTTCACCTATCCGGTGCTGCAGGCCGCCGACATCCTCGCCTACAAGGCGACCCATGTCCCGGTGGGCGAAGACCAGAAGCAACACCTCGAACTGTCGCGCGACATCGCCGATAGGTTCAACCGCGAATACGGCGTGCCCGGCTTCTTCCCGCTGCCGGAGCCGATGATCAAGGGTCCCGGCGCCCGCATCATGTCGCTCAAGGACGGCACCAAAAAGATGTCGAAGTCTGACCCGTCGGATCTCTCGCGCATCAACCTCGTCGACGATTCCGACACGATCTCGAAGAAAATCAAGAAGGCCACCACCGATGCCGGCGTGATCCCGGCAACCGCCGAAGAGCTCAAAGGCCGCCCCGAAGTCGAAAACCTCGTCGGCATCTTCGCGGCCCTCTCCGGCCGCACGGTCGAGAGCATCCTGGCCGAGTTCGAGGGCAAGGGATTCGGTGTCTTCAAGCCCGCGCTGGCGGATGCAACCGTGGCCCACCTTGCCCCGATCACTGCCCGCTACCGCGAAATCCTCGCCGACCCGGCCGGTATTGACCGCATCCTCGCCGAAGGCGCCCGCCGCGCCAATGCCATCGCCGCGCCGATCATGGATGATGTCCGCCGCGTTGTCGGGTTCTGGCGGCCGTAGCGCCTGCGCTTCCCGGGAAAGGTTGCCAGATCGCCCGGCGCAGGTCATCTTGCTCGCATCGATTCTGGAGGATCACCCGATGCGTTTCCTGACATCCCTTGTCCTGCCTGCCGCAATTCTGCTCAGCGCCTGCGGCGCCAGTGAAACCACCCCGGCACCAGCTGCAGAACCCGCTGCAGCAACGGCAGAGCCGGCGGCTGAGGCCGCCGCCATCGAGGTTAACGTCCGGGATGCCTTCATTGTTCAGCCCCCGGAAGGCCGTGATGTCACCGGCGGCGGCATGTATGTCAGCGTCACCGGCGGCCCGGTCACACTGATCGGCGCCTCCACGCCGGCCGCGGCGAACATCGAGCTGCACACCATGTCGATGGAAAACGACATGATGCAGATGCGCAAGGTCGAGAGCTTCCCGGTCTCCGAGGACACGCCTCTGGTGCTTGAGCGGGGCGGCAATCACCTGATGCTGTTCGGCACTGGCCCGCTCGAAGTGGGCTCGCAAGTGGACCTGACGCTGACGTTCACGGACGAGTCCGGCACCGAGATCAAGGTTGATACCAAGGCAGAAGTCGTACCGCCCGCCGGTTAACGCTGTTTCTGTAGTTAATCCGGGCACTTATCTGAAATTTCATGCAGTGCCGCCCTGTTATTGCCATGCTGGAGACCGCATAGTCGAGAAAGATGAAACAGACCCGGTCTCCGGCTCAGGACAGGCGCAAACCCATGCCCTCACGCTCTGCGGCAGCGAAGCTTCCGAAGGCCTATGAAGAAGACACGCGCGCCAATGTGCGCCCATTGCCGCCGCCGGAGCATTTCATTTCTCTCGAGAATGCGCAGCCCAGCCCCATCATGCTGGGCTTCCAGAAGGGCTGGCGGCGTTTCATTGGCTTTCTCAAGCTGTCGCTCGTTCTGGCCGTGCTCGGCGCCTATCCGGTTGCCATGGTGCTTTCCAGCGAAATCGATGACGGCCCCGTCGTCTTCCTGTCCGGCGAAGTTTGGTCCGTACCCGGTGTCGGCGTGGCCATTCACAAGATCGCCCGCGAAGTGGCGGGCGCCGGAATCGCTGCCGACCAGGAAATCTGGCATCCGCAGAGCCGCCTGACTGCGCTTCCGGCCTGGCAGGACGCAACCTTCTCAGGGCTCGCAGAGCACGTGAAGCTCATCGCTGAACTTGCCGGCACCGAGAAAGACCCCGACCCCGACCTCGCCATTGCGGCCCGTCTGCTCCAGATGGTGCCCGGGGAAGAGGTGCTACCGCGCCTGAAGCCGGCCGCCGAAGCCCTCGACGAGTATGACCGCCGTGCCACCCGTGGCCTCGCCCTCCGCCCGCTGCCGGAAGACACGCTCCCCCGCGAGATGGTTCTGTTCGCCGGCTGGGCAAAGCAGGACGTTGCCGCGCTGACCGACCGGATCAATGCCGAGCAATCCACCTGGCTCGCCAGCAAGGAAGACATCGAGGCCTTCTACGCCGCCAAGGCCCGTGCGCACCTCGCCCATGAGCTGATTGTTGCCGGCAAGGCCCGCGCCTATGACATCACCGGCAATGCCGAACTGGCCGTCGCCCTCAACCGCGCCGAAACGGCCTGGAAACGGGCGGCTGACCTGAAACCCGTCTTCGTCTCGAACCGGCACGGCTCCGGCGCCCTGCTGCCGAACCACCTGTCGAGCATGGCCTATTATCTCTCCGAGGCAGAGGCGGCCACCTCCTTCCTGGCCGAGCGCCTTGCCCCGCCGCCGGTGGTCGTTGAGGACGTGGCCTCCGTGGCTAAGGCCAATGAGGAAGCCGCTGTCCCTTGAACTGGCGCGCCGGGCAGGCCATGTCTGCCCCTGAGAGAGCGAGGCGCCATGTTCATCCAGACTGAAGCGACACCGAACCCGGATACGGTGAAATTCCTGCCCGGCCTGCCCGTGGCAGGTTTCCATGGGCCCTTCGACTATCCTGACGCCGCCAGCGCCAAGGCGAGCCTCCTCGCCCGCGCCCTGTTCCAGGTGGACGGGGTAGAGCGCGTCTTCCTCGGCGCCGATTTTGTCTCGATCAGCAAGGCCGCCGGCCGCGACTGGAAACATGTGAAGCCAATGGTGCTCGCTGCCATCATGGATCACTACATGGCTGGCCTGCCGGTGGTGGACACTTCAGGCAGCACCGAGGATGACGAGCCCGCCTATGAGGGCGAGACGGCCGAGATCGTCAACGAGATCAAGGAGCTCCTCGAAACCCGCATCCGCCCGGCCGTGGCGCAGGATGGCGGCGACATCACTTTCCGCAGCTTCGATGCCGAAACCGGCATCGTCCACCTCAACATGCGCGGCGCCTGTGCTGGCTGCCCCTCATCGACCCAGACGCTGAAGATGGGCATCGAGAACATGCTGCGCACCTATGTGCCGGAAGTCACCGCCGTCGAGGCCGTGATCTAGCGCCTCGCCGGCGCGTTCCCTCTCCATATCCCAGCCCTACCAGACAGGACCCCTCCCATGGCCCATCCCGTGAACGATCACGCCCTTGATGTCATCTTCCGCGACGCGCGCAGCCAGAACGGCTTCCTCGAGAAGGACGTGCCGGAAGTCCTGATCCGCGCCGTCTATGATCTCACCAAGATGGGCCCGACGAGTGCGAACTGCTCGCCCGCCCGCTTCCTCTTCGTCCACACACCCGCTGCCAAGGAACGCCTCCTGCCGCTGATGAGCGAAGGCAACCGTGAGAAGACCGCGCAGGCCCCCTGGACCGTGATCATGGCACATGACCTCGCCTTCCAGGAAAAGATGCCAAAACTCTTTCCGCACAATCCCGGCGCCAAGGACTGGTTCAACCACAACCGCGACGAAACCGCCGTGCGCAACGGCACGCTGCAGACCGCCTATTTCCTGATCGCCGCCCGCGCCATCGGCCTCGATTGCGGCCCGATGAGCGGCTTTGACATGGCCGGCGTCAACCGCGAGTTCTTCGAGAGCGACGAAGGCGAAATGAAACACTGGCGCGCCAACTGGATCTGCAATCTCGGCTATGGCGACAAGACCAAGATTTTTGGCCGCAGCCCGCGCCTCGAGTTTGACGAGGCCTGCCGCATCCTCTAACCGCCGGGAATGTTGGTTCTCGGCCTCAACACCGCTTTCACGACGATGGAAGCCGCCCTCGTGCAGGACGGCGAAATCCTCGCCGACCGGCGCGAGGCGATGCCGCGCGGCCAGGAACGCCGCCTGCCGGGCCTTATCGCCGAGCTCTGCGCCGAAGCGGGCGTCACCCTCGGCCAGCTCACCCGAATTGGCGTCGTCGCCGGGCCCGGCAGCTTCACGGGCCTGCGCATCGGTGTCGCCTATGCGCGCGGCCTCGCCCTCGTCACCGGCGCGAAGGCGGTTGGCATCACCAGTCTGGAGGCCGCCATCCCTGCCGGCTTCGAAGGCCCGGCCCTCGGCTGCCTCGCCGCCCAGCGCCGCCCGCCGGACCAGACCTGGTGGGTGCAGGGCATCTCCGCAGGGGAGGGCATCGCGGACGTGATGGAAGTTCCGCTCACGGAGCTTCTCCCCATGCTCACCGGCTTCCACGCCCCCATCTTCATGGACGGCGCCGAATCCCTAGGTGACCTCGCGGCGAAGCTCGACCTGCGCCCCATGCAACCGAGCGCGATCACCGCCGCCCTGAAAGCCAGCCTCTTCGACCCCGCCAGACACCCCCCGGCACCGGTCTACGCCCGCGCCCCGGATGCGACGCTGCCGGCGCCGAAGGGCTAGCTCCCAACTTCGTCAGAACTTCAGTCTCACACCCCCGTTCAGCACGAAGCCGTCATTGCGTGACCAGACATCCGTCGTCCATTGCCCGTCCGGTGCGCGTTGCGGACGGAGCAGCGACTCTTCCTTGGTCTGACGAACGTCGAGGATGTTCTCGGCATTGATGAACCAGCTTGCGGGCCCGATCGTGATCTCGCCGAGGATGCCGACGTCGAGATAGCGGTCGCTCACCGTCCGGAACGGATTGTCCTCAACGCGCTGCTCTCCCGTGTAGTACATCTCGAGTCCGAGGCGGAACTCGCCGTGCCGCTCCCACATCGCAACAACGCCTGCCGTGTGCCGGGGCACCAGCGCCATCTCCCGCCGGCCGGTGCCCGTGTCATCCGGCTCGCTCGAGTCGATGAAAAGGTAGCTGCCCGTCAGTTTGAAATCCCGCCAGATATAGCGAAGCAGCATTTCCGTCCCGCGGATTTCGGACGTGCCATCGGCATTCACCAGCCGCACGCGGTCCGGCGCGCCGCCGGGCAGGCTCGCGAATTCTTCCAGAACGGTCACGCCGTCAATATCCGAGGCAAAGAAGGTCGCATTGGCCTCGATGCTCCCGCGCTTGTAGCTCGTATCGAACGAGGCCGTCCGCGCCGTCTCTTCGGAGAGCGCCGAAAGCGGCTCCAGCCGCGACAGGCCGGCGGCCTCGATTTCCTCCACGAAGGGAGTCGGCGCAAAGAAGCCCTCGGCAACCGATCCGCGGAACGTCCAGTCGCCCGGCCGGTAGACCACCGAAAGCCGCGGACTGACCTGGGTGCCGTACTCGCTATGGTCATCAATGCGCCCGCTCAGCGAAACCGAGACGTCCTCATTGAAGTCATGATCGACCTGTCCGAAAAGTCCGGGTACGTCATAAGTATAGTCGAACGCTGGAAACGCATCAGAAGAATAGCGCTCTGTCTGAAAGGCGGCGCCCACCACCCAGTTCGTGCCGCCGCTGCCGCCCGAGACAGAGGCCTCAAGCAGGTAGCTTTCATGCTGGTCTTCCTCGATCAGGGCGCCGAACCGGTGCTCATGATCCTGCACCATGCCGGATGCGCGCACTTGCCCTTTCACGTCCCCGCTCAGCGGAATGTCCGCAATCAAGCCGCTGTCCAGCCGGGTCGTATCCTGGTTCTGCGGAAAGAAGCTGCCGTCCGGCACCGTCCGGCCCTCGCGTGTGCCGCCCCGGCGTTGCTCGGTCATGAAGCCGAGCGTTGCGTAGACTTCGGCGCCACTGTCTCCTTCCCAGAACAGCCGCGGCCGTGCCGTCCAGCGCTCATAACCCGGCATGTCGATCCAGCCATCGAAGTCGAAGTCCTGCACCCCCTGCCGGTGCGCCCCGGCGGTCAGCGAAATTCCCGTAGAGTCCGAGAGAGGCGCGGCAGTATAGCCGGTGAGGTCCTGACCATTGCGCGAAGTCAGGTTCAGCAGCACTTCGCTTTCCGGTTGGTCTCCCGGCCTGCGCGATACGAGGTTGATCACCCCGCCCAGCGCAGACGCTCCGTACAGGGATGTCGCGGATCCCTTAATAACTTCGACCTGCCGCAAGTCAGTCGGCGGGATTTGCAGGATGCCGAGCGAGGATGCTTGTCCGCCGTAAAGCGCCAGGCCGTCGGAGAGGAGCTGGGTGTAACGCCCATAAAGTCCCTGAACGCGGATATTCGCTGCGCCAAGCGCCGGCGAAGTCACCTGAACCCGGATGCCGCCCGTCTCGCTGATCAGGGTGGCGGTATTGCCGGGCCGCATGATCGCCTTCTCTTCAATCTCCTCGCGGTTGATCACCTCGACCCGCATCGGCTCGTCCGCGAGCAGACGCCCCGAGCGCGTCGCCTGCACAATCACGGCTTCGAGCGTTTTTTCCGCGTCATGATCATCATGATCGCCGTGGTCCTCGTGCGCGCCGCCGGGCGCATGATCTTGGGCTTCGACTGTTTCGGTTTGGGCCGCTGCAAGATTGCAACCCAGCCCGGATACGGCAAGTGCCAACGCCGCAAGGCGCTTATAGTCAGACATGTTTCGTTTTCCTGAGAATGAATCTGTATGAAGCCGGTCATCCAGTGACCGGCCGGCGCATCCAGATTCAGATCCTCGGAGGACGGAAAAGTTCACGTGGGGCCGATGCGCCGCAGACGGATGAACTCAGAGGGCGTACAAGGTCGGGCCTCTCGCACCCCGCCACTGCCGGCGGCGTCCCGGGAATAACAATATGAACGTGGCAGGCGCCGCAGCCGTGCCCCTGGTGCAGGTGGCCTTCATGACCCGCTTCACCATCATCAACGTGCACGCCTTCGAACTCCGCTGCACAGATGTCTGCCGCCGGCTGATCGATGTGCTGCGCTGCCGCCATCGGCGCGAACAGCAGGCTCAGGCCGATGAAAGCGGCGAGCATCAATCCGAGTGCAGAATGGAAATGTTTCAACATAACAAAACCGGCGGCTTGCACTTGCGTTCCGGGGGTGGTCCCGCTTCGGACGCGTTCCGGTGCATGTCTCATGCCTATCGTGACCCGGGGGAGGGACGCAAGTTTGCTTTTTGTGGGTGGCCGGATGATTCGCTGCGGCAAACTAGCCTGCGCCCGCGAGCCAGGGCTCGATATTTTCCTCCTGCGCGATCAGCGCGAGACCGTTGGCGATCGAGACGAACTGATCGCCGGTCTCCACCTTGCCCGCGCCGAAGCGCGCATCAAAGCTCTCGCGCAGCGCTGGCACATAGGATGTGCCGCCGGTCAGGAACACCCGGTCAATCTTAGCCTCGCTGAGGTTCGCCTTGCGCAAGGCCTCGCTGACGGTCGTCTGGATCGCGCGCACATCTTCGCTGATCCAGCCATTGAACTCGTCCCGCGTGATCCGCCGGTTCAGCGTCAAAGTGCCGGCCTCCAGCCGGAAGCGTCCCTCCGCCGATCTCGACAGCTCGGCCTTCACATTCGCCACCGCCCGGTAGAGCAGATAGCTCGCATCAGCATCGAGGAAGTGGATGAAGGCCCGGATCAGTTCCGGCTGGTTGGACACATGCAGCAGCTTCTGCAAGTCAGCATAATCCTTCGTGTGCCGCATGATGGAAAGCTGGTTCCATTGTGCAAACCGGCTGTACAAGGAGGATTGAACGGGCAGCGTCTTGTCGCCGCTGCGGAACGTCGAGTCCTTCCCGAACAGCGGCGCAACGACATGTTCGATCAGGCGCTGGTCAAATGCATCGCCCGCAATCCCGATGCCCGCATGCGACAGCGCCGCTGCGCGCAGCCTTCCGCCGCCCGGATCAAACCGGATGATCGAGAAGTCGCTCGTGCCGCCGCCGAAATCCGCCACGAGAATGGTCGCAGGCTCCGTCAGCCGCTGCGCATAGAAGAACGCCGCCGCCACCGGTTCGTAGACGTGATGGATCGTCTCGAAGCCCAGCCGCTTCAGCGCAATCCCGTAGCGTTCCTGCGCAAGTTTCTCGTCCGGCTGCGCGCCCGCAAACTGCACCGGGCGCCCCATCACCACCTGCTTCGGCCAGGGCGTGCCCGCCCGCTCCGACAGGCGCCTGAGATAGGCCGAAAGCAGGTCTTCGAACCGCCAGGCCTTGTTCTGGATCGTGGTCGACACGAACAGCGGGCTCGCCGCGAATGTCTTGAACGACTGGATGAACCGGCAGTCCCCGCCCAGTTCCAGGAACTGGTCGATGGCCCAGGGGCCGATCTCCATCATCGCGCGCGATCCCGGCCCGTCCTCGTCCTTCCAGAAGCACAGCACCGAGCGGCAGGCCGCAAACGTCGCGTCCTCGTGGCTGAACGTGATCGCCTCGGCCAGGCCATTCGGCCCGGCGAGCGCCGCCACGCTGTTGGTCGTGCCGAAATCGAGGCCGAGTGTCGGGGCAGCTTTGGACATCACCGGCTCTTGTGCTGAGGCAAAGGGCAGGCGAACTAGCAGGGGGAGGGCCCTTTGATCAACCCCGCCCGTCCGGATTGACCTGATGAGCTTGTTTGTACGCGTTCTGAGAGCGGAGGATGCTGCAGCCGCAGCTGCGCTCCACGCGCAGGGTTTTGCAGATCCCTGGAGCGCGCCGTCCATTGCAGGATTGATCGAGCAAGCGACAGTCCTTCCTATCGGGGTCGAGGACTCGGGCGCGCTCATAGCCTTCGCTATGTTCCAGGGTGTTGCTGGCGATATGGAGCTTTTGACCATCGCTACCGATCCCGCCCGGCGCGGCGAAGGCCATGCCCGCCGCCTCATCGAGACCGGCTTCGCCGCGCTCGCCGAAGCGGGCAACGCTCGCGTTCTCCTCGACGTCGCCGAAGACAACGCACCCGCCCTCCATCTCTACAAGAGCCTCGGCTTCAAGCTGGATGGCCGCCGCAAGGGCTATTACACCGCCGGCCGCCCCGCGCCGGTCGACGCGCTGCTGATGTCGCGGACGATCCCCGACTAGCCGCGCGCTGGCAGGGGCCTATACTTCCCTCCAACAAAGAGGAGCGAAACATGGCCGACGACCTGAAACCCATCGACACCGCGAATATCGAGGTTCCGAAAGAAGTCTTCGCCCTCTACGACGCCTATTGCCATGGGGATCTCTCTCGCCGCGCCTTCTTCTCGAAACTCTCCAGCTATGCCGTCGGCGGCCTCACCGTCTCGATGCTCGCCGCCTGCGTGATGCCGGACTATGGCCGCGCGCAGACCGCCGAAGGCGAGGCCGAACTCGCCGAGGAAACCGCCGCCTACAAATCCCCCAAGGGCGCGGGCGACATGTCGGGCTATCTCGTCCGCCCGGCGAACGCGAAGGGCAAGCTGCCCGGCATCATCGTGGTGCACGAAAATCGCGGCCTCAATCCGCACATCCGCGATGTTACCCGCCGCGCCGCCAAGGCCGGCTATGTCGCCTTCGCGCCGGATGCCCTGTTCCCCCTTGGCGGCTATCCCGGCAATGATGATGACGGCCGTGCCCTGCAGGCCCAGCGCAAGGCGCCCGAGATGATCGAGGATTTCATGTCCGCCGCCGAATTCCTGCGCGATCATCCGTACACGAACGGCAAGATTGCTTGCACGGGCTTCTGCTTCGGCGGCGCTGTCACCAATATCATGGCGGTGCGCCAACCCTGGCTGAAGGCCTCGGTGCCCTATTATGGCGGCTGGCCGCCAGTCGAAGATGCCGCCAAAGTCGAAGTGCCCCTGCAGATTCACCTCGCCGGCAATGATGCCCGCGTGAACGATGGCTGGCCGCCTTACCAGGCCGCCCTCGACGCCGCCGGCAAGTCCTACGAGCTGCACATGTACGAAGGCCTCGAGCACGGCTTCCACAACGACACCACGCCCCGCTTCAATCCCGAAGGCGCCGCCCTCGCCTGGAGCCGCACGCTGGATTTCTTCGCCAAACACCTGGCCTGAAGGAGGCGCCTCAGTTTCGTGGTTTTCGAAGCGCGATGATAAGGCAGGGCCCACGCCAGAGACCGGATTGAACCGGGCAAGCCGCCGGAAAATTTCGCTCGGCGGCAGAATATGGCCCTTTCCGGCCATTGCGCTTCCGTTGAGCATCCGACCTTCACTCGATGCCGGCAGCAAGCCTTGCAAGCTGGTACAGGGGCGTCGTGATCGCATGTCTCGACAGATCGCGTTTCGGCAGGCGGACGTCATCAAGCCATGGGCCGGCTGGCGGCTTGAGTTCCAGGTGCGTGCAAAGCCACTTCGCGCGGTCGGCGAGGGCTGAGGCCGACAACCGATGATCCGCTTGGTACCACTGGCATTTCGCTTTCGGAGCCGCTGCGCAAAGGCGCTCGGCCGAGTCGCGACGGACCCACGGATCGCGATCACCAAACTGGAAGTAAAGCGCAGCGCTCGCTTCGCCAATTGTCTTGACTCCATCGAGCGGCGCCATGGCCTCAACGTACTGTGCGGTCGGTCTGAGTGCCCATCCTCCGCGCGACAATTCGCCCAAAGGGGTCATCAACACCGCTGCCGCAAGCCTGTGTTCGGCGCCGACGAACGGAACACCCACAGCTGCGCCCAGGCTGTGGCCGACGTATCCGATGCGGTTTGGATTTGCCTGACAGAACAGCAATACGTCGACGCCCCGTCGCAGCTCCGTTACGACTTGTATCAAGAAGCTGCGCGCGACGTCTGGCTGATCGAGGCGGGGTAAGCCCTTGCCCCGGTCGCCGACGCCCGGCGCGTCAATAGACAACACCAAGGCTCCCGCGCGCGCATAAGCGAGGCCTTCGCTCAAAAAACTGGATCGATCCCCAAAGCCCCAATGCAGCATCAGAATGCCTGCTGGTGCACATGAAACGGGCGCGGGGCGCAACAGCGTGGCGGTCACCTCGGCACCTTGCCAGCCGCTATACAGAACATCGTCCGCACAAAGACCTCCTTCGAGGGCCCGCGAACGGATCGAGCGGAAGTTCAAAGGCAGATCGGATACGTCGTCAAATGCCGTCATCACTGAATCATCGCTCCGCGAAAGCGCCTGTCATGTGTTGAATGACCTTAAGCGTGGCGGCGAGGTCAGAGCGCGAAATGCCTGAAGCCGCTTTGCGTATCGCTTTGAGTTCACGTTTTCGGATTGTTTCGAAGGTGTCTCGACCCTTCCGCGTCAGAGCGAAAAGCACGGACCGACGGTGAGCCGGATTGATCTGCCTTTCGACAAGGCCATCGCGCTCGGCCTGATCGATCATGCGCTGAACGAATTGACGTCCGACGGAATGCGCGCGCGCCAGGTCAGGCACCGTCAGGGAACCGGAATCGGCCAAAAGCTCCAGAATGCCCCTCAAAGCGACAGAAACGCCTGTGCCTTCGAGACTTCGGTCCACAGCGGAAATCAGAACCCGGTAGAGAGGACGCACGCGGCGGATGACCTCGTAGGTCAGTTCCTCGTCCCTCAGATACTCGCTACTTGATCGTGACGCCATATGACACCTTTGGCGTCAATATGACATCTGTGGCGTCAAAAACAAGCGATCCAAGGGCATTGTTTCGCTTCGTCAGCCGAAGCTTTCGAACTACTCTTTCGCGCTGTCAGTGCGAGGCTCCAGACAGACGCGGTTTCAGCGCAGCGCAAAGCTAGACACGAAGTTTCGACATTGCAGATCCCTACGCGCGACCAGCCCGATGGGTGCCCCGGGGGTCAAGCCGTAAACGGTCTTCTATCGGCGATCTCCCACCTGATGGTCAGCGCAGGCGGGAACGGCGGCTCTGAAGCAAACAGGCCGCCCGTCACAATGGGGTTGTTTGGTTGGGTATCTCGTTGCGAACGAGGCGCTCTGAAACCAGATTCAGCGCAATAACCGATCACACAGCGTGCCACGCGTTCGTGAGAAGTACACTCGCGCAGGCAGGTGTGCCGTCTCTACCGGTGCCGTTTACGCTGGCTTCGAGTGCTCGGCCCTTTACGGCTTTGGCAATCAGGGCGTCTGGGATGGAGTGGATGTCGACCTTCATTCGCCGGCTCCAGAAGCTGTCTTGCTGGCCGGCTTGCTGGCCGGTGGCTATGTAAACGAAGCGCCGGAGGGGACCCTCGCTGCGCACATGCTCGCCAAAGAATTTAGGACCCTCGGCGACGCGAACTGAAAATTCGAAAACGATGGGATCGCCTTTCGACATCTTGACGTCGATCGGCACGCTCTCCTTGTCCTGCAAGCTGTACGCTACGCCAGGGACTGGAGTCTCAACGACCAAGCGTATGCGGATTTCGGTCTGTTCCGGGCGTGCCATAGCGTTCGGAGATTGGCGCTCAACTCGACTACGGTCAACGTGGGAATAGAACGGGCGCTGGACGCTTGGTGGACCGCACCAACAAACCCACGAGCGGCTGTTTCCGGCCAAGTCCGGCCTGGTTACCTTGAAGGGGCCGAATGGCCGGACCGAGGCGACCCTGCCAGACGCCAGTCCCTACTTTCGGGGCCAACCTGGCCCTAGGCAGACATTCGCGCTCGGACTGGGCTAGCGGTAGAAAACGCTTTGTTTTACTGAAGCCGACATGGAACGGCTCACGGCATTTGCGAAGAAGTGGTCCAAAACTGTGCCTGGGCTAGCGGGCTGCTGGTTGGGCGATGTCATCGCGGCACGCGTTATCTCGTATGGCATCCATAGTTCGCTTGCCTACGATCAGCGAAAGTACCGTGCCGGTGAGGCGCGTCAGCTATTGGATATGCTCAGCGAGCTTGGACCGCATGCGCAGTTCTGGTCAGACCAGTTGCACGAAGACTTCGCAGATACGCCAGCGACGGCAGGGATACCAAGTGTCCGCCTCGGACGAATGACCGATGCTGTATTTGAAGTGGGCGTCATCGCTGCCAATGAGACGACCGGATTCATCTGGTGGCGTGGCGAAGATGACTAAACCAAAGTGTCCACTATCGGCGATCTCC
>VYLE01000564.1_pt1 | contig 17492 bp, 19 predicted proteins | sample 5114391 | NCBI WGS metagenome assembly VYLE01 (sample SAMN12291771, study PRJNA351875) | freshwater metagenome | isolation source: freshwater lake | place: USA: Michigan, Kent Lake | collected 2013-08-15
AGAGGGTCTCGGGCAGAGCGGCTGCAACGACGAAGTCGAGGTCTGGCGGCACAGGCAGGGCATGCCGAGCGTCGACCACCGCAAGTTCGGCGTAACCACCTCCGCCCAGAAGCGCGCAGACGCGGTCGCCGACCCGCCATTCGTCCACCCCCTCTCCGACCTGATCGATCTCGCCGGCGACCTCCAGGCCCAAAATGTCCGACGCGCCTGGCGGGGGTGGGTACAGGCCCTGACGTTGAAGAAGATCGGGACGGTTTACGCCGGCGGCGCGCACGCGGATGCGGATATGACCGGGTCCGGCGACCGGATCGTCACGCTCGCCGAGCCTGAGCGCCTCGGCCGGGCCCGCGCCACCGTGAATTTCGATCACGCGCATCGGGACCTCCAAAGGCTTGCAATCGTCCGTGTCCAGGCGCGTAACTACTGGACCGAAGGTTTCGGGCCAAGGAGGCGGCGATGACGTTCGAGGATCTGGAGCCGCGCCCCCAGCGAGGCGCGAACTTGAAGGCGCTGGCCCGAGAGGACCTCGACCTCTACGCCGTCGAGGAACTGAACGAGCGGATAGAGGCGTTGCAGGCGGAAATCGACCGATCCCGGTCCGCCATCGCCGCCAAGGCCGCCAAGAAGACGGCCGCCGACGCCTTGTTCAACTTCCGGAGCTGACGGTTTCGCCGGTGCGGCATCCGTGGCATGGCGGTTGCAGGTGGCTGGGGCGCGGCGCCGATCCGGCCCGACCAGTGAACGGGCCTTCCGTGTCGATATGTTGCGGTTTGAGTTGATGGCGAACGAAGACGTCTCCGGCCCTAAAGGCCTGCGCTCCGGCGAAATGCTGGACTTCGCCCGTTCGGAGCTGTTCGACCGGACGTTCCAGGAGGGCATGGAACTGGTCGAGGAGACCGCAGCCTATCTCGACGGCGACGGACGCAGGGAATCCAAGTTGCTGTCGAGGTCCGCTGCGCTGGCCTATGCCGGGGAGAGCATGAAGCTGACGACCCGCCTGATGCAGGTCGCATCTTGGCTGCTGGTCCAGCGCGCTGTACGCGAAGGCGACATGACGCCCGAGGCGGCCGCCGATCCCCGCTATCGGTTGGGAGAACGCAAGGCCGCGGTGGAACCCGCGCACGCCGAGATCCCCATCGCCCTAGTCGAGTATCTCGTGCGCGCGGAAAAGCTATACGACCGTGTGCTTTATCTGGACCGGAGGATGTATCTGGACGCGCCGGCCGAGAGCGACGTGAATCCTGTCCTGAGCCAGATGGGCCGGCTGGAAGCCGCGTTCAGGGGCTGATCCCCTGGGCTAGGGGCCGACGTCGTTGGCGTCGACCCGTCCGTCGGCGACCACTTCGGGCAGGCTGACCGCGATGCCCAAGGCCTCGGCAAGGGCCCGATCGCGGCGGTAAACGTCCTCGCGGAACGCCACCCGACCCTGACCGTCGACGAAGGCGGTCCAGTACAGCAGGCGCACGCTGATCTCGCGACCGGTCTGGATGCGGGTGGTGCGCCGCGACGCCTGCGCGGCGTCGAACTGATCGAGCAGCGCCGGATCCGGCGATAGCAACAGCCGCGCGAATTCGACGGCGTTCTGAACTCGGACACAACCGTGCGAGCGCTGGCGCACCGACAGGTTGAAGGCCGCCTTGGACGGCGTGTCGTGCAGGAAGATGGCATAGCTGTCCTGCAGCTCGAACTTCACATAGCCGAGCGCCGCCGTCGGACCGGCGCGCTGGATGACCGTGCCGTTGGAAATGTACATGTTCTGGCTGGCCAGATAGGCGGGCCCGCGCGGCAATATTTCGCGCCGAGCGATGCCGGCCGGAACGTACCAGGGCGGGTTGGCGACGACCGAGGCGAACGGTTTCTCCAGGCTGGGCGTCTGAGTCGCAGGCGCGCCGACGACTACCCGATTGGAGTGAACAGGCCGCCCGTCCTTCCAGTAGACCATGATCGCGGCGGCGGTGTTGACCTCGATCCGCTCGGGATTGAGGTCTCGCTTCAACCAGCGGCGCCGTTCGAGGTTGAGCGCGATCTGGCGCGCGCGGTCCTCGGCCGAGGCGCCCAGCGACGCCTGGGTCGAGGCTCCGATCCGACCGTCGGCGGCAAGGCCGTGACGGGCCTGGAAACCTTGGACCGCCTGCTGCAGCTCGGGACCGTAGACCAGTCCTTCCGCGGTCAACCGGGCCCCGGCCTCGGTCGTCAAGTCGCCTTCGGCGACCAGGCGGGCGATCAGGGCGGGGATGCGGTTGTCGCTCGAGCCGGGCTCGAGCGTGCCGGCGCGCACCGGGAAGGTCGGCCAGCCGCCCTGAGCGATCAGACGCCGATATCGGACGTATCCGGCCGACAGGTTGTTGTACCCAATGTCGGTGGGCGCCAGGCCTTCAAACCACTCAACCAGGCGGTCCTGCACCAGGGCGTCGTTGAGGCCGACCGGTATGTCGACGACGTTCTTCTGCATTTCCCACAGCTCTTCGATCGTCTCGGGACGCACGGCCCCGAACGCGAGCACGCGGGCGTACTTGAGGGCCGCAGCGGTCGTGCGAAGGTCCGCGCTGTCGGGGTCAGCCGCTAGGCCGACGAAGTCGAAATAGTCGGCTTTGGCCAGTCCATGCCGCTCGGCGCGATTCGACGCCGCGTTCAGCCGGCGCAGCCGTTCGGCGTTCCAGACGGGACGCCAGTTGTTGAGCTCGTAAAAGGCGCGGACATCGGCCTGCTCGGCGTCGGGCAGTCGGCCGATCTGTGCGTCGAAGGCGGCGAAATACGGGCTGTCGCTGATGATCGGCGTCTGAGCCGAGGGAGGAGCGGTCTGGGCGACGGCGGGTGCGGCCAAAGCCGCCGCCGCGGCGCCGAGGGTCAGTTCGCGTCTGTTCATTCTCGCATCGCCTTCGTTCGACGCCTCGTGAATCACGACGTTCACGCCCCACGGGTCGAACAGGCCCATGTTATCGACGTTCCGATCAAACAAAAAGCGCCGGTCGCGAGACCGGCGCCTTTCGTGGCGGCCCGGAGACAGTGCGGGCCTATTTCTTGATGAAGCCGCCGAACTTGTTGTTGAAGCGCGACACGCGCCCGCCACGGTCCATCAACTGCTGGTTGCCGCCGGTCCAGGCCGGGTGCGTCGACGGATCGATGTCCAGGTTCAACACGTCGCCTTCTTTGCCGTAGGTCGAGCGGGTCTTGTAGCTCGAACCATCGGTCAGGGTGACGGTGATGAAGTGGTAGTCCGGGTGGGTATCGGGCTTCATGATGGTGGCGTCCGGTCTCTGCGCGGTGACGATGCCGACCGTCTGTGCGCGAAATTGAGAAATCCCGCCGGAAAGCCCGACGGGAGCGAGCGCGGCGTTTACACCGGGGCGTTATCCGGGGCAAGAGGCGCAGCCCATGACGAACGCCGCCGCGCCGATCCCTGATTCCGCCTCCGGCCCATCGGCCGCGCCAGGACGGCCTGGCGCCGGCGCGGTGCTGGTCGAGCAAATCGGCGAGGCCGGGGAACGGCGTGGAAAATCGCGCGATGTGCGGCCGCTGCTCCGGCTCTGGCCGTTTCTGGTCCGGCACCGGCTGGACGCCTTCATCGCCCTGTTCTGGCTGCTGGCGTCAACATCAGCGTCGCTGGGCCTGACGGCGACAGCGCGCGGGGCCATCGATCACGGGTTCGAGAACGGCGGCAGCGACATCGACCGCTGGTTCCTGTTCCTGGGGGCTAATGCCGTCGCCCTCGGGATCGCCACAGCCGTTCGCTACTTCTACGTCACCAAGACGGGCGAGCGGGTTATCGCCGATCTCAGGAAGGCGTTGTTCGAGCGGGTCTTGACGCTGGACCCGGCCTTCTTCGCCCGGATGCGAACCGGCGAGGTGCTCAGTCGTCTGACCACCGATATCGCCTTGGTCGAGACCCTGCTCACCACCGCCGTGTCGTTCGCGTTACGCAACCTGCTGACGCTGATCGGCGGGATCGTGCTGCTGTTCATCGTCAGTCCCAAGCTGACGGGGCTGGTCCTGCTGACCGCGCCGTTGTTGCTGGGTCCGGTGTTCATCTTCGGCCGACAGGTGCGCAAGCTGACCGTCAAGTCCCAGGACCGCTTCGCCAATGCCGTCGGTTTCGCGGGAGAGAGCGTGGACGCCATCGAGACGGTTCAGGCTTTTGGCCGGGTGACGAGCGCCGCGACCCGATTTGGGGCCGTAGTCGAGGAGGCGTTCGGTGTGTCCCTGACCCGCATCCGGGCGCGGGCGTGGATGACGGCGCTGGTGATCGTGGTGATCTTCGGCGGCATCACCTTTGTCCTGTGGCTAGGAGCCCAGGACGTGGCGGCAGGCATCATGACGCCCGGTGCCCTGCTGCAGTTCGTGCTGCTGTCGGTGTTCACCGCCGGCGCCGTGGGGGCGCTGGGCGAAAGCTGGGGCGACGTGCAGAAGGCGTCGGGGGCCATGGAACGGATCGACGAGCTAATGCGCGCGGTCCCGCAGATCGCCGCGCCGGAGCGTCCCCTGCCTCTTCCGTCGCCGGCAGAGGGACGTGTGGCAATGGCGGGGGTGAGGTTCGCTTATCCGGGTCGACCGGACCTACCGGCGCTCAAGGGATTCGATCTCACGGTGCGGCCTGGCGAGACCGTGGCTCTGGTCGGACCGTCGGGCGCCGGCAAGTCGACCGTATTCCGTCTCCTGCTCCGCTTTTACGATCCCCAGGCGGGGTCGGTCAGCGTGGACGGCGTGGACGTCAAGGCGGCCGATCCGGTCGAGGTCCGCGCTCGCTTCGCCTGGGTCTCGCAGGAAGCCCCGTTGTTCTCGGGCTCGGCTCTGGAGAACATCCGGTTTGGCCGCGAGGTCGCTTCCGAGGATGAGGTGCGGCAGGCGGCGGAAGAGGCGCAGGCCCTGGGTTTCGTCGAAGCCCTGCCGGAGGGCTTCGCCACGCCGCTGGGCGAGCGCGGCAAAAGCCTGTCGGGCGGCCAACGCCAGAGGCTGGCGATCGCTCGCGCCCTGGTCCGCGACGCGCCGATTCTTCTGCTGGACGAGGCGACCAGCGCGCTCGACGCCGAGAACGAGGCCCTGGTGCAGGCGGCGCTGGATCAGGCGATGGAGACGCGCACGACTCTGGTCATCGCGCACCGGCTGGCGACGGTTCTGCGGGCCGACCGGATCGTCGTAATGGACGACGGCGCGGTCGTGGAGGAGGGGGCGCATCACGAACTGGTGGCCAAGGGCGGTCTCTACGCCCGGCTGGCGGAGCTGCAGTTCCGGGAGAGTTGAACGCCGGTGTCAGCGGTGGCCGGAGAGGGCCTCAATCGCTATTGCCGGATGGTCCGTGAAGACGGCGTCGACGCCTAGCCCGTAGAAGCGCCTCAGCCAGCCCGCCATGTCGCCGATCCCGTGATCCTCGCCTCCCCGGAACTCGACGGGCAGGAAGACGTCCTCGGCGCGAAAGGTCCACACCACGACCTTCAGACCTGCGACCCGGGCGTCGTCGACCAGCGTCGTCGCGGTCGGCGCGGCCCCGGAGGCATCGCGAGGATAGATCAGGCCGGTCTCCACTCCGATGGCGTCGGCATAGGTCGCGATTTCGGCGAGCCCCTTGGGGCGGGCCATCGCGGCGTAGGTCGTGCCGGGCCGGTCGAACGGACCGCCGACCGGCGACATCAGCTGGAGCAGCGGCGCGTTCGTCGCCTGATCCACAGACCGCAGGACATCGACCTCGAACGACTGGATCAGCACGGGGCTGTCGGCGGCCATAAGCCCGTTGTCGGCCAGCGCGGCGATCAGCGGCGGCTCCATCGGCAGGCCGATCGACAGGAAATAGGTCGGGTGCTTAAGTTCCGGAGCGACGCCGATGGTTCGGCCAGTGCGCGCCGAGCCTGCGCGGGCGATGTCGACCACCTCCTGAAACGTCAGGATCTGCTCCTGCCCATCGAAGGCGGCGCTGGCCGGGCGCAGGGCGGGCAGGCGTTCACGGGCGCGGAGGGTGCGCAGTTCGGCCAGGGTGAAGTCCTCGGTGAACCAGCCTGTGACGGGGCGGCCGTCGATGGTCTTTGTCGTGCGGCGCTCGGCGAACTCGGGGCGCGCGGCGACGTCGGTGGTTTCCGAGATCTCATTCTCGTGGCGGACCACGAGGTGGCCGTCCCTGGACATGACCAGGTCCGGCTCGATGAAATCCGCGCCCTGATCGATGGCGAGGTCATAGGCCGCGCGGGTGTGCTCGGGTCGCTCGCCCGATGCGCCGCGATGGGCGATCACGAGCGGGTGCGGCGGCGTCTGGGCCGCGACGGGACCGGCGAGCAGCATGGCGGCGAGGATGAACCGGATCATGCCGCGACGGTAGGGCGCGCCTACGACAGACTGGTGAAACTTCAGGCCGCCTGAAGCACCTTGCGCAGTGCCGGATGCACCTCGGTATTGGCGGCGCAGATGGTCGCGCCCGTCTTGGGATCTCCGTGATCCTCGATGGAGGTGACGATGCCGCCCGCCTCGGTGACGAACAGGATCCCCGCCGCCACGTCCCAGGGCTTCAGGTTGCGCTCGAAGTAGGCGTCGTAGCGCCCACAGGCGACCCAAGCGAAATCCAGCGACGCCGAGCCCAGGCGGCGGATGCCGGCGACCCTCTGACCCACGGCGTGGATATCCTTGATGGCCTGGGCGTGGCCGGTCTTGCCGATGAAGGGCAGGCCCGTGGCGATCAGGCTGTCGGCCAGGTCGCGGCGTCCGGAGACGCGGATGCGCTGGTCGTTGAGGTAGCAGCCTTTGCCCTTTTCCGCCCAGAACAGCTCGTTCAGGATGGGGTTGTAGGTCACGCCCGCCACGATCTCGGACGAGCCGTCCGGCGCCCTACGCTCCAGCCCGACCGTGATGGCGAAGTGGGGCATGGCGTGCATGAAGTTGGTCGTGCCGTCGATCGGATCGACGATCCAGGTGTGGGACTTGTCCGTGCCCTCGATCAGGCCCCGCTCTTCGCCGAGGAAGCCGTAACCGGGCCGCGCCTTGGTCAGAAGCTCGAACAGGGTCTGTTCCGCCTTGAGGTCGGCGGCGGTGACGAAGTCGCCCGGCCCTTTCCGGGAGACCTGCAGGTTCGAGACCTCGCCGAAATCGCGCAACATCGGGCGGGCGGTCTTGCGAACCGCGTCGGTCATGACCTGAAGCAGGGCGGATGCGAGGGCCATTCGGGAATCTCCTGGTCCAGCGGTCCTGAAAAGGCGAAGCGCCCGGACCGGTGGAGAAGTTCAGTGCTCGCCCCGAAGGGCCGTTGGTCGGATCAGTCGGCGCGGCGGACGTATTCGCCGGTGGCGGTATCGACCACGATGCGCTCGCCCGCCGACATATAGGGCGGGATCATGATGCGCACGCCGTTGTCGGCGATGGCGGGCTTGTAGGACGACGAGGCCGTCTGGCCCTTCACGGTCGGCTCGGTCTCGACGACCGTAAGGGTGACCTGCTCGGGCAGGCTCAGGCCGATCGGACGCTCTTCGTGCATCTCAATGACGACCTTCATGCCGTCCTGAAGGTAGGGGATCGAATCCTCGCCGACCCAATCCTTCTGCAGTTCGATCTGCTCGTAGGTGGCGTCGTCCATGAAGACGAGGGCGTCGCCCTGTTCGTACAGGAAGGAGAAGTCCTTCTGCTCCAGCGTGACGCGCTCGACCTTGTCCTCGGAGCGGAAGCGTTCGTTCAGCTTGTTGCCGGTCTCGAGGTTTTTGGCTTCGACGTTGGCGAAGGCGCCGCCCTTGCCGGGCTTGACGTGGCTGGCCTTGGTCACGACCCACAGGCCGCCGTTGTGCTGGAGCACCATGCCGGGCTTGATGGTGTTGCCGTTGATTTTCGCCATGAGGGGATCGCTGAAGTTGAGGCGCGGCCCCGACGGCCGGCGCGAATTCGGGCGCGATCCCTAGAGGAAGCCGGACAGCAGGGCAAGGCGGGCCGGGCGGCGGCCCTAGTGGACGGTATGGGCCGCCTGCTCGGCCTTTCGGTCGACCATGTTGGCCAGCCGTACGCCAGTCCCGGTCGGCGAGGCCAGCTTGCCCGCCTTGGGATCGAGCTTGCGCGCCTCATGGGCGAAGGCGGCGGCGAGGCCGGCCGAGGTCATGGCGGCTGCGATCTGCATGCCGCGGCTGGCAGGGCGCAGGGCGATCCAGACGGCGTTGATCGCCTGGGCTCCCGCCCAGAGGATCATGGCCGAGGTGCGCTCGGGCCGGGCAGGGGCGTTCCAGACGCGCACGGCCGAAAGCGTGGTAGCCGAGAACACCGCCGGAAGAACCAGGCTGAAGGCCCCTCGCGGACGCTCCGTCACCGGACCCGCCCCTTCACGCAGCTGGGAGACGGTGCGACGGCGAGGACCGATGGCGCCGTTTGCGAGCGCCGTGGCGAGCAAGGCGAAGCCCACCGTCACGGCGACCCCCAGGGCGACATGCCCGATGTCGCGCTCGTCTACGTTCAGGAAGTCGGACGCGGCCTCGCGGATGTCGTCGAGACGGTCGTCGATGTCGCTCATTCGTCTGCTCCGATGCTGGGAAGCGAAATGAGCGGCATGCGGAGCGGTTCCGGTCAGAGACTCTCGTCCCCAGGCAACGTAAGGTCGACCGGGTCATAGTAATAGTCGAGCAAGTCGCCCGGTCGACACCCCAGGGCCGCGCAAAGCCGGGCCAGGGTGGAAAACCGGATGCCCTTCACCTTGCCCGAACGGAACAGCGACAACTGCGTCTCGCTCAGCCCCACCTCTGCGGCCAGGTCGCGGGCCTTGATGCCTCTCGCGACGATCAGCGCGTCCAGCGTCACACGCACAGGCATCAGATCATCTCGTCCAGTTCGGCCTGCACGCGGCCCGCATGATCGACCACCCGGCCCAGCAGAAACAGCGCTCCGCCGATCATGCCCAGCGTCATGCCCGCAACGTCAAAATAGAGGTAGCCGCCCTGCGCCTGGCCGATCATCCGCAGGATGTTGGTCACGCCGAAGACGCTCAGGAGGCCGCCGATGCCAAGCGCCAGACCCACCCTGTGGAGGGTGCCGGCGAGGGCGGGCTGGATCAGTCGTCCTCTGGCGACCTCGCCCAGCCCGTGGCCGATCGCCCAGACGCCGTAGAGATAGCAGATGGTCGGCAGGGCGAAGACCCCCGCGCCGATCGCTCCATCCCGAACCTGGCCGTCCCTGACCCACAGAGCGAGCGGGAAGGCGATGTGCATGAAGGCGAGCAATCCGCCCACGCTCACGACCATGAAGATCGCCAGCCACCGGTACTGGGCGCAGAGGCGGCGAAAGGCGGCGGCGTCAGGCGTTGGCATGAGGGTGTCCTTCTAACTTTTCTTTAATCTTGACTTAAAGAACGTCGCTGCGCAACTTTATCTCTGACTTAAAGTTCGGGACGAAGAATGCAGGCCATTGAAACGAGGGATCTGACCCGCCGCTTCGGCAGCCGCGTGGCGGTAGACGCTGTGTCGATGACGGTCCCGCAAGGCGCGGTCTACGGGTTTCTGGGCCGCAATGGAGCAGGCAAGACGACGACGCTGAAGATGTTGCTGGGCTTGCTGAAGCCCACGGCGGGCGTCGCCTGCGTCGCGGGCGTGGATGTCGCGCGCGAGCGCCTTGCTGCGGCTCGGCAGACCGGCGCTCTGCTTGAGGCGCACGGGCTCTACAGCAACCTGACGGGCCGCGAGAATCTCGACCTGACCCGCTCGCTACTGGGCTTGCAGCGCGCCGAGGTCGATCGCGTGCTTGAGGTCGTCGAGATGACCGCCGATGCGTCACGGCGGGTGGGCGGATACTCCCTCGGAATGCGACAAAGACTGGGGCTGGCCCGGGCCATGCTCGGTGCGCCGCCCGTGCTGATCCTCGACGAGCCGACCAACGGCCTCGATCCCGACGGCATCGCCGACATGCGTCGCTTCCTGAAGACGCTGCCCGAGAGGGCGGGGGCGACGGTCCTGCTGTCCAGCCACCTGCTCGGCGAGATCGAGCAGACGGCGACCCATGTGGGAATTCTGAGCGAAGGGCGGCTGGTGCTGGAGGGTGAGCTGACGAGATTGAGGGCGGATCTGGCTCCGGAGATCGGTCTGCGGGTCGATGACGCCGCCCGGGCCCGCGTCGTTCTGGAGAGCCACGACCTGACCGTCGAGGATCAGCCGGATGGACTGACGCTTCGTCTCCGGCCGGGACAGGATCACGAGGCCGTCACGGCCCGCATCAATCGCGACCTGGTCCAGGCCGGTGTCGCGGTCTTCGCGCTCGCGCCGCGCGCCCGCTCGCTGGAGGGCATCTACCGCGCCGTCACCGCCGCACCCCAGGCCGAGTCCCAGGAGATCGTCTGATGCTGTCCGTCCTGTCGGTGGAAATCCGCAAGCTCAATCGCTCGCTGGCCTTGCTGCTGGCGCTCGCCGCGCCATGTCTGATCGGCATCTTCGCCTTCTTCAACGTCGGTCGCTTCGACGAGGCTGGCCCCTGGGATCGCTGGCTGACGACGTCCGTGGGGCTCTGGGCCTTCTTCATGCTGCCAATGAGCGTGACGGCTCTGACGGCTCTGGTCGCGCAGATGGAGCATGCGCCACGATCCTGGGATCATCTGCGCAGCCTTCCGGTGCCGCGCTGGCGCGTCTATGCGGCCAAGCTGGCCTGCGTGCTGGGGCTCGTGGTCCTCATGAGCGTGCTGAACCTGGCGATCACCTATGGGGCCGTCGAACTGGCGGCCGCGCTGAAGCCCGCGATCCGTCCCACGGGACAACCGGTCTTCGCCGCGACGGGCCTGCTGCTCGCCAAGGTGCTGATCGCGGCCCTGCTGATGGTGGCGATCCAGTTCTGGGCGGCGATGCGGTTCGCCAGCTTCGTGCCGGCGCTGGCCCTGGGCATCGGCGGCACCTTCTTCGCGGTCGCTGCGACCAGCGCCAAGCAGGGGGTGTTCTTCCCCTGGCAGATGGCGGTCAATGTGATGGCCGAGGGCTGGAGGCACGACACCGCGCTGGCGCTCGGCGGCGGCCTGGGCGCGCTCGCCCTGATCGCCGCCGTCATCCACCTCAGCCGACGCGAGGTGCTGTGACCTCAGCCGCCAGTGGCGCTCTTGTCCGGCGAGATCTCGGTCATGGCGGACTGCAGGTAGTTCTGCTCGCCCAGCTGTTCGATCAGCTTGAACTGGGCCTCCAGGAAGTCGATGTGCTCCTCGGTGTCCGACAGGATCTCCATCAGAATCTGGCGGCTGACGAAGTCAGAGGCGGCTTCCGCCTGGGCGATGCCCGCCAGCAGGGTGTCTCGTCCTCCAAGCTCCAGAGCCAGGTCCGCGCCCAGGCACTCGACCGCGCTCTCGCCGATCTTGAGCTTGTGCAGGTCCTGCATGTTCGGCAGGCCGTCGAGGAACAGCACGCGCTTGATCAGCTTGTCGGCGTGGCGCATCTCCCCGATCGACTCTTCGTAGATGATCTCGCCGAGGTGCTTCAGGCCCCAGCTCTCGAACATCCGCGCGTGCAGGAAGTACTGGTTGACCGCCGTCAGCTCGTTGGTCAGCACCGCGTTGAGAGTGCGGATGATCGCGGGATCGCCCTTCATGGCTGTCGGCTCCTGAGTGAATCGGTCGGGGCGGGGAGCGCCCACGAGCGCGTCATAACACAGGCAAAAGCTGTCGTGGGCTGTTGCGAGCCCTTATCACGACATTGATATTGCGAATGATTTTTGCCGCCAGCTATTCGGCGGCGAGGGCGAAGGCCTGGCGGCTGTCGTCGATCATCTGGCGCATCTCGCAGACGCACTTGGCGCACTGGGCGGCGCAGCCGTTGCGATCGAACACGTCGCGAGGCCGCCGTGCTCCCGCCTCGATGGCGAGGGCGACATCCCGTTGGCGAAGGCCGTTGCAGTTGCACACGTACAAGAGAGGCGCTCGGAAACTCAGTTGCGACTGGTTCTCCATAGCATGGTGGAGGCGGATTGCAACGCATTCTCATTCGTCAGGTTGACGGCGGGCCTGCGGCGTCGCACCAGCGGCGCATGCGCGCCCAGGACTGCCAGCTTTATCTGATCACGCCGCCGTCGATCCCCGATCTCGACGCGTTCGCCGTCGTTCTGGAGCGAACACTCGATGCGGGTCCGGTCGCCGCGCTCCAAATCCGGCTGAAGCCGGCCGAAGACGGGGTGATCACGAAGGCGGTCCGTGTCCTGGCCCCGATCGCGCAGTCGCGCGGCGTCGCGGTGATCCTGAACGATCGACCCGATCTGGCGGCGTCGCTCGGATGCGACGGCGTCCATGTCGGCCAGTCCGACGCCTCCGTGGCGTCGGCGCGGCGTATCATGGGTCGAAACGCTATCATCGGGGCGACGTGTCACGACAGCCGTCATCTCGCGATGGAGGCGGCGGAGGCCGGCGCGGACTATGTCGCCTTCGGCGCCTTCTTTCCGACGACGACGAAGGAAACCCTTTACCGGCCCGAGACTGACGTACTCACCGTCTGGCAGGAGACGATGGAAATCCCGTGCGTCGCCATCGGCGGCGTGACGGTCGACAACGCGGCGATTCTTATCGAGGCCGGAGCCGATTTCCTGGCCGTCAGCGGCGGGGTCTGGAGCCATCCGAGCGGACCCGCAGCAGCAGTGCGCGATTTCACCAAGCTTCTTGCGGCCGCGCCCTAGCTTCAGGGGATGTTAGGAAGCCCGTGTTTAAGCATGACGGTCGCTTTCCCCCCCTGAGTGTCCACCGGATGCCACACAGCCGTGCCCTCACCGCTTCGGATGTCGAGACGCCGGCGGGCGCAGCTTCGCCGCGCTCCGGCCGTGTCGTCACGGCGGCGACGCTTTTCAGCGATCCGATGATCCCGATGCTCACGGTCGCAGGGGTCATGCTGCTGACCGTGTTGGCGATCTCGACCGCGCGGACTGCGGGGCTGGTGGCGGCTCTCTGGGCGGCCAACGCCTTGGCGGTCGCCGTCTGGCTGAGGAGCGGGAGGGGGTGGAGCTATGACGTCAGCTTCGGCGCCCTGATCGCCGTCGGCGTGCTCTCCGGTCAGTTTCTCGCCGGCAATCGGCCCGAGCTGGCGGCGTTGTTCACCGCGGCGAACATGACCGAGATCGTGGCCGGCGTCCTGCTGGCCCGGCGGTTCGCGCCGACGCTGAACCTGGCCAGCGTGGAAGGCGCCAGCCGCTTCATTCTCGCCGTGGCCTTCGTCGCACCGATCGGGGGAGGCCTGCTGGCCGCTTCCGGCCTGACCCTGATGGCCGGTGCAGACTTTCTGGTGTCCTTCCAGACATGGTGGTTCGGCCACGCGCTGGGGTTGGCAGTCGTTGCGCCGTTCGTCCTGGCCCTGGAGAAGCAGCCGCTGCGGGCTCTGGTCACGCCGTGGCGTCTGGCGGAAACCGTCGTGCTGTTCGCTCTGCTGGTTGCGGTCTGCGTTTCGATCAACTTCTTCATTTCCAAGCCTCTCGGCTTTGCGATGATCCCTGTACTGATCCTCATCGCGGCGCGCCTGAGAGTGATCGGCGTCACGGCGGGGCTCGTGATCATGTCCATCTGCGCGATCGCGGCTCTGATGACCGGCGCGGGCCAGTGGAGCGCGATCGAAGGCGGGCTGGCCGAGCGCGCCATGATGATGCAGCTGACGCTGCTGTTCGGCTACGTGCCGATCGTTCTGGTTGCGTCGCTTCTCGAGGAGCGCGACCGCCTTTCGGAACGCGCCAAGGCCGGTCAGGTGCGGGCCGAGCGCGCTTCTGCCGCAAAGTCCCGGCTGCTGGCCAATGTCGCCCACGAGATCAAGAGCCCGATCGGCGGCGTCATCGGGATCGGCGATCTGTGGTCGTCGGGGCAGTTGGGTCCGGTCACCGAGACCCAGAAGGAAATGGCCGAGATGCTGGTCAAGACGGCGCGCCAGGTCGAGGCCCTTTCGCACGACCTGCTGGACGTCGCGCGCGCCGAGGCCGGAGCCGTGAAGGTCGAACTGCGCCCCACCGACGTGGCGGGTCTGCTTGACGACGTCTGCCGGGCGACGGCGCTTCGTCCGGAAGCGTCCCGGCTCAAGATGTCGGTCGTGGCCGAAGGCGATGGGCTCGTCGCCCTCGCCGACTCTCAGCGTCTTGCACAGGTGATCGACAATCTGGCGACCAATGCGGTGAAGTACGCCGCGAGCGGCGGCGTGCTGATCTTCGGCGCCCGCCGCGTCTATGACGGCGTGCGGATCGAGGTCACCGACCACGGGCCGGGCTTGTCCGCAGAGAAGCAGGCGCAGTTGTTCGAGCCCTTCAATCGTCTGGGACTGGAACGGTCAGCCGTGGAGGGTCACGGCATCGGTCTGGCCTTGGCCAAGCGGCTGGTCGAGCTGCAAGGCGGCACGATCGGTGTTCAGTCCGAGACCGGGGCCGGTGCGACCTTCTGGATTGAGCTTCCCGCCGCGTAGCCGAAGAAATCATCGTTTCGTGAATTCCTGCGACGTCCCGCCGCGCGGCCTCGTGCGCGGTGGACATTCCCTCGGCGATGGCGCAAGACCCTACTGTTTCTAGGGTCATTGGACGACGGCTGTGGACTTCGACGCCCTTCTGCTCTCGCGGCTTCAGTTCGCCTTCACCGTCGCGTTCCACATTCTCTTTCCCGCCTTCACGATCGGCCTGGCGGCCTATCTGGCTGTGCTGGAGGGCCTATGGCTTTGGACCAAGCGCGAGGCCTTCAAGACCCTCTACCTGTTCTGGGTGAAAATCTTCGCCCTCAGCTTCGGGATGGGCGTCGTTTCCGGCGTCGTCCTGAGCTACCAGTTCGGCACCAACTGGTCGGAGTTCATCCGCCTCACCGGTGGAGTGATCGGTCCTCTTCTGGCCTACGAGGTGCTGACGGCCTTTTTCCTGGAAGCGTCCTTTCTCGGGGTGATGTTGTTCGGCTGGAAGAAGGTCGGACCAAAGCTGCACTTCCTGTCGACCTGCCTCGTCGCCATCGGGACGACGATCTCGGCCTTCTGGATCCTGTCCGCCAACAGTTGGATGCAGACGCCGCAAGGGCATCAGGTGCTGGCCGACGGCACCTTCATCGCCGTCGACTGGATGAAGGTCATCTTCAATCCCAGCTTTCCGTCCCGCCTGTCGCACATGCTTGTCGCCGCCTTCCTGACCACAGGGCTGGTCGTGGGCGCTGTCTCGGCCTTCCATGTCCTCAAGGACCGGGCGCGGAGCCGGCAGGTCGGAGGCTGGAGCGAAAGTCGCATCTCGCTCGTCATGGCCATCGGGCTGATCGCGGTTCTCGCGCCTCTGCAACTCGTCGTCGGCCACTGGTCGGGCGAAGTGGCGCACAAGTATCAGCCGTCCAAGACCGCCGCGCTGGAAGGCTACTGGGAGACCCGCGCCGACCAGCCCCTGCACCTGTTCGGCATCCCCGACCGCGAGCAGCAGAAGAACCACCTCCAGGTCTCGATCCCCGGCCTTGGCAACCTCGTTCAGAATGTGCCGCGAGACGAGGTCATCCAAGGCCTGGACGCATGGCCGAAAGAGGATCAGCCACCGCCGTTCATTCCGTTCTTCGGTTTCCGCATCATGGTGGGTCTGGGGCTGCTGATGATCGGGCTGGGGGCTTGGGGCGGCTGGCTGCTGTGGCGACGCAAGGTGTTCGACAGCCCCTGGTTCCTGCGGTTCTGCGTCGCCATGGGACCGTCGGGTTTCATCGCGGTTCTCGCCGGATGGATGGTGACCGAGGTGGGGCGCCAGCCGTGGGTCGTCTATGGCGTGCTCAAGACCCGGGATGCGGTTTCGCCCGTCATCGCCAGCCAGGTGGCCACCTCGTTGCTCGCCTACGTCGTCGTCTATTCCATCGTCTTCACCGCCGGTGCGATCTTCATCCTGCGCCTGATGCACGAGGGTCCGGTGGCCGCCCATGTCGAGCCCGAGCCGCGCTCCCAGCGGCCGCCCGGCACGCCGCTGGCCAAGGCGCCTGAGGATACGATGCCTGACGATGACGACACGCCGGATGGTCCGGACGGTCTGAGGGGAGCCACGTCATGAGCCTCGATCTTCCGCTGATCTGGGCGGGTCTGATCGCCATCGCCGTGCTGCTCTACGTTCTGCTCGACGGCTTCGACCTCGGCATCGGCATTCTGTTTCCGTTCGCCTCCTCCAAGGAGGAACGCGATGTGATGATGAACACCGTGGCGCCGGTCTGGGACGGCAACGAAACCTGGCTCGTGCTGGGGGGAGGGGGTCTGCTCGCAGCCTTTCCTCTGGCCTATTCCATCGTGATGCCGGCCTTCTATCTGCCCATTCTGCTCATGTTGGCGGGGCTCATCCTCAGGGGCGTGGCGTTCGAATTTCGTTTCCGGGCCAACGACCGAGGCCGTCGGTTCTGGACGCAGATGTTTTCCGGCGGCTCGATCCTGACGACGGTCGCCCAGGGGTTCGTGCTTGGTGGCTTCATCCAGGGCGTGGCGGTCAGGGATGACCGGTTCGCCGGCGGGCAGTTCGACTGGTTCACGCCGTATACGGTGTTGGTTTCGGCCGGGCTCTTGGCCGGATACGCCTTGCTTGGCGGGGCTTGGCTGATGCTGAAGACCAAGGACAATCTGCACGGCGACGCCAGGCGCTGGACGGGCTGGAGCGCGCTGGCCACCGCGGGCCTGCTGGCGGCCGTCAGTGGGGCGACGCTGCTGGTGCATCCTCGCGTCGCGGCGCGGTGGGGCTTCGATCTGTCCAACGGTTTCGCGCTCGAGTTGACGACGCTGCTGCCGCTGCTGCCCATACCGCTTCTCGGACTGGGCGGGCTCGGCCTCGTCTGGGTCATGTCGCGAAGAGGCTCGCACGGGTGGCCTTTCATCGGGGCCATGCTGGTGTTCCTGTCGGGCTATCTGGGACTGGCGGTGGGGTTCGCGCCCTACATCGTGCCCTATGCCCTGAACTTCCGTCAGGCGGCGGCGCCGGACAATGCGCTCGGGCTCATGCTGGTCGGGACGGCGGTGATCCTGCCGATGATCCTGGCCTACACGGCCTGGGTCTACTGGATCTTCCGGGGCAAGATCGACGAGGAGGTCGGCTATCATCATTGAGCCCGTTCCTCCGCCGGAGCCGGGCGAGGACGCCGGGCCGCTCTGGAAAAAGCTCCTGTGGTTCCTCGGCCTCTGCGTGGCGGGCGTCGTGGTCGTGGCGGCGGTCGCCTATGCGCTGCGGAGCTTGCCGTTCATGGGCTGAGGGGCGATGGTCGCAGGCATGTCCAGCGTCCTGATCCTGTCCGCACTCGCCGCCCTGCAGACGGCTTCGCCTTCCCAGAGCACGGCGAGCGACCTGACCCGCATGCTGAACGGAGCGCCGCCTGCCAGTCGAGCTCCAACGCCCACGTCTCCGCCACCCGGCGCCGCGCCTTCGCCACCAGCTCCGGCGTCCTCCACCTCGACGCGCTCAACGCCCTCGCAACCGGTCGTCCCGGCGGCCGGAACCGGTGCGGCTCCGGTTCCCGATGCCGGGTCCAGCACGAGCCCCGCGTCGGCGCCTCGGACGACGACCCCGACGCCCCCCGTGGCGCCGGCTGCCACGAGGGCTCCGCCCCCCGCTCCGACCGCGGCTCCGATTCCAGGCGCGAGCTCGGCCCCGAC
>VYLE01000565.1_pt1 | contig 17438 bp, 8 predicted proteins | sample 5114391 | NCBI WGS metagenome assembly VYLE01 (sample SAMN12291771, study PRJNA351875) | freshwater metagenome | isolation source: freshwater lake | place: USA: Michigan, Kent Lake | collected 2013-08-15
CTGGAGGCGCGCACCAGCACCGATGGTCGCTTCCTGTTCGCGTCGGTTCCGGCCGGTTCGTACGGGCTCGAGGCCATCCGCCTGGGCTATCGGCGCGTGCAGCGCACCGGGGTGGCCGTCGTGGCTGGGCAGACGCTCACGTATGACCTCAAGATGACGGCCGCGGCGCTCAACCTGCAGGCCATCGTCACCACTGGCGTGGTGGACCCCACCAGCGGTACGCGGGTGCCCTTCTCGGTCGGTCGCGTTTCGGCGGAGGATGCGCCGGTGCCCGCCACCAACGCGCTGGAAACGATCCAGGGCAAGATCGCCGGCGTGAGCGTGGTGCCCACCGGGCAGGCTGGTGGCGGCACCAACATCCAGCTCCGCAGCCCCACGTCGATCAGCAAGTCGAACGCGCCGCTGGTGGTCGTGGACGGCGTCATCCAGTCGCAGTCGTTTGACGCGGCCAGCGCCGACCTGCAGTCCATGGACATTGAAAGCATCGAGGTGGTGAAGGGCGCCTCAGCCGCCTCGCTGTACGGGTCGCGCGCGTCGGCGGGCGTCATTCAGATTCGCACGCGCCGCGGCAACACCCTGGCCGAGGGGACGACGAAGTTCACGTTGCGCACCGAGTACGGGGCCAACTCGCTCGCGCGCACCGTGGACTGGGCGAACCAGCATTTCTTCCTGGCCGACGAGACCGGCGCCTACACCAACGCAACCGGCCAGCGGGTACCACGTGAGCAGCGCGTACCGCGCCCCGCCTTCGAGCGCATTCAGGATCGGCCGTACGCGCCGGGCACGTACTTCAATCAGGTCGACGAGTTCTTCGATCCCGGCAACTTCACGCGCAACTCGCTCAACATCGCACAGAACGGCGGCAAGACCAACTGGTTCTTCGCGTTCGTGAATCAGCGGGAAGATGGCGTGGTGCTCAACAGCGGGCGCTACGACCAGAATGACTTCCGCCTCAACCTCGATCATCGTCCGCGCAGCGACCTGCAATTCGGCGTGAGCGCGTACTACAGCAGGTCGAGGCGGCTCAACTTGTACGACGATGTCTTCTTCGACCTCATCAATCAGGCCCCCGACGTCAACCTGCGGCAGCGCGACCCCGACGGGACCCCGTACGTCTTCCAGCCGGACTTCGAGGGGCGCGAAGAGAACCCGCTCTACGTGCTGTCCACGGAAAGCCGCAATCGCAACCGCGGTCGCCTCCAGGGCAGCCTCGAGGGACGCTACACGCCGCGCTCCTGGCTCACGGTCGACGCCAATCTCTCCTACGACCGCTCCGATCGCGCCAACGATTTCTTCCTCGATCAGGGGGTGAAGACGGAGGGATTCGCCAACGGCGGTCCCGGGGAGATCTCGCGCTTCAACGGCGTGACGAACGCCCTCAATGCGTCGCTGTCGGCCAACCTGCTCAAGCGGGTGGGTGACGTGACGCTCCGCAGCACCGTGCGCGGCCTCATCGAGCGGGAAACCAACGATCTGGTGAATGCGAGTGGCCAGATCTTCGCGGCGCCCGGGGTGAACAGCCTCAACAACGCCACCGTGCGCTTCGTGTCGAGCACGAGCGAAACGATCAAGACCAACTCGGTCTTCGTGAGCGGCGCCGCCGACTGGCGCGGCAAGCTCATCGTGGACGCGCTGGCGCGCCAGGACGGCAGCTCGCTGTTCGGCCCCGACCAGCAGGTCCACTGGTACTACCGCGGCTCGGCCGCGTACCGGCTGTCGGAAGAGACGTGGTTCCCCTTCAAGTCGTTCTTCAACGAGTTCAAGCTGCGCGCCTCGCAGGGTACCGCCGGCGGCCGTCCCGACTTCAACGACCAGTTCGAGACCTTCAACTTCGTGGAAGGCGGCGGCTTGGTGAAGGCGAACCTGGGCAATCGCAATCTGCGCCCGGAGTACTCGAAGGAAACGGAGTTCGGCCTCGACGCCATCATCAAGAACCGCTACTCGCTGCAGCTGTCGCGTGCGCGGCAGAAGACCACCGACCAGCTCATCCTCATTCCGCTGGCCGGGTACTTCGGTTACGCCAACCAGTGGCAGAATGCGGGCACGGTGACTGGCAGCACGTGGGAAGGCACCTTCGAAGCGCAGGTGATTCGACGCCCCACGTTCTCGTGGCGGACCGGGTTCGTGGCCGATCGGTCACGTAACCGCATTACCGAGTTCAATCGGCCCTGCTTTGTCACCCAGACGATCGCCTTCCGCTGCGCGAACGAGACGCTGGGCAACATGTACGGGTTCCGCTTCATGCGCGGTGCCGGTGAACTGCCGGCCAGTGTGGGCGCGCGTGCCAACGAGTTCCAGGTGAACGATGAGGGGCTCCTGGTGTGGGTGGGTGCCGGCAACAGCTTCACCGAGGGAGTGACGAAGCGGCTCTGGGGCACCAGTGCCACCATTGGCAACGGCGTGTACCGGTGGGGTCAGCCCATCACGGCCCTCGACTCGGCGGGCAATGCGGCCGTGGTGAAGATCGGTGATGGCAACCCCAACTTCCGCCTCGGCTGGTCGAACACGATTGGCTGGCGCGGCGTGCAGCTGTTCATGCTGTGGGATGCCCAGGTGGGCGGCGACGCGTACAACCAGACGCGGCAGCGCATGTACCAGTGGGGGCGTCACACCGACGTGGACCAGGCGGGCAAGGCAGAGGAGCTCAAGAAGACGACGGACTATTACGTGGCGCTGTACGCGGCCAACAGTCCGACCGACTGGTTCGTGGAAGACGCAAGCTTCGTGAAGCTGCGCGAGCTGTCGCTCAAGTACCGGCTGCCGCGCACCTTTGCTTCGGCGCTTGCGCGCCTCGGCGCCGAGCAGGCCAGCGTGTCGCTGATTGGCCGCAACATGCTCACCTTCACGCGGTACAAGGGTTACGACCCCGAGGTCGGCTCGGTCCTCAACCGCCTCGACAGCTTCGACTATCCTCGCTACCGCACGATCACGGGTAGTGTTGAGATCATCTTCTGACCGGCGCACGACTCATCATGCACACACTCAAGAAGTTCGTCTGGCCGGTGGGATTGCTCCTCGTAGCGGCGTCCTGCCAGGACCTCGACGTGGTGAATCCCAATCGCCCCGATGCGGAGCGCGCCACGGCGCAGCCGCTCACTACCGAAAACTTCGTGGCCACCTCGTTCCGGACCTGGTGGCCGGTGGCGGGACACGATGACTATCCCTCGTGGGCCTTCAGCACCATGGCGCGCGAAATCACCTCGGGCTTCGCCGACTTCGGCCAGCTCGAACTGAGCGCCGAGCCGCGGCAGGGGTGGAACAACAGCCCCGTGAACGTGCGGCGCTTCGTGAACGAAACGCCCTGGTTCCAGCTGTTCCGTACCGTGTCGTCCGTCAACGACGTGGTGGGATCGATCAACCGCGGGCTCGTAATCGAGACCCCCGTGCGTACGGCACGCGCCAAGGCGATGGGCAAGTTCATGCAGGGGCTGTCGTACGGGCACATCGGCTTCTATTTCGACAAGGCGCCGCTCATCGACGAGTTCACACAGCTCGACACCGTGCGCACCCCGCAGTTCACGGAGTACCGGCAGGTGGCGGCGTTCGCCATCCGGCAGCTCGATTCGGCGATCGCCGTGGCGCAGACGCAACCGTCCATGACCTTCCCGGCGGACGCGTGGCTGTACCAGAGTCTCACGCGCGACCAGTTCGTGCGCCTCGCCAATTCGTACGCGGCGCGCATTCTGGTCTACACGCCGCGCTCCCGCACGGAGCGGGCCGCCGTGAACTGGGCGGAGGTCATCCGTCGCGTGGACGCCGGCATCCAGACTGACTATGCCCCGCTTGCCCAGCCCGATGTGTTCTTCGACGACTGGAAGCGACTGGTGGCGCGTTTGCGCACGGCGGGACGTCCGTCTGACTTCGGACGGCCCAGCTACTGGCTCATTGGCCCGGCCGATTCCACCAACGGCTGGGTGAACTGGGTGGCCACCCCCAACGACAACCGCCAGCCGTTCCAGATGCGCACGCGTGACCGTCGCATTCAGGGGACCACGGGGCCGGCGTCGCCCGGCAAGTACGTGGGGTACAACCTCAACAATATCTTCGCGGCCGACCGTGGCACCTTCCGCTGGTCGCACTACTTCTTCCGTCGCAGCGGCGTGGACCTCACCTGGCAGACCGGCCCGCAGCTCGCCATGAGCGTGGCGGAGATGGACCTGCTCAAGGCGGAAGCGCTCATTCGCCTCGGGCGTGCGGCGGAGGCGGTGCCCCTCATCAACAGGACGCGTATCGCCAACGGCGAGTTGCCGCCGGTGACCGTGGAGGGACCGCCCAACGAGCCCGGGTGCGTGCCGCGCAAGGAGAGCGGCGCCTGCGGCAGCCTGTGGGATGCGCTCCGCTACGAAAAGGGCATCGAGGGGCTTGGCATGAACGGGGTCATCGCCTTCCTCGACGCGCGCGGGTGGCAAACGCTTCCCGAGAACACGCCCGTGCATCTGCCCATTCCGGGCCGTGAGCTCCAGACCCTCCAGCTGCCGCTGTACACCTTCGGCGGTCCCGGCGGACAGGGGAGCGCCCCGGCCCGCGATCCGGAGCGGTGCCCGGTGGCAGGGCTCGCGCGCTGCCCCGGCTGATTCACCGCCCTGCTGCGCTACGCGAAAGGCCACGACGTGAAGCGTCGTGGCCTTTTGTCGTAGTGGCGTGGCGAATCATTCGGTGGCACCTTCCCACCATGTCGCTTGGCGAAAGTGTTTCGCTCACCCTCTGGCTCGAACTCACGTTCACCGCCATCATCACGCTGATGGCGTGGCACCTGTGGCGCGTCTATCCCGGACGCGCGCTCCAGCGGCTCACCATCGGCTGGGCGTTCTGGTCCGTCCGTCTTCTGCTGGCGGTGGCCGGCACGATCCTGATCGCTGCGGCAGTGCCAGCCCATTCACCGGTCCGTCGCCTCGTCACGGCGGCGGCGCTGTTCACGGCCGTTGGCAGCGTGGTGTTTCTGCGACATGGCACGCTCAGTGTAGCCGGGGTACGGGAGCGTGACGACAACCCGTGGCGGTGCACGCTGCTCTTCGGCGTTCCACCCGCGCTCCTGGCGCTGCTCACCACCGGGGAGGGGACGCCGCGCTGGTGGCGGCTAACGCTGCTGCTCACCTCCACGTCGCTGCTGTACATCGGATTGTTCCTGTACATCTCGTGCCGCCTGCTCCGTCAGGACCGGGATGACCTTACGACGGGCCGACAGATCGCCGCCGTGGCGTACGTGTTGTTTTCGGTCAAGCAGATCTACAACGTGGTGGTGTTTTTGCAGGCGGGGGCTCCCCCCACCCCGCCTGCCGCGTACAGCGAAGCGGTGGTCTTCGTCCTGGTTGGTTTGGGGACCATCGCGCTGCTGCTCGAGCGGGAGCGCCAGCGCAGTGTCCAGGCAGGCAACGAGCAGCGTCGACTGGAGGCGGAGCTGGCCGCACGCGATCGGCTCGACAGTCTCGGGCGGCTGGCCGGCGGTGTGGCGCACGACTTCAACAACATGCTCACCACCATTCTTGGCAACGTGCAGCTCGCGCGTGTGCAGTTGGCGGGTGGGCAGCCGGCGCACGAGGAGCTGAGCGAAATCGAAACCACCGCCACGCGAGCGTCGGCGCTGTCCCGGCACCTGCTGGCCTTTGCGCGGCGGGAACGCGTACAACCCATGGTGTTCGATCTCACCGAGCGCCTCCTGTCGCTGCGCCCGTACCTGCATCGGCAGCTCGCCGCTGGTGTCCAGTTTCATGTTGCCGTACCGGGGGTGCCGGTGTGGGTAAAGGCCGATCCGGAGCGTATCGATCAGGCGCTGATCAACCTGGTGCGCAACGCCGTCGACGCCATGCCGCCCGGAGGCGGAAGCATCTGGGTGCGTCTCGCCTCCCGCGGTGACACGACCGCGGGGCAGGCCGTGCTGCAGGTGGAGGATACCGGAAGCGGCATGCGTGACGAGGTGCGCGTCCGCATCTTCGAGCCGTTCTTCACGACCAAGGGACTCGATCGCGGAACCGGACTGGGGCTATCGATCGTCCATGGGGCCGTCATGCAGGCGGGCGGATCGATTACCGTAAGCAGCCGCCTGGGGCAGGGCACGATCTTCGAGATCGTACTGCCACTCACCACAGCGCCGGTGTCACCGCCGCCCGTCACGAAGGCGCAGCTCGGCGTCGATACGTACAGCCGCACGCGCGTGCTTGTGGTGGATGACGACCCACTGGTGCGGCGCGTGGCGGTGCGACTGCTCACCAAGCGTGGTTTCATCGTGCTCCATGCGGCGGACGGAGACGAAGCCTTGGCCGTGCATGCCGCAACCACCGACCCCATTCACCTGGTCCTGTCCGACGTGGTCATGCCGGGCATGAATGGGCGCACGCTGGCCAGACGGCTGCGCGAGCGCGATGCGTCACTGGCCGTGGTGTATATGTCGGGTTACGAGGCTGACGCCTTCGTTGATGAACCCGATGCGCCCAACGGCCCGTTCATTGCCAAGCCGTTCAGCGAGGCCAATCTGCTGGCCGCCATGGAAAACGCGCTCACCGAACGGGCGAGCGCGTAGTCCTGCCCTCTGGCGCGCGAGGACTCAGGCGAGCACGGAGCGGGCCGCCTGCACCACGCGGTCGGCGCTGATGCCGAACTTCTCGAACAAAACCGGAGCGGGCGCGCTGGCGCCGAACGACTCGATGCCGACAATGGCACCGTGGTCACCCACCCACCGGTACCAGCTCATGGGGTGCGCGGCCTCCACCGCCACGCGCGGCACGCCGGTGGGGAGCACATGGTGGCGATACTCCACTGGCTGCTGCGCGAAGCGCTCAAGACTGGTGCAGCTCACCACGCGCGCGCGCACGCCATGGCCCGACAGCTGCTCGCGCGCCTTGAGCGCCACTTCCACCTCCGAGCCGCTGGCCAGCAGCACCACGTGCGGGACGTGTCCCGCCGCGTCAGCCACGATGTAGGCACCCTGCTTCACCCCGTCACGGGCGCGCGTCGGTTCCCCGAGATACGCGAGCTTCTGGCGGGTGAGCACGATGGCCGACGGACCCGACCGATGATGCAGCGCCGTGCGCCACGCCTCGCTCACTTCGTCGGCATCGGCGGGGCGCAGGACCAGGAGGTTGGGAATGCACCGCAGTGCCGCCAGGTGCTCGATGGGCTGGTGCGTGGGACCGTCTTCACCCAACCCGATGGAGTCGTGCGTGAAGACGTAGATCGCCTGCACGCCCATGAGCGCGGCGAGCCGAATGGCGGGGCGCATGTAGTCGCTGAACACGAGGAAGGTGCCGCCGTACGGAATCACCCCGCCGTGCAGCCCCATGCCATTCATGATCGCCCCCATGGCGTGTTCGCGAATGCCGAAATGGAAGTTGCGTCCGTCGCGCTGCGCGGCGCTGAACGGGTGCGCCCCCTTCACGTTGGTGAGGTTGGAGCCGGTGAGGTCGGCACTGCCGCCCAGCAGTTCGGGAACCACACTGGCGATGGCGTTGATCACCGCGCCGCTCGCGGCGCGACTGGCCACGGCACCGCTCTTGGCATCGAACACCGGGAACGCCTGCTCGAGGTGCGGCGGCAGCTCCCCCTTCATGCGGCGTTCGAATTCCTTGGCCAGCTCCGGGTACGCGGTTTCATACGCCTGCCACGTGCGCTGCCATTCGGCGTGGGTAGCGGCGCGCTGCGCCGCGGCCTCTCGCCAGTGCGCCAGCGCGTCGGCCGGCACGAAGAACGGCTCCGTGGACGGCCACCCGTAGGCGGCCTTGGTGAGCGCAATCTCCTCCTTGCCCAGCGGCTCGCCGTGCGCCTTGGCCGAGTCCTGCCGGTTGGGCGAACCGAAGCCGATGTGCGTCTTCGTGATGATGAGCGTGGGGCGCTCGGTATCCGCCTTGGCCTGCGCAATGGCCGCATCGATGGCGGCGAGGTCGTTCACATCGTCCACATGCAGGACCTGCCACCCGTAGGCCGCGAAGCGCTGGGCCGCGTCGTCACTGCAGGTGAGGGCCGTGCTGCCGTCGATGGTGATGCCGTTGTCGTCGAAGAAGCCGATGAGCTTGCCGAGCTTCATGTGTCCCGCGAAGCTTGCCGCTTCGTGCGAGATGCCCTCCATGAGGCAGCCGTCGCCGGCAATGAAGTACGTGAAGTGGTCGACGATCTGGTGGCCGGGGCGATTGAACGTGGCCGCCAGGCTCGCCTCGGCGACCGCAAAGCCCACGGCATTGGCAATGCCCTGACCGAGCGGGCCGGTGGTCGTTTCCACGCCCTTGGTGTGGTGCACTTCGGGGTGCCCGGGCGTGAGACTCTCCCACTGGCGGAAGTTGCGGATCTCCTCGAGCGGGAGGTCATAGCCGGCGAGATGCAGTGTGCCGTACAGCAGCATCGAGGCGTGTCCCACCGACAGCACGAACCGGTCGCGGTCGGCCCAGGCCGGTGCGGCCGGATCGTGCCGCAGGTGGGTGGCGTACAGCGCGTACGCGAGCGGCGCGAGCGCCATGGGCGTGCCGGGGTGACCCGACTCCGCGGCCTGCACCGCGTCCATGGCGAGGGTGCGCACGGTGTCGATCGCGAGACGCACCGTCTCGGGTGACGCGGAAGCAAGAAGGGGTGACACAGCGGACACGGATCGCTCCGGAAAATTCGGCGAGGGGGTGGTGCGGGTGGTGCACCACAGCCCTCAAATCTAGCCGATTTCGGGCCCCCCTGCGCCCTCCTGGGCCAACCGCGCGCGCCGCCGGCGCGCGCATCCGTTACGACGCGAGGTACTGCTCCCGGGTCAGCGTGAGGTGGTGCGCCAGGTGCCCGGCCATCATCCAGACGAGCGCCCGCGCCGACACGGCCTTGCCGCTGGCCACCCCGCGCTGCGCCAACGCCTCCGCGTCCAGAGAGTCCACCAGCTCCAGCGTTGCCGTGCGGACCGCCAACAGCTCACGCGTGATACTGGCGAGTGTCCGCTGGCCGGCGCGGCTGGCCGGGACCCAGTCGTCCTGCTCGAAACCGGGAAGCGGCGTGACGTCGCCGCGCGCGATGCGCAGCAGACGATAGGCAAAGACGCGCTCGGTGTCGGTCACGTGGACGAGCGACTCGGCGAGCGTCCACTTGCCGGGGGCGTAGCGATACGCCGCCCGCTCCTCCGGCACCGCGCGCAGGAGCGTCTCACATTCGATACGCTGCGCCTCGAGCAGCTGCGCCACGTGGCTCAAGCCACGCGCCGCCAGGGTACGGGCGGCCTGATCGATGTACCCGGCATAGTAGGGCGCGAATTCGTCGTCGCCGGGGCGGAGGATATCGGTCGGCATGGTCGTCACAAGTGGTAGGGGGAACTCAGAACCCGAGCGCCGTGGCGAGGGCGGGAAGAGCGGTGGCGTCGGGGAGCGCGCCCTGAGCGAGTCGTGGTGACCCGCCGCCGCGCCCACCCGCGTGTTGCAGCGCGGCACGCAGCGTCTGGCCTGCGTCGAGCGACGCGTCCGGTGAGGCCGCGAGCAGCACGGCACCGGTGGCCTCGTTGGTAACGAGCACCACGCAGGGACCCCGCGTCAGCAACTGCTGAACCAGCGGCTCGGCATCCTTCACCGCACCAGACACGCGATGACGCACGCGCCGCACGCCACGCGCATCGACGTTGCTGTCCTGCCACAGCGCTACTGCTTGGTGCCCCGCCAGCTCCGCCAGCAGCCGTTTCCGGTCACGCTCGAGCTCGGCGAGGCGAGCCACCTGCTGCTCGACGAGTGCCGGGAGATCGCTCGCCGCCGCCGACAGCGGTTGCGCGGCACGGGTCAGCAGCTCCGCATCGCCATGGGCCCGCCGCAATACGCGATCGCCCGCCAGAAACTCGATGCGCGTGTGCCCACGTGTCCGTTCGGCACCGCGCAGCAGGAGGGCGCCAATCTCGGCGGTGTTCGCGACATGCGTCCCGCCGCAGGCGCTGCGGTCGAGCCCCTCGATGGTGATGATGCGCAACGTGCCGTCCCGGTCGCTCGCCTTGCGTAACCCGCTGGCCGTGGCCGCCTCCTCGTAGCTCACCTGTACGGCGTGCCGCGCGCGCAGCAGCGCGTTGACCCGCTGCTCGATGCGGGCCAGCTGGGTGGCGCCGATGCCCTCGGCGCACGCCACATCAACCGTGGAGGCCAGATCGCCAAAGTGCACGCTTACCGTCGCCCATCCGTACTCGTCGGCGAGCAGCGCCGACAACAGATGTTGGGCGGTGTGCTGCTGCATGTGATCCAGCCGCCGCGCCGTATCGACGTGGCCCACCACCATGGCCCCCAGCGGGAGTCCCAACGGCTGCGCCAGGCGGTGCGCCACGCGCGTCTCCTCGTCGATGACATCCACGACGGCCACGTCGGCCAGCGTCCCCACGTCGTGCGGTTGTCCCCCGGAGGTCGGGTAGAAGGCCGTGCGGTCGAGGTACACCACCGTTCCCTCCGCAGCCACGGCGGTGACGGTCGCGCTGAATCGCGCGAGCCACGCATCGTCGTAGTACAGGCGTGCGGTGACGTCGTGATGGTCGGCCGTGGGTGCAGTCATGCGCAGGCGCACTCGGAACGGGGGATTTCGACGGCTATCTTCCGGATATGCCGTCACCATGCCGCGAAATATGACGCGTTCCCCGCTCCTTTCGGGTACCCGTCGCGTCGTTGCCGCTGCGGTTCTGGCGGCGACCACCGCAGGGGGCCTGCTCGCCTGCGTTCCGGTGCACCCTGCTCCGGTCCCGGCGGGCACCACCCTGCGCGACGTCGATCCCCTGGCCGCCGGCGCCTCGCTGCCGCCGGCCCCCGACGATCCCGAGCCGGTCGCTGCCGCTTCTGATTCGGCAGGAGGGGCGCGGCTGCTGCGTCTGGCCTATGTGTGGCATCTGGCGTCGCTGCATCACCCGGCGGTGGCGGTGCGTGGGGCGCCGCTCGACTCGGCGTTCATCCGCGCCGTCACACTCGTGCGCCGCGCCACCGATGCCGACCAGCTGGCGCTGGCCTACACCCGCTTTCTGGCGGCGCTTGGCGATCCGCTGACGCGCGTGGAACGTGACAGTGCCGACGTGCCCACCGCCCCCGGCCCGGTGGTCACCGTGGCGAACGCCGAGCGCACGCGCGACAGCATCCTCGTGCTGCAGCTGCCCTCGGCGTGGCGCTACGAGGAAAGTGCGGCGGTGGGGGTACGGCAGGCGCTGGCCAGCGTGCCATCGCGCGTGGTGCTCGACTTGCGGGCGAGCGCGCCGGGCGCAGACGCCGACAGCGTGGAGGCGTTCGTGGCGCGCACGCAGCTCGCCGAGCGTCTGGCATCGGTGCCGTTCACGATGAGCGGCCTGCGGGTGCGCCGGGTGGGTGGCGCTCGCGAAGACGCCGGTCGATGGTCCTTTGACGATTCGTGGCTCGGGCGTGATGGGGCGCTGATCAGCCCGGTCAATGCGGCGCCGCGCCGCGTCGTGGTGCTCGCCAACGAGCACACGGTCATGCCGCGCGCCGTGCTGGGACTGCTCGCCACGGGGCGGGCAACGCTCGTGGCGGAGCAGGGAGTGCGCGACGACGCGCTGGCCCCCAGCGTGCGCGTGCCCATAGGCGCCGGTCTGATGGTGCGCCTCCGCACCGGCGAGTTGCTCCACGCCGACGGCAGTGGTGGTCTGGTGGCCGATACCGTGGTGTCGCGCGCCGCCGCGCCTGCCGACAGCGCTCCTGCACTGCGCGTGGCCCTCGGCATGCTGCGCAGCGGGCGCTTCGTGCGTGCCTCCCGGTTGGCACGCGTGCGGCCGCGTGCGGTGTTGCCCGGCTATTACGACAGCGACCCCTACCCGTTCATGGGGTCGCGCGTGCTGGCCGGCGCGCGGGTGTGGAGTGCCATGCGCGCACGGCATGCGCATCGTGACCTGTACGACGACGATATCGATGCGGTGTTCGAGCGCGCCCTGCCGCGGCTCGAGTCGGCGCGCTACGCGACCGAGTACGCCGCGGCGCTGCTCTCGTTCGTGAGTGCCTTCGACGATGCGCAGGTCACGCTGCGCGGGGCGACCGTGGACAGCGTGCGCGGCGTGGCCACCTTGCCCTTTCGCGTACGCTGGGCGGATGGACGGGCCGTCGTGACCGACGTGGTCAGCACCGACGACGCGCGGGCGCTCGACATTCGCGTGGGGCAGGAACTCACGGCGGTGGACGGCTTTCCCCTTCCCGCCTGGCTCCAGGAGCGTCGGCGGGCGGTAAGCGCCCCCAACGACTGGTCACGCCAGCATCTCCTCATGACGCTGCTGCCGCGCGGCGCCGTGGGCGCATCGCTGGTGCGGTTGCGCGACGTCACGGGGCGGGAGCGGCAGCTGGCGGTGCCGCGCCGGGTCGAAACGATGGCGCTGCTCCCGCAGGTGGAGCGGCCGTGGCAGCCGGCTTCGATTGCGCTGAGCGGCGGTGTTGCCTATCTCGATGTGAATCGCCTCACCGATCAGACGGTGCAGGGGGAACTCGACCGGCACCGCCGTGCGCGCGCCTGGGTGCTGGACCTGCGCGGGACGCTCGCCGACAGCAGTATGGTGGCCGCCGTCGTGCTGCGCGCGGTCCGCACGCGTCCGGTCGCGGTGGTGGCGCGTGAACTGCACCGGTATCAGTCGGTTCCCTGCCTGGCCGAGTCGCTGCGCGATCAGGCGGCCCAGTGCCCGGACGAGCGGGAGGTGCGCTCGCGCGTGTCGCGTGGCGATTCGACCGGACAGTACCGTGGCCGGCTCGTCGCGCTCGTGGACGAACGGACGGCCGGGGCCATGGAGCGCCTGGCGCTCGCCCTGGAGGCCACAACGGAAATCACGTTCGTGGGGAGTGCGACGGCCGGATCCCCCGCCGAGGCCGTGGACGTGCCGCTCCCTGGCGGTCTCGTATTGGGAGTGCCCGCGGCCGAACTGCGCCGCACCGATGGCTCGCAGTGGCAGCGCGTGGGCATTGCCCCGGTATTAGATGCTCGGCTCACGCTGCGCAGCTACCGCACCGGGACCGACGAGGTGCTGCAGCGCGCGCAGGAGTGGTTGGCGCCCCAGCTCGATGGGCGCGCGGGACGACGCCGCTGATCGTCACCAGGCGTTCTTCCACCTGAGGTCTTTTCGCTTGCCTCCGCCGTTGCCCACACGGCTGCCCATCGAGGACGTGCTCGACGCACTCTCCGCCGCGCTGCAGTCTCGCGGCGTAGCCGTGCTCGAAGCCCCTCCGGGGGCTGGCAAGACCACGCGCGTGCCGTTGGCCTTGCTTCCCGAACCGTGGATGGCCGGTCGGCGCCTGGTGATGCTCGAACCGCGTCGCCTTGCCGCACGCGCCGCCGCGCACTACATGGCGCGGCAGCTCGGCGAGTCCGTTGGAGGGACCGTCGGGTACCGCGTGCGCGGCGACACACGGGTCTCGAAGCACACACGCATCGAGGTCGTCACCGAAGGGGTGCTGGCGCGAATGCTGTCGGCCGACGCCACGCTCGACGGCTACGCCGCCGTGCTCTTCGACGAGTTCCACGAGCGTTCGCTGCACGCCGACCTTGGCCTCGCGCTGGTGCTGGAGACGCAACAGGTGCGCGACGATCTGCGGGTGCTGGTGATGTCGGCCACTCTCGACGGCGAGGCCGTGGCGCAACTCGTGGCCGACGCACGGGGACCGGCACCGGTCGTCCGCAGCAGCGGTCGCATGTTTCCCATCACCACGCATCATCGCGCCCCACGCAGCGACGAGCGCATGGAGGCCGCAACGAGTCGCATCGTGCGCGATGCCCTCGCCGAGTGCGAGGGCGACGTGTTGGTGTTTCTGCCCGGTATGGGTGCGCAGCGCCGCACGGCGGAGCGGCTCGCGGGGGGCGTGCCGCCCACGGTGGATGTCTACCTGCTGCATGGCAGCATGCCGTTGGATGAGCAGGAGGCGGCGCTCGCGCCGGCGCCGGCGGGACGGCGCAAAGTGGTGCTCAGCACCAGCGTGGCCGAAACGAGCCTCACGGTGGAAGGGGTGCGCGTGGTGGTCGACGCCGGCTGGTCGCGCATTCCCCGCTACGATGCGGTGGCTGGCTTGACGCGGTTGCACACCGTGCGCGTGAGCCGTGCCTCGGCCGACCAACGGCGCGGGCGCGCCGGGCGTACGGCACCGGGCGTGTGCTACCGGCTGTGGGATGTGCACGAAGAACACGGCTTTCTCGCCGCATCGCGCCCGGAGATCATCGATGCCGATCTGTCGAGCCTGGCGCTGGAGCTCGCCGATGCCGGCATTGCCGATCCGGCGCAGCTGCGCTGGCTCGACGTGCCCCGCCCTGGCCCCTTCCTGCAGGCGCGGCAGCTCCTTGCACAGCTTGGGGCACTCGATGCGCAGGGGCGCATCACTCCGCACGGCAAGCGCATGGCGGCGCTGCCGCTGCAGCCACGACTCGCGCATCTGGTGCTGCACGCGCAGACGCGCGGGCAGCTGCCGCTGGGCGCCGCGATTGCCGCGCTGTTGGAGGAGCGCGACGTGGTGCGCGGCGAGGGTGTTGGCGGCGCACCGGCCGACCTGCGGCTCCGCACCGAGCTGTTGCAGCGCGGTGGTGATGGTGGCGCGCTGTCCATGTACGGCGCCCGCGCCGATCGCGACGCGGTGCGGCGCGTGAAGGAGGGCGCTGACGACCTGGTGCGACGCATCGATGGCGGCGCACGGCTGCAACCATGGGACGATGCCGAAACGGGGGCGCTGCTGGCACTGGCGTTTCCCGATCGTGTGGCGCAGCGCCGTGCGGGTGCCGAACCGCGGTATCTCCTGCGCAATGGCAGTGGGGCCGTGCTGCGCAAGGGCGACAGCCTGCACGATGCGCCGTACCTCGCCGTGGCCGAGCTGGAGGGACAGCCGCCGGAATATCGGATTGCGCGCGCCGCGCCGCTCACGCTCGACGAGATCCGTGACGATTTCGGCGAACAGATCGCGCGGGAATCCGTGGTGGTGTGGGACGAGCGTTCGCGCAGTGTGAAGGCCGTGGAGCGCAGCATGTTGGGCGCCATCACCCTCGAGGAGAAGCCGCAGCGCGAGCCGGACGCCGAAGCGGTGCGCAGTACACTGCTGGAGCAGCTCGCCCGCGTGGGGGTGAGTGCGTGGCCGTGGCGCGAGCGCGCACAGCGGCTGCGCGAGCGGCTAGCCTTCGCGCATGCGCACGATGCCGCGTGGCCTGATGTGAGCGACGCCGCACTGGTGTCCTCACGTGGCGAGTGGCTGGGTCCCTTCCTCGACGGTGCGCGCACCTGGGCACATCTCGAGCAGATCGACTGGCACGAGGCGCTCGCGGGGCTGGTGCCATGGCACCAGCGCGCGGCACTCGATCGCCTCGCGCCCACCCATCTCGACGTGCCGAGCGGCTCGCGCATTGCGCTCGACTACAGCGATCCCATGGCACCCGTGCTGGCGGTGAAGCTGCAGGAGGTGTTCGGCTGGACCACCACGCCCATGCTCTTCGACGGACGGGTGCCGGTCACGCTGCACCTGCTCTCGCCGGCACAGCGCCCGGTACAGGTGACGCGTGATCTCGCCGGCTTCTGGACGTCCAGCTACTTCGAGGTGCGCAAGGAGATGCGCGGGCGCTATCCGCGACACCCCTGGCCCGACGACCCGCTCACCGCCGAGGCGACGCGTCGGGCCAAGCCCCGGGGGACGTGATCAGGCGAACGCCCCCGGCAACACCGCGACGAACTGCTGCATCTCCGCCGGCGTCCCGATGGAGACACGACACCAGTCGGTGTACGGCGGGAAGGCCCGGCCGATGGTGAAGCCCTTCGCGGCGAAGTACTGCTGCGACTGCTCCACCGGCTTGCCCGTCTGGAAGAACACGAAATTGGTCTGCGACGGCGCGACCTTCTTGCCCAGCTTCGTGACGGCGTCGATCAGCATCGTGCGCCCTTCGGCGTTCTTCGCCTTCACGAACGCCTGATACTCGGTGTCCATGATCGACGCGTTGGCGGCGGTAAGGCCGAACACGTTCGGATCGCCGCTCACGTACTGGGAGAGCTTCTTGATGATGTCCGGTCGTGCGATGGCAAAGCCGATGCGAAGCCCCGCCAGTCCGTGAATCTTGCTTGCGGTGCGTGACACGATGATGGGTTCGCCCTTGAGCACGAGATCGGTCATGCTCTTGTACCCCGGCTGCGTGACGAAGTCGTAGTAGGCTTCATCCACGATGACCGTGGAACGCTTCGCGGCGTTCGACACGAAGTCGCGCAGCGCCTGATCATCGCCGAGGTTGGACGTGGGATTATTCGGGTTGCACACGAACACGAGCTTCGTGTTGCCGTTGATCTTCGCGTCCATCTGGTACAGGTCGTGATCGAGGCGATGATCGAGCGGTACCTTGTGCACCGTGGCGCCCAGCGTGTCGCCCCAGCGCGGCAGGTCTTCGAAGGTGGGCCACGGCGCCACGATCTCGCCGCCGTGCATGTTGTAGGCGAGTGCAAGAATGGACAGCACCTCGCTCGAGCCCTGGGTCACGAGCACGTGATCGACCGGCACGCCCACATGCTTCGCAAACGTCGCGGCGATTTCTTCGCGAATGGGCGGCACGTACCAGGTGTGCTGCCCCCAGTTGCCCATGAGGGCATCCTTGGCCTTCGGCGACATGCCGAACGGGTTCTCGTTGAAGTTGAGGCGAATGGGCCCGGCGGCCCGGCGCGCCGTGGTCACGTCACGTTCCATTTGCGTGAGCAGCGCCGAATACGGCAGCCCGCCCCCCAGCACCCGCGACATCTCCGAGGCGGGGAGCAGACCGGGCAGGGCAATGCTGGCGCCAACGCCAAGACCGGTGGTGCGGAGCCACTGGCGCCGCGACAGGGCGCCGGAAAACGGGCCGGAAGGAGACTCGGAGCTCACGCAGCACCTCGACACGGGTGGGAGGATGGGGGGCGGACGCCCCGCGGCAGCATGCCGACGGGGGAATCGACAGCCGAAACAGGGACCTCGCCAGAGGAACACGGGTTTCCACTATCTTGCGCGTCATGTCGTGGAAACGTTGGCTGGTCACCCTGCTGTCGTTCGGGCTCATGCTGGGGATCTCGGCATGGGTCGTGGCGCCGCATTGGCCCGCCGGCGGCATGCCGTGGCTGGCCTGGCCGGTTCATGCGGCGGCGCTGGCCACCGTGACCGCCGAGATTGTCACGCGCGCCTTCAAGATTCAGGCGTCCGCCCGCGCCTGCCGCATTCCCCTGTCGTTCGGCACGGCGTTGCGGGTCTGTCTGGCGGGAGACTTTGCCGCGGCCATTACGCCGGCCCGCTCGGGGGCAGAACCGGCCCGCTTTCTGGTGCTGGCGGAGAGCGGCACAGGCGCCGCGCAGCGGGTGCTGGTGCTCTTTCTCGAGCTCTTCCTCGAAATGTGGTCATTGGTGCTGGTCTGTAGCGTCCTGGCGGTGCTCTTTGCCGGACGCGGCGCCAGCACCGGCGGGCTGCTGGCCCTGGTCGGCGGCTACAGCACCGTGGTGCTGGGCGCCGGGGCGGCGGGGTGGCTGCTCTCCCGCCGCAACGCCAACGGGCCGCCGCCGGCGTGGGCGC
>VYLE01000566.1_pt1 | contig 17437 bp, 21 predicted proteins | sample 5114391 | NCBI WGS metagenome assembly VYLE01 (sample SAMN12291771, study PRJNA351875) | freshwater metagenome | isolation source: freshwater lake | place: USA: Michigan, Kent Lake | collected 2013-08-15
GGGCCCGGCCACGACCCCGACTGCCCGAAAGACCCCGACCGTGGTGGCTGTGCCCCGACTGCCGTGGCAGTACCCCGACCGTGGTGGCTGTGCCCCGACCCCAACCACCCCCGACCGCAGGTCAGGCGTCGGTCGTCAGCGCAACTCGCCTGCGAGCTCCTGCCACACCCGCCGAATTGCGATCGGCGCCTGCTGGTCGACAAGGAACCAGGTGGCGTACGGCCCCCATTGCGCCTGCTTCACCGCCGCATCGAACGTGAGCCCCGTAGCGCGCAGGCGGGTCGCCTCGGCAATCACCGCCGTGATCGCCTCGCGGAACGCCACGAGCTCCTCGCGCGAGCGCTTGGCCTTTTCGATGAAGCCGTGCCCCGGCACAAACCGCTTCACCCGCTCCAGCCCCAGCGCCGCATCGATCGTGCGCGCCCATTCCGACGGATACGCACTGCGCATCGCCGGAAAGACGCGATTCAGGTACGCCTCGCTCATGAACAGGATCTGCTCCTCGGGCAGATGCACCAGGAGATCGCCGCCCGTGTGCGCGCGCCCCAGAAAGCGCACCACCACCTCGGTGGTCCCGAGATCGAGCGTCTGCGTGGTGCCGCTCATCGCCGTGGGCGGCACCACCACCGGGCGCGCGGCCGTCGCCGCCGCCGAGTCGCGCTTGAGCTGCGCCAGCGACGTGGGGTGCACGACCCAGGTGATTCCCGGCGGCAGGACGTGATTGCCGGCCGTATGGTCACCGTGGTCGGAGCCCACCACGTACCACTTGATCGGCAGCGGCGTGATCGTGCGAATGCGATCGAGCATGGTTTGCGTCGCCGCTGCCGATCCCTGCGCGTCGGCAATGAGCACGCCGTCGCGTCCCAGCACGATGAGGCTCACCGTGGTGAAGCCCGGCTGGCGGATCTCCTCGTAGCCGTACACGTGCTTCGACAGCTTGACCAGTCGCGGGAACGCGCTGAGCGGCACCCCGCGCACCGCCGGATCGGCGGTACGGAGCTGGGCATGTGCCGCGGCGGGCACGGCGAGCGCGAGGGACAGCCAGGTCACGCCAAGCAACGCGCGACGGAACGGGGAAGTGGGCATGTCACGATTATGCGTCGCCGTGCGCCCACCGGCAAACCGCGGCTCGCGGGGAGGTGGTTCGCCACGTACAATCCCGTCTCACGGCCCCTGTCCTTTCCTCCGTTTACCCGTGTCACCATGCCTGCCACCGTATTGGGCGAGTTCCTCGGCACCGTCATCCTCCTGCTGCTCGGCAACGGCGTGGTGGCCAACGTGTTGCTCACCGATGCCAAGGGGCATGGTGGCGGGTGGATCGTGATCACCGCCGGCTGGGCCTTCGCCGTGATGAGCGGCGGCATGGTGGCCGTGGCGCTGGGGGCACCCGGAGAACTCAATCCCGCGGTGAGCCTCGCCAACGTGGTGACCGGCGTGTATCCCCTGGCTACCGGGCTGGCCCATGTGGGTGCGCAGATGCTGGGGGCTATGGTGGGCGCCACGCTGGTGTGGCTGCATTACCTGCCGCACTGGGCGCGCACCGGCGACGCCGAGCTCATTCGCGCCTGTTACTGCAATACGCCCGCAGTGCGCAGTACGGGGCCCAATCTGGTGGCGGAGGTCATCGGTACCGCGGTGCTGGTCATCGTGGCCGGCGCCATTGGTGCGAAGGGTGTGCTGGGCGCGTCACCCGCCACCAACCTTGGCAGCTTCCTCGTGGGATGCCTGGTGTGGGGGATCGGCCTGTCGTTGGGCGGCCCCACCGGCTACGCCATCAATCCCGCGCGCGACCTCGGCCCGCGCATCGCGCACGCGCTGCTGCCCGTTGCCAACAAGGGCACCAGCGACTGGGGCTACGCGTGGATTCCGGTGGTGGGGCCCATCGTGGGCGCAACGCTGGCGGCGCTGCTCTGGAAATCCCTCACCACCTGAGCGGCGCAATAGTCGCCACGCGATAGTCGCCACGCGATAGTCGCCACGCGATAGTCGCCACGCGACGTCAGCCGAGGCGTCGGTAGCGCCGCAACCAGTCGCTGCTCCACGTGGTGTAGTTGCCGTGGGTCAGTTCCTGTCGCGCCCGCGCCATGAGCGTGATGAGGAACGTGATGTTGTGCAGCGCCAGCAACCGCGGCCCCAGCGGCTCCTCGGTGACCATGAGGTGCCGCAGGTACGCGCGATCGTAGTGCGTGCAGGCGGGGCAGGGGCACTCGGCGGTGAGCGGCCGGCGATCGGTGCGATGACTGCTCTTCTGCAGCTGCACCTTGCCGTCGGGGGTGAACACCGTGCCGTGTCGCCCCATGCGCGTGGGCGCCACGCAATCGAACAGATCCATGCCTCGCCCCACCGCCTCGAGCAGATCGTCCGGGAAGCCGACCCCCATGAGATACCGGGGCCGGTCCCAGGGCAGCAGCGGCGCACAGGTGTCGAAGGTGTCGTACATCGCGCTCTTGGCCTCGCCCACCGAGAGCCCGCCCACCGCCACACCCGCCCAGTCGCCCGTCTGCAGGATGCCGGCAATGCTGGCCGCACGCAGGTCGGCATAGGTCCCGCCCTGCACGATGGGAAAGAGCGCCTGCGGTGGCGCGGCGCATTCGTCGTCACGGTGCTGCGTGTCGAGCGGCGGTGACCCATCGGTGGCCGAGAAGTGCGGTACCGGTGCGCGTCCGTCGCGCGATAGGCGGTCGAACTCCACACGGCAGCGCGCCAGCCAGCGCAGGCTGCGTTCCATGGCCTTGCGCGATGCGCGGTGATCGGCGCCCCCTTCGATCAGTTCGTCGAGCTGCATGATGACGTCGGCGCCGATGTTGCGCTCGATCTGCATCACGCGCTCGGGAGTGTACTCGTGCAGCGACCCGTCGAGCTTGTTGCGGAACGCTACGCCCGACTCGCTCACCTTGCGGTAGCGCGCCAGTGAGAACACCTGATAGCCGCCGCTGTCGGTGAGCATGGGGCCCTGCCAGCGGGAAAACGCATGAAGCCCCCCGAGCGCGCGCACCATTTCGTCACCCGGACGCAGGTACAGGTGATACGCGTTGGCGAGAATCATGTGCGCGCCGGCGTCACGCACCTCGTGCATGGCGAGCCCGCGCACGCTGGCGTGCGTGCCCACCGGCATGAAGGCGGGCGTGGCGACGTCACCATGCGGCGTACGGAAAGTCCCTGCACGCGCGGCGCCCTCCGTTGCGTCCACCCGAAAGGCAAAGCCGCTCACGACGCGCCATCCCGCTCCTGCGCCCGCCGCTCGGTCTCCTCGTCGAGGACCGCGCGAATGGTGCGCAGAATGGGATCGGCGGTCGTGTACTTCGCCCCGTACTGCAGGTTGAAGCGGAAGTCGAACCCCTCGGGCATCGCGCCCTGATTGTGCTGCAGAATGGTTTCCAGCTTGTCGAGCCCCTTCGCAATCCGCGCCTCGAGCGAGGCTGCCTGCTCGTACTCGTCCCACAGCGCCACGATCTCGGCGCGCGTGTGCGCCGGCAGCGGTTCGGTAAGCTGCAGCAGATCCTTGCGCTCCTGCTCCGCCTTGTGCGGCATGCTCGCCTGCAGGGTGGCCGAGATGTCGCCGCCAATGGCTTCGCCCAGGTCGTGCACGATGCAGATGCGCAGCAGCTTGCCCACATCCACACCGGGGAAGCGCGGCGCGAACACCAGCGCCATGAGGCAGAGTCGCCACGTGTGCTCGGCGACGCTCTCCTGCTGGCCGGTGGACGTCCACGCCACGCGCGTGGTGTGCTTCAGCGCCTCGGCGGCCCGGAGGAAGTCGAGGATGCCGTGGAGATCGTGGGGAGCAATGGACATGCGGTCAAACTACTTGGGCTCCCCATGTCCCGCAGGGCTCCCGGATGTGCGCACCCAGCGCTCGACTGCGTTCGCCCCGCCGTTGCGGACGAGCCAGGCAAACGCCATGGTGCGGGTCAGGCGACCGGCGAGCAGCGCCACGGTGAACGTCGTGAACGGCACCCCGGCCGCTCCCGACGCAATGCTCGTGAGCTTGGTGCTGAGTGGACTCATCGTGCTGGCGAAAATTGCCCAGCCGCCCCATTCCGCGAGCCGTGTGCGGTAGGCCGCGAGGTCGGCAGGCGCCAGCTCCACCATCCGTGTGACCGGGCCTTGCAGCCACACCAGCGCTTCGGCGCCAACCCAGTACAGCACCATGCTGCCGATGAGCGTGCCGCTGGTGGCGACCAGCGCCAGCCGATAGGCGCGTTCGGGACGCGCGATGGCGAGTGGCAGGAAGAACAGGTCGGCCACCCCGGGGAACACCAGCCCCTGGAGCAACCCCCACGTGAACACGACGCTGTTCGACCAGCCGGCGTCGGCCCACTGCTGCATTCGCGCAAACAGGCGCGCGGCGGGACCGGGATGAGCCATGCGTCAAAGCTATCGGCCCCCGCAAACGGCGGCAGCACGCGCCGGAACCCGCCTTGGCGGCCCGTTCGGCGCGTCCCGCGGTAGATTCGCGCCATGCGTTCCTTCGTTCGCCGTGCCGCGGTCCTGTTGGCGTGCGCTATGGCCAGCTGTCGTGCGCCAGCCCCTCTGGATGCCCGGCCGCTCACACTGTCCGCGACGGTTGCCGATTCGGTGGTCACGACACGGGTGGCTCCCGGCGCGCGCCTGCATCGCGTGGTGAACACCACGTTGCCGTGGCGCGCGTTCGTTCTCGAAGTGGATCTCAGCTGCAGTCGCCTGCATGCCCTCAAGGGCGGCGCGACGGCGGTGGGGCGCACCACGACCAGCCAACTGCTGGCGGCGTTGCCTGCCGCCATGGGGGCCGTCGGTGCCATCAACGCCGACTTCTTTCTCTTTGCCCCCCCGGGGGTGCCCACCAACCTGCATGTGGAGCGCGGGACGATGCTGGCAGGCCCCGGTCCCAAGCCGGTGGTCTTTACCGATGCACGCCGCGTGCGGATCGATACGGTCGTCGTTGATGGACGGCTCACGATGGCCGGTCTCGACTTGCGCCTCGCGTCGTGGAACCGCCCAACCCCATCCAGCGCCGGCATCGTGGATGCGCACTGGGGCGTACCCCTCGATAGCCTCACGCGTCGGCATACCTGGCGTCTCGACCCGGTGGCCGGTCGTGGTGCCCGCAAGGTGGGGAGCATGGCCACGCTCAACGGCCGCTACATCGTGCGCACCGCCGCACCCGCCGATACGCTCGTCTTTGGGGACACGCTGCTCGTGCATCTGCCGCCACCGCCTCGCACCGGCGCTGCGGCGACCGCCCTGCGCGCCGGCGATACGGTACGGGTACGGCTTGGCCTCGCCACTGCTCGCGGCCCGGTACGCGTTGCCGACGCGGTCGGTGGGCGTCCCATGGTGCTTGTCGACAGCGCCATCACCGGCGACGTGGACACGGAAGGCAATGCGGGGTTCCGCAACCTCAACCCGCGCAGCGCCATCGGCTTCAATCGGGCCGGCACGCGCGCCTGGCTCGCGGTCATCGACGGGCGACAGCCCGGCTACAGCATGGGCATGACCCTGCGACAGGTGGGGGAACTCATGCAGTCCCTTGGGGCCACCCACGCCCTCAACCTCGACGGCGGCGGCTCGAGTGCGCTCGTCCTGCGCTCCGGGGCCGACACGGTCGTTCGCGTGCTCAACCGCCCGTCGGACCAAACCGAGCGACCGGTCGGCAATGCCCTCGCCGTGCTCTCCCGGTGCACCGGCGCCTAGCATTCACCCGCACCCATTTCGTTCGCATGTCCGACACCCTCCGCGTTGCCGGTGCGCAGCTTGCTCCCGTGTGGCTGCATCGTGACGGCACCATCGCCAGGGTCGTGCCGTCCATCACCGAAGCGGCGGCGGACGGCATCGCGCGGCTGGCGTTCCCCGAAGCGTTCGTGCCCGGATATCCGTGGTGGATCGAGCACACCGACGGGGCACGGTTCGCCAGCCACATGCAGATCGTCACGGGGCATCGCAAGCTCATGCCCATCTACAAAGTGCGCCTCAGCCGGGCCCGGTGACGGGCATGGCCTGCGCACCACCGACGCCATTACGCGCCTTGACGACAGCGACGTGCTTTACGTGAGGGCGTCGCGCAGCGCCTGCCACGGCATGCGCGCGCAGCCGTGCCGTCCCGCGAACGGTGCGACCCCGCGCAATGGCGCGAGGACCTCCGGCAACTCCACCCCGCCGCCGCTGAGCATGCGATCAACGGTCTCGCCGAGCGTGAGCGCCTCCTGCACCGGCAGCCCGCACACCGCATCGGTCATCATGCTGGCGCTGGCGGTGGCAATGGAGCAGCCGCGCCCGGAGAAGGCGATCTCCGTGACCACACCGTCCGCAATGCGCACGCCCACCGTGATGTCGTCACCACACACCGGGTTGCGCTGCGACGCCGTGGCGGTGGCGTGTGGGAGCTCGCGGCGGTTGTGCGGTGCCCGGTGATGCGCGAGCAGCGCGTCCTGGTAAATGGCGGCAATGCTCGCCACGCTCGGCGTCATTCGACGGTGGCGAACAGCTGCTGCGCAGCGGTGAGCGCACCCACCAGGGCATTCACGTCGGCTTCGTCGCTGTACACGTAGAAGCTGGCGCGGGCGGTGGCACTCACGCCAAGCCGCCTCATGAGCGGCTGCGCGCAGTGGTGCCCGGCGCGAATGCACACGCCGTGCTGATCGAGAATGGTGGCCAGGTCATGCGGATGCACGTCGGCGAGTGAGAAGCTCAGGACGCCGCTGCGCTGCGCGGGCGGTGGCCCGTAGACGGTGACCCCGGGGAGCGCGCGCACCGCGGCCTCCGCCCGCTCCAGCAACGCCACCTCATGTGCCCGCACGTTCGCCATGCCCAGCTGCTCGAGGTAGCGGATGGCGGCCGCCAGTGCCACCGCATCGGCGGCGCTGGGGGTTCCCGCCTCGAACTTGTGCGGAATGACGTTCCAGGTGCTGTCGGTGTCGCGCACCCACTCGATCATGTCGCCGCCATACTGGTACGGCGGCATCTTCTCCAGCAGCGCGCGCCGCCCGATGAGGCAGCCGATGCCCATGGGCCCCAGCAGCTTGTGGCCGCTGAAGGCGTAGAAGTCGATGTCGAGGGCATCGAACGCCACCGGCAGATGCGGCACGGCCTGGGCCCCGTCCACCACGATGACGGCGGCCGACCGGGCGCGCACGAGATGGACCACATCCTCGAGCGGCGTGATCGCCCCCACGGCATTCGAGACGTGTGTGATCGCCACCAGCTTGGTGCGCGTATTCACGAGCGCGCGCAGCTGGTCGAGGTCGATGGTCTGATCGTCGCGCAACTCCACGATGCGCAGCGTGGCCCCGGTCGCCAGCGCGAGCTGCTGCCACGGAACGAAGTTCGCATGGTGCTCGAGCGCCGTGATCACGATCTCGTCACCGGCCTGCACGTTCGCGCGCCCCCAGCTCGAGGCCACGAGGTTCATCGCCTCGGTGGTGCCGCGTGTGAAGATCACCGCGTCGGCATCCGCCACGCCGGCGAAGCGCGCGACCGTGGCCCGTGCCTCATGGTACAGGTCGGTGGCGCGCGCGCTCAGCGCGTACGCCCCACGGTGCGGGTTGGCGTTTGCCGTCTCGTAGAAGTTGCGAATGGCGTCCAGGACCACCGCCGGCTTCTGGGACGTGGCCGCGGAGTCGAGGTAGTGCAGGCCGGGGTTGGCGGCCAGCAGCGGAAACTCGGAACGAGGAGCGAGCGAGGACAGCATCTGTACCCTGAACTGATCAGTTTATGGGTCGTGAGTTCGCGTTTCGGGTCGTTGGTTTGCCCCCCCGACCAGGACCACCCCGTTCACCTGCATCACCGGGTACACCACCACGGCATCCCCCTCCGACGGCCCCTGCACGCAGGCGCCGGTACGCACATCGAAGCGGGCCCCGTGAAACGGACACTCGAGGCACCCCTCGGCCACATCACCCCCGGACAGCGGGAAATCGCGGTGCGGACACCGGTCTTCCACCGCGAACACCTCGTCGTGCACACGCACGACGCACACCCGGCGCCCATCCGTCAGCGTCACGGCGAGCGGGAAGTCCGTGGGGACCTCCTCCACACGTGCCACCCGTTCCCACGTACCGCCTACGTCCGCCGCGGGTTCCGTGCGCACGCCATCGTCAGACGCCACGCGCGGCTACTCGGTGCTGACGGCGGCCGGGTCCGAGGCGTCGCTTTCGAGCGCCGCCTTGAGCGTGTGCCACGCCAGCGACGCGCACTTCACGCGTACCGGGAACCGCGAGACACCGCTGAATACCACCAGCTGCCCGAGATCCTTGCCGGCGTCGGCGTCCTTGCCCAGTACGAGCGTATGAAAGCGCTCGAAGAGTGCCTCGGCTTCGGCCCGGGTCTTGCCCTTCACGGCCGCCGTCATGAGTGACGCCGAGGCCTTCGAAATGGCGCACCCGTGGCCGGTGAACCTCACGTCGGTGATCGTGTCGCCCTGGAGCACCAGCGCCACGTGCACCTCGTCCCCGCACAGCGGGTTCTTGCCGTCGGCTTCCCGATTCGCCTCCGGAAGCGCGCCAAAATTGCGCGGCTTCCGGTTATGGTCGAGAATGACGGACTGGTACAGCTCCTGGAGGTCGGTCATGGGGGAGAAAGACTTATGACTGAAGACTTTCACTCACCACTAAAGACTCGTGTCCCAAAGAAGTCCTTAGTGGTCAGTGATAGTGCTTAGTTCTCAGTGCGACCTGTTCAACGCTGAACCGTTCAGTGACTCGAACTCCCCGTGAAGCGCTCCACGGTCAGCTTCTCGAGCGCTTCCACGATGAGCGGGTTCTCGATGGTCTCGAGCACGTCCGCCGCAAAGGCATACATGAGCAGCTGCTTGGCCAGCACCTTGCCCACACCGCGGCTCTTGAGATAGAAGAGCGACGTCTCGTCCATTCGCCCCACCGTGGCGCCGTGCGTGCACTTCACGTCGTCGGCGAAGATCTCGAGCTGCGGCTTGGTGTCGATCTGCGCCTGCTCGGAGAGCAGCAGCGTGTGGTTGGTCTGCTTGCCGTCGGTCTTCTGCGCCTCAGGGTGCACGTACACCTTGCCGTTGAAGACGCCGTGCGCGGCGTCGTCAATGAGTCCCTTGTACGCCTCGCGGCTGAAGCAATTCTCCTGCACGTGCTCCACCCGCGTCTGGTGGTCACCGTGCTGCTCCCCGTCGAGCATGTACAGCCCGTTGATGGTGCAGCCGCACCCCTCGCCGCCCAGCACCGTGTACACGTTGCTGCGCGACAGCGCGGCGCCGGTCTGGAAGGTGAACGTGATGAAGTGGCTGTCCCGCCCCTGGCGCGCTTCCACGGTGCCCACATGATGAGCCCGACGGGCCTCGCGCTGGATGCGCACCACGGTGAGCGTGGCCCCGTCTTCCACGAAGGCCTCCACGACCGCATTGGTGAAGTACGGCACGTCGGCGAGGCTCACGTAGCTTTCCACCACGCTCGCCTTGGCGTGGCGTTCCACCACCATGACGTGCCGCGGGTGGCTCATGACACCGGCGCCCGCCTCGTCCATCACGTGCAGCAGGTGGATGGGATGCTCGATCACCATCTCCTTGGCCACGTGGATGAACGTGCCCTCGCCGGCGAAGGCCGCGTTGAGCGCGGTGAAGCCGTCACGGTCGGCCGGCGCCGCGGTGCCGAGCACGCGCGCGAGCAGCTCGGGCTGCTCGGCCGAGGCCGTGGCCATGTCCAGCACGCGAATGCCGGCCGGCAGCGCTCCCAGCGTGGAGAGCGACGGCGCGAACCGCCCGTTCACGAATACCACCAGCGGCCAGTCGGCACCGAAGGTGAACGGCGCCAGCGATGCCGCCGTGACCGCACCGGTGTGCGCCGGACGGTCCATGGCCGGCACATACTGCGCCGACGCGATGGCCGAGACGCTGGTGTAGTGCCAGTCCTCGTTGCGCGTGGTGGGAAAGCCGAGCGTCTGGAAGGCCGTGGCTCCCGCGGCACGCAGCGCCTTGATGGAGCCGGGTGCGTCAGCCACCGAGGCTTCCACCGCCTGTTCGGCAAATCGCAGCCCCGTGGTCACGCCACCGTCTCCAGCACCCAGTCGTACCCGCGGGCTTCGAGTTCCAGGGCCAGCGACTTGTCGCCGCTCTTGATGATGCGGCCCCCGGCCAGCACGTGCACGTAGTCGGGCACGATGTAGTTGAGCAGGCGCTGGTAGTGCGTCACCACGATGCTCGCGTTGTCGGGGCGCTTGAGCGCGTTCACGCCCTCCGCCACGATACGCAGCGCATCGATGTCGAGCCCGGAGTCGGTCTCGTCGAGGATGCTGAGCGTGGGCTGCAGGACTGCCATCTGCAGGATCTCGTTCCGCTTCTTTTCGCCGCCCGAAAAGCCCTGGTTCACCGAGCGGTTGAGCATGGAGGCGTCCATGTCCACCAGCTTGAGCTTCTCCTCGACCAGGTCGAGGAACTCCATGGGATCCACTTCCTCGAGCCCCTTCGCCTTGCGGATCTCGTTGTAGGCGGCACGCAGGAAGTACGCGTTGCTCACGCCCGGGATTTCCACCGGGTACTGGAAGGCGAGGAACACCCCATGCTGGGCGCGCACCTCGGCGTCCATCTCGAGGAGGTTCTCTCCCTGGTAGAGCACCTCGCCGCCGGTGATCTCGTAGGCGGGATGCCCCGCGAGCACCTGGGCGAGCGTGCTCTTGCCCGACCCGTTGGGGCCCATGACGGCGTGCACTTCGCCGGCGTTCACGGTGAGGGAGATGCCCTTGAGAATGGGCTTGCCGTCGATGGAGGCGTGGAGGTCGGTGATCTGCAGCATATATGGTGAAGACGGAGAAATGTGTAAGGCGAGTTGTGGTTAGTGGTTGGTTGTAGTCGTTGGTGATCAGTTGAACTGACGACTAACAACTACAACCAAGAACCAAAGACTTTCTTCGGTGCGCGGGACGTCCGGTCACCCCACCGACCCCTCAAGCGTGATCCCCAGCAGCTGCTGCGCCTCGAGCGCGAACTCCATGGGCAGCTCCTTGAACACTTCCTTGCAGAAGCCGCTCACGATCATGCTCACCGCCTGCTCGGCGTCGAGGCCGCGCGCCTTGAGGTAGAAGATCTGGTCCTCGCCGATCTTCGACGTGGACGCTTCGTGCTCGAGCGTCGCGCTGTTGTTGCCCACTTCGACGTACGGGAAGGTGTGCGCGCCGCAGGCATTGCCCACCAGCATCGAGTCGCACTGCGTGTAGTTGCGCGCGCCCTCGGCCTTGGGGAGAATCTGCACCTTGCCGCGGTAGCTGTTCTGCCCCTGCATGGCGCTGATCCCCTTCGACACGATGGTGCTCTTCGTGTTGCGGCCGATGTGGATCATCTTCGTGCCCGTATCGGCCTGCTGCTTCTTGCTGGCCACGGCCACCGAGTAGAACTCGCCCACGCTGTTGTCGCCCTGCAGGATCACGCTGGGATACTTCCAGGTGATCGCCGAGCCGGTCTCCACCTGCGTCCACGAGATCTTGGCGTTCGTCATCGCCTTGCCGCGCTTGGTGACGAAGTTGTAGATGCCGCCCACGCCGTGCTCGTCGCCGGCGTACCAGTTCTGCACGGTGCTGTACTTCACGGTGGCGTGGTCGAGCGCCACGATTTCCACGACGGCCGCGTGCAACTGGTTGGTGTCGCGCTTCGGCGCGGTGCACCCTTCCAGGTAGCTCACGTACGCCCCCTCGTCGGCCACGATGAGTGTGCGCTCGAACTGCCCCGTTTCCGCGGCGTTGATGCGGAAATACGTGCTGAGCTCCATCGGGCAGCGCACCCCCTTGGGGATGTAGCAGAACGACCCGTCGGAGAAGACGGCGCTGTTGAGCGCGGCAAAGAAGTTGTCGCTGTACGGCACGACGGAGCCCAGGTACTTCTGCACCAGCTCCGGATGCTCGCGCACTGCTTCGCCGAAGCTCATGAAGATCACGCCGTGCTTCGCGAGCTCTTCCTTGTACGTGGTGCCCACCGACACCGAGTCGAACACGGCGTCCACGGCCACGCCGGAGAGGCGCTTCTGCTCGGTGAGGGAGATCCCCAGCTTGTTGTACGTCTCGAGCAGCGCCGGGTCGACCTCGTCGAGCGAGGCGAGCGGCTTCACCGACTTGGGCGCGCTCCAGTAGCTCGCCGCCTGATAGTCGATGGCCGGATAGGTGACGTTCGCCCAGTGCGGCTCCGCCATGGTCTGCCAGCGGCGGAACGCCTTGAGGCGCCACGCGAGCAACCACTCCGGTTCCTGCTTCTTGGCCGAGATGAAGCGCACCGTATCCTCGGTCAGCCCCGGCGGCAGCGTTTCCGTTTCGATGTCGGTGCTGAAGCCGTACTGATACTCGCGATTGACCAGCTGCTCGATGGTCGAACTCATGCCTGCTCCTGTTTCACCGTCGAAAGGTGACCTGACACGCCATATTCACAGTGACCGCAGCCGCCCAGCCGGTGCGCCTGGCGCACGAGCGGGACACCCAGCAGTCGCTCCACGAACTTTTCTTCCACTGCACACGCCTGCGGAAACCGTTCGGCGATTTCCCGCATCGCGCAGTTGTGGATGCGGAGCGTGACGCGCGGTGCCTCGCTCGTCCCCGCACCCACGCCGCGCTCCGGCGAGGTCGACACGACCTCCGCCATGTACCCTTTGGCCGTCAACAGCTCGGCCACCAGCGGCACCCGCTCTTCCAACGGCAGCGCCTCGAGGACCGGCCCGGCTTCATCCGCCAGCCGACGCCACTCGGCCTCCAACACCGCCTCAACGGCCTGCTCGCCCGTATGGGTCCGTAACGCTTCGAGCGCCGTGGCCAACACCTGGACATACGACCGCGGAAAGAGTGCTTCCCCGGCGCTGGTGAGAGAGTAGGCGAACACCGGGGCTCCCACGCCACGCACGTCCCGCTCGTAGCGCACGAGCCCATCCTCGTCGAGCGCCTTGAGGTGCCGGCGCAGGGCGTTGGCGGTCAGACCAAACTGCTCGCCGAGTTCGTGCGCGGTGAGCGGCTGCGCCTTGCGCAGCGCGACCAGCAAATCGGCACGAACCCCGCGAAATCCCCCAAGCGCCCCAACGACGTCCTCCATACCGACAATATAGCTCGGCATTCTATTTCGTCAACGAAAGTGTGCACGAATGGCAAGGCGAATGGAGGCGGGAGTTTCCACAAATCATCCAGCGGTGTAGAGTATGCGGAGCGTGTTCGCGGGCGACGTCCGGACCGAGCCGTTCGCGAGCGATGAGGCTCGCGACCCCGAATGGCCCCTTCGTCGGCAATGGCCGCGACACGCGTCTCACTTTTGCCACGGGTGCTGCGGTAGTGCGACTGTCCGTATCGGTAGCCATTGTGGTGTTGCTGCTGGGGCTCTTTGCGCTGGCCCGGGCAACACGCATAAATCGTCAGTCTATCGAGCGGGACGGACTCTCTCGCTTCCGCGACGCGTTCCGCGGCCGCTTCCCGGAAAATCTGCTGGCGCAGGTGTATGCCTACCTCGCCGAGCGGCACGGGGCGCAGGAACCGCAGTACATCGTCAATCCGACCGACGACCTCGCCCGCGTTTTCGGACTTGCCGATCTCGATCTTGAGGACGCCGTGCTGGTCATCGCCGATCGCGCCGGTGCCCGCCTGCCGCGCGCCCACGAGCTCGACACGCTCAAGACGTCGGTGCGCACCGTGGAAGACCTGCTGCGCTATCTCGAGCCGTATTTTCGCCCCCAGGTCGTGAAGGGGTAGCTGGCGGTTGACCAATCTTGGTGTGGCTCGCTGCTGGCTCGTAAGTGTCTTCATAGTGCTGGCCAGTTGCTCGCGCGCGCGTCCGGAACCGGAGGCGATCCCCGCTCCCCCTCCGGCCGCACGAGTGCCAGCGCCAACGCCCACACGGGCCATCGGGCCCACCCCCGGCCACAACGGTCCCCGCGACGCTGCCGTGAGCGACGACGATCTCGACGCCCTCTGGCAGCGCCAGCTCATGGTCCCCGTCGAAGGGGCGGCGCGCCACACCATACGGGACAATTTCACGGCGCCCCGCGGCAGCGGACGCATCCACGGGGCGCTCGACCTGCTCGCCCCGCGCGGCACCCCCGTCATGGCCGCCGCCGATCACATCATCGGGCGGCTCGTCGAAGGGCCCGTGGGGGGGATCGTGATCTATGCCTACGATGCCGACGAGCGCTTCGTGTACTACTACGCCCATCTCGACCGCTATCGCCGAGGGCTCGCCGTGGGCGATCGAGTCGCCAAGGGGTCCGTGATCGGCTACGTTGGAACGACGGGAAATGCGTCCCCCACGACCCCCCATCTGCACTTCCAGGTCATGAAGCGGGGGCGCGGGCGTGCCTGGTGGGATGGGCCCCCGATCAATCCGTTTTCGTTTTTCGCCTTCGACGGGATTCGTCCATGAGCATGACCGGCAAGGAGCGCGCAGGATTGCGCTCTGAAGCACACCACCTCGACGTGCTGGTGCACATCGGGCACGCGGGCATCACGCCGGCCCTGCTCCAGAGCCTCGACGATGTGCTGCGGACCCGCGAACTGGTGAAAGTGCAGGTGGCCAAGGGCGGCGAACTCTCCGCCAAGGAGGCCGCCAATGACGCCGCGCAACAGATGGGGGCCGAGGTCATCCAGGTCATCGGACGCACCTTCACGCTCTTCCGGGAGAATCCGGAGCTCAAGCGCGGCGAGCTGCCCCCCTGGCGCACGTAACGTTCGGACACTCTCCGCGCTTGTTCCGCGTTCAGACCGTTGTATCTTCCCGAATCGCCAGCCACAACCATTCCGGCCGGCCAGACCCGAGCTTCGTCCCATGCCCTACGTCATCACTGAAGCCTGCATCTCCGTCAAGGACAAGTCGTGCGTCGACGTGTGTCCCGTCGACTGCATCTACGAGGGTGAGGACCAGCTGTACATCCACCCCGACGAATGCATCGACTGCGGTGCCTGTGAGCCCGAGTGCCCGGTCACGGCCATCTTCCCCGAGGAAGACGTCCCGGTGCAGCTGAAGAGCTTTATCGGCAAGAACAAGGACGTCTTCAACGGCGGGAACCCGCCGGGGCGCCCCACGCGCTGATCAGCGCGATCGACTGGATACCATGGGCCGCCACGCATCGCGTGGCGGCCCTTTGTTTTCCTGCGTCCTGCTTCCTGCGACCTGCCCCCTGCTTCCTCCCGGCGCCGCGAAAAGGACGCAGGGAGCAGGGGGCAGGGAGCAGGGAGCAGGGGGCAGAAAGCGGGACGCAGGCAAAAATTGCTACATCCGACCCTTGTACCAGAACGCCGCGATGATCGCCACATACTGGAGCAGCGTCGACCGCTCGCTCCAGATGGCCTCCTTCCAGTCGTGCGGGCCTCCCGTGCTCCCCGCCGGCGGACGTCCGAACCAGCGCGGCGTGCGCGCCTTGTAGTCCAGATACTCCTGCCCGAAGATCGATTCCAGTACCCCCTCTTCGTAGCGCACGATGAGCGTGTACTCGATCGCGAAGATCACGATGGCGACGGGCAGGAACCAGAACACCCCGCTCACGACCGTGAAGCCCATCCACGCAAAAAAGTTGCCCACGTAGAGGGGATTGCGGCACCAGGCGAACGCCCCGTACGTGACCAGCCGCTGCACGTCGCGCGAACGACGCCGCGTGACGGTCCCCGCCGCCGCCACGCCGGCGGTGCGAATGAGCTCCCCGAGCGCCACCAGCAGCAGGCCAACCGTCCAGGTGGTGGCGCTCTGGTTGCCAGGGGCGAGCAAGGGCACCGCGAGAAAGGGCACCGGCAGCCAGCCGCGGTTCTTGAACAGCACCTGCCCGATGCGGGCAGCGGTGGAACGTTCGGCGGCGGAAACGGTGGGCGCGGCGGGGTCGGTGGTCATGCCAGAGTGGCGAGAAAGTCGGAAAGGGCGTGCGTGGTGGCCGCAGGGCGCTCGAGGCAGGGGACATGTCCCGCGCCCGCAATGATTTCGAGCCGCACCCGCGCGGCGGAAGGTAATGCCTCGGCGATGGCGCGCGCCTCCTTGATGGGGGTCAGCGCATCGTCCTCGCCCACCACCACCAACGTCGGCACGCGGATCGTCCGCAGGGTGTCCCGCGAATCGGGGCGGTCGCGCAGCGCCTGGAGCGCCCCAATGACCCCCGCCGCCGACTGACGCCCCATCATGGCCCGCAGGGCCGCCACGACCTCCGGGCGCCGTTCCCGCGTCGCCGGCCCCACCATGCCCGTGATCTGCGCGTCGGCTATGGCCCGGGTTCCGCCCTGCTTGACCAGCGCGGCCAGGTCATCACGGCGCGCCCGCCCTTCCTCGGTATCGGGCCCCGCCTTGGTATCGCAGAACACGAAGGCGCACACCCGGTCGGGGTGCCGGCGCCAGAGCGCCATGGCGATGTACCCCCCCATGGACAGGCCGCACACCACCGCCCGCTCGAGCCGCAGCGCGTCCAGCAGCATCACGACATCGTCGGCATACTGGTCCATGGAGTACGGGCCGTGGGTGCTGCTGTGGCCGAAGCCGCGAATGTCCGGCACGATGCACCGCGCCTGCGGAGCCAGCGCTACCCGTTGCGTGGCCCACAGCGTGCGATCGTGCGGAAACCCGTGCAGGAAGACGACCGGGAGTCCCTCCCCCTGATCGTCGTACCCGATCCGGAAGCCCGGAACCTGCGCGATCATGGCGGAGACACCGGTGCGCGGGGCGCGTCGCCGGCTTCCACCATGGGTCCACGGTCGGCCTCTCCCATCACGACCTCCGGTTTGATCTCCGCCCGCATCAGATCCTGCCGAGCCTTGCTGCTGCGCACCAGCAGCTTCTCCCGCGCGTTCTCCCGCTCCGCCATCATCCGGAGCGGCACGAGCACCGCCGCGGTGAGCGGCACGGCCACCATGAGGCCAAGGAAGCCGAATACCAGCGTCATGAGCGTCTGGGCCACGATGGTGATCGCCGGCGGGAGGTCCATCTCCCCACGCATGAGGAAGGGGATGAGCAGGTTGTTCTCGACGAACTGAATCCCCCAGTAGGCGATGGCCACCGCCAGCGCCTTCTCCGGCGAGTCGACGAAGCCCATGAGTACCGCCGGGATGGCGCTGAGCAGCGGCCCCACCGTGGGGATGAACTCGAGCAGCCCCGCGATGAAGCCAAGGGCAAAGGCCGCCTTCACGCCAAGCAGCAGCAGCACCACATACGACACCGTGCCGATCACGGCCATGGCCACCAACTGCGTGACCAGCCACTTGCGCAGCACCTTCGAGATCTCGGCCAGCACGATGCGCGTCTGCGCGCGAGACGGGGCCGGCACCATCGCCAGCATCCACCCGCGGTACACGTCCGGCTCGGCGCCGATGTACATGGCCAGGAAGATCAGCAGCACGAAGGCGGTGATGGCCGCCAGCGTGTTCGACACGAACGAGAAGAGGTACTTGCTGACACTCCCCAATCCGTCGCTGAGGCGGCGCTTGATCGCGTCCGTGGGCGACTCGGTCGCCGCCGGGCCGGACGCGTTGGCCGCAGCCGGGGCGCCGGCGCCTGTCGTGGGCGCGACGCTCC
>VYLE01000820.1_pt1 | contig 17417 bp, 14 predicted proteins | sample 5114391 | NCBI WGS metagenome assembly VYLE01 (sample SAMN12291771, study PRJNA351875) | freshwater metagenome | isolation source: freshwater lake | place: USA: Michigan, Kent Lake | collected 2013-08-15
GCCTGCAGGAGACGCTCGGCGATGCGGTGATCTTCGATGGCCGCAACCTGTACGACCCCACCGAGGTGGAAACCGCGGGCCTGGCCTACTACGGCATCGGGCGCGGGAGGTCCGTGCGTGCAAACTGATCTGCCGTTGTCGGGAGATGGCCTGGAGCGCCGCCTGGTCGAACTGGAGACCCGGCTGGCGTTCCAGGAGCACTCGCTCAACGAAATGAGCGAAGCGCTCGCCGACGCCCGTGCGGAGAACCAGCGCACGGCGCTGCTGCTGCGGCATATGGTGGAAGAGCTGGGCAAGGTGCGGACCTCGTTGTTCGAGGACCCCGCCAACGAACCGCCGCCGCCGCATTATTGATACGCTTGCAGCAAGGCAGTTCCCCCTCGAAAGACCGATGACCGATTCACTCCGTGACCAGTTGCTGGGCCTGGGCTTCAAGCCGGCGCCCAAGCCCGAGCGCAAACCCGATCGACGTCCCGATCCGCGACGCGATGCCCACAAGCCCGCCGGAAAGGGCGCCGCCCATGCCAAGCCGGGGCAGGGCGGCAAGCCGCGTCCGCCGCAGGGCAACGCCAAGCCCAAGCGCAGCCAGGAAGACATCGACCTCGCCAAGGCGTATGCCATCCGCGCCCAGCGCGAGAAGGACGAGCGCATCGAAGCCGAGCGCGTGAAGCAGGAAGAGGCGCGCGTGCGCCGCGAAGCGAAGGCCAGGCTCGAGGCTTTCCTGAAAGACAAGGCACTCAACGATGCCGAAGCGGACATCGCGCGGCATTTCCCCTACGGCGGCAAGATCAAGCGCGTCTACGTCAACGCAGAGCAATTGAAGGCGCTGAACGCGGGCGAGTTGGGGGTGGTGCAGCAGAACGGCCGCTATCTCCTGGTGACGGCGGCGGTGCTCGCCGAGGCGGAGGCCCTCTTCGCGCCGGCCGTCGCGCTCAAGGTCGATCCCGACGCGCCGGCCGAAGCGGATCCCTACGCCGACCCGCAGTACCAGGTGCCCGACGACCTCGTCTGGTGACGGCGTCGACCCGGCCACGGCTTTGCCTGTTGCCGGGACTGGACGGCACCGGACGCCTCTACGCGCCCCTGAGGGCTGCACTGGCCCAGGCCGGCGATGCCGACGTCGAGATGTTGGCGTACGACAACACGCAGTTCCAGGGCTATTCGGCATTGGCCGATGCGCTGGAGCCTTCGCTGCTGCGACGGCACGACGACGTGGTGCTCGTGACGGAATCCTTTGCCGGTCTCCTGGGCGTGCTGTTGGCATATCGCCACCCGGAGCGCGTGCGTGCGCTGGTGATGGCGGCGAGCTTCGTTCTTCCCCTCAGCCGGGTCGGCGCAGCGCTTGTGGAGCGCCTGCCCGTGCTCACGCCACCCTTGTTCGCATTGGAACGGCTACTGGCAGGCAGAGGCCTGCCGCCGCCGTTGCACGCCGAATTCGAAGCGATCGTGGCCGGCATGCCGCTCCCCGTGCTTCGTCAGCGTGCGATGGCCGCGCTGCGCGTGGATGTCAGTCGTGAACTGGCCGCGTTGGATATGCCGGTGCTGTATCTGCAGGCCAGGCACGACAGGTTGATCTGGCCGCACGCGGGCCGTGAGGTGCTTCGGCTGGCACGCAACGCGCGTCACGCGGTGGTCGATGCGCCACATTTCCTGTGCCAGATGGCGCCGGTACCGGCCTCCATGGAGATCGGGCGGCTGCTCGCCGCGTTGCGCACCTAGGACGTCGTGGGCCGGCGCACCAGCCATCGCCACACGATGAACGCGGCCACCAGCGCGATGGCGGAGGAGCACAGGAAGGCGGCTTCGCCGCCGAAGCGCCACAGCTGGCCGGCGAGCAGCGCGCCACAAACGCCGCCGACGCCCGAGGACAGGCCGTAGAAGACGCCCTGGCCGTGGCCGTTCATGCGTCCGGGGAAGAAGCGCACCAGCAGCTGCATGGCGGCGGCGAAAAACGCGCCGAAGTTCAACGCATGCGTCAGCTGCGCGATCACCATCACCGGCGTGTTGTCGGGGAACAGTGCGGTGACCAGCCAACGCAACGAGGCGCTGAGCAGCGCTACCATCAGCACGCGGCTGGCGTCCCAGCGCCGGAAGATGCGACTGGAGAGGAAGAACACCCCGATTTCCGCCAGCACGCCGACCGTCCACAGCCCGCCCTGCATCGCCGTCGGATAGCCGTGCTCGGATAGGTAGATCGAGAAGAACGTGTAGAACGGGCCGAACGAAATCTGGGTCAGGAACGCAGCGACGAAGAAGGCGATCACCTGCGGCTGCCGCAGTCGCTGGCGGAAACCGCCATCGGTCTCGTGCGTCGGCATGCTCGGGTCGTGCGCATAGCGGTTGACCAGCGCCGAACCCAGCACGCCCGCAATGACGGGCAGCATCAGCCAGGGCAGGGCACCTATCCCCAGTCGCCGGTCGTCGATCAGCCAGCCGAATGACGCGACGACGACGATGAAGCCGATCGATCCCCAGACGCGAATCAGGCCGTAGCGATCGCTGCGCGCACCCAGGTGCGACAGGGTGATCGATTCGAACTGCGGCATCACCGCGTTGTAGGTGAAGCAGAAGCCCAGCATCACCGCGAACAGGCCCGCGTGCTCCAGCGGCAGCAGGAATAGTGCGAAGCAGCCCAGCGCCAGCGCACAGCCGGCGTGCAGCCAGCGGATCGGCCGGGCTGAACGCGCGGCCATCGTGGTCCACAGGCTGGGCGACACGATGCGGGTGGCATACCACAGGCTCATCAGTACGCTGATGGCGGCCACGCCCAGGCCGCGGGACTCGAGGTACAGGCTCCAGTAGGGCGTGAACGCACCCAGTGCGGCGTAGTAGAAGAAGTAGAAGCTGGACAGTCGTGCTGCCGGATACGGCGCCGTCGTGGTGGATGCGTGATTCATGTCATCGTCCGTGCGACGGCTCGCGTTCCGAGGTGGCGATTATGGCGCGTGTGTGCGATCCGACGGACCGCTCGAGACCTGACGGCCCGCCTGCCATACCGCGTGGATACGGCGCGTATTGAGAATGTCCTGCAGCGGATCGGCATCCAGTACCAGCAGGTCGGCCCGCTTGCCGACGGCGATGTGGCCACGGTCGTCCAGGCCTTGCAGGCGTGCGGCTTCGGACGTGGCGACCGTCAACGCCTGCGCCGGCGTGAAGCCTGCCATCGTCAGCAGTTCGAGTTCGCGATGCTCGGCGAACCCGATCACGCGCTGCGGCATCGCGCCCGAGTCGGTGCCGAAGCCGATGCCCACGCCGCCGTCATGCAGGGTGCGAAGGTTGCGCAGGTTCGTGTCCACGGCCTTGCGTGCGGCGGGAACGCCGGCGCCCGCCAGTTGCTGCGCCTGCCATTGCGGATCCTGCCAGCGCGTCGCTACCGGCGCCGGCAGCGCATTGCGAAGGAACGGCGTTTCCAGCCAGGCAGGATTTTCCGCGTAGAGATAGTTGGCTTCGTCGATGCTGACGGTCGGGATGTACCACGTGCCCTTGTCCTTCATCGCCTTCAGCAGCGTCGGCGAGATGGCCTCGTCGCGGATGCCATGCGCGATGATGTCCACGCCGGCGTCCACCAGGTCGGCGGCCTGCGCATGATCGTGGATGTGGGCAGCCACGCGCAGGTCGACGCGATGGGCTTCGTCGATGGCCGCGCGGTAGATCTCCGGTGCCATCATCGGGAAGCGGCCGCCCAGGTCATCGACCCACAGTTTGATCACGTCCACGCCCGCTGCCTTCTGAGCGCGCACGGCGGCGCGGGCTTCGCCGGGTGTCGCAGGACGCGCGACCGGATCGTTGGCCAGGCCCATGATCTTCGCCGGCGGCGCACCGGCGACCGCGCCGATACCGGCACCGGCACCGTAGAGCTGTGCGCCGAGCGCGGGATCGTGGCGGACTTCCGCGCGGATCGCGGTGAACGCATCGCCGTTCATTCCCAACGATGTCACCGTCGTCACGCCATAGCGCTGGAACTGGCGCAAGTCGCGCACGACGATGTCCCGCGTGTAGAAGCGGTCGCCGTGGTCGAGCCCCTCGGTGTTGCCGACGTGCGAGTGGTTGCTGACAAGACCGGGCAGTAGATGCTTGCCGGTGTAGTCGATGCGGCGTGCGTCACGCCACTGCGCGTGGTCGGCGGTTCCGATGTGGGCAATGCGGCCATCCTTGACGACGACATCGACGATGCCGAGGTCCTGGCGGCCATCGAAGACGCGCGTGTTCTCGAGGACCACCGTATCGGCGGCGAGGGCCGTCACGGAGGATAGGGCAGCGACGAGACCCAGCAGGATCGTTCGGACGCGCATGGCGGCTCCATGGAGTGGGGGACAGTCAGCTTAGCCCCCACACCAAGGCACTGCCATCCTGCGAACGTCGGCTATTCGGGGTCGTAGTCCAGATTCGACGCCAGCCAGCGTTCCACCTGCGCCAGTTCCACGCCCTTGCGCCTGGCGTAGTCCGCGGCCTGCTCCTTCGACACGCGGCCGACCACGAAGTACTGGCTCTGCGGATGGCTGAAGTAGTAGCCCGACACCGCCGCGGTGGGCAGCATGGCGAAGCTCTCGGTCAGCGACATGTCCGCGTTGTTGCCGGCATCGAGCAGGCGGAACAGCGTGCCCTTTTCGCTGTGCTCCGGACAGGCGGGATACCCCGGTGCAGGGCGGATACCGACGTACTTCTCGGCGATCAGCGCTTCGTTATCCAGCGACTCGTCGGCCACGTAGCCCCAGAACTCCTTCCGCACGCGCTGGTGCAGGCGTTCGGCCAGCGCCTCGGCGAGACGGTCGGCCAGCGCCTTCAGCAGGATCGCGTTGTAGTCGTCGTGGTCGGCCTCGAAGCGGGCCACGTGCGCGTCGATGCCGATGCCGGCAGTGACCGCGAACATGCCCACCCAGTCCTGCTTTCCGGAGCTCTTCGGCGCGACGAAGTCAGCCAGGCAGAAGTCCGGTCGTTCGACCGGCTTGTCCACTTGCTGGCGGAGGAAGTGCAGGCGCTCCGTGGCGCCATCGACCTGCAGTTCGACATCGTCACCGATGCTGTTCGCGGGCCACAGGCCGAACACGGCCTTCGCGGTCAACCATTTCTCGTCGACGATCTTCGCCAGCATCGCGCGCGCATCGCGATACAACTCGCTGGCCTGCGGGCCGACGACGGCATCGGTCAGGATCGCCGGATACTTGCCGAACAGTTCCCAGGCATTGAAGAACGGCGTCCAGTCGATGCAGTCCACCAGCTCGGCCAACGGGTAGTCGTCGAACACGTGCAGGCCGGGTTGGTTCGGGGCAGGAGGCGTATACGCATCCCACCCTCCGTCGAACTTCTGTCCGCGTGCCTTCTCCAGCGACACCAGCCGCTTGGCGTCGCCGCGGTTCTTGTGGCGCTCGCGGATTTCCGCGTAGTCGGCATCGTTGGCGGCGACGAACGCCTCGCGCATGTCGCGCGAGATCAGCGACTGCGCCACGCCGACGGCACGCGATGCGTCCTTCACCCAGATCGTCGGCGCGGTGTAATGGGGGTCGATCTTCAGCGCAGTGTGCGCGCGCGAGGTCGTGGCGCCGCCGATCAACAGCGGCATCTCGAAGCCCTGCCGCTGCATCTCGCGGGCGACGTGGGTCATTTCTTCCAGCGACGGCGTGATCAGGCCGGACAGGCCGATCAGGTCCGCATTCTCCGCTTTCGCGGTATCGAGGATCTTCTGCGTGGGCACCATCACGCCCAGGTCCACGACGTCGAAGTTGTTGCAGGCCAGCACCACGCCGACGATGTTCTTGCCGATGTCGTGCACGTCGCCCTTGACGGTCGCCATGACGATCTTTCCGTTCGACTTGCCCACGTCGCCCGTGCGCAGCTTCTCGGCCTCGATGAAGGGCAGCAGATAGGCGACCGCCTTCTTCATCACGCGCGCGGATTTCACCACCTGCGGCAGGAACATCTTGCCGGCGCCGAACAGGTCGCCGACGACGTTCATGCCGTCCATCAGCGGACCTTCGATCACGTCCAGCGGGCGCGTGGCCTGCTGGCGCGCTTCCTCGGTATCCTGGTCGACGAAGGCGTCGATGCCGTGCACCAGCGCGTGCGCCAGGCGCTCGCGCACCGGCTTCTCGCGCCACGCCAGGTTCTCCACCGGCGCTTCGCCCTTCTTGCCCTTGTAGCGGTCGGCGATCTCCAGCAATCGTTCGGTCGAGTCCTTGCGGCGGTTGAGGATGACGTCCTCGACGCGCTCGCGCAGGTCGGCGTCCAGATCGTCGTAGACCGGCAGCCCACCGGCGTTGACGATGCCCATGTCCATGCCAGCCTGGATGGCGTGGTAGAGGAACACCGAGTGGATGGCGGCTCGCACCGGCTCATTGCCGCGGAACGAGAACGACACGTTCGAGACGCCGCCGGACACGTGGCAATGCGGCAGCGTCTGCTTGATGATCCGGGTCGCTTCGATGAAATCGACCGCGTAGTTGTCGTGCTCCTCGATGCCGGTGGCGACGGCGAAGATGTTGGGGTCGAAGATGATGTCTTCGGGCGGGAAGCCGACCTCTTCGGTCAGGATCCGGTAGGCACGCGTGCAGATCTCGACCTTGCGCGCGCAGGTATCGGCCTGGCCGGTCTCGTCGAAGGCCATGACGACCGCCGCCGCGCCGTAGCGAAGCACCTTGCGGGCGTGATCGATGAAGGCCTCTTCGCCTTCCTTCAGCGAAATCGAATTGACGACGCCCTTGCCCTGCAGGCACTTCAGTCCGGCCTCGATCACGCTCCACTTCGATGAGTCGACCATCACCGGGATGCGGGCGATGTCGGGTTCCGACGCGATCAGGTTGAGGAAGCGGTCCATCGCCTTCTCGGAATCGATCAGGCCTTCGTCCATGTTGACGTCGAGGATCTGCGCGCCGTTGGCGACCTGCTGGCGGGCGACCTCGACGGCTTCCTCGTAGCGCTCTTCCTTGATCAGCTTGCGGAACTGCGCGCTGCCGGTGACGTTGGTGCGCTCGCCGACGTTGACGAACAGCAGGTCCGGCGTGATGACCAGCGGTTCCAGGCCGGACAGGCGGGTGTGGCGCACGGCGTGGCTCATGCGGCCTGCCCCAGACGCGTCGGCAGCCTGCGTGGGGAAATGCCCGCCACCGCATCGGCGATCGCCTTGATGTGCGGCGGCGTGGTACCGCAGCAGCCGCCGACGAGATTGAGTAGGCCGGACTGCGCGAATTCCTTCAGTGTCGCGGCCATCTCTTCGGGGGTCTCATCGTACTCACCGAAGGCGTTGGGCAGGCCCGCGTTCGGGTGCGCACTGACGTAGGCATCGGCGACCGTCGCCAATGTTTCGACATGCTCGCGCAGGTCCTTGGCACCGAGCGCGCAGTTGAGGCCGATCGACAGCGGACGGCTGTGCGCCACGGAGGTGTAGAAGGCTTCCGCGGTCTGGCCGGACAGCGTGCGGCCGGAGGCATCGGTGATCGTGCCGGAAATCATCACCGGCAGGCGACCGCCACGCGCGTCGAAGACTTCCTCGATGGCGTAGAGCGCCGCCTTGGCGTTGAGCGTATCGAAGATGGTTTCGACCATCAGGGTATCGGCACCACCATCGATCAGGCCTTCGATCGCTTCGCGATACGTGGCGCGAAGCTCATCGAAGTTGGTGTTGCGGAAGCCCGGATCATTGACGTCCGGGCTGATCGACGCGGTGCGGCTGGTCGGCCCGAGCACGCCGATGACGAAGCGCGGCTTATCCGGCGTGGTGGCCTCGATGGCGTCGCAGCACTGGCGTGCCACGTGGGCGCCCGCCTTGTTCAACTCGTAGACCAGGTGTTCGAGGTGGTAGTCGGCCTGGCTGATCGAGGTGGCGTTGAAGGTGTTGGTCTCGACCAGGTCCGCACCCGCTTCGAGGTAGGCCGTATGCACGCCGGCGATGACCTCCGGCTTGGTCAGCAGCAGCAGGTCGTTGTTGCCTTTCAGGTCGTGGTCGCAGCCAGGGCCGTGTTCATGCGTGTGCTCGGCATCGCAGCCGCCCGCGAAGCGCTGGCCACGATAGTCCGCTTCCTGCAGTCCATGCCGCTGGATCATCGTGCCCATGGCGCCATCGATGATCAGGATGCGCTGTTCCAGCGCGTCCTCGAGCAGCTTGGCGCGTACCGGATTGAGCCAAGGGAGGGTCTTCATGGCTTGATCGCGGTCAGTGAGAGCACTTCGAAGTGGGGTGGGCGCCTTTCGCGGGTCACGGTTTCGGCGTTGGCGATCTCGAGGCCGGCCTTCTCGGCGAACTTGCGCAGTTCCTTCTCCGAGAATCCGAGGTTGACGTGGCCGTAGGCCTCGACCACCGACTTGTGCTCATGCTTGCCCAGGCTGCTCAGTAGCAGGCGGCCACCGCGGCGCAGTACGCGCGCGGCTTCCGCGACGGCCTGGGCAGGCTTGGCGGCGTAGGTGAGCGCATGCATCAGCACGACGAGGTCGAAGCTGCCGTCCTTGAACGGCAAGGCATGCATGTCGCCTTCGCGCACTTCCACGTTCGGGAAGCGGCGCAGGCGCTCTCCGGCGGCGGCGACCACGCGCGTGCTGGTGTCGATGCAGACATAGCGTTTCGAATGCGGCGAAAGCAGTTCGGCAAGCACGCCATCGCCGGACGCGATATCGAGCACGTCGCCGGTTTCGAGCAGGGGCAGCGCGGTGCGGGCCAGCGCTTCCCAGGTGCGGCCGGGCGAGTAGTGGCGCTCCATGTCACCCGCCACGCTGTCGGCCCAGTTCTGGTCCGCGGCCCGGTTGGCCAGAACGCCGGCGACGCGCTCGGCATCCTGGCGCAGCAGCGGGTCGTCGCTGCCGTCGCGCAGGCTGCGCCAGAGTTCGCGCTGCACGGTGTCCAGATTGTCCTCGTCGAAGCGGTAGTACGCCGACACGCCGGCACGCCGATCGCGCGCCAGTCCCGCTTCCTTGAGCTTGGCCAGGTGGGTGGACACGCGCGGCTGGGCCAGCTGGGTAATCGCCGACAGCTCGGCGACGGTCAGTTCTTCCCGGGCCAGCAATGCCAGCAGGCGCACGCGGGTGGCGTCGGCGAACACCTTCAGCCGGGTCGACCAGGCCTCCAGATCCATAAATATCTTCCTATCGCGATATAGAGATATTTTGAAGAACAGGCCATCCGTGGTCAAGCCGTGGCATACGCCCGCGGATGGTCGCAGGTTACAATTGGTATCTAATTTTTGGCCGAGGGGTACTCGTGGATTTCGCATTCACCGAAGAGCAGCTGATGATCCAGGACGTCGCGCGCCGGATCGCCCAGGAGAAGATCGGCCCGAGCGCCGAGCACCACGACCGGACCGGCGAATTCCCGCTGGACAACATCCGCCTGCTGGGCGAGAACGGCCTGATGGGCATCGAGGTGCCGGCCGAGTACGGCGGCGCGGGCATGGACCCGGTCGCCTACGTGCTGGCGATGATCGAGATCGCGGCCGCGGACGCCGCGCATTCCACCATCGTCTCGGTCAACAACTCGCTGTTCTGCAACGGCATCCTGAAGTTCGGCACCGAAGAGCAGAAGCAGCTCTACGTACGCGCCATCGCCGAGGGCCGCGAGATCGGCGCCTTCGCGCTGACCGAGCCGCAGTCGGGGTCCGACGCCACCGCGATGCGCTGCCGCGCCGTGAAGCAGGCCGACGGCAGTTTCATCATCAACGGCAAGAAGAGCTGGATCACCTCCGGACCCGTGGCCAAGTACATCGTGCTGTTCGCGATGAGCGAGCCGGACAAGGGCGCGCGCGGCATCACCGCCTTCATGATCGACACCGAAAAGGCCGGTTTCCACCGCGGCAAGACCGAGCCGAAGCTCGGCATCCGTGCCTCGGCGACCTGCGAGATCGAGTTCACCGATTACGTGGCGCCCGCTGCCGACGTGCTGGGCAACGAGGGCGAAGGGTTCAAGATCGCGATGAGCGTGCTGGACGCCGGCCGCATCGGCATCGCGTCGCAGGCCATCGGCATCGCCCGTGCCGCCTACGAGGCGACGATCGCCTACGTGAAGGAACGCAAGGCCTTCGGCGCGCCGATCGGTACGTTCCAGATGACGCAGGCCAAGATCGCCGACATGAAGTGCAAGCTGGATGCCGCCACGCTGCTGACCCTGCGCGCGGCGTGGGTGAAGGGCCAGGACCAGCGGTTCAGCAACGAGGCCGCCATTGCCAAGCTCACCGCGTCCGAAGCCGCGATGTGGATCACCCACCAGGCGCTGCAGATCCACGGCGGCATGGGCTACTCGAAGGAAATGCCGATCGAACGCTATTTCCGCGACGCCAAGATCACCGAGATCTACGAAGGCACCAGCGAGATCCAGCGCCTGGTGATCGCCCGCAACGAAACCGGCCTGCGCTGACCGCTGCCGGATCCGGAACAGGCGCCGTCGACGGACGGCGCCTTTTTTGTGCCCGAGGTTCCGGGAGCCGGCGCACGATCCGTTCCCCATCTTTGGTCATGGGACGGGCGTGGGACGGCTCCGCTAGAGTGGCGTCATGCGGGGGTCCGTCCCCCGTTTTCCTCCTGGAGACCCCGATGCGCAAAACCCTGATCGTCTGTGCCCTCACGCTGGCCCTGGCCGCCTGCGACAAGGGCAACGCCCCGGCCGCCGGCACCACCGCCGATGCGGCCACCCCGGCGGCGTCCGCCACCGATATCGCCGCCGAGAGCAAGCGGCTGAACGAGTGGTTCGAAAAGAAGTACGAGGAGCAGCTGAAGTTCAGTCCGATCCAGCTGACCTTCCAGGGGCGCAAGGACCTGTATGACCAGGTCGACGACATGTCCGAGAAGGCCACCCGCGACCAGGTCGCGTGGCAGCAGGCCAGCGTCGAGGAAATGGAGAAGTCCTTCGACTACGCCAAGCTCGACGACGAGACCAAGCTCTCCTACGACCTGTGGAAGCTGCAGTACGAGAACGCGCGTGACGGCCTGCCGTTCCTGCAGGATGGCTACGCGTTCGACCAGATGAATGGCGCGCAGGGCTTCTGGCCGACCTTCCTGATCAGCTTCCACAAGGTCGAGGAAGAATCCGACTACACCGCCTACATCGCCCGCCTGAAGGCGACCCAGCGTGCGTTCGACCAGTTGCTGGAGCGTGCACGTGCGTCGGCCGCCGAGGGCATCCGCCCGCCGAAGTTCGCCTACGAGGGCGTCATCGACCAGGCGAAGAAGGTCGTCACCGGCGCGCCGTTCTCGGCCGGCAAGGATTCGGCGATCTGGGCCGACGCCCAGGCCAAGGCCGACGGGCTGGTGAAGGCCGGCAAGATCGATGCCGCCCGTGCCACGGCGCTGAAGGAGGAAGCGCGCAAGGCGCTGCTCGAGCAGTTCAAGCCGGCCTATGACGGCGTGATCGCATGGAGCGAGGAAGAGCTGCCGAAGGCCGCCGTCAACGCCACCGGCGTAGGCACGACGCACAAGAACGGCAAGGCGTACTACGAGTACCAGCATCAAGGGCGAGATGACGGCGCTGAAGGACAAGGTCGGCTTCAAGGGCGATCTGGATGCGTTCTTCACCTTCATCGACACCGACAAGCAGTTCAAGTATCCGAACACCGATGCCGGCCGCCAGGCCTACATCGACGACGCCACGCGTGCGATCGACAACATCAAGAAGGTGCTGCCGCAGTACTTCGGCCTGCTGCCGAAGGCGGACCTGGTGGTGAAGCGCGTCGAACCGTTCCGTGAGCAGGACGGCGCCGCGCAGCATTACTTCCCGGGCACGCCGGACGGCGCGCGTCCGGGCGTGTACTACGCGCACCTGTCGGACATGAACGCCATGCCGAAGCCGGAGCTCGAGGTCATCGCGTACCACGAGGGCCTGCCGGGCCACCACATGCAGATCTCGATCGCGCAGGAACTGACCGGCGTGCCGAAGTTCCGCACGCAGTACAACGTCACCGCGTACGCGGAAGGCTGGGGCCTGTACTCGGAGTGGCTGGCAAAGGAAATGCCGGGTACCTACCAGGATCCGTACTCCGAGTTCGGCCGCCTGAGTTCGGAGATGTGGCGCGCGATCCGCCTCGTTGTGGACACCGGCCTGCATGCGAAGGGCTGGACCGAGCAGCAGGCCGTCGAATACTTCGACGCCAACAGCGCCGTGCCGCGTGCCGCCATCGAGTCCGAAATCAAGCGCTACCTGATCATGCCGGGCCAGGCGACGGCTTACAAAGTCGGCATGATCAAGATCCAGGACCTGCGCAAGAAGGCGGAAGCCGAACTGGGCGACAAGTTCGACATCAAGGGTTTCCACGACACCGTACTCGGCGGCGGCGCGTTGCCGTTGACCCTGCTTGAGCGTCGTGTTGACCAGTGGATCGCGAAGCAGAAGGCCGCCACGCCGGCCTGATTTTCCGTCAGGTGATTAAAAGGAACCCCGGCCTTGCGCCGGGGTTCTTCGTTTCGGGCTCAGTGCGGTTCGGTCAGCAGGCCGAGGTTCGCCGGCAACCAGGCGTCCAGCGTGGTGGGCGACTGGCCGGTGAGGCGTGCGTAATCGCGGGTGACCTGGCCCAGATCGCCAGCGGCGGCGGCGGCATCGAACGACGCGAACACCTCGGCCAGCACCGGCGGGAAGCCGTGCGCCTTCAGGCCTTCGACGAGTTGCTCAGGCGTGATGTCGATGACGGCCAACGGCTTTCCGGTGAGCGTCGAGAGCCGCGTGGCGACATCGCGTGCGGACCACGCCTGTTCGCCGGTCAGCGTGAGGACCTGGTTCGCCGCGCTGTCGGAGGCCAGCGCCACGGCCGCAGCGCGGGCCAGATCGTCGCGTGCGATGTAGGCGATGCGTCCTTCGCCCGCGGCCGTCGCCCATTCGCCGGACGCCAGCGCACCCGGCAGGCCATAGGCGAGGTTTTCGAAGTACCAGGCGTTGCGCAATACCGTCCAGCCCAGCGGCGAGGCGGACAGCGCCTGCTCGGTGCCCCAGTGATCCGGCGCGAACGAGACGTGGGACTTGTCCGCGGACGGCAGCGAGGTATAGACCACGTGCTTCACGCCGGCTTCTGCCGCGGCCTGCACGGCCGCGCGATGCTGGGCCAGGCGCTTGCCGAGTTCCATCAGGGCATCGGTGCTGACCAGCAGCAGCCGGTGGGCGCCGGCGAACGCGGCGGCGAGCGTCTCGGGCTGATCGAAATCGGCCATACGGACGGTCACACCGCGCGCAGCGAGGTCCGCCAGGCCCTCAGGCGAGCGACTGGTGACGATAAGGCGTTCGGCCGGGACCTTCAGCGTGTCGAGCAGATGGCGGACAACGGCGCCGCCGAGTTGGCCGGAGGCGCCGGTGACCAGCAGGGTGGGGACGGGGGTGTTCATGGAGGCTCCTTGCTTGGTAACGGAAAGGATGTTGGTTACCCTATGGTACTAATGGCTTCCGGCCCCACAAGCAGGGAGCCGGGAGTAACCCGGTTACCGCACGGTAACCATGCACTGGACGACCCCCATGACGCTGCACCGCCAATCGCTGATCCTCGTCGAGAACTGCCCGATCCGTGACGTGCTGGACCGGCTCGGCGACCGCTGGACCGTGCTGGTGCTGCACGAATTGGCTGGCGGCACGTTGCGCTTCACCGAGGTACGCAAGCGCGTCGCCGACATCTCGCCACGGATGCTGGCGCAGACGCTGCGCCGCCTCGAACAGGATGGGCTGGTGCGGCGCGAGGTGTTCCCGACCGTGCCGCCACGCGTGGACTACGCGCTGACGGCGCTGGGCGCGTCCTTCTTCGAGCGCATTGAAATGCTCGCGCAATGGGCGTCCGATCATCACGATGAAGTGAGAGCCGCGCGCCAGGCCTATGTCGCGCCCGCGGCCAACGCACCGCTCTGAACACCTTTGGGTGGTCAGAGTCGCTTCAGGGCGACGTCGACGCGGGACAGGTCGCGTCGCAAACCGGCAGCAAGGGAGGGCAGGAGCCGTCGGTCGCTGCGCATACCTCGAAAGGGGTTCCCAAGGTGCCGGAGCGTGAGACCGGCGTGACTTCCAGCCGCCATCGAACATGGCCGTCGGCGTCGGGCACGACATAGCCCTCTGCCCACGTCACATGCACGACCCCATTCTCGAACTGCAGGGGCGCCAGTGCACGCGATCCGGGCACCATTCCACCTTCGTTGAATCCGGAAACAGGCCTGATGAAATAACCGAAGTGCTTGTAGTTCCTGTGGGACAGGCCGGAGATTTCCAGGACGACGAACTCGACCCCTTCGCAACTGCCGCCGTGGAACTGGATCAACTGCAGGCGCGCCGATATGCCGGTAACCGGGAACGGGACTTTAGCCGCAGCACGAGATGCGGTCGGGAAGTCATCCGACAGCGGAGGCAGGCATGCGGATGCCGTGCCGGGAAATGCGGCGGCGAGTCCAAGAGCTACCATCGGCAGCCTGTTCATGGCATTCCGACGCCGGTCCGCGATCGGTCGCAGCATACACGCTGGAATCGATTAGCCGTACGCACCGTCACGCGCCCAAAGAAAACCCCGGCGATGCCGGGGTTTTCGATCTTGCGGGTCTGTGCCGATCAGTGGCCGGTCACCGGTTCCGGCGGCAGTCCATCGCCGTCGTCCTGCGGTGCGTGCTCGCGGTCATGCGAATGGTCCCGGGCCAGGTACAGGTAAAACGCCGGCAGTACGAACAGTGTGAACAGCGTACCGATGGTCATGCCCGAGGCGATCACCACGCCCATCGAGAAGCGCGACGCGGCGCCCGGGCCGCTGGCGATCAGCAGCGGGATCATCGCGAACACCAGCGCGGCGGTCGTCATCAGCACCGGACGCAGTCGGATGGCGGCTGCTTCCTCGATCGCTTCGCGCTTGGACAGGCCGCGCTCGATCTGCAGCTTGTTGGCGAACTCCACGATCAGGATGCCGTGCTTGGAGATCACGCCGACCAGCGTCACCAGGCCCACCTGCGTGTAGATGTTGATGCTCATGCCGGGGAAGGCTTCGATCTGCATCATGCCCAGCACGCCGCTGAGGATCGCCAGCACGTTGACGGTCAGCAATGCACCACTGATCGCCATCGGCACGGTCAACAGCATGATCGTGGCGTCGCGGAAGCTCTCGAACTGCGCGGCCAGCACCAGGAAGATCACGATCAGCGCTAGCGCCAGGGTCACCAGCATCGCCGCACCTTCCTGCTTGAACTGGCGCGACTCGCCGGCGTAGTCCACGGAGTAGCCCTGCGGCAGAACGTCCTTGGCCGCCTGGTCGAGGATCGCCAGCGCCTCGCCCTTGCTGACGCCGGGACGCGGCGCGAACGTGATCGACACCGCGTTCAACTGCTGGAAGCGTTTCAGCGACTGCGGCTGCGCGCTTTCCTTCAGCGTCACCAGCGTCGACAACGGGATCAGCTCGCCGTCGCGGGTACGGGTGTAGTAGTTCTCCAGGTCGCTGGCATTGAGGCGGTCGCTGCGCTGCACCTGCGGGATCACCAGGTACGAGCGGTTCTGCATCGCGAAGCGGTTGGTGTAGCCGCCCGACAGCATCGCCGCCATGTCGGCCGCCAGCGTACGCATGTCGATGCCGAGCGTCGCCGCTTTCTCGCGATCGATGTTGACCTCGATGCGCGGCTTGTCGATCTTCAGGTCCTTGTCGAGGAAGATGAAGCGCTTGCTCTCCATCGCCTTCATCAGGATCTGGTCGGCAAGCTCGGCCAGCTGGCTCAGCTCGCCGACACCGCCGATGACGAACTCGCCGCCACCACCGTCACCGCCCGCGCTGGGCAGCGAAGGCGGAACCAGCGCGAAGATGTTCAGGCCGCTGACCTGGCTCATCTTCGGTTGCAGCTCCTGCTGCAGCACCGCGTTGGTCGAACGGTCGCGCTCGCTCCACGGCTTCAGCACGAAACCCGCCATCGCGCTCGGGCTGGCGCCACCGCCGCTGCCACCGAAGCCGCCATTGAACAGGAAGTAATCCTGCACTTCGGGCACGCCCTTGGCGATCGAGGTGACTTCCTCCGTGTAGCGCTCCACGTAGTCCAGGGTGGAGTAGGGGTCGGCACTGGCGACGGAGAAGATGAAGCCTTCGTCCTCCAGCGGGGCCGGTTCCTTCGGTGCCGTCATGTAGAGGAACGCGCACGAGACGAGCACCAGGATGCCGAACACGCCGACGACCGCCTTGGTCTCCATCGTGCCGTGCAGCCGACGCTGGTAGCTGGCGTTGAGCTTCTCGAAGCGCTCGTCCAGCCACTTCTCCATCTTGCCCTTGCCGCCTTCATGGTGCGGCCTGAGGATCTTGGCGCACATCATCGGCGTCAGCGTCAGCGCGATCACGCCCGACAGCAGCACCGAGCCGGCCAGGGTGAAGGCGAACTCGGTGAACAGCACGCCGGTCATGCCGCCCTGGAAGCCGATGGGCAGGTAGACGGCGACCAGCGTGGTCGTCATCGCCACGACCGGCCACGCCAGCTCGCGCGCGCCCTTGATCGCCGCGTCGTAGGGCGACATGCCCTCTTCGATATGGCGGTGGATGTTCTCCAGCACGATGATGGCGTCGTCCACCACGATGCCGATCGCCAGCACCATCGCCAGCAGTGTCAGCAGGTTGATGGTGAAGCCCATCAGCAGCATCAGGAACAACGCGCCGACCAGCGACAACGGCACCGTCACCGCCGGGATCAGCACGCTGCGCAGTGAGCCGAGGAACAGGAAGATCACCACGATCACGATGATCACGGCCTCGACGATCGTGCTGACCACCTCGTCGATCGCGTCCTGGATCTGCTCGGTGCTGTCGTACGGGATGGTCGCCTTGATGCCTTCCGGCAGCTGCGGCACGATCTCGCCGTCCCACAGCGCACGCACGTTCTTGATGACGTCCAGCGAGTTCGCATCCGGGGACACGAAGATGCCCATGAACGTGGCGGCTTCGCCGTTGATGCGGACCGAGGTGCCGTAGCTCTCCGAACCCAGCTGCACGTCCGCCACGTCGCCGAGCCGGACGATGGCGCCGTTCTGCTCACGGATGATCAGCTGGCGGAATTCATCGGCACTGCGCAGGTCCGTGCGCGCGGTCATGTCGATCGCGACCATCTGGCCTTTGGTGGAGCCCACCGCGGCCAGCACGTTGTTCGACGACAGCGCCGTCGACACGTCGCTGGCCGTGACCTGCAGGGCCGTCATGCGGTCCGGCTTCAGCCACACGCGCATCGCGAACGTGCCGGCACCGAGGATGTCGGCACGTTGCACGCCCGAGACGGTGACCAGCTTCGGTTGCACCACGCGGGTCAGGTAGTCGGTGATCTGGTTGTTGTCGAGCGTCTCACTGGCGAACGACACGTACATCGCCGCGATCTGCTGGCCCTGCTGCAGGTCGATCACCGGGTCTTCCGACTCGGGCGGCAGCTGGCCGCGCATCTTGTTGACCTTGGCGGCGATCTGGGTGAGCGCCTCGTTCGGGTCCTGGTCGAGCCGGATGTAGGCCTGGATGACGCTGACGCCGGCGGAGCTGGTCGAACTG
>VYLE01000567.1_pt1 | contig 17400 bp, 19 predicted proteins | sample 5114391 | NCBI WGS metagenome assembly VYLE01 (sample SAMN12291771, study PRJNA351875) | freshwater metagenome | isolation source: freshwater lake | place: USA: Michigan, Kent Lake | collected 2013-08-15
CGCGCGCGGGTGCTCACGCCTTCCCCGGACGCTTGTAGAACGGGAGCGTCACCACGCGAGCGGGGATCATCTTGCCACGAATCTCCACGTCGAAGGTGGTGCCCTCCACCGCCGCCGCGGTGGGGAGGTAGCAGGTGCCCACCGGAATGCCGAGGGTGGGGCTCATGGTGCCGCTGCACACGTCGCCCACCTTCACGCCGCCGTAGTACACGCCGTAGCCGTGACGCGGAATGGCGCGCTCGTCGAACGTGAAGCCCACCAGCTTGCGGTCAGTGCCTTCCTGGTGCTGGCGCACGAGCACATCCTTGCCGAGGAACGGCTCGCTCTTGCCGAGCTTGACGAGCCAGTTGAGCCCTGCTTCCAGCGGCGTGGTGTGGTCGTCGAGTTCATGGCCGTACAGCGCCATGCCCGCTTCCAGCCGCAGCGAGTCGCGACAGCCCAGCCCCGCGGGGGTCACGGCGCCGGCGGCCATGACGGCGTTCCATACGTGCGCCGCCTGCGCCTGGTCGAAGTACAGCTCGAAGCCCAGCTCGCCGGTGTAGCCGGTGCGCGAAATGATGGCGGGCACGCCGTCAATGCGGCCTTCGGTGAACCAGTAGTACTTGATGCCATCCAGCGGTACACTGGCGAGCGACGCCACAAGGGCCGGCGCCTGCGGCCCCTGCACCGCCAGCAGCGCGGTGTCGTCGCTGACGTCGGTGAGCGTGCAGTCGAACGCCGCCTGATGCGCGCGCAGATGCGCCAGATCCTTGTCGCGATTGCTGGCATTGATGACCAGCATGAGGTGATCGGCAAAGCGGTACACGAGCAGGTCGTCGACAATGGTACCATCGGCGCGCAGGAGCGTGCTGTACTGCACCTGCCCCACCGCCAGCGCCGCCACGTCGTTGCTGGTCACGCTGTTCACGAAGCGGATGGCGTCGGGCCCCTTCACGAGCACCTCGCCCATGTGCGAGACATCGAACATGCCGCAGGTCTCCCGCACGGCCTTGTGTTCGACGGTAATGCCGGTGGGGTACTGCACCGGCATTGCGTAGCCGGCGAAGGGCACGATCTTGGCGCCGAGGGCAGCGTGAACATCGTGGAGCGGCGTGCGCTTGAGCGCGCCGGAATCGATGGCAGTCATGGGCTGGAAAGAAGCGGGGTGCGGCCGTGATTGGCCGCACCCCGGAAAGATGCCCGTTCTGGCAGTCGTGTGCCAGCCATTGCGGCAGCCCCCATGTCGCGGATCAGCCGATGACGGCCATGACCGCTTCGGCGTGGCCGGCGGGCTTCACCTTTTCGAACACGTGGGCAATGACGCCCTCGGGGTTGATGACGAAGGTGGTGCGCTCGACGCCCATGTACTTGCGTCCGTACATGCTCTTCTCCTTCCAGATGTCGTAGGCCTGCAGCGCGACCTTGTCCTCGTCGGCGAGCAGCGTGAAGGGGAGCGCGTACTTGGTCTTGAACTTCTGGTGGCTCTTGACGGAATCGGGGCTGATGCCAAGCACGACAGCCTGGTGCTTGCCCTTCTTGAACTTCGGGAAGAGGTCGCGGAACTCGCACGCTTCGGTGGTGCAGCCGGAGGTGTCGTCCTTGGGATAGGCGTAGAGCACCACCCACTGGCCGCGCAGCGACGAGAGCGTGAGCGACTCGCCGGAGTCGGTGGGGAGCGTGAAGTCGGGGGCGGGCTGACCGGCAGCGATGGGCATAAGGGAGAGACGAAAGTTCAGAGGGGCACGTTGCCCATGAGCGTGGCCATGATGGCCTTCTGGATGTGCAGACGGTTTTCGGCTTCGTCCCACACCACGCTCTGGGAGCCGTCGATCACGTCGGCGGTGACTTCTTCGCCGCGGTGCGCCGGCAGACAGTGCAGGAAGATCGCGTGACGTTGGGCACGGGCCATGAGGTCGGCATCCACCTGATACAGCGCGAACGCCATCGCCCGCCTGGCCTGTTCCTCCTCCTGCCCCATGGAGGCCCAGACGTCGGTGGTCACGACATCGGCGGCCTCCACTGCCTCGCGCGGATCGCGCAGCAGGCGCACGTCAGCGCCCCGGGCGGCGGCGGCCGCAAGGAACTCCGCATTGGGATCGTACCCCTCGGGGCAGGCGACGCGCAGCGCGAACCCGAGGTGGGCGGCGGCCTCGATCCACGAGTTGGCCATGTTGTTGCCATCGCCGATCCACGCCACGGTCGCGCGCCGAATGTCGCCCAGATGCTGCTGCACCGTGAGCACGTCGGCAAGGACCTGGCACGGATGGGACAGGTCGGTGAGGCCGTTGATGACCGGGACGCTCGCGTGTTCTGCCAACTGCACGACATCGTCATGCGCGAACGTGCGAATCATGATGCCCTGCACGTACCGCGAGAGTACGCGCGCCGTATCGGCGATGGGCTCCCCCCGGCCGATCTGCACGTCGCGCGGAGAAAGGAAGTGCGCCGTACCGCCCAGCTGAATGGCGCCCACCTCGAACGACATGCGCGTGCGGGTGGAGGACTTCATGAACAGCATGGCCAGCGCCTTCCCGGCGAGTGGCCTGGCGTCGTACGTCCCGGCTCGCATGCGCTCGGCGAGGTCGAGCAGGGCGAACGTCTCCGCCGGCGTGAAGTCGGCGATGTTGAGAAAGTCGCGGTGCGGGCGCGCGGCCCCGGACGGTGCGTGCATGGATATGCGACCCAGGCTGGGGAGCGCTCGGGCGGCTCCCCGGTGGGAAAAGCAGACGGCGCGGCTGGAGGCCGCGCCGGGTGAATCGGGAAACTATGCGTTCGTGGAAGCCAGGGGAACGGGGGCGCGGTAGTGACGTGATACGACGTTCCTGCTCTGGCGGCGGCAGGGGTCTGTACGTTCGCGCCGGCGGTTCCGTGGTCATGCGGGGGCGTCCGTGTCGATCCAGATGAGCTGATCGATCTCGTGCCAGGGCACGAGTTGGGTGGGGCCGCGTGTCTGTCGCGTCATGCCGCCATGGATGACCCGCGTGGCGATCGGGCGGTCGTGGGCGCGGGCACGCAGGACGCGCGCAAGCCGATCGACCCCATCGGTGTCATCACTGGCGATGGTGGCCCCCGACTTCGCCTCGATGAGCGTCGCGCTGCGGCCGTCGGTCGACACCAGAGCCACCTCCAGACCGGCCGCATCGCGGTAGTGATGGACATCGCGTCGCAGCTGCTGATGGGCGCCCCGCTCAGCGCGCCCCCTGGCGCTGGCGATAGAGCGCCTCCAACTCGTGCACCAGCACGATCCGGCTGATTTCGCCAGCCTCGACGAACACGAAGCGGCTGCCGTCGGGGGCCACGTCGAAGTTCGTGTGCGGGGTGGCGGGAGAGTAGCGATCGATTGGAAAGCGCGTGGTCGCAGGGGTAATGCGCAGCTCCGCCCCGGGCTCGACCCGCGCGACGCCCATGCGCTCGCCGCGTCCGTCGATCATCCGGAAGTACAGCGTACGGCCGTCGCGCGACCAGAGTGGCTCACTGCCGCCATCGGGGGTGACGGTCACGGCGGGCCCGGCGCCATTGGCTGGGCGGAGGTAGACGCGCGAGCGACCGCCGACATCGGACCCGTAGGCCAGCCAACGACCATCCGGGGAAATGGCGCCGGAGATCTCGTCGGAGGTGGCCTCGCCGTACAGAGTGGCGACCGGGCCACGCCCCGCCGCGCCGATGCGCAGCACGTCCATGTTGCTGCGCCCGGCGGGGACGGCCGACACGAGAAGATCACCGCTTCCCGGGTGCCAGCCGGTCGGTGCCCCGGCGAGCGGACCGGTGTACAGCGACTCGGGGCGCGCGGCGGGGTCGAGGGTGCCGCGGCGCAGGCCGAGCGGACCCGACTCGTCGGACAGGAACACGAAGCTCCGTCCGTCGGGGGCCCAGATGGCATCGTGGCCGTTGCGGGCGGTCGTTGCACGGGTGGGGACCCCGCTCGCGAGGTCGATGGCCCAGACGTTGCGACCGTCTTCGCCGGCGAGGTCGGCCAGCAGGCGACGGCCGTCGGGGGAGAAGGTGGGCCGGTGCCACTCTCCGGAGCGGGTGGTCACCGGCGTGGCGCCCCCGTCGTTATCCACCAGCACGAGGCGGGTCAGATCGCGGCCGCCATAGACGATCATGGGATGGCGACGCGCCGCCGCGAGTTGCGTGGAGCCGTTGCCGCCCACCTGGAAGACGCCGCGCGCCACGGTGATGGGCGCCCCGGTCACCGTACCGCGCCGCTCGTCGAACGGCACCAGCTGCACATCGCCACCGGCGACTTGTACGGCGAGAAACCCGGGGGTGAGGCGCGCCGCCGCGACCTGTGCGTCGAGGACGGTCGCCAGGGTCCCGGTGGCCAGGTCGAGCACGGCCAGCGTCCCGGTCTTGGCTGAGTTCCCCCCCCGCACGACCAGCGCGCGGTCTCCACCCGCCAGCACCGCCTGCACCCAGACCCCCGGATCGGGCACCTTGACCAGCGTGGTGAGGGTGCGCGTCGCGGGGTCGAGCCGCTCGACACTAAGGAAGTCCCCTCGGGAAAGCACCAGCGTACCGTCGTCGGCCCAGGCCAGGAAGTTGAAGGTCCCGTCCACCAAAGGGCGCAGGTCGGCGGCGCCGCCGCGCAAGGGGATGACCACCAGCCGACCGCTGGCATTGTTGGCCGCCAGCCAGCGGCCGTCGGGGGACGGCGTAGGCGCCGTCAGGTCTTCCGAGCCGGGGATGAGCGTGGCGCTGTCTTCATCGATGCGCTGGATGTAGAGGCGCGAGACCGGGTCGTCGTTCCCGGCGCGGGCGCTGTATATCACCTCGCGCCCATCGTCGGTGACGCCGATGGCCCGGTCGCCCAGCGAGCGGGCGAAGCTCAGGCGCGGGGGCACCAACAGGGCCCCCTGCACCGCCACGCGATCGTCGTCGCGGCGCCTCTGCTGCCCCATCCACCAGGCGCCGGCGGCCAGCAGGGCGGCGGCGGCGATGCCCACGGCTGGCCGCCACCGGCTGCGAGCGCTCGCCGGTGCGCCAACCGCATCAGCCCGCGCGGTGTGGGAGTCCCCCAGTGCCCGCGCGAACTCGGCGCAGCTGGCGAACCGGTCGGCCGGGAGCTTTTCCAGCGCGCGGCCCACCGCAGCGGAGACGGCGGGCGGCACCGACGCACGCTGCTCATGCACCGGCCTCGGACGCTCGGTCATGAGCCGCGCCATCACCGCCGCCACGGACGGGCCGGTGAAGGGCGGCGCCCCAGCGAGCATCTCGTACAGCACCGCTGCCAGCGCGTACTGGTCGCTGCGGCCATCCAGCGTCTTCTCGGCGCCGGCCTGCTCGGGGCTCATGTAGGCGGGGGTGCCCAGCGACAGCCCCGTCTGCGTGATGCGCTGCCCGCCCGCCTGCTGCACCGCGAGCGCGATGCCGAAATCGGCCACCAGGGCGTGCCCGTCCTGCAGCAGGATATTCTCGGGCTTGATGTCGCGGTGCACGATGCCGAGGGCATGCGCCGCCTGCAGCGCCTCGGCCACCTCGGTGGCGATGCGCACAGCGTCGGCAATCGGCAGCTGGGTTTCCCGCTCGAGCCGCGCGCGCAGCGTTTCGCCGCGCACGTAGGGCATGACGTAGTACAGCAGGCCATCCGCGGCACCACTGTCGAGCAGCGGTAGAATGTGCGGGTGCTGCAGCCTGGCGGTGGTCTTGATCTCGCTCAGGAACCGCTCGGCGCCGAGGGCGGCGCCAAGGTCCGGATGCAGCACCTTGATGGCCACATCGCGCTCATGGCGCAGGTCGTGCGCGAGATACACGGTAGCCATGCCGCCCTGCCCGAGTTCACGCTCAACACGGTAGCGGTTATGCAGGGCGGTGGTGAGACGCGACATGGTCGTCATTCGCACGCCGAGAGTTGCAGCACGCGCACTCCGTCCGGTGACGGCAGGCGCCGGTCGTTGGTGACAAACGTGGTGCACCCCGCGCCAATGGCCGCCGCCAGCTGCATGGCATCAGGGGTGCGGAGGGTGGGGTACTGCGCCCGGAGCCGCGCGGCGGTCCGCAACTGATCCCGCGTCAGGTCCACCACTTTCACCCCGCGCGATCGGGTCAGCAGCGCGTCATACCTCGCGGCCAGCGCCCGGTCACCGCTACGATGTGGCACCACCAGCACTTCGTGCAGGGTCAACGCCGACGTGACGATCTCGAGGTCGCCCGCATCCGCCCTGGCGAAGAGAGCACGGACCGGCGCAAGAAATCGCGGGTGCTCCTCGATGAAGTAGATGAAGAGCGCCGTGTCGACGGCGATCGGGCCCGACCCCGCCGCCTCGGTCAATCCCACGCGCGGCGCTCGGCGTCCACGTGCGCGACCGCATCGGTTCCGGCCCACGCCGACTTGCCAAGGCCCTGCAGGTCGAGAATGGAGAGCGGCTCGGCGCCCCCCAGCACCTGATGGAGGATGTGGGTGACCTCCTGCGCCACCGACCGATGCTGCTGCTCGGCGCGTGCCTTGAGTCGCTCGTACAAGGCGTCGGGAAGATTCTTGATGTTGAGAATAGCCATGAAAATGCCTCCTTTTTCCGCCAAATTGGAGGCATATAGGCCTTCCGTCAAGCACACAGAACCATCACCGCGGCCATGCCGCCGACATGCCTTCGATCTCGCTCGGGCGCCTTGAGCGCCGCGGGAACTTCGGGCAAGGTGGGTGGCCGAACCCGGCGGAGACCAATCCGTCGCGCTGGTGGGGCGGCCGCCCACGCCGAAGGTCCCCGCGTGGTGGCGCGGTTTCTGGCCCGCATCTGCAAGCGCCGCGGCGAGCTGTACGAGGCCATGGGCGACTTCAAGAACGCGATCCAGCGGTACAGCGACTTTATCGCGCTCGGCAAAAGATGTGGGCAAGTCGCCGCAGCCTGCGGTGCAGGACGCACGGCATCGGGTCGCCAGGCTGCAGGCCAAGCGCGGCTGACCGAACGCCAACCATGGTCGCTTTCGAAATCTCCATCGTCGGCCTCGCGATCCCGTGCGGGGACGCGCTGCGCCACTGGCACCTGCAGATCACCCTTGCGGTACTCGTCGGGGTTGAGATTCAGGGAGTACGACAGCAGGTCGAACACCGCGATCCGCGCCGCGATGGCCGCGAGCCAGACGCGCACATCCTTCGCCTTGTGCACGTTGAGGTTGTCGAGGGTCAGGTACACCTTCTCGCGCTCGACTCGTGCGCGCACCGTCTCGCCGGCGACCACCGGCATGACGTAGTACAGCAACCCGTCGGCCGCGCCGCTGTCGAGCAGCGGCAGAATGTGCGGATGCTACAGCTTGGCGGTGGTCGTGATCCCGCTCAGGAAGCGGTCAGCGCCGAGCGCCCCACCCACATCGGGGCGCCGCACCTTGATGGCCACGTCGCGCTCGTGTGTGTGGTCGTGCGCGAGATACACGGTGGCCATGCCGCCGGCCCCAAGTTCGCGCGCGACGCGGTAGCGGTCGGACAGGGCGGCGGTGAGGCGCGAGACGACGTCGGTCATCGGTTGGCCAGCACCGCGTACTCCGTGGACTCGAGCAGCCGCGCATCGGCGGTGACCAGTGTCAGCCCCAGCACCTGCGCCGTGGCCGCGAGGAACCGATCGGCTGGATCCTCATGCGAGAGCGTGAGCCGTCGACTGGCCATGGCGATGTCGTGCGTGAGGGCCGCTTCGCGACGCGGCAGGGCACTCACCATGCGCGCCACCCAGTCGGCCGGCGCCGCATCCACGCGCACCCGACCGCGTTCGGCGAGCAGGTGTGCTTCCCACACACTGATCGGCGACAGCCAGAGCTCGTTCTCGGCCGACGCGAGGGCGGCGCGGACCGCCGGGGACAAACGCTCCGGATCGAGGAGCGCCCAGAGCCAGATATGGGTGTCGAGCAGCAGCTTCATGGACCGAATGCGTCCCAGGCACTGGCAGCGCTGGCCGGTGCGATCAAATCATCCGTCATGGTGGCGGTTTCGCGCATGGACCCGAGCCAGCCTTCTCCGGTGCTGGCCGGCGACGGTGGGTTGATCTCAGCGATCGGCTCGCCCCGCTTGGTGACGACGATGGAGGTGCCCGTACGCCGCACGCGCTCCAGGACCGCCAGGCAGGTGGCCTTGAACTCGGAGATGGCGATGGTTTCGGTGGGTTTGGTTGGCATGGGTCGGAAGCTACGACCAAAGTGACTATAGTCAATGACCATGGTAGAACGATCTACTTCGGTCCACGCCCAATCTCCGCCGCGAAGTTGCGCACCACCACCACCCGCCGGAACCGCGTCTGGCGTACGAACACCACCGTGCCGTCGGGGCCCACATCGAACGGCGCGTGCACGAAATCGTCGCTCGCGAACTCGGCGCCGAGCAGCTCTCGCGTGCTGCCCACCTTCACGCCGGCGGTGAGATCGACCGTCGTGGCCACCAGTCCGGTGGGCGTGAAGTAGTACAGGCTCCGGCCGTCGCGCGCCCATACCGGCGAACCGCCGCCGGCGCGGTCGATGCGCACCTGAGCACCGGGGCCGGGGAAGGGGGCGACGTACACATGCCCCGCCGCGTCGGCGCGGGACGCCATCCATCGCCCATCGGGAGAGAATCGGGCCGAGATCATCGTGCCACCACCATCGGTTCTCACATGCGGCAACGGGCGCACCGTACTGTCCCCACGAGTCCACCAGAACAACCCTTGCCTATCTTCGTGCGCGGCAGCTTCGACACGACCGAGCACCGTCCTTCCGTCGGGTGCCATCACCACTTCGTACACCACGCGTCGCGCCCGCAGAAGCATGGTGTCGGCACCACTGCCATCTGCCGTGCGCAGCATCGCACTCCGCAGCGAGTCGGTGATCGACCGGAACAGGATGCTCCGGCCGTCGGGGGTCCACTCGGCGCGATCACGTCCTGACGATGGGTCTTGTCCCGCCAACGGCGCGAAGAATCCGTAGGCGCGATCGAGCACGCCGAGCGTGCGGCGACTCGTCACGCTGTCAACGATGGTCACCACGAGGCGACGCGCATCGGGTGAAAACCGCGGATGTTCGATGGCCAGCGTATCGGGCAGTGCCGATGAAAGTCGCCCCTCCGCGTCGCGATACATCAGCAGCCCCGCGTTGTATTCATTGACGTACACCACGTCGCCCGATGAGGACATCACCGCGTGGCCCAGTCCGAAGCCCGTCTGGATCATCTTCACGCCGTCGCCCATCCGCTCGCCGGGGCCGGTGACGGTGAGCGCGCGTGCATCGAAGGGCGCCGCGAAGAGCACCACGTTCTGTTCTCCCAACGCGACGGGTCACCGTGCCGTAGCGCCCGGCGGCGCTGCGGCGAGTGCGCGGGGCACTCCGCCCGTCACGGCGACCTTGAACAGTTGGCGCCCAACCGCGAACGCGATCCACTCACCGTCGGGTGAGAACGTTGGATCGAATGCGTTGGTGGTCCCCGGAATGGGGGTCATCTCCAGCCGATCGAGCCGACGCAGGAACAGCTGCTCCGCGCCGTTGGTGGCGCCTCGCAGTAGCACCAGCGTGCGGCCATCGGGGGAGAGCGCCAATATCCGGTTCTGAAAGGTTGGCACGTTGCGCTTGGCCTCGATGGTGAAGCGCGTCACGATATCGTTGGATGCGGCACCGATGCCACGCGGTCGCATCACCATCCACGTCGCGCCGACGGCGGTGGCCGCGATCGCGACAGCGCCCATCAGCGTGATCGCCATCGAACGCGTGCGGACACCGCGCGCGGGGGCCGTCAGCGCACCGCTGCTCTGCGCTCCACTGCCAGTTGCGAGCGCCGTTGCCAACTCCACCGCACTCGCCTGTCGATCGGCCGGTAGTTTCGCCAACGCCGTGAGCACGGCCTGCTCCACATTGGCCGGAATCGTATCGCGCACGCGCGACGGCGGCTCGGTCTCGCTCGACAACACACGCGCCACAATCGCCTGCACACTCGCGCCCGTAAACGGCGGCGCGCCGGTGAGCATTTCGTACACCACCGTGCCGAGCGCATAGATGTCACTGCGCGCGTCGATGGTGCGTTCACCCATGGCCTGCTCGGGGCTCATGTACTGCGGCGTGCCAAGACTCAGCCCCGTTTGCGTCATGCGCTGGCCGCCGGCGCTTTGCACGGCGAGCGCGATGCCGAAATCGGCCACGAGCGCACTGCCATCGTGCAGCAGGATGTTCTCCGGCGTGATGTCGCGGTGCACCACGCCTTGCCGATGCGCGTAATCGAGCGCACTCGCCACTTCGCGCGCGATGCGCACCGCGTCGGCGATCGGCAGCTGCTTCTCGCGCTCGACTCGTGCGCGCAATGTTTCGCCGGTGACCAACGGCATGACGTAGTACAGCAAGCCATCCGCCGCGCCGGAATCCAGCAGCGGCAGAATGTACGGATGCTGCAGCTTGGCCGCGGTCTTGATCTCGCTCAGGAACCGTTCGGCGCCGAGTGCCGCACCGAGATCGGGGTGCAGCACCTTGATGGCCACGTCGCGCTCGTGTGTGTGGTCGTGCGCGAGAGGACGTCGGTCATGGCGTGTTGGTCGTGGCCACAGTGCGGGCGCTCACCATGTGAGGACGTCGAGACCGGGAATCTCGGCGAAGTCGTCGGGGGTCATGGTGACCACGGTGGCGCGATGCACGATCGCCTGCGCCGCAATCATGCGGTCCAGTCGCTGGCGACGCGAGTAGCCGACGCGCTCGACAATCGTGCGATACGCGTCGGACGCGGCATCATCGAAGGCCAGCGTCGGGATTGCGCTCAACTCAGCGGGGACTTCAACGACTCCGACCCCTTGAACCCTCACACCGTTCATCGCGATGGTACGTCGAACACCCACACGTCGCTCTCCCGGCTCTCGGTGACGAAATAGAGCGTTTCCTTCACCACACGGATCAGGCGCCCGAAGAGCGCGGGCATGCTGGGGTCGAACTCCACGCGCGGCTCCCATCGCCCGGTGGCCGGGTCCACCACCAGAAGCTTGGAGAGACGCGGTCCAGTTCGGGTCAGCAGGTATACGCGTCCGTCGCTGCCCCACGCGGCGGTCTCGGGGATCGGATTCCCGTTCGGCCCGCCCCCCTCGAAGATGACGCGGGGAGCTCCGGAGTCGATCGGCATGACCTCGAACCGGCCACCAAACGCACTCGACCGAAAGAGGATGCGGCCGCCATCCGGCGACCAGAGCGGCGCCGCGCCACGATCGAGCCGGACCGTCGGCGATCCCCAGCGACCGTCGGGGAGCCGACGCACGATGCCGATCCCGCGCCGGGCCACCAGGTAGTGGAACGTGATCGCGTTGCCATCGGGAGCCCAGTCGGCGCGCGTCTCCTGCAGCGGGGTGTCGGTGACCCGCTCCTCCGGGCCGCCCTCGGACGGGATCGTGAAGATGTCGCGATTCCCGTTTCGGGGAACGTGAAACGCAATACGCCGCCCGTCGGGCGAAAAATCGGGGGAGAACTCGTTCGTCGCGGTGCTGGTGAGGCGCATGGGCTCGCCGCCGGTCGTGCGCACCTTGAAAAGGTCGAAGCTCCCGGCCCGATCCGAGTCGTACGCCACCCACTCCCCGCTTGAGTCCACGGTGAAGTTTTCGATGGTCTCGTTCGCGTTCGTGATGCGCCGCGCGCCGCTACTGCTTCGCACCCCGCTGGTCGGGAGTGGCAGCGACCAGACGTTGTTGCGGTTGGTGTAGCGGGCCCACGCCATGCGCCCGCCGCTGCGCGCGAGGTCGATCGTGTGCGCGCCGAGTCCGACGGTCAGCCGCGTCGGCGCACCGCCGGGTGTACCATCGGTGCCGATGGCGAGGCCGTAGACATCCGGGACGCCTGAGACGTCGGACAGGTAGTACAGCCACGAGCCGTCGGGCGACCACGTCGGGCTGATGTTCTGCGACGTGCTGCCCGTGACCGCTCGGATCACGCCATCGGTCGCGCGGACCAGCACGATGCCCGTCACGGCCCGATTGGCGAAGTCCTGCGAGTTGGCGGCCGACCAGAGCATGTTTCCGGAGGTACAGGCGATCCACTCGCCCTTCGGCGCCCAGCGGCAGAGCGAGGGTTCGTTGAACTTCGCGAGCGGTCGCACCTGCCCATCCGCCTCGCGGATGAACACCGAATCGGCGCGCGAAAACGCCATGCGTTTTCCATCCGGCGCCCAGGTCGCGCTGCTGATCCCCACACCAGCGGCGCCGCGCACTTCCGGCGTTGGAGGTCCGCCACCGGCGGGCGCGCTGTACACCCCGGTGCCCGCGAGGAAGAGGACACGGGACCCGTCGGGCGACCATTGCGGATCGGTTTCCACCGTGAGCGTGTCGCCGGTGAGCGACACCGGCCGCCCTTCGTTCACGGACCGGACCATGATGCGTACGTTGGTCAGGGTCCCGCTGGCGTAGGCCACCTGCCGCCCGTCGGGCGAGAGCGCCGGTGTCACCTCGAGGTCGCGCTCCCAACTCACGTGGCGGGCGTCGCCGAACTGCAGTGGCACCGCGGCGCGCGACGTGAGTCGGCCAACGAGCAGTGCGGCGCCGCCAACGACGCCGAGTGCCACGAGCCACGGCCAGCGTGCGCTGCGCGAGCGCGGCGTGGTGCTTGCCGCATGCGGGACCGACGGCTCGCCGCTGTCCACCAACCGATCGGCGAACAGCTGGGCCGAACTCGGGCGATCGGCCGGGAGCTTGGCGAGCGCCGAGAGAATCGCGGCGTCGAGACTCACACTGATGGTATCGCGCACCGTACGCAGCGGCGTCGGCCGCTCGGTGAGCACCTTCGCCACCACGGCCTGTGTGCTCGGCCCGCTGAACGGCGGCTCGCCGGCCAGCATCTCGTACGTCACTGCACCCAGCGCGTAGATGTCGCTGCGGGCATCGATGGCGCGTTCGCCCATCGCCTGTTCGGGCGACATGTACTGCGGCGTGCCGAGCGAGAGCCCCGTTTGCGTCATGCGCTGGCCGCCGGCCTGCTGCACCGCGAGCGCGATGCCGAAGTCGGCGACCACCGCTGCGCCATCCTGCAGCAGGATGTTCTCCGGCTTGATGTCGCGGTGAATGACGCCCTGCTTGTGCGCGTGGTCGAGGGCGCTGGCGACTTCACGGGCGATGCGCACGGCGTCGGGCACCGGCAACTGGCGCTCACGCTCCAGCCGCGCGCGCAGCGTCTCACCGCGCACGAACGGCATCACGTAGTACAGCAACCCGTCGGCCGCGCCCGAATCCAGCAGCGGCAGAATGTGCGGATGCTGCAGCTTGGCGGTGGTCTTGATCTCGCTCAGGAACCGCTCGGCGCCGAGCGCGGCACCGAGGTCTGGATGCAGCACCTTGATGGCGACGTCGCGCTCGTGGCGCAGGTCGTGCGCGAGGTACACGGCGGCCATGCCACCGGCCCCAAGTTCGCGCTCCACGCGGTAGCGGTCGGACAGGGTGGCGGTGAGACGCTGCGCGATCTCGGTCATCTGGTGGCCTTTGGCTTGAAGAGCGCCACGCCTTCCTTCTTGGCGGCCGCCATGAGTGCGTGATCCAGCGTGGCCAAGGGCGCGCCGATGCGCTGTGCGAGTTCGAGATACGTGGCGTCGCAGACGGTCAGCGCGCGTCGCCGCGCGATATCGAGCACCGAGGCTTCGCGCGGCAGGTCGTCCACCGTGAAGGGCAGGAGGGCGAGGTCCGAGAGAAAGGCGGTGGTGCGCGCCGCACCGATGCGTTTGCGCCGCTCGGCCATCACGAGCACGTTCCGGAGCTCGTACCAGAAGAGCGTGGGCACGACGGCTTCGTCGCGAGCGATCGCCCCGATCACCGCTTCCGCATACGTCGCATGTTCGTCATCGAGCGCCTGTCCGAGCATTGCCGAGACATCAGGAACGACCGGCATCAGAAACGGTGGCCGGCGTGCTTGAGGGCGACCACCTCGTCGACCGTCAGCCCCTTCAGCGCGCCCCGATAGGTCTTGAGGCGCTGGACGGCCTCGGCGACCACCTTGGGATCGCGTGCGGAATCGGGCGGCCCCAACTTGCCAACGGGGCGTCCGTGCCTGGTGATTTCGAACGTCTCGCCGTTGGCGGCACGCTCGAGCAACTCGCTGAGGCGCGTCTTGGCGTCGAAGGCGGCGATGGATTCCATAGGTCGTCTGGTCCAACTGGTTGATGACTGGTTCAAACTAGCGCCGTACGAGAACGTCGGGCAAACCCGTGCTCCCCGACCCGTGGCGGGCCCGCTCCCGCGCGCCCGCTCAGGTCGGCAGCGGTGGGAATCCGGAGCATCGGCGGTGACGGTCACGACCGACAACTGGACCTTGTGCCCGCGCCTGCCGCCGACCCCGGACTACCGCAGCTGCCAGCCCACGAGGAGACGATTGAGCCGCAACAGGTCGATGCCGCGGTTCACGATGAACAGGCGCCCGTGCCCGTTGTCCGTGAGCGAGCCGACGCGGATCCGTGCACCGAATCCGAGGTCGGGGCTGAGGCTCAAGCCGGACGCGTGCGAGGTGATCACCATGGTGGGCAACAACACGGTCTTTTCCGGCGCGATTCAGAATTTCAGCGCACTGTCGTACCGCCGCGTGGATTGCGTGGCGAAAGTCGCCAACGGCGTGGATGTGCTTGATGCGATCACCCGGCTCAAGTTGGCGGTCTCGGCGATCCCTCATGTCGCCACGACCCCCGCACCGGATATCGAAATCCTGCAGTTCACGCCGGAAGGACCCTTGCTCTGCGTGCGCCCGTATACCCACACCGACCACTATTGGTAGGTGTACTTCGATACGAACAAGGCGATCGTCAGCACGTTCGGCGCGGCAGCGGTCGGATACGGCTGGCGCGAGACGTGCGCGTGCCGCGGTCAGGGCGCCGGAGGTGGAAACACCGCATCGACGGCGCGTCGAAACGAGGGAGGATCGATCGCCGGAAACCGAAACATCTCCGGCTCCATGCGCGCGAACTGTGCGCGCACGTCGGCGGCATTGATCAGGCCGTGCGCCGTCATCGCCTGCACATCCGCCAGATCGCGCGCATGTCCGCGCTCAATTTTTGCAAGCGCCTGTGCGACGAAATCAAAATGCCGGAATGTGACGCGCCCGATGCGAGTCACCACAGGACTGCGTTGCTCCCAGCCTGGCGGCACGGGAATGAACAGATCGGGAGAGGCTAACTCTACGTTAAGCCGCAACCGTTCTTTGAGCAGCGGAATGGCGCGGAGCATGGCATCCGACTCGGGCCGCATGACAAGATCCACGTCGATCGTGGTGGCGCGCCATCCGATCAGTACCGCGCTTGTTCCGCCCACCAGAAAGACTTCGACGTCCGCGGCGGCGTGCTGCGCGAACGCGGTCATGAAGGCGCCGATGCGCTCGCGATCCGCTACCTCGCGCACTGTGCCGCGCGACGGAAGCTCGCAACACGCCGCAGCAACGCGTTGTACCGGCTGTGGGCTGCGGCGCCGTCGCGCGCAGACAACAAGGCGTACAATTGCAGCTCGGCATCGGGCAGCGTCTTATCAATGGCGAGCCCCGCGTCACGCAATCCCGGTGCGGCGATCGAGACGAGCAACGACTCGATCGTCACGCGCCCCATCGCGAGATCGGCCAGCCCCGCGTCAATCAGTTCTGCTCCGGGCAAACGCGCGGTGACCATGGCGTAATTCTACCGACGAGGGAGTCACCCGGCCAGAGTATGCGGCGCACAGGGCCTTGCGCTGCACCGCGCTGCGGGCGGATGCTGCGCGGCTCCTCGGTGAGCACGTGTGCGCTGTCGAGTGCGCTGGCGACGTCGCGCTCGCGGGCGAGAAACTCACGTATCGCGGGTGCCTTACGGCGCCTTGAGCCGCGCCCGTACTTCAGCTGCCCAGTTCAGCACCATCACGACCGGCGCCCGATCCTCCTTGGCCTTGAGCATGAGCAGGTGCTTGCCATCGGGCGCTACGTCGTAGGTGGCGTGGGGGCCCGAGGCCTCATAGGGGCCCACGAACAGCTGCCGGCGTGACTGCACGGTAAAGGTCGGTGTCGCTGATACCGCCGCGGCGATCAGGGCATCGCCCTGCCGGTAGTACAACGTGCGCCCGTCACGCGACCACACCGGTTCGCTTCCGCCGTCGTTCGAGACCTGAATGCGCCCGCCCGGGCCGGGGAAGGGGCGCACGTAGACCTCCGCCGTTCCCGACTCGTCGGAGCTGTAGGCAATCCACTGGCCGTTCGGGGAGAACCTGGGGGCCCAGTTGACCGCCTTCGTGACCAACGGCGTGGGCGGCGCCGACTTGTCCATCGGCATGGTGATGACGTGCTGGTCGCCGGTCCCCTCGTCGGTGCGATACATGAGCGTGCGCCCGTCGGGGGAGATGACCCCTTCGTTCGGTCCGCCCGGCACCTCCACGAGCAACTCTGGCGCGCCACTGCCATTGGCGGGCTGCCACCAGATGCCCTTGCGCGGCGTGACCTGCCGATAGAGCACGCGCTGACCGTCTGGGCTCCACTCCGGCCGCACGTTGCTGCCGGCGGAGGTGAGCCGGGTGAGGGTGGCCGAGGCGATCTCGAAGATCCAGATGTCACGCCCCTGCGGACTGCCGATATCGAAGGCCACCCGCCGGCCATCGGGGGAATAGCGCGGGTTGCCGAACTGGCGCGACTCACCGAGCAGGGGCGTGGCGGCGCCGGCCTCGTCGACGAGCACAGCGGTCGTGGCCGGCTGCCCCGGCGAGTACAGCAGCGTCCCGGAGGCGGACATGACTGGGCTGCTCACCGCCTCGAGGAGTGCGGTGGGCGGCCCGGTGAGCTTGCGCGCTCCCAGGTCGATGGGGACGGCCATGATCGTGCCGTCGTTGCGCAGGTAGATGAGCCGATCATCCACGAAGCCGAGTGGTCGCTCGGCCCCGACCTCGAGGCGTGTGAGTTCGCCATCGGGGCCGAGCAGACAGAGCGGGGTGACCGACCCCGCCCTGATGCGCGACTGGACCCAGATGGCGACCATCGTCTTGCCATCGGGCGCCATGATCGGATTCGACACCTCCCCCAGCGTGCTGTCATGACGGCCGAAGGGGCTGATCGGGCCGCCGGTTGCCGGGACGCGCAGCAGGATGGCTCCGGCGAACTTGGCATCGTTGGTGCGCGAGAAGATGACGTCGCCGGCGGGGGTCCACACGCCGCCCGTGTTGTCGGGGAGGATGCTGCCATCGGTGAGCTCGGTCACGGGGCCCCCCTCCACCGACACCTTCCGCAGCTTGCCGCGCGCCACGAACGCGACCCACTTGCCGTCGGGGGAGAAGAAGGGCGCCCGCGAGCCCTCGGTGCCCGGCAGCGCCCGCGGGGTGAGCTCGTTGAGCCGGCGCACATACAGCAGGCCGTTACTGGCCGTGGCGGCGATGTAGGCGATGGCGCTGCCGTCGGGGGCGATGGCGAGCATATCGCCGGTGCCAAGGATGCTCCCGGCCTGGGCATCGGCCAGGGGCAGCGAGAAGCGGACCACCGGCAGCGCGGGCGCGGCGGTTCGCCGTGTGATGCCGACCGCCGCCGCCAAGGCCG
>VYLE01000569.1_pt1 | contig 17384 bp, 16 predicted proteins | sample 5114391 | NCBI WGS metagenome assembly VYLE01 (sample SAMN12291771, study PRJNA351875) | freshwater metagenome | isolation source: freshwater lake | place: USA: Michigan, Kent Lake | collected 2013-08-15
GGGGGGCGGGGGTCAGGGGGTCAGGGGTCAGAGCTGTACTCTGACCCCAGCTCTGACCCCAGCTCTGACCCCAGCTCTGACCCCAGCTCTGACCCCAGCTCTGACCCCAACTCTGACCCCAACTCCGACCCCAACCGGTTGCAGCCGTTTTTCCCCGCGCCTCCCTTCCTCCGCGCCTCCGGAGTTCTGCGGATTGCCCCCCTCCGTTCCCGGCGGTAGGGTTCGCGCCATGTCCAGCACACGCCCTTTCCGTCGCACGGCCGCGCTCACGGCAGTGCTCGCCGCGGCCGTTGCCTCCGCCTGCAGCAGCGCCCAGTCCGGTGTCGCCACGTCGGCCCAGGCGCCGCTCCGTCGCGCCATTCCCGCCGACAGCGGCGAACGGCATCTCACCGGCCTCACGCAGCTCACCGACGGCGGGGAGAACGCCGAGGCGTATTTCAGCGCCGACGGGCAGTACATCACCTTCCAGAGCACGCGCGACGGGCGGACCTGCGATCAGCAGTACGTGATGCGCGCCGACGGCACGGGGCTCACGAAGGTCTCGCGCGGTGGCAAGACCACCTGCGGCTGGTTCCTGCCGGGGAGCAAGCAGCTGTTCTTCGGCGCCACACACCACGCCGACAGCGCCTGCCCGCCCAAGCCCGACCCCAGCGCGGGGTACGTGTGGGGGATCGATCCGTACGACATCTACGTCACGGACATCGACGGCAAGAACATGAAGCGCCTCACGAACTACGGCGTGTACACGGCCGAAGGGGTGCTGAGCCCCGACGGCAAGCGCATCGTGTTCACGAGCCTCAAGGACGGCGATCTCGACATCTACACGATGAACGTGGATGGGAGCGACGTGAGGCGGCTCACGACCACGCCCGGCTACGATGGCGGCCCGTGGTGGAGTCCCGACGGCACGAAGATCGTGTACCGTGCGTGGCACTACGACAATGAGAAGGATCTGCAGGCGTACAAGGATCTGCTGGCCAAGCGCATGATTCGCCCCAACCGCATGGAGCTGTACGTGATGAACGCCGACGGCAGTGACCAGCGGCGCATCACCAACTTGGGCGGCGCCAACTTCGGCCCCTCGTGGACCCCCGACGGGCAGCGCATCATCTTCTCGAGCAACCACAAGAACCCGCGCAGCCGCAACTTCGACCTGTTCACCGTGAAGCTCGACGGCACGGGGCTGGAGCAGATCACCTTCAACCCCGAGTTCGACGGCTTCCCCATGTTTTCGCCCAACGGCACGCAGCTGATCTTCGCGAGCAATCGCGGGGCGACGAAGGCGGGGGAGACAAATCTGTTCGTGGCCGACTGGAAGAAGTGAGCGCGCGCGGCGCGCGCGTTGGTTGAAAAGGGAGGGTAGCAGGGGGCAGGAGGCAGGGAGCAGGAACAACAAAGAACGGGGCCGACGATGTCGGCCCCGTGTCCATTTCCCTTCCTACCTCCTTCGACCTGCCCCCTGCCCCTCCCCCCGCCCACCCTCACGCAGGCTGCGCCTGGATATCGATCGAGAGCTTCACATCGTCCGACACCAGCACGCCGCCCGCCTCGAGCGCGACGTTCCACACCAGTCCCCACTCCTTGCGCGGGATCTTGGTCTCGAGCGTGGCCGACACCTTCTGGTTACCCCACGGGTCCTTGGCCGGGCCGCCAATGTCGCCGGTGAGGGTGACAGGCTTGGTGATGCCGCGGATGGTGAGGTCCCCGGTGGCCGTGACCGCGTCGCCGGCGCGCTCGAACGTCGTGAGCGAGAAGGTAGCCTTGGGGTGGTTCTCGATGTCGAAGAAGTCGGGGCCGCGCAGGTGGCCGTCGCGCTGCTCGTTGCCGGTATCCAGCGAGGCGAGGTCGATGTCGACGGTGACCGACGAGGCCTGCCCGTTCTCTTCGGTGATGGTGCCGCTGAACTGATCGAAGGTGCCGCGCACGGTCGAAATGCCCAGGTGCTTCACGGAGAACTGGATTTGGCTATGTGCAGGATCGATGACCCACTGCATGGAATTGCCTCGGCGGTGACTGAATGGAATGCGCTTATCTCACTTATGAGATACAAACAGGAACGAAAGCCCCCGTCAAGGGGGCGCCCGGACGGCGACCGCGATCGGTCAGTCGTCGTATGGCACCGGCGGCATCGCCGCGTGCCGCCCCATCTCGCGCAACAGGTCGGCCACCTGCTGCTGCTCCTCGATACTGATCCCCTCCATGGCGCGCGCCAACACGGCGGTGTGCGCCGGGAAGATTTCCGCCACCAGCGCCACCCCCTTGGGGGTGAGCGCCGCATAGCGCGCCCGGCGATCGGATTCGCAGCTGCGCCGCTCCACGAGGTCCTTGGCTACCAGCCGGTCCACCAGGAAGGTGATGCCGCCGCTCGACACGAGAATGCGCTTCTGGACCTCGCCCAGCAGCATCGGCCCGCGGTGATAGAGCGCCTCGAGAATGCCGAACTCCGCCAGCGTCAGCCCGTGTCGCGACACGTCAGCGGCAGCATGGGCCGCCACCGCGGTATGGGCGCGGGCCATGATCACCCACAACCGCAGCGCGGCGGCGGTGCGCTCATCGAGCGCCGGCTCGTGCGCTTCCGGGTGCTGGCTGAGCGAGCGCGAGCCGCGGGCGGGACGGGCGGTGGTGGCCATGCGGAAGCCTCAACGAACACGATGCGATACGCAAGGGCGGGGGCCACGGGGGCGGCCAACAGCCGGTTGGGAACAAAATCCGGATAACCGGTCAGCTCACCGACATTGGGCGGTGCAAGTCTCACAGTCCGAGTAAATAGTGGACCGAACGTTCCTAGGGAAAAACCGCCATTATACGCACAGACCAGTTAGTTGTTACCGCAAAAGTACCTAGAGTAGTGTTGCGAAAAAAAAGGGGGATATACCTTATCGATCGCGGGCCAGCACTCCCCTATTTGGCCGCGCACTTTCCGTTTGGAGGCGTGATGCGCAAGCCCCGTCCGAACACGTACAACCCGGCCCAGGCGCTGCATCTGATTGCAGCGGATCGTACCGGACTGCCCCTGAGCTGCCCGAGTTGTGAGGGGCAGATTTCCCGCGATCCGGCCCAGGCCCCGCCGCAGCCGCATTCGCACGTGACGCTCAAATGCACCAGCTGCGGGCGGTTGGCCCGCTACATCGCTGGCGTGAACTGAGCGATTCGCAGCTTCAGGGCGCCGCTCCCCCGGCGCTTGCTCGACCCGACGCATCGCGACGAGTCCACCACCCGCGAACGAAAACGCCCCCGCCGAGCAACTCCGGCGGGGGCGTTTCGCGTTCGGCACCCCGTTCTCCGCGCGCCCACCGTCGGTGAGACGAAGGAACGGATACCGGGAGAACGGGGGAGGGACGAACTCAGTAGGTGATCGTGCCCTGCTTGCTCGTATCCACGTCGTCGCTCTGGCCGGCCTTGAACAGGAAGGCGTCCATGTTGCGGGTGAGAAACGTGCGCGCCTGCGGGTCCATGACGTTGAGCCCGTAGTGGTTGATGAGCATGGTCTGCTGCTTGAGCCATTGCCCCCAGCACTCCTTGCAGATCTCCCCCACAACGCGCGCGCCGATGGCGCCGGGGAACGGCGGACGTTCGAAGCCTTCGCGGGTGGTCCCGCACCGGGTACAGATCACATCGGCCATGATTACTCCGCCACGCGGACATGCGCGCCGACGCGCGCGTATTTCACTTCGGCGAGCCCGAAGAGCGACAGCAGCTTGATGTACATCCACCCGATATCGAACTCGAACCAGCGATGCGCGAACCTCGCGCTGTGCGGATCGGCGTGGTGATTGTTGTGCAGCTCTTCGCCGGCAATGATGATGGCGATCGGCGAGATGTTGCGGCTGTCGTCCTTCACGTCATGGTTGCGGTAGCCCAGTGCGTGGCCCACCCCATTGACGATCCCCGCCGCCCAGAAGGGAATCCAGATCATCTGGATCCCCCACACCACCGGGCCAATGAACCAGCCGAAGAGCCAGATATTGATGGCGAGCATGAGGAAGATGCCCAGATTCGAGCGCGTGTCGAGCAGGTGCCGCTCCAGCCAGTCGTTGGGCGTCCCCTTGCCGTACTTCTCCAGCATCCCCGGCTGCCGCACCGCGTTGCGGTAGTAGAAGGCCCCCTTGAGCAGGATGTTGCGGAGCCCCTCCACCACCGGGCTGTGCGGATCCCCCTCACGATCGGCGTACGCGTGATGCTTGCGGTGGCACGCCACCCACTCCTTGGTCTTGGTGGCGGTGGTGAGCCACAGCCACACGCGCATGGGCATCTCGACGAGCGAATGGAACGTCACGCTGCGATGCGTCTGCGAGCGATGCAGGAACAGCGTCACGCAGATGTTGGTGAGGTGGCCTGCCACCAGAACGAAGACGACCGGCTTCCACCAGTCGCTCGCCCAGCTTCCGAACTCGGGCATGTACTGCTCCAGAACTATTGAACACACGACGCCGCCGGGTGGGGGCAGCCGCGGAACTTAATGACGCGTGGCGTTCGCCGCTGCGGGGCTTCGTCACCACCCCTTCGGCTGTCTTCGCGCTGGCCGCCACCGCATCACGGCCGAAGACGCCGAACAGTACGTTGCCGAACGAGCGGTTCATCGCGGTCGACATCACGATGGAGCGCATGAACCCGCTGGCGCCGGCGGCCGATCCCTGCACGGCCACGATCACGCCGCACCGGCCAGTCGGAATGCAACGGAACCCCGGCCGCCGCTTGTCAGCGCAGGGGCCGGGGCGTTGGCCGTTGCGTAACCCCAATCCCGATACGGTCGTTCCCTATCTCACCTCACGTGGCCGGTCCGGACCCGTGGCGCGCAAACCAGTCCTGAACACGTGCCGCCACCTCGTCGCGGTCGTAGTCGGCGGAGATGATGTGCCCCGAGTTGGAGAGCCAATGCTGCGACTTCTCACGCGCGCCAATTGCCGCAAAGTGGCGCTGTGCTGCGTCTTCAGTGATCCGATTATCGTGCTCTGACTGGATATAGAGCGTGGGGAGCGTGAGCGCGCCCAGGGCGCGTTCGGCGGCCAGCGCCACCGTACGCAGCGCCAGCAGCGCGCCAGCCGTGACAATGCCCGGACCGAGTGCCGCACGACGCGCCTCGGGGTCATGGATGGACCGTTCGGCGCCGGGTGAGCGGTGGTACTTGGCCGGACTGAGGCGGGCGAGGCGAAACTTCCACCCGAGCTGTGGCTCGAGCCCAATGAAGGGCGCCAGCAGCACGAGCGCCCGCACATCGGGCTGGCTGCTGGCCAGCGACACGGCCAGCGCACCGCCCATGCTCTGGCCGCACACGAACAGGGCGTCGTGCCCCTCGCGCAGCGCCGCATACTCGGTCGCCACCGCCCGCTGCCAGGCGCTGGCCCGGGCATCGCGGGCCAGCTCCGGCAGCGCACAGCCGTGGCCGGGAAGTCGCGGCACCCGTACGGTGTAGCCGGCGGCGTGCAGGCGCTCCGCCAGGTAGCGCATCGACTGCGGGGTGTCGTTGAAGCCGTGCAGCAGCAGCACCGCCGCCCCGTTCGTTCCGGCGAGTGCGAACGCCTCGCCACCAATCACCACTCCCTGCGCACTGCGCGGACGACGGGCGGCATCGGCGGTCTCGAAGCGCTGCGCAACCTGTCGCCGCCAGAGCGCCACGCCGAGCGCCGCCGACAGCACTACCGATGCGGCGGCCAGCATGAGGCAGGCGCCCCGTCAGTAGCGCGGAAGCGACGGGTCCACATCGAGGCTCCACGCGTCGATGCCACCGTCGATGTTGATGAGCGACGAGAAGCCGTGCTGGGCCAGCCAGTTGGCGGCCATTTCGCTGCGCATGCCATGGTGACAGAGCAGCGCGTACGTGCGCGACGTGTCGAGCGTGTGCACCTGCGTCGGCAGCGTGGAAAGCGGAATGCGCGTGCTGCCTGTGATGTGGGCGATGTCCCACTCCCACTGCTCACGCACGTCGATGATGTGCGGCGGGGTGTTGCTCCGCAGCATGGCTGCAATGTCCTGCACCGTCTTGTGATCGACCACGATGCACTCTCGACTTGTGATGTGAAAACCCCCGGATCCCGCAACGCGTACCCACGACCGAAAACTGATCAGTGGTGGGTCATGAGTGCGAGTTCCGGGTCATGGGTCTGCGTTACCGCTTCGACGGCGTCGGCTTCACGGCAAGGGCGGCGCGCGCGGTATCGAGCGCCTTCGCCGCCGCCTCGAAGCGCGCGACGAGGTCAGCAACCTCGGCCTGCGTCTCCGCCTCGGTGCCGTAGCGAATGGCCTCGTTCACGCCGGGGAAGACCATGCTCGAATACCCGTTGTCCACATCCGACGCGTAAATGAGCGTGCGATACCACGGCCGGCTCTTGAGGCCACCGTCGCGGGCGAAGCTGCGCTCGACCGTGAGCAGTGCGGCGTTGGCCGCGGTGCGCTGCGCCTTGCTGACCGTGCCCGCCAGCGCCGTGTCCCGGGCCGCGGCAAAGGCCACGGCGGCGCGTTCGAGGGTGGTGATGGCCGACGCGAGCGAACCCACCGGCGCGCTGCTCCACCCCTTTTGCGCGAGGCCGCGCTCGACCGGCGTCAGATAGCGGCGCATCGTGCGCGCAAACTCCGCGTAGTCGTACGGCAGCACCTCGGCGTTGGCGAGGCGCAGCGCGAACGCCGCGCCGATGCGCCCCGAGGCGGCATGATGGAGGAACTCCGGATCGCCGAAGCGCTCCATCCACGCGAAGGTGTCGTACGCCGAATGATAGGTGCCAGCGGGACCGCCGAAGCCCCAGTCGGCGGTGGGAATGCCGAAATGATTGTAGAAGCCGGCGAAGTCGCTGCCGCCCCCCGGGTCTCCCATGTTGGGTTCGAGCGAATCCGCGCGTGTGCCGCTGGTCTGGCGCCACGCCTGATACACGGAGCCGCGCCCCTTGGGGTCGGGCACGCTCTTCACCACATCACGCAGGATGGCGCGCATGCTGGGGCTGCCGCCGCCGCCGAACTGCGACCCCTGCGCCGACACATCCTGATTGAGATACGCCACCGCGCCGCGCTTGAGTCGCAGCGAGTCGTCTTCCACGTACTCCGTGCTCCCCATGAGCCCCCACTCCTCCGCGTCCCACGTGGCGAAGACGATGGTGCGCTTGGGGCGCTGCCCTTTCCTGGCGAGGTCGGTGAGCGCGTGCGCCGCCTCGAGCACACTCACCGTACCGCTGATGTTGTCGGCGGCCCCCGGCCCCCACGAGTCGCGATGCGCGCCAATGTACACGTACTGATCGGGAAACTCGGAGCCGCGCAGATAGCCGAGGGTGTTGTGGATCTGCTTGGTACCGTTGGTGGCGGCATCGGTGGTGACCGACACGCGCAGCCGTACCGGCCCGGGCCCCACGTGGTAGCGCAGCGCCATGCCGCCCTGCCAGCTGCGCGGAATGTCGGTGCCGCGCACGGCGGCGAGAATCGTTTGCGCGTTGGCGGCGCTGATGGGCACGACGGGAATGCGCGGCAGCGTCGTCTGCTCGGGGGTGAGGCGCGGCGCCCCCGGCGTGCTGGCATAGCCCGGCGTAAGCGGATCGCCGGTGCCGTTGAACACACTCCCCCGCTGCACGCCGCGCAGCGGCCGCATGGGTCCCTCGGGATACACATCGCCGGTCACGAAGCCGTCGTCGAGCGGGTCCGTGTAGATGAGCAGCGCCACGGCGCCGCGCTTCTGCGCCTCACGCGCCTTGATGCCGCGGAAGCTGCGGCCGTAGCGCGCGAGCACCACCTTGCCCTGTACGCTCACGCCCAGTGAATCGAGTGTGGCGTAGTCCTCGATGAGCCCGAAGTTCACGAACACCACCTCCCCTTCACCCACCCCGGCACCGCTCGAGCCGTTCACGGTGAGGTACTGCGGCAGCTGCGTCGCGGCATCGCCCGCCACCGGTGGCTCGGTGAGATCGAGCGTGACCGGATCACTGCCGAGGATGGTGACCGACACGGCCGTGGCGTGCGGCAGCCACACGGCGTAGCTGCGCAGCTCCGTGTCGAGCCCCATCGCCTTCATCTGCGCCATGACGTAGTCGGCGGTGCGCTGCTGCGCCGGCGTGCCCGCCACGTGCGGTTCCTTCGACAGCGCCGCCGAGTGGGCGCGCGCCCGTGAGGCCACCGGGCCGGCAATGGCGGCCTGCTCGAGCTGTCGCTGCGCCGCCGCCGTTGCCGGTGCATAGCCGGGCATGGGTGGCAGCGGCTGTGCCTTGAGTCGGGCGAGTGCCGGCATGGCCAGCACCAGACCGGTCGTGATGAGGCGGGAACTCCTGGTGGCACGCGTCATGGTGGGCCGGAAAGGATGAAGGGGCGGGTGCATATCCCGTATCCTACGGCCTTCAGCGACATCTCGCTGTCCCGCGTCCTCAGCCCGCCTCGTACTCCTCGGCTGCACGCAGCAGCGCCTGCTGCAGCAGCGCCTCGCGATCGGCCCCCTCCGGCAGCGCCGCAGTGAGCGCGGCGAACTGGCGCAGCATTTCGTCTTCCAGCTGCGCGCGCGTGGGGGAGTTTACCCCCAGCACGGCCAACGACAGCACGGCCACGTCACGCAGCTGCCGCACCGTCTCATCGTCGAGCCCGTGGAGACTGGAGGGACGCGGCGGTGGCGCCGGCTTCTCGCGGCGGCGCTTGGGCGTCTCGAAGAGTGCCGTAACCGGCGCGAACGTGACAACGAATGACCCCGGCGTGTGCTCGGCGTAGCCCGCAATCACGTTGCGTCGGCGCAGGGAGGGGAGTAACCGAGCGATCGCTTCGCGTACCGGCGAGTACCCATCCACACTGTTGTTGCCGCGCCCCGTGATCACGAGCGCTTCGTCGGCGCCGAGCACCTGCTGCTCGCGCAACCACTGTTCCGCGAGAGCGGTGGCCTGCAGCGCCGTCGGCTGCAGCGCCCGCAGGTTGAGGGTGCGCTGCCCGCCGAAACGCAGTTCGTCGAAGGCGCGGTCGAGGCTCGTCATGCGCGGTGAACGCGGTGTGGACGCCGTTGGTGCGCAGGATGGGCGCGACGCGTGGGCAGCGGGGTGGTCAGCGTCGCGCCCTGCGGGCGCCAGCGCCGGGGCGCGTGGTGAGCACCGGGGTCAGCACCACGCCGTCGATGCGCTCGATGGGCACCACCTGCGCCAGTTCGGCCAACGTGGGCGCCACGTCCACCGAACGGATGGGCATGGCGTAGCGCCCCGGCTTCACCCCCGGTCCCAGGAACAGCACGGGAATCTTGGCGTCGAGATCGTAGGGCATGCCGTGCGTGGCGTAGCGCGTGGTGAACACGTAGTAGCCAGGCTTGAAGGTGACGGTGAGGGCCACCTGCATGTCGGTGGGCAACGAGTTGCGCCAGCGGCGCGCGACCTTGTCCCCCCGCGCCGCGGCGGGGGCGAGTTCCGCCACCCGATACACGCTGGCCATCCCCGGCAGCGTGAGCAGCCCGCTCCGCACCACGGTAATCACCGAGTCGGCGTTGATCCCCTTGGCAGCAAATCGGCGGCGGTCCACCATGACCATCTTGTCCTGATAGACGAGCGCATCGGTTTCGAGTCCGCGGGCCACCAGCGCGCTGCGCACCGCATCGATGACCGGGCGCACATCCACCCGGCCGCGGTTGGGGTCGGTGCCCGCGAACGACGCTTCGGGGTACGGCGTCACGCCGTGATCGGCGCCCAGCGCAAAGACGATGCGCGTGGAGTCGCGCATGGCGTAGAGCGAATCGATGAAGCGACCAAGCAGCCGATCGACGCGCAGCACCTGATCGTGCAGCTCCTTGGAGTCCGGACCCCAGGCGTGGCCGATGGCGTCGGTGGTGGAGAGCGACACCGCCAGCACGTCGGTGGTGGGGCCCTTGCCGAGGTCCATGGCCACCACGCCCGCCAGCGCCATGTCCACCGTGTAGTCGTCCATCCAGGGGAAGGAGCTCAGCGAATCGAGGCCGCGCCGCCGGTCGGTGCCCAGGGTATGCGGGAAGGCGATGTCCTTGCCTTCATGCTCGTAGGCCACGCTGTCGCGCTCCGGGTACGCCGAGGCGGGGAGGAGCGGGTTCCACGTCTGGCCGAGGTACTTGGTGGCATCGTCGCGCGTATTGAACTGCTGCACCCACGTGGGGAGTGTATCGGCGTAGTAGCGGCTCGTGGTGAAGCGCCCGTCGAGTCCGTACCAGTAGACCTGCTGCTTGGCCTTGCCGAGGGGCAGGATGGCGCCGCGATCCTTGCGTGAAACGGACAGCGCCCGCGCGAACTGGTCGCGCGCCCGAATCCAGTCGAAGAGTGCGCTGCCGCGGAAGCGCCACGGGGATGCGCCGCCGCCGCGCCCGAGCAGCAGCGGTGTTTGCGCGTCGGCCACCCCGAGGTCGTTGATGACGATGCCGGTGTTGGCGGGGACGCGCCCCGACCAAAGCGTTGCGTGCCCTGGCGCGGTTTCGGTGGTGGCGTGATCGTGGAACGCCTGCGTGAAGAACGCGCCCTGCGTGAGGAATCGCTTGAAGCCGCCGGTGAACTGCGGCGCCCACCGCTCGAGGTAGTCGGGGCGCAGTTGGTCGATCGTGATCTGCACGATCAGCGTGGGCTTGGCGGGGAGCGGCGTCGGCTGCGCGGCGACGACCGTGGGCAGCGCGAGCGCGAGGGCGGCGGCGAGGGCGCGAGAGGTCATGCGCGAAATCTAGCGCGGGAGCGCCGCTGCCCTGAAACCGGTACACAACCGGCACATCATCGGTGTCCCGTCCGGCCTCGTGCGCGTCGCCGGATCGGCGCGCCAGGACAGGGACTCCACCACCGATGAATCAGCCATGCAGGCTGGTGCACATCGCGGTTGCATCACGCGAGTGCACCGCGTGGACGCCGCACCGATCACGGAGGCACGTGATGGCGACGTGAATATTGTGCGGAAATGCAAAATGCAACAGAGGGTCGGCAAAGATTGCGGCATCGCGGACGTCGCACACATCGGTGCGTGCCGGCGCGTTCCGGCGCATCGTTCAGCGCGCGGGCTTCCGGCGCGCCACTTCCGCCGCCGTCGCGCGCGCCGCCGGGGTCGCGAGCTCGGACAGTCCGTGCACCACGCCAGCGATGTCGGCATCCGACCGGTTCTGACTCAGCTTGTACTTCCCCTCAAGCGCGTCGATGCGAACCGTGATCCCCACGATCCCGCGCATCTGCGCCTCGAGGTACTCGCGTGGGGCGTCGTGCATGGCCCAGGGATGCGCCTGCGCCGCCTCATGCACATCCGTGAGTTGCGTCAGGTGCGTCTCCAGCCACGCGACATCCTCGTGCAGGGTGACGGTGCCCTGCACGTGCACCGCGATGTAGTTCCAGGTGGGCACGACCCGACCCGTCGCCTGCTTGCTCGCGTACCAGGATGGTGTGACGTAGTGCTCCACGCCCGAGAACACCACGAGACCGGACATGGTGGTGCCCTGTGCCGGCAGCAGCCGCACATGCGGATTGGCCCGCGCCAGATGCCCATGCAGCAGCCCCGCCTCACGGTCGAGGTGCAGCGGCACGTGCGTCGCGTACGGGGCATCGGCAGCCTCAGCTGCCGTGACCAGCACCGCCAGCGGATGCGCCGCCATGAAGTCGTACAGCGTGGCGCGGTCGGACTCGCGGAAGGGGGCGGGGATGTACATGGGTAATGGGTGAGTGGGGAGATTTCAGAAAGGGGGCAGGGGGCAGGGGGCAGACCGCAGGAATGCGTCAGGCCAGCACAGGCAATCGGGCGCGCTGCGAAGCAGCCGCGACCGACATGCTCTACCGAACGCCTCCCGTCTGCGTGCTGTGGTTCCTGCCGTCTGCCGTCTGCTGTACCACGACGCCAGCCAACCACACCACCGCCAGACGCCACATCGGTCACCCGGTGATCGACGCGTCCAGTATCTCCAGTCCCGCCGCCAGCTCCGCCTGCGTGATCACCAGCGGCGGCAGGAAGCGCAACGTGTGCTCGCCGGCGCTCACCAGCAGCAGCCCGCGGTCGAAGGCCCGCGCAATGATGGCCGCGGCCGGCTCGTGCACATCCATGCCCCACATGAGCCCCTTGCCGCGAATGGCGCGCACGGCGCCGGTGCGATCGGCGATCGCCTGCAGCTGCTCCCCGAACCATGCCCCGGTTTCGCGGACATGCTGCAGCAGCGCCGGGTCGGAAAGCCGCTGCACCACGTGGTGCGCCACGTTCGCCAGCAGCGGGCCACCGCCGAAGGTGGTCCCGTGGTCCCCCGGCTGCATCACGCGCGCGACCTTGTCGTTGACGAGAATTGCCCCAATGGGCAAGCCGTTCGCCAACGGCTTCGCGATGGTGAGCATGTCGGGCTCGATGCCCAGCTGCTCGTACGCGAAGAACGACCCGGTGCGGCCCAGTCCGCACTGAATCTCATCGAGGATGAGCAGCACGTTGCGCTCGCGCGTGAGCTCACGCAGCCCGCGCAGGAACGCCGGCTCCACCACCCGCACCCCGCCCTCGCCCTGAATGGGCTCCACGATCACCGCCGCCGCCGTCTCCGGGTCGAGCACGGCGCGCAACTCGTCCAGATCGCGCTCGACGATGCTCACGCCTCCCATGAGCGGGCGGAACGGCATGCGGTACGCCGGCCGGTCGGTGGCCGCGAGCGTGCCCGGCATGCGGCCATGAAAGGAGCCGCGCACCGCGATGATTTCGTGCTTGGACGGATGCTCGGTGCTGCGCGCCCAGCGCCGCGCGAACTTGAACGCCCCTTCGTTGGCCTCGGCCCCGGAGTTGGCGAAGAAGATGCTGCTCGCGAACGAGTGGTCCACGAACCACTGCGCGAGCGCCTCGCCTGGCGCCGTGCGATAGAGATTGGAGGTATGGATGAGCCCCGCCGCGAGCGCCTCCTGCACGGCCGCGTTCACCCCCGGGTCGTTGTGCCCCAGTGAAGTGACGGCGATGCCGGCCACGAAATCGAGATAGCGCTTCCCGGTCTCGTCGATCATGTAGACGCCCTCGCCTCGTACGAAGAGCGGCGCCTGTCGCTTGTACGTGCCCAGAATGGCGGGCAGCGGAGCGGGGGCGGTCGGCGTGGAGGCCGAAGCCACGGGCGGGAGCATCGTCGAAGTCATGGCAGCTACCTGGAAGTATCCGTGGCGTCCACGCGCGCCACGATCGCGGTCCCCGCTGCGGGAACGGTGAGTGCGGCGAGATCCCCAATCCGCACCCGGGTCACACCACCCGCCAGCGCCATCGCGCAGGCGTCGAGCTTGGCGGCCATGCCGCCACCGGCCACGCCGCTGGTCACCAGCGCACGGGCATCGTCGAGCGTGAGCGTGGCGATGCGCTGCTTGTCGCCATCGAGCACCCCCGGTACATCGGCCATCAGGAAGAGTTCGGTGGCACCCAGGGCCGCCGCGATGGCGGCCGCTGCATCGTCACCGTTCACGTTGTACGCACCAGCCTCGCCGGCGTGCGCACGCGCGGCCACCGGCGAGATGACCGGCAGGTACCCCGCGTGCAGCAGCGCGTGCACCACACCCGGGTTCACGAGCGCCGGCGTGCCGCTGTGGCCGAACTGCGCCGTGTCGATGGGAGTGGCGCGCAGCAGCGCCGCGTCTTCGCCACTGATCCCCACCGCCGGCGCTCCCGCCGCCACGAGCGCGCTCACCATCTGCTTGTTGGCCAGCCCGCTCAGCACCATGCGCACCAGCTCCAGCGCGGTGTCGGTGGTGACGCGGCGCCCGCCAATGAACACCGGCTCCTCCCCGCGCAGCCGCTGCAGCGCGCTGATCTGATCGCCACCACCATGCACGACCACCACCTTGCCGCCGGTTGCGCGCCAGAGCGCGACAATCGCCTGTGGGAGGAGCGGGTCGTTCTGGGTGCGGCCGCCGAGCTTGATGCAGATCATGGACGAGTACGGGTGTGGAGGCTGAGTGTGGTGTGTGCGACTTCAAGCAGACGGCAGACGGCAGGAACTACTGTGAGCAGAACTGGAGGAATGCGGAGGAACCCGGCGAAGCCTGCGCGGCGCGCGGCTTCGATTGCAGCACACGGCAGGTCTGGGTGAACGACCGGGGCCGAGACCACAACCACGACCCCGACAGGCTATCGGGTGCGCCGCGAAGCGGCCGCGCCCGAATGTGCTACCGATTTCCTGCCATACTGCGGGCTGTCGTTCCTGCCGTCTGCCGTCTGCTGTTTGTCGAACACCGCTACAGCTGAAGCCCAGAGGCCTCGTCCAGCCCCAGCATGAGGTTCGCGTTCTGCACCGCCTGCCCCGCCGCGCCCTTCACCAGATTGTCGATGGCGCTGAACACCAGCAACGTGGGCTGTCGCATGCCGGTTGGCAGCACCGCCCCAATGCGCACCACGTTGCGATGCTGCACATCGGCGAGGCTCGGCAAGGCGCTGGTGAGCTCCACGAACGGCTCGTTGGCGTAAGCGCGGCGATACGGATCCAGCGCGTCGGCCAGCGGCCGCGACAGCGGCACGGTGAGGGTGCTGAGGATGCCGCGATCCACCGGCAGCAGGTGCGGCGTGAACAGCAGGTCGCAGTCGGCGCCCAGGCGCTCCATGGTGGCGCGCATCTCGAAGAGGTGCCGATGCGCGTTCCCCACGCCGTAGGCACGGAAGTCTTCGGTCACCTCGGCGAAGAGCAGCTCCAGCTTGGGACTCGCGCCGGCACCGCTCACGCCGCTCGCGGCGGCAATGCTCACCGTGCCGCCGGGGGCGATGAGCCCGGCCTTGGCGAGCGGCGCGAGCGCCACGAGGATGCTCGTGGCGTAGCAGCCGGGGTTTGCCACCACGCGCGCGCCCTCTACATCGGCCCGGAACAGTTCCGGCATGCCATACGGGGCATCGTGCGGCACTCCCGCGGGCAGATCGTGACCGGCGCCGCCGTGCCCCGGGCGCAGATCGCTCGACAGGTCCACCACCTTGGTGCCCGCCGCAATGACGCGGGCAATCCACTCCGCACTCGCACCATGCGGCAGCGCCGCGAAGACGAGATCCACACCCGCCAGATCGGCGGCCTCCGGGGCCACCAGCGGCACCTCGTGCACGCGGCCGTTGGCGCGCACGCGCAGCGTGGTACCGCGCTGGCTGTTGGCCGTGGCGAAGGCCAGTGCCAGCTGCGGATGCCCCAGCACGAGCGCGCACAGCTCACGCCCGGAGTAGCCGGACGCGCCCAGCACACCCACGCGATAGGTCGGAAGAGCAGAAGACTCGGGCACGAAAGCAGGAACGGAAGACGGTTGATTCGATGCGACGATTTATGCAGAGTTAATGCATAATTTCTCACACCGGCACTGTCAATCGGCCGCCGGTGTCTCCGGTTACCGCTGGAGCAGCCCGGAGGCAGCCACCGCGCCTCCCCTGCTCCGCGCCTCCCGAACGAGCATTTCGAGTGAGCGACAAACACGACCGCCACGCCGTCATCCGCGACATCGTCACCGCCCGGACCGTGGCCAGCCAGGAGGAATTGCGCCGCCAGCTCGCCACGCGCGGGTGGGAGGTGACGCAGTCCACCCTGTCGCGCGACCTGCGCGAGCTGCGCCTCGCCCGCATCCCCGACAGTCAGGGGCGTGCGCGTTACGCCTTCCCCGAGAGCGGCAACAGTAGTGGCGCCAAGGCCGAAGCACTCGCCCGCCTCGAACGCATGCTCCCCGAACTGCTCACCGGCGTGGAAGGGGTGCAGGTGCTGGTGGTGGCACGCACCATGAAAAGCGGCGCGCAGCCGGTGGCCGAAGTGCTCGATCAGCTCGAGTGGCCCGACGTGGCTGGCACCATTGCCGGCGACGATACGGTGCTGATCATCTGCCGCAGTGAGGAGGGGCGGGAGCGAGTGCTGCGGAAGCTCGGGGCGTACATCCGGGGCTGACGTCGCGGGTGGGCGAGAGGGCTGGCTTCGCGTGGGGGCAGGAAGTGTGTAGTTCGTAGTTGTAGTGGTCAGTGCTCAGTGTGCCCACGCGTTGGCACTGACGACTGAAGACTATCACCACGAACTGGGAACTCCCCGCCGTGCGCGAGAGGCCAGCCTTCCTGCCGCCCATGCGATCTCCCCTCCCCCCGAACCTCCCTTGAACCCGCTCCCCAAAACTGCTCAGTTGTTCTGATCTCTCATCATCTCAATTCTGATGTCCAACGACTCCGGTACGCATAAGCTCTGGGGCGGTCGCTTCGCCGGCGGCCCGTCGCCTCTGCTCGACGCCATCAATCGCTCCATCGGCACCGACTTCCGCCTCTGGCCGCACGACATCCGTCTCTCCAAGGCGTGGGCGTTGGCCCTGAGCCAGGCGGGCGTCTTCACGGCCCAGGAAGCCGAGCAGCTCCGGGCCGGTCTCGATCGCGTGGCCATGCGCCTTGCCGACGGCGCGCCGCCCATCGCGACCGATGAGGACATCCACACCATGATCGACCGCCTGCTGCATGACGAGGCGGGTTCCGTGGCTTCCAAGCTGCACACCGGGCGCTCCCGCAATGACCAGGTGGCCACGGCATCGCGCCTCTGGACCATGGACGCCTGCCGCAAGCTCGATGCGGCCATTCGCGAGCTGCAGCAGGCGTTGCTCTCGCAGGCCGAGTCCATCGCCGACGCCATCCTGCCGGCGTATACCCACCTGCAGCGCGCCCAGCCGGTGAGTGGCGCGCACTGGCTGCTGTCGCACTTCTGGCCGCTCGAGCGCGACCGCGTGCGTCTGGCCAACGCGCTGCGCAACGCCGCGGTGCTGCCGCTCGGCTCCGGCGCCATTGCCGGCTCGGCCTTCCCGGTGCCGCGAAACGTGCTGCGCGACGAACTCGAGTTCGCGAGCATTTCCCCCAACAGCATCGATGCCACCGGGGACCGCGACTTCGTGGCGGAGACGCTCTTCGTGTGCACCCTCACGGCCGTGCACTGCTCGCGTATTGCCGAAGACCTCATCGTGTACGGGTCGAGCGAGTTCGGCTTCGTGAAGTTCGGCGATGGCTTCAGCACCGGCAGCAGCATGATGCCGCAGAAGCGCAATCCGGACGTCTTCGAGCTGGCGCGTGGCAGTGGCGCCCGCGTGCTGGGCGACCTTGTGTCGCTGCTGGGCACGATCAAGGGGCTGCCCAGCGGCTACAGCAAGGACCTCCAGGACGACAAGCGCGCACTGTTCAACGCCGTGGACCTGCTGCACCTGGTGCTGCCGGCCATGGCCGGGGCCATCAGCGAGCTGCGCTTCGATCGCGGCCGCATGCGCGCCGCCGTGAGCAGCGCCATGATGGCCACCGACCTGGCCGACTATCTGGTCAAGAAGGGGGCGACCTTCCGTGACGCGCACGGCGCGGTGGGGTCGCTCGTGCGCCAGGCGGAAGAAGCGGGCATCGAGATGACCGAACTGCCGGTTGACGCGTTCAGCAAGGCCCACGCGCTCTTCGGTGATGATGCACGCGATGCCCTCGGCGCCGAAGCGTCGCTGGCCGCGCGCAACATCGCCGGCGGCACCGGGCCCGAGGCCGTGCGGGCGCAA